>Ga0268299_1002199_pt1 | contig 25299 bp, 23 predicted proteins | sample NOBtaG_FD_193484 | JGI IMG/M metagenome (GOLD analysis project Ga0268299, IMG submission 193484) | Activated sludge microbial communities from bioreactor in Nijmegen, Gelderland, Netherland - NOB reactor | ecosystem: Engineered > Bioreactor > Aerobic > Activated sludge | place: Netherlands...
CACCCCGGGATAAACATCGAAGTAGCTGTCGTGCAGGCGCTGGCCACCGGAGTCGTTCCACAGGTACAGCGGCATCGACGGAATGGGCTGTGTGCACACCAGTTCACCCACCTCGTCGACGAGCGGCTTGCCCGCGTCGTCCCAGGCCTGCACGTCGGCACCCAGGCAGCGCACCTGCATCTCGCCCACGTACACCGGCAGCGTCGGCACGCCGCCGACGAAGGCACCTGCGAAGTCGGTGCCGCCGGACATCGGCGTGAGCCAGACGTCGCGGCGCACCTTGTCGTAGACCCAGCGGTAGCTCTCCGGCGACAGCGGCGAGCCGGTCGAGCCGACAGTGCGCAGCTTGCCCATCGCCGCCACGCTGCGTGGCTCGATGCCGTGCTTCTCGCACAGGGTGAAGAACGCGGCCCCGGCGCCGAAGAAGTCGAGGTCCATCTCGCCGCAGAAGCGCCACAGCGTGCCGTAGTCGGGCCAGGCCGGGTTGCCGTCGTAGGTGCACATCACCGCGCCGACCAGCAGCGCTGCGACGTTGAGGTTCCACATCACCCAGCCGGTGGTCGTGTACCAGTGGAAGCGGTCGCCCGCGACGACGTCGTTGTGCAGCGCCATCGTCTTGACGTGCTCGACGAGGATGCCGCCGTGGCCGTGCACGATGGCTTTGGGCAGCCCTGTGGTGCCCGACGAATACACCACCCACAGCGGGTGGTCGAACGGCAGCGGCTCGATCTGCAAGGGCGCGCTGTCGCGCAGCGCGTCGCGCCAGTTCACACCGTTGCGCACGGCCGCGGCATCGGCAGCCGGGTCGAGGTAGGGCACGAGTACGACGCGCTCAAGCGAGGGCAGTTGCGCGAGCATCTCGTCCAGCACGGCGCGGCGGTCGTGCGCCTTGCCGCTCCAGCGGTAGCCGTCCACGGCGAAGAGCACCTTCGGCTCGATCTGCCGGAAGCGGTCGGCGACCGCGGCCACGCCCATCTCCGGCGAGCACAGCGACCACACCGCACCGACGCTGGCCACTGCGAGGAAGGCCGACACCGCCTGCGGGATGTTGGGCAGCCAGGCGACGACACGGTCGCCCGGCTTCACGCCTTGCCGGCGCAGCCACGCGGCCAGCGCTCCGACCTCGGCTTGCAGCCGCGCCCACGACACCTCGTCGCGCGCATCGGCCTCGTTGCGGAACACGATGGCCGGCCGCTCGGTGCTCGCGTTGCGGAAGATCTGGCTGACGTAGTTGGTGCGGGCGCCGGGGAACCAGCGCGCACCGGGCATGCGGCGCTCCGCAATGACGGGCGTGCGCTCGCCCTGCAGCGGCAGGTCGAAGTACTCCACGAGCGCGGCCCAGAAGCCTTCGAGATCGTCGACCGACCACTGCCACAGCGCGTGGTAGTCAGCGAAGTCGCGGCCGTGCCGCTGCTTCAGCCAGCCGATGAAGTTCGTCAGGCGCGCGCGCTCGACGCGCTCGCGACTCGGGCGCCAGATCGCTTCGGGGGCAGCTGCGGCGTTCATGGGCTCGTCTCCTCGTAAGGCGGCCACGCTGGCCGGGCCATCGGCGGCCAGGCGGACGACGCGCTCACGCACCAGCTGCGCGACGGCGTCGCCGCCGAAGCCGAGTTCCTTCAGCACCGCCGCGCTGTGCTGGCCCAGCCGCGGCGGCGGCGCGATGGCGTCCGGCCTCGCACCGCCCTCGCCCAGATGCGCGGGGAACGGGATCAGCGGCAGGCCGGGCAACTCCGGGTGTTCGACGAAGCGCGCCGCGAGCACCGGATCGGCCATCGCCTCGGCAACGGTGTTGACCGGCCCGCACGGCAGGTCGGCCGCGGCGAAGGCATCGACCCAAGCCGCCGCCGGGCGCGTGGCAAAGATCGCCGCGAGCGCCTCGGCCATCTCGGGCCGGTGCGTGACGCGGCCTGCGTTGGTGGCATAGCGCGCATCGCCCACCCATTCGGGCCTGCCGATGACCGCGCAGAAGCGTGCGAAGGCCGGATCGTTGACCACCGAGACGTTGAACCAGCGCCGGTCGGCGGCCCGGAAGTGGCGGCTGGGCGCGGCCAGCGGCAGGTTGATGGCACGCGCCGGCTCTCGGCCTTCGAGCGCGTACTCGGCCACGCGCGTGGCCATCAGGTTGAACATGGCATCGGCCAGCACGGTCTCCACCCGCTGGCCGCGGCCGGTCTGGCGCCAGTGCATGATCGCCGCGAGGATGCCGAAGGCACCGCACATGCCGCACGTCACGTCGACGATCGGCAGGCCGATGCGGATCGGGTCGTCGCCGGCTTCGCCGCTGGCATAGAAGCCGCCGGCCGCGCCCTGCACGACGCTGTCCACCGCCGGTCGCAGGCGGTAGGCACCCTCCTCGCCGAAGGCGCTCACCGCGGCGTAGATGAGGTCGGGCTTCAGCGCGCGCAGTGCGTCGTAGGTCAGCCCATGCTCTTCGGCGAAGTCGGCGCGGAAGTTGTGCACCACCACCTGCGCCCGCTCGATCAGCCGATGCAGGATCTCGCGTCCCGCCGGCTTGCGGATGTCCAACGCCAGCGACTCCTTGCCGCGGTTGCTCGCCATGAACAACATGCTCGAACCCTGCAGGAAGGGTGGGCCGAGGTGACGGCCGTCGTCGCCCGACAGGGACTCGACCTTGATGACGCGCGCGCCGAGGTCGGCGAGCGCCATCGACGCGTAGGGTCCAGCAATCAGCCTGGACAGGTCGACCACCGTGATGCCGTCCAGCACGCCTGCCATGGTTGCCTTCGCCGGAGACCGGACAGTTGCCGTCAGGGCGCGGCGCCCGGGCTCTGGCGTCTCGCCGAGATCCGGGTGCGCCGGCCTGGCAGGTCCTCCAGGGTCGACGAGTGGCCGCCGGTGATTGCGTCCGCGTTCTCCTGGTTGTCGGTGCCGGCCGCGGCGCGCGCACTACCCGCATTGGCGTTCGATCGGGATCGACTGGCGTCGGCCATCAAGGAAGGAGTCGTTGCATGCCAAGTATTGACTGGCCGAGGCTAACATAACTACTGTTAGTTTGTGTCTCCCCTATACCAGTTGTCGGAGCGGTATCCGCGGGCGTCGGCGGTCAAGGACCTGCTCCCGGTGGAGGTCCATGACGAGCACGACGCGACCTACGAGGCTGCGCTGGCGCGCAGCGCCGACATGACTTTCGCCTTGCTCACGGTGCGTATCCACCGCGCGTGAAGGTGATCGCGTTCCCAATGTTCGCCGTCGTCTCGGCCGCGTATCCACCGCGCGCGAAGGTGATCACCAAGGAAGGGCTCCTCCGCTGAGACCACGGCTGAACGTCGGCCACACCAGCTCCGGCAGGGGCGCGCGGTCGGCGTGGCTTGCGTGAGCAATCCGCGCGACCTTTCTGCTTGCGGCGGCTCCTGTCGAGCGATCGGCTGCCCGATCGCGCCGCGCTGTCCGATCCGTCCGCCGACCTGCGCAAGCTCATCCCGCACCCCGCGTGAGGCCGCGCGGCCCGGCATCGGGGCGCCGTGCCGGGCGCCGTGCCGGGCGTCGCTTCGGGCATAGGGAAAGGGCGGCTAAACCCCCTTGACGGGATGCTCTTGCCCTCGTAGGCTGATCTGACATCAGAACATGTGTTCCGATATCGGAACGATACGGAGACAGGCTCTTGCAACTGGCGCAGGCCATCGCCTACGACTCGGCGCATCGACGCAGCGATGCCGCGCCGATGGCGCTGGCGCGGGTGCTGCGCGTGCTGCGGCTGCTCGCCGAGGAGCCCGACGGCATGACGCTGGCACAGCTCCAAGCCCAGCTCGGCGTGCCCAAGACCAGCCTGCATGCACTGCTGCGCGGCCTGGTCGCCGACGCCTACCTGCAGCGCAGCGACGCCACCTACCGGCTCGGCACCGAGTCGTTCGCGCTCGGCGCGGCGCTGGTGACCGCCCGGTCGCTCGGCATCGTGGCGACGCCGTTCCTGCACGATGCGCGCGCGAAGTCGGGCGAGACGGTGCTCATCGCAACGATCGACCGCGCGGCGGCACGGTTGACGTACACGCAGATCGTCGAAAGCCACAAGCCGGTGCGCTACACCGTCCCGGCAGGCACCACCCGGCCGTTGTTCGCCACGTCGGCGGGTCGCGTGCTGCTGGCCCATCAACCGGACGGCTGGACGCGCGACTATTTGCGCACCGCCGAGCTGCGCGCGCTGACGGAATCCACGGTCACCGACCGACGCCAGCTCGTCCGCATACTCGACCGTATCCGCGCCGATGGCCATGCCACCACGATCGGCGAAGTCACGCCCGACGTCGCGGGCTTCGCGGCGCCCATCTTCGAAGCCGACGGCCGCGTCAACGCGGCCTTGATCATCGCGGCCCCCATCGAGCGCGGGCGCGCCGCCGCCGAGCGACTGACGGCTGTCGCCGTCGACACCGCGCAGGGGCTTTCGCTCGCGCTCGGCCATCGGCCCTGCGGCGCCGGCACTTCCCCCCAACTCACGAACTGAGCGACCATGAGCGACGAACTGCTTTACGAGGTAAACGACGGGGTGGCCGTCATCACGATCAATCGCCCCGAGCGCAAGAACGCCCTGAACCGGGCGGTACGGCAGGCGATGTTCGAGGTCTGGCCGCGGTTCGAGGCGGACGAGTCCGCGCAGGTCGCCATCCTCACCGGCAAGGGCGACACCTTCTGCGCCGGCATGGACCTCGTGGAAGCCGCGGACACCGTGCTGCGCATCCCGCCGAAGAACTTCATGGCCGTGCTCGGCGACAACGTCGAGGTCACCAAGCCGGTGATCGCGGCCGTGCAGGGTTATGCCTACGCGGGGGGCTGGCTGCTCGCCCAGATGTGCGACCTGTGCGTGGCCGACGAGACGGCCAAGTTCGCCATCACCGAAGGCCGCGTCGGTCGCGGCATGCCGTGGGCTTCGCCGGTGATCCACATGCTGCCGCAGCGCATCCTCATGGAAGTGGCGATGACCTGCGATCCGCTGTCGGCGCAACGCGCCTACGAACTGGGCTACGTGAACCGTGTCATGCCGGCGGGACAGGCCCTGCAGGGCGCCCGGGAGCTGGCGGCGCGCATCACCGTGAACGCCCCGCTCACCGTGCGCGGGGCCAAGGAGATGGTGCGCATGGCCACCGAGATGGGGCGCACGGCCGCGCTGCGTGCATCGCAGCGCGCGTTCGACGCCGTCTACCTGAGCGAGGACGCGCTCGAAGGACCGCGTTCTTTCCGCGAGAAGCGCAAACCGCAATGGAAGGGTCGATGAGATGAACGCTCGGATCGCAACCGCAGCGCCGCCCAAGGCCGCGCCGCAGACCCTGAACCTGACCGGCGCGCTGGCCGAGCGCAATGCCGCGTGGCACTTCCTGGCGCTGCCCGGCGATGCCCGCGAGCTCGCGCGCCAATGCCTGCTCGACTGGATCGCGGTCGCGCTAGCGGGTGCCCACGAGCCGCTCGCCTGCATGCTGGCGGAAGAGGCGCGCGAGCAGGGCGGCCACCCGCAGTCCACCGTCGTCGGGCAGGGCTTCGCCACGAGCTGCCGCCAGGCTGCACTGGTCAACGGGGCGGCCTCGCACGCGCTCGACGACGACGACGTCAACATGTGCTTCACGGGGCATCCGAGTGCGGTGCTCGTGCCGCCGCTGCTCGCGCTCGCCGAGGCGCGCGGCGAAAGCGGCGCGGCGTTCATGACGGCGTTCGTCGCCGGCTACGAGACCCTGTGCCGCATCGGCGCGGCGGTGTCGCCCGGGCACCACGTATCCGGCTTCCACGCCACCGGGACGATCGGCACCTTCGGCGCGGCCGCCGCCTGTGCGCGCCTGCTGCGGCTCGACCCGGACGACACCGCGGTGGCGCTGGGCATCGCGGCGACGGAGGCCACGGGCCTGAAGTCGATGTTCGGCACGATGTACAAGCCGCTGCACGCCGGACGCGCCGGCGCCGACGGCATGATGGCCGCCCACCTCGCCGCGCGCGGATTCGCCGGCCGCGGCGACGCGCTCGAGGCCGCGCAGGGCTTCGCCGCCACCCACGGGCCCGACTTCGACCCCGCTGCCGCGTTGCGCGAGCCGGCACGCGGCCTGCACCTGCGCGACAACCTCTTCAAGTACCACGCCGCCTGCTACGGCACCCATGCCGCCATCGAGGCGGCCCGGCACCTGCGGCAACGGCACGGCCTGGCGGACAGCGATGTGCGGCGCATCGTCGTGCACGCGTCGGCGCTCAGCGAGGGCGTGTGCAACATCGCCGAACCGTGCACGGGGCTGGAGGCGAAGTTCAGCCTGCGCCATGCGGTGGCAATGGCCCTCGCGGGGATCGACACGGCCTCGATGTCGAGCTTCACCGACGAAGTCACGAACGACCGCGACCTGCGCCGCCTGCGCGAGCGCGTGCACGTAGAGCTTCATCGCGAGTGCCAGGAGATGAGTCGCGCGGAAGTCGTGATCGAGACCACCGATGGGGTGCTGCTGCGCCGCCACCACGACGTCGGCTTGCCCGTGACCGACCTGGCGGAGCAGCGTCTGCGGCTCGAGCAGAAATTCCGCTCGATGGCCGGATCGAGGCTCACCGCCGAGGCTTGCGACGAACTGATCGACCTCGTCGATCGCCTGGAAGACCTGCCCGACCTGTCGCCACTGGCCGGTCTGCTCGGCGCCGCCGGCGCGCCACGTCGCATTCATTGAACCTGTGCAGCAAGGACCCCGGAGATGAACTTTCTTGACGAGGAACGGCAAGCCTGGAAGGACTCGGTGCGCCGCTGGGTCGATCGGGACGTCGGTCGCGAGTACATCCGCAAGTGCGACATGACCCGCACCTTCCCCTTCGAGGCGTACGAAAAGGCCGCCAAGCTGGGCTACCACAGCCTGCTGGTCCCGGAGGCTGACGGCGGAGACGGCGGCGACATCTGGGCCTATGCGTTGATGTGCGAAGCGATGGCCTGCTACGGCGTGGACTTCGCCGTCGCGATCTGCGGCGGCATCTTCACCGCGATGAATCTGTCGCTGCACGGCACGGAGTACCAGAAGAAGCAGTTCCTGCAGCCGTTCATGCGCGGCGAGATCCGCTTCCCGATCTCCATGTCCGAGCCGAACGCCGGCTCCGACGTCGCCAACGTTCAGACGCGCGCGGTACGCGACGGGGACGACTACGTCCTCAACGGACAGAAGCTGTGGTGCAGCGGCGCGGGCAACCGGGGCGCCGTCATCCTGATGCTGGTTCGCACCGCGCAGACGCCCGACAAGCGCAACGGCCTGACGGTGCTGATCGTTCCCAACGACCTGCCGGGCATGACGATCCGGCCGCTGAACACGCTCGCGCGCCGCTCCATCACCACCACCGAAATCTTCCTCGACAACGTCCGCGTGCCGGCGGTCAACCGGCTGGGCGAAGAAGGCCAGGGCTTCCACATCATTGCCGGCGAGCACCTCGCCCTGGAGCGCATCGCGGTGGCCGCCAGCAATGTCGGCAATGCCCAAGGGGCGGTCGACGATGCCCTCGCCTATGCCAAGCAGCGCATCCAGTTCGGCAAGCCGATCTACGAGTTCCAGGTCATCCGGCACATGCTGGCCGACATGCAGACCAACACCGACGCGGCGCGGCTGCTGATGTACCGCGCCGCGGAGGTCGCGTCGAGCGGCCAGAGCTACCGCAAGGAAGTGGCGATGGCGAAGCTGTTCGCGTCGGAGAACCTGCAGACTGTGACACGGCAGGGCATGCAGATCATGGGCGGGCACGGCATGCTGCCGGAGTCCGACATGGAGCGCTATTTTCGCGAGGGCATGCAGTCGACCATCGGCGGCGGCACGTCGCAGATCCAGCGCACGATCATCGCCCAGGAAATGCGGGTCTGACGGTGCCCTCGCCTGCACCGCCGATCGCCGTCCCCGCGGCGGCCGCGACCATCGTGCTCGTGCGCGATGGTCCACGGGGTCTCGAGACGCTGATGGTGGTGCGCCACCACGAGATCGACTTCGCACGGGGCGCTGCGGTCTTCCCCGGCGGCAAGGTGGCCGCCGCGGACCGCGACCCGCGGCTGCGTGAACGCAGCCCGGTGAGCGGCGGCGACGACCTGGAGCTGTCGCTGCGCGTGGCCGCGGTGCGGGAGACCTTCGAGGAAAGCGGTCTGCTGCTGGTGCGACGAGGAAACCGGCTGCTCGGCGGCGAAGATCGCGCCGAGATGCACCGGCGCTGGCGCGAGCGCGTGGCCGCCTCGGCCGAGGTGTTCGTCGAGATGGTCGTCGCCGAGCAGCTGGAGCTGGCGCTCGACCTGCTGCACCCCTACGCCCACTGGGTGACGCCGGAGGTCTCGCCCAAGCGCTTCGACACGCACTTCTACATTGCGCTCGCTCCCGAAGGGCAGGTCGCCGAGCACGACGGCTGGGAGGCGGTCGACTCGTTCTGGGTGCGGCCACTGGACGCCCTGGACGACTGCGAACAGCGGCGCCGCACCATCATCTTCCCCACCCTGTGCAATCTGGCGCTGCTGGCGCAGAGCGCAGATGCGAACGCGGCCGTCGACGCGGCGCGTGCTCGTCCGGTCCGGCGCCTGCAACCCACGCTGGGCGAACGCGGCGACGGCAAGAGAGTGCCGGTGCTGCCGCCCGGTTGCGGCTATCCCGACCTGTCGCCGGCCCTGATGGACCTGGTGGCGCGTTGATCCACCCTCGAGAAAGGCAACCCATGGAAACGCTCGGCCTCGGCCTGCATTTCGAAGACCTGCCCGTCGGCAGACAGTTCCGGACCATCGGGCGCACGGTGACCGAGGCCGACATCGTTGCCTTCTGCAGCACCACCGGCATGACCGAAGTGCTGTTCACCAACCTCGAGTTCCTGCGCAACGAATCCGACATCAAGGGGCGGCTCGCGCCGGGCGCGCTCGCCTACACGTTTGCCGAGGGACTGCTCGTGCACTCGACCATGCAGCACACCGGCTACGCCTTCCTCGAGATGGACTTCAAGGTGCACAACCCGGTGTTCGCCGGCGACACGATTCACGTCGAGTGCGAGGTCCTCGAGGCACGGCGCAGCGCGAGCCGGCCGGGTCGCGGCCTGGTACGCACGCGCAATCGCATCGTCAAGCACGACGGCACCCTGGCCATCACCTACACGCCGCTGCGCATGATCAAGTGCCGCGACGCGACGGCGAAGTAACGCCGCGGCACCAGGCAGCATGACCATGACCCAAGCCTACGCACTGAACGACGAGCAGCGGCAGATCCGCGAGATGGTGCGCCGCCTGGCGCGCGAGCGCGTCGCGCCGCGTGCCGCCGAGATCGACCGCAGCGCCGAGTATCCACAGGACATGTTCGATCTGCTGCGCGATGCCGGCCTGTTCTGCATTCCCTTTCCCAAGGATTACGGCGGCACCGACAGCATGCTGTCCGCGGCGGTGGCCATCGAGGAGTTGGGACGGGTTTGCTACAACACGGCCTACCTTCTGGTCGTGCAGTGGGTGCCGTTCGGCGCCATCCTCGCCGCGGGCAGCGACGAGCAGAAGCAGCGGCTGCTCGGCCCGCTCGCCGCCGGCCAGATGCGCGGCGCGTTCTCGACCACCGAACCCCAGAGCGGCTCCGACGTGGCGGGCATCCGCACGCGGGCCAAGCGCTGCGAGGGCGGATACCGCATCAACGGAGCCAAGATCTGGTGCACCAATTCGCCGGTCGCCGACTTCGTGCTGGTGGCCGCGAAAACCGGCGACGGCGACGGCGCCGGCGCGGTCAACCTGTTCATCGTCGAGCGCGGCAGCAAGGGCTTCACGATCGGTCGCAAGGAAGACAAGATGGGCGCGCGCGGCGTGCCGTCGTGCCCGCTGTTCCTCGACGACGTCTTTGTGCCTGAAGCCAACCGCCTCGGCGAGGACGGTCGCGGATTCAAGGACGTGATGGAAGCGTTCAATAAGAGCCGTCCGCTGATCGGCGCACGCGGCGTTGGCCTGGCGCAGGGCGCGATCGACCACAGCATCGAGTTCGTCACCAATCGCGTCACCTGGGGCCGGCCGGTGAGCGAGAACCAAGGCATCCGCTGGATGCTCGCCGACATGGCGATCCAGACCGAGGCGGCGCGGCAGATCGTCTACCACGCCGCGGCCGCCGTCGATGGCGGACTCTCCGGCATCGGCCTGGCGCCGGTGGCCGCGATGGCCAAGTGCTTCGCCACCGACACCGCGATGAAGGTCGCCACCGACGCGGTGCAACTGTTCGGCGCCGCCGGCATCTCGTCCGACACGCCGATCAACCGCTACTTCCGCGACGCCAAGGTCTTGCAGATCATCGAAGGGACGAATCAGATCCAGCGCAACATCATCGGCGACAGCCTGCTGGGCAAGCTTCGCCGCTGAGGCCGACACACCACCGCCACGAGCAGACCCTATGAACCGCCTGTTCCGCCTGTTCCGGACTTCCAACCGCGCTTGCGCGATCGCCGCCCTTGCGACGGTCGCGCTGATGCCGACGCTTTCCCTTGCGCAGGCGTCCGGCAAGATGGTGCTGCGTGTCGCCGACCAGTTTCCACAGGGCCATTTCGTGCCCCGCTACGGCATCAAGCCCTGGATGGAAGCCGTGACGAGGGCCACCAATGGCGAGGTGCAGTTCGAGCACTATCCCGCCGAGCAGTTGGGCAAGGCCAAGGATCTGCTCACGGTGGTGCAGAACGGCGTGGCCGACATCGTGCTGTTCGCGCCTTCGTATGCCTCGGACAAGATGCCGCTGACGGCCGCGCTGGAACTGCCTGGCCTGTTCGACACCTCATGCAAGGGCTCGCAGGTCTTTGCCAAGCTGGCTGCGCCGGAGGGCATCCTCGGCCGCCAGGAGTACGCGCCGAACGGCGTGCGCGTGCTGTTCGCGGCGGTGTATCCGCCCTATCAGATGGTTTCCGCCAAGCGCAGCATCGCCACGCTCAAGGACGTCGACGGCATGAAGCTGCGCGTGCTCGGCGGCGCCATGGACTTGACGGTGCGCCGCATGGGCGGCGTGCCGGTGCGCATGGCCTCGACCGAGGCATTCGAGGCCATCAGCCGCGGCACGCTCGACGGCGCGATCTTCTCTTACGGGGTCACCACCAACTACAACATCCCGACGAAGTTCGCCACGGCCGGAAAGGGCTTCGGCTCGGCCGCGGCGGTATTCATCGTCAGCGAAAGCCGCTGGAAGCAGTGGCCCGAACACGTCCGCAAGGCCATGACCGATGCCGGCGTCGAGGCCGGGGCGAGCCTGTGCGCCGGCATGGACAAGGAAGAGACCGTGGACCAGGAGAAGTTGCGCGCGAAGGGCGTGTCGATCGTGCGCTGGTCGGAAGCCGACGTCGCAGCGCTGTCGCAACTGCTCGGCCAGGTGGCGAACGACTGGGCGGCCGAGCTCGACAAACGCGGCAAGCCCGGCAGCGAGGTGCTCAAGGCAACGCTGGCGGCACGCGGCAGCCGCTGAGTTCGGTGCGGCGCTCCGCCCCTCGGCGCGCGACGGGCGGAACGCCTGCGGTTCGTCAGCGCTCCTGAGGCTCAAGCAAGCGGCCGCTCGGCGTTCCGAGCACCGTCAACCGGTGCATGTGGCGCGTGGTCTGGTGGCTGTAGTCGGGCACGGCGAGGTGGTTGGTGCAGCGGTTGTCCCACATCAACATGTCGTTCACCTTCCACGCGTGGCGGTAGGTGAACTCCGGCTTCACCGAATGTTCGAACAGATATTGCAGCAGCCCGGCGCTCTCGGCCTGGCTCATGCCGACGAAGCGCTGGGTCTGACCTTCGCTGATGTAGAGCGCCTTGCGTCCCGTTTCCGGATGCACGCGCACCACCGGCTGCGCAACCGGCGGCGACAACTCGTTCATCTTGCGGATCTGCTCGGGGTCGCGGCTGGTGAAGTACGGGTTGTGCGCGCTGTAATGCTCGAGGCTGTGCACCGCGTCGAGCTTGTCCAGCACCGCACGCAGCGCCGGTGACAGGGTCTCGTAGGCGCGGTACATGTTGCACACCATCGTCGTGCCGCCCACCGGGGGAATCTCCAGGCAGTAGAGCATCGTCGCCATCGTCGGGTGCGTGGTGAACGAGTGGTCCGAGTGCCACAGCCGGCCGGTGTCCTTGGTCTGAGATTCCTTGCCGCCGATCTTCTTGTTCGTGATCAGGTAGATCTCCGGATGTTCGGGGTGGCGGTAGAACGGCACCGACTTGTGATCGTCGAGTTCGCCGAACATGCGCCCGAACGCGATCTGGCGGGGTGGCGGCAAGTCCTGGCCGCGGAAGACGATGACCAGATGATCGAGCCACGCCTGACGGATGGCCGCACGCGTGGCGTCATCGACCGGGCGGCCGAGGTCGACGCCGGATATCTCCGCGCCGATGCCGTACGACAGCGGCCGAACTTGGATGGGCATGAACTCGCTCCTTCTGGGTTGGCGATCGCGATGCAATCGGAAAGGTCAGGACGGCTCGACGGCCGCATCGATGCGGCCGTCCAGACGGACGTTGCGCTCGCGCAGCACGGTGTCGAGCAGTCGGGCACAGGCGTAGACCGCCCGGATCGACGGCACCGGCGTCGAGGTGAGGTCGGCCAGCTCGACCAGCGCGCCAAGCAGCGCCTCGATCTCGATCGGGCGGCCGGCCTGAACGTCCTGGAGCATCGACGGCCGCGCCGCGCCGACTTCGAGCGCACGCGACAGGCGCTGCTCGGGCGTGCCCGGAATCTCGACGCCGAGGCGGCGTGCGAGATCGCGCATCTCGAGCATCAGCGTCACGCCGAGCTGGCGCGCCACGGGCAGGTGGTAGAGGTCGGTGACCGTCGCCTGCGTCAGCGCGCACACCGGGTTCCAGACCACGTTGCCCCAGAGCTTGAACCACTTCTCGGTGCGGATGTCCGGCGTCACCGGAGCGGCGACGCCGGCGCGCGCGAAGACGTCGGAGAGGGCGAGTACGCGCTCGCCGCTGCTGCCGTCGGGCTCGCCGAGCGGGAAGCGGTCGGCCGCCGTGACGATGTGCCGCACGACGCCCGGAGCGGCCAGTTCCGCCCCCTTGTGCGCCACCGAGCCGATGACGCGCTGCGGGTCGATGTGCCCGGCGATGCGCCCGCCGGGGTCGACCGACTCGAGCCGGCGCCCGGCCAGCGGCCCGCCGTGCGCATGGAAGTACCACCACGGAATGCCGTTCTGCAGCGTGATGACCGGCGTGCGTACAGCGTAGAGCGCCTCGAGGTGCGGCGCGACGTCGGCGATCTGGTGCGACTTGAGCGCGAGCACGACGAGATCCTGCGCGCCGAGCGCGTCGCAGCGCACGGCGCTTTCGGCGCGCACGCGCAGCGCGGGCGTCGCCTCGCCGTGCTGGTCGACGAGCTTCAGGCCGTCGCGGCGGATCGCCTCGAGGTGCGCGCCGCGCGCCACCACCGACACGTCGTGCCCGGCGAGCGCCAGTCGCCCGGCCAGGAAACCGCCGATCGCTCCGGCACCGACGACGCAGATCTTCACCGCGCGTGGTCCGAGCCTTCCCGCTGCAGCTTGCGCAGCATCGCGGCCCATTCGCGGTGCCCTTCACCCCCGAAGCCGCTCTTTGAGAAGATGCTGCGTCCGCACTCGACGCTCTTGTCGATCACCGACTGCGGCAGCGGGTGCAGCGGCTGCCCGCCCGACTGCGCGGCAATCTGCATGCGGCAGGCGCGCTCGATGCGGTACATGAGGACGAAGGCCTCGCCGACCGTGCGCCCGGCCGTCAGCGTGCCGTGGTTGCGCAGGATCATGATGCGCTTGTCGCCGAGGTCGGCAACGAGCCGCGTCTGCTCATCGGGATCCAGCGCCGGCCCCTCGAACTCGTGGTACGTGACCTGGTCGTAGATGACGAGCGCGTGCTGCGTCGCCGGCAGCAGACCGCCGGCCTGCGTTGCCACCGCGGTTCCGTCGCGCGTGTGCAGGTGCATCACGCAGTCGACGTCCTGGCGCGCCACGTGGATGCAGCTGTGGATCACGAAGCCGGCCGGGTTGATGATGTAGTCGGTTTCGCTCAGCACCTTGCCGTGCTCGTCGACCTTCACCAGGCTCGAAGCGGTGATCTCCTCGAACAGCATGCCGTAGGGGTTGATGAGGAACTGGTCGCGCGCGTCGGGAACGCGCGCCGAGATGTGCGTGGCGAGCAGGTCGCCCCAGCCATGGATCGCGGCCAGGCGGTACAGCGCCGCGAGATCGCAGCGCATCTTCCACTCGGCTTCGGACATGTCGCGCCGGCGCGCGCCCTCGGAGACGGGACGGGTCGGCAGGGCGCTCGTTGCAGTGTTCATGGTGGCGTGTTCGGATTTACGAACGGCGTTCGGGGATCCAGCGTCGTGACTATACTGGTTCATCCCGGAAAGAGTCGAGACAAGCGAAACGTGCGAGCCCGTGCCCTCCGTCCCCGGCGTCCCGAGATCGGGCTGAAGCCGGCCCGACCGTGAAGAGCCGTGCCCGCCCGGCGGCCTCGGCAACGCCCATGCACCCTCGCCGCCACATCGCGACCGCCTCCTCGCAGGCCGTTGCCGATGCGAGCGGCGACGCGGCGGCCGGCCCGCGCTCGCTGCACCGCACGTTGCGCCTCATCGAGCATCTGGCGCACGCGCGCGCCGGCCTGTCGCTGAGCGCGCTCAGCGGCGACCTGGCATTGCCCAAGAGCAGCCTGCTCGGACTGCTGCGTCCGCTGTGCCGCTACGGCTACCTCGCGCACACCGACGGCAGCTACACGCTCGGACCATCGGCCTTTCGCCTGGGCGTGGCGATCATGCCGACGATGTCGCTGTCGCGCACCGCCGCGCCGGCGATGCGCCGCCTCGTCGACCGCAGCGGCGAGACCGCACTCATCGCCGTGCTCGACCGGGCGTCGGCGGCCGCCGTGTACGTCGAGAAGGTGGAGAGCGCGCAGTCGATCCGCTACAGCGTCTCGCTCGGCACGATGCGGCCGCTGTACTGCTCGGCGGCCGGGCGGGTGCTGCTCGCCTTCGCCGACGACGAGTTCATCGAAGCGTTCCTGCGCCGTGCGCCTTTTCCGGCGCTGACCCCGCAGACGTTGACCCGCGGCGCCGAGTTGCGCGACATGCTGCCGCGCATCCGGGAGCAGCGGCTCGCCGTGACGGTCGGCGAAGTGTCGAGCGACGTCGCCGGCTTCGCCGCCCCGATCTTCGATCACCACGACCGTGTCATCGCCGCACTGGCCATGGCTGCGCCGGTGAGCCGAACGCGCGCCGATCCGGGGGAGTACGCGGGCCTCGTGCGCCAGGCCGCGAACGACATCTCGCTGGCGCTCGGGCACCTGCCGCCGCCCGTCGCGCCGGACGGGGCGTCCGAGCGCCGCGAGCAGACGCCGCGGGCGAGCCGGCGCAGCGAGCGCGCTGCCACGCGCCTGCCGCGCTGACCAAGGCACCGCATCCGAGAACAAGCCGACCGATCACAGCGACGAAGACAAAAGGAGACAAACCATGTCATTGGGCCGACTGCTCGCCGCCTGCGCCCTCACCCTCGCCCTCGCCTGGGTGCCACAGCTTCAAGCTGCCGAAGCCTTTCCGGCACGGCCGGTGCGTTGGATCGTCCCGTTCCAGCCCGGCGGAACGACCGACATCGTCGCCCGCCTGGTCGCGCAGAAGCTCGCCGAACGCTGGCCGCAGCCGGTGGTCATCGAAAACCGCCCCGGCGCCAACGGCGCCATCGGCACGCAGGCCGGCGCGCGCTCGGCGCCCGACGGCTACACGTGGACGTTCGGCTACAACGGCAACATGACGATGAACCCGGTGCTCATCGCCAAGCTGCCCTACGACCCGAACGCCGACTTCGTCCACGTGGCCAAGATCGTCGGCTCGGCGTTCGTGCTGGTCGTCAATCCGTCCGTCCCGGCGCGCTCGCTGAAGGAGTTCGTCGACCTGGCCAAGGCGTCGCCCGGCAAGCTCAACGCGGCCATCGGCGGAGGTGCCGGCCAGCTTTCGATGGCGCTGTTCAAATCGAAGGTCGGCATCGACGTGCTCGACGTCTCCTACAAGGGCAACGCGCCGTCGCTCAACGCCGTGCTCTCCGGCGAAGCGCAGGTGATGTTCGAGACCGTCGCCGCGGCGCTGCCGCACGTGCGCGCCGGCAAGCTGCGGGCGCTCGCGGTGACCACCCCCAACCGCTCTGCGCTGCTGCCCGACGCGCCACCGATCGCCGAGATGGTGCCCGGCTTCGATGTCACGCTGTGGTTCGGCGTCGCCGTCCCCGCGGGCACGCCGCCGGCGCTGGTCGATCGCATCAATGCCGACCTGGCCGACATCGCGCGCGACCGCGAGGTCAAGGAGAAGTTCGCCGCCCTCGGCCTCGAGCCGCTGGGCGGCTCGGCGGCGCAGACCGGCACGGCGATCCGCGCCGAGGCCGAGACCTGGCAGCGCGTCGCGCGCGAGGCGAACATCCAGCAGCAGTGAGCACGAGCCTGCGCATGAAGTCGAGCACCGCCGTCCGGCGGACATCCCCATCGACGAGCAGCGCGGACCGCGACAGCCGCGATTGCCGAGAACGTGAGCCCGAGCGGCTCCGCAACCTGGAGTGCCTGCATGAACGCCGTTTCGCAAGTCGAACGCCCTTCCGCCGCCGAGGAGCAGGCGCGCCGCGACCTCGCGGCGTGCTATCGCCTTGCCGACCGCATGGGCTGGTCGGACATCATCTCGGCGCACATCTCGCACCGGGTGCCGGGCGAGCCGGACCGCTTCCTCATCAACCCGTACGGCATGCTGTTCGACGAGATCACCGCCTCGTCGCTCATCAAGACCGACTCTCGTGGAACGATCTACAGCGCCAGCCCGTTCGGCATCAACCCGGCCGTACTGGTCATCCATGCCGCGGTGCACGATGCGCGCCCCGACCTCAACTGCGTCATGCACCTGCACACGCGCGACGGCACGGCGGTGTCGATGCAGCGCCACGGGCTGCTGCCGGCCTCGCAGCACGCCCTGGTGGTGTGGGACAAGCTCGCCTATCACGAGTTCGAGGGGCTGGCGCTCGACGACGACGAGAAGCGCAGCCTGATTCGCGACCTCGGGGCCGAGAAGAAGCTGCTGCTGCTGCGCAACCACGGCACCCTGAGCTGCGGCGCGACGATGGGCGAGACCTTCATGCTCATGTACCAGCTCGAGCGCGCCTGCCGCATGCAGGTGGCCGCGCTCGGCGGCGAGCAGCCGCTGTACCCGATCGCGCCCGAGGTCGTCGCACGCTGCGCGGCGCAGGGCACACAGGTCTTCGGCAAGGACGGCTTCGTGCCTCAGGGCCGGCTAGAGTGGGCTGCGCTGCTGCGCAAGCTCGACCGCGAGGAGCCGGGCTACCGCGACTGACCCATTCGCACGCCGCCCGGGCGGGCGACCGTGCGGCAACACGCGCGCCGCTTCGCCCGCACCGGCGCGCCTTCCTTTCAAACCCTTCGAGAGAAACGAATCCATGCCCCGGATGAAATCGCTGATCGCCCTGACGATGGCCCTGCTGTGCGCCGCTGCCGGTGGCGCCCATGCCCAGCCCTATCCCTCGCGCCCGGTGCAGCTCATCGTGCCGTACCCCGCCGGCGGCGCGAGCGACATCATGGCGCGCGCATTCGCCGAGAAGCTCGCTGCAGGGCTCGGCGCGCAGGTCATCGTCGACAACCGCGCCGGCGCCGGCGGCAACCTGGCAGGCAGCGCGGCGGCCAAGGCGGCGCCCGACGGCTACACGCTGTTCTTCGGCGCCGCCGGGCCGCTGGCGGTCAACCCGGCGCTGTACGCGAAGATGCCCTTCGATCCGGCGAAGGACTTCGCGCCGATCGGGCTTGTCGGCAGCATGGCGCTGTTCCTCACCGTGCCGGCCGATCTGCCTGTGAAGTCGCTGCCCGATCTCATCGCGCTGTCGAAGGCCCGTCCGGGCGCGCTCAACTACGCCTCGTCGGGAGTCGGCGGCACCACGCACCTGGCGATGGAGTGGCTCAAGAGCCAGGCGGGCGCCGACATCACGCACGTCCCGTACAAGGGCACCGCCGCCGGCGTGGCCGACATGGTCGGCGGGCGCATCCAGGTCATCTTCGACGCCTGGCCGACGACGAGCCCGCACGTCCGCGCCGGCAAACTCAGGTACCTGGCCGTCAGCACGGCGCGGCGTTCGGCGCTCGAGCCCGAGGTGCCGACGATGACCGAACTCGGCCTGAGCGGCTTCGACCTCTACGTCTGGTACGGCCTCATGGCGCCGGCGGGCACGCCGGCGGAGATCGTGCAGAAGCTCGCTCGGTTGACCGCCGAGATCACCACCAAAGCGGACCTGCGCGAGCGCTTCGCCTCGCTCGGCATGGAGCCGCTGACGGGCACCCCCGATCGCTTTGCCGAGCACCTGCGCGTCGAGACCGACAAGTGGGCGCGCATCGTCAAGCTCTCGGGCGCAAAGGCCGAGTGAGGCACGGCCGAAGATCCCTTCATCGGAGATATCTCATGTCCCTGACCATCAAACGACTGTCCTACGGCATCGGCGCCGAGGTTCAAGGCGTCGACCTGCGGCGCCCGCTCGCACAGGAGGCGATCGACCAGATCCGCAAGGCCTGGGTCGAGAACTGCATCATGCTCATCCGCGACCAGGACATCACGCCGCAGCAGCACATCGACTTCAGCAGCCGCTTCGGCGCGCTCGACGACCACGCGGCGCTCTTCAAGTACCGCCACCCCGAGTTCGCGCAGATCTTCATCGTCACCACCCGGCCCAACGCCGACGGTACGCCGTCCAGCACGCGCGAGACCGGGGTCAACTGGCATTCCGACCTGTCGTACACGACGCGACCGGCCACCGGGTCGCTGCTGTACTGCGTGGAGATCCCGGAGATCGGCGGCGACACCCGCTTCACCAACATGTTCCTCGCTTACGAGACCCTGTCCGAGGGCATGAAGAAGCTGATCGCCCCGCTGCAGGCGGTGCACAGCTACGCCTGGGCGATCCACGACACCACCTCGACACGCGACCCCGCGGTCATGAAGGCGCTGATCGACGTCAACCCGCCGGTGACGCAACCGATGGTGCGGCGCCACCCCGAAACCGGGCGGCTGGCGCTGTATGTCAGCGAAGGCATCACCACCCACATCGCCGGCATGACCCGCGAGGAGAGCCAGGGCATCCTGCAGTACCTGTTCGCGCACTCGGTGCGCCCCGAGTTCACCTACCGCCACCACTGGCGGCCGGGCGACATGATCATGTGGGACAACCGCAGCACGATGCACCAGGCGCTGCGCGACCGCGTGCCCGGCACGCACCGCCACATGCACCGCACCACGGTGCTCGGCGAGCCGAGCGGCGCGCTGTACGACGCGGCGGCCTGAGAGCCAGAGGGTCGCCGCGCGCGCATGGGCGCGCCCCTTGTCGTTCGGTGGCTCTCAGCGCACCGCCGGCCGTGCGCTGCGCCGCGCGGGAACGCCGCCGGCCAGCCGCGTGCACTCGACCGCCGCCGCGCGCACCAGGCGCTCGTTGCGCCGCGCGTGCGAGCGCATGCGCTCCGACGGCCCGGCGACGAGCACGGTCGCGACCACCGCGCCGTCGCGTCCGTGGACCGGCGCGGCAACGGCGCTGGCGCCCGCGATGCGCTCGCCGTCGGTGCGCGCCAGCCCGGCGCGGCGCACTTCGTCGAGCTCGTCGCGCAGCGCATCGGCCTCGACGATCGTCGTCGCCGTGAAGCGCTGGCGGCGCACAGATTTCAGATAGCGCGCGAGCCGGCCGGCGTCGAAATGCGCCAGCAGCACCTTGCCTGAGGCCGTGCAGTGCAGTTCGCGACGCTCGCCGACCGTCACCGCATAGCGGATCGGGCGCGCGCTCTCGACGCGGTCGAGGTAGACGACCCGATCCGCATCCGGCGCCAGCGCGGCCAGCACGGCGGTCTCGCCGCTCGCCTCGACGAGCGCTTGCAGCACAGGCCGGGCGAGCGCGACCAGTTCCCTGCCGGCCAGTGCCTGGATGGCCAGCGCGTGCAGACGCGGCCCGGGGCCGTAGCGCCCGCCTGCGTCACGCACGACGCAGCCCTCGGCGGCGAGCCCCGCCAACAGGCCCACGAGGCTGGTCTTCGGCGCCCCCGCGATCGCCGCCAGCTCCGAGAGCGTCGCGCCGCGACGCTGTGCGGCGACGGTATCGAGGATCGCGACGATGCGCCCGACCGACTGCGGGCCGGCGCGCACCGCCTTGGCGGCGGGCGGCGCGTCGGGCCTTGGCCGCGCCATGCGCGGAGCGCCGGGTGCCTGTCGCTGGGTGCGCACGCCTGGCTCACGAACGCCGGTTCACCTGCTCGGCGAGGGCCTCGACGTTGCGCGCCTGCTTGAGGTGCGGCATGTCGAGCATCTTGCCATCGAGGCCGACGGTGCCCAGGCCCGGGTTGCGCTCGAAGATGTCGATCACGCGGCGCGCGTGGGCGATCTCGGCCTCGGACGGCGTGAACGCGGCGTTGATGATCGCCGACTGTTCGGGATGGATCGCGATCTTGCCGACGAAGCCGGCGCGTCGGTCGCGCAGGCAGTCAGCCTCCAGGCCGGCCAGGTCGCGGAAGTCGACGTGCACCGCGCCGACCGGCTGCGCGCCGATGGCGCGCGCCGCCGCCAGACACAGCGACTTGGCGAGCCGGTACGGATCGTCGTAGTCGCCGCTGCGCGCGTCGCGGTTGTCGCTGGCGCCGAGCGCCGCCGCCAGATCCTCGCCGCCCCAGGTCAACGCCGCCAGCCGCGGCGTGGCGCGTTCGAGGTAGGTGTGGAAGCCGAGCAGCGAGGCCGCGGTCTCGGTGGCCACCGCCAGGATGCGCGTCGCGCCGGCGGACAGGCCTTCCCGCGCCTCGAGAGCGTCGAGGTAGTGCGCCAGCCGGTTCACGTCGGCCACCGAAGACACCTTCGGCACGCAGATGCCGTCGGGCGCGCCGGCCATCACCGCCGCCAGGTCGGCGAGCGCCAGCGGCGTGTCGAGCGGGTTGACGCGCACCCACAGCTGCTGCCGCGAGCGCTCGGTGCGCGCCTGCAGGCAGGCGCGCACGGTCTCGCGCGCGAGCGGCAGCCGGTCCTTCGCCACCGAGTCCTCGAGGTCGAGGATCAGCGCATCGGCCGCGTTGTCGCGCGACTTGTCCAGCTTGCGCTCGCTGTCGCCGGGCACGAACAGCCACGAGCGCAGCATCGGCGCGACCGCTTCCGCCTCTGGCGCCTTCATGCCGGCCTCTTGCGCATCAGGCCGGTGCGCACGACGTAGCAGACCTCCTCGTCGCGCTGGTTGTAGCCGATGTGCTCGAAGGTGACGATGCCTTCGTTCGGGCGCGACCTGCTCTCGCGCAGTTCCTTGATGCGCGTGACCACGCGCACCGTGTCGCCGTGGAACACCGGGTGCTTGAAACGGATGTCGGTCATGCCGAGATTGCCGAGCGTGGTGCCGAGCGTCGTCTCGGCGACCGACACGCCGATCACCAGGCCGAGCGTGAACAGGCTGTTGACGAGGCGCTGCCCGTACATCGTCTGGCGCGCGAATTCCTCGTCGAGGTGCAGCGGCTGCGGGTTGTGCGTCATCGCGCAGAAGAGGATGTTGTCCATCTCCGTCACCGTGCGTGTCAGCGCATGGCGGAATTCCATGCCGACCTCGAACTCCTCGTAGTACAGACCTGCCATGGGGGGCGCCTTTCGCTTCAGGTTGCGGGCTGCGGCGCGCACGCCGTCACGCCGCGGGCGACGAGCGAGCGGATGCGCCCGTCGTCGTAGCCGATCTCGCGCAGCACCTCGGCGCTGTGCTCGCCCAGGCGCGGCGCCGGCCGCCCCGGCTGCGGCTGCGTCGCCGACCACGCGCTCGGGTAGGCCATCTCGCGGATGCGGCCTTCGCTCGGATGGTCGACGACCGTGAAGAAGCCGGTGGCACGCAGGTGCTCGTCGTCGAGCAGCGTCGCGGGCGTGTGCAGCGGCATGGCGGGCACGTCGGCGCTTTCGAACAGCGCGAGCCACTGCGCGGTAGTGCGCGTGCGCATCAGCGCCGACAGCTCGGCGTAGATGTCGCGGATGTGCTCGCCGCGCGTCGTCATGCTGCACAGGCGCGGGTCGCGCTCGAAGTCGTCCTCGCGCCCGAGCGCGCGGTAGAAGGCGCGCCAGTGCCGGTCGGTGTAGATCATCGCGCACACGTAGCCGTCGAGCGTGCGGTACGGGCGCCGCTCGGGGTTGAGCATGCGCGCATAGCCGGCCGGGCCGAGCGGCGGGTCGAAGGTCTCGCCGGCGAGGTGGTCGCCCAGCACGAACGAGGCCATCATCTCGAACATCGGGATGTCGATCTTCTGGCCCTGGCCGCTGCGGCTGCGGTGGAACAGCGCCCCGTTGATCTGCCCCACGGCCCACAGCGCGACGCCGCGGTCGACGATCGCCGTCGGCGCGTAGGCCGGCTCGCGCCCGTCGGCCATGTGCGCCAGCCACGGCACGGCGACGGCGCCCTGGATCAGGTCGTCGAATGCCGGCTTGGCCCCGTAAGGGCCCGATTCGGCAAAGCCGTAGAGCGCCGCGTAGATCAGCGCCGGGTTGTTCGCTGCGGCGCGCTCGTAGCCCATGCCCAGCCGCGCCATCGTGTGCGGGCGCAGGTTGCAGACAAACACGTCGGCGCGCGCGACGAGCGCGTCGAGCGCGGACAGCCCTTCGGCCTGCTTGAGGTCGAGCACGACGCTGCGCTTGCCACGGTTGGCGTTCAGGAAGATCGCCCCCATGCCCGCGTGGCGCAGCGGGCCGACGCCGCGCACGGCGTCGCCTGCGGGCGATTCGACCTTCACGACGTCGGCGCCCATGTCGCCGAGGATCTGCGTGACGTAGGGCGCCATCAGCATCGTCGAGACATCGACGACGCGGATGCCGGCGAGCGGCCCGGCCATCAGTACGACTTCGGCAGGCCGAGCACCTTCTCGGCGATGAAGCACAGGATCAGGTGCGGCGTGATCGGGGCGATGCGGTGGATGAGCACCTCGCGCAGGTAGCGCTCGACGTGGAACTCCTTGGCGTAGCCCATGCCGCCGTGCGTCATCACGGCGTTGGTGCAGGCGGCGAAGGCGGCCTCGCCGGCGAGGAACTTGGCGGCGTTGGCCTGCGCGCCGCATTCGTCGCCCCGGTCGTAGAGCTGCGCGGCACGGAAGGCCATCAGGTTGGCCGCCTCGAGCTCGGCCCAGCTCTGCGCCAGCGGATGCTGGATCGCCTGGTTCTGGCCGATCGGGCGGCCGAAGACGACGCGCTGGTTGGCATAGTCGGTGGCCCGCCGCAGCGCCGCGCGACCGAGCCCGACCAGCCCGGCGGCGATCAGGATGCGTTCCGGGTTGATGCCGTGCAGCAGGTAGCGGAAGCCCTTGCCCTCCTCGCCGATGCGGTTCTCCACCGGGATCTCGAGGCCGTCGATGAACAGCTCGTTGGAGTCGACGCACTTGCGGCCCATCTTGTCGATGACGCGCATCTCGACCTTGGAGCGGTCGAGGTCGGCGTAGAACAGGCTCAGGCCGTCGATCGGGCGCGCGCAGTCCCCCTCGGCGGTGGTGCGCGCGATCAGCAGGATCTTGTTGGCCTGCTGCGCGGTCGAGATCCAGATCTTCTGGCCGTTGACCACATAGCGGTCGCCGCGGCGCACGGCGCGCGTCTTCAGCCGTGTCGTGTCCAAGCCGGTGTTCGGCTCGGTGACGCCGAAGCAGGCGATGTCCTGGCGCCGGATGATCGGTGGCAGCATGCGCCGCTTCTGCTCCTCGGTGCCGAAGCGCACCACCGGATTGAGCCCGAAGATCGCCAGGCTGACCGACGAGACGCCGCCGTTGCCGGCGCCCGACTGCGAGATCGCCTGCGTGAGGATCGCCGCCTCGGTGATGCCGAGCCCGGAGCCGCCGTATTCGACCGGCATCGCGATGCCCATGTAGCCGTGGTCGGCGATGGCGCGGCAGAAGTCCTCCGGGAAGCGCCCGTCGCTGTCGCGCTCGAGCCAGTACTGGTCGTCGAAGCCGGCGCACAGCCTGTCGACCCCTTCGCGGATCTGCCGCTGCTCGGACGTGAAGTCGATGCTCATGGCCGGTGCCTCGGCCGGCCCGCGAGGCCGTCGTCGCGGTTCGCATATTCGAACGTCAGGCGCATATCCGCAGTCTAGCCCATTGCCGCGGCGGCGAGCGCACGCTAGAGTGCGCCGGCCTGGCGCACTCACCAAGGAGCAGTCTCATGACCGGCTTCGTTCGACGCATCGTCCTTGCCGCCGTCTGCCTGGCGGTGTCCGGAGGGCTCGCCGCGCAGCCCGCGAGCTGGAAGGCGGGCTTCTTCGGCCCGCCGCGCTCGCCGACCAAGCCGATCGAGTGGTGGGTGCAGGAGATGACGGCGCGCACCGGCGGCCAGTTCAAGGCCGAACTGGTGTACGGTGAAGCGCTCGCCAAGGCCACCGAGATCCCCGACTCGCTGCGCGCCGGCGCCTTCGAACTGGGCATGATCTGCACGTCGTACTACCCGGCGAAGTTCCCCCTGTACTCGGTGTTCGACCTGCCGTTCCTGGCGGGCGACGACATGACGGCGCTGGCGCGCGCGCAACTCGCGGTCTCGCAGCACCCCGCGGTGGTCGCCGAGTTCAAGCGCTGGAACCTGGAGATGCTGCTGCCGCTGCCGCTGCCGCAGTACCAGATCATGGGGCAGAAGCCGCTCGCCAAGGCCGAGGACTTCAAGGGGCTGCGCATCCGCATCTCCGGCGAGATGGCGCGCCCGATCGAGGAGTTCGGCGCCGTCAAGAGCCTGGTGCCGGCCCCCGAGGTCTATACCTCGCTCGAACGCGGCCTCGTCGACGCGGTGGCCTTCCCCTCGACCTACGCCTTCTTCTCGTACCGCGTGCACGAGGTCGCGAAGTTCTTCGTCGACAAGATCTCGCTCGGCGCGCAGCCCTGCTTCTACGCGGTGTCGTCGGCCGCCTGGGCACGCCTGTCGCCGCAGCAGCAGAAGCTCGCGCTCGAACTGCGCGAGGCGGCCATCCCGCGCTTCGCCGAAGCCTATGCGCTCGACGACGCGAAGAACAACGAGGCTTTCCGGCAGAAGGGCGTGCAGAAGACCGATTTCCCCGCCGCCGAGCGGGCCAGGCTGGTCGCCACGGCCGAGAAGCATTGGCAGGCCTGGACCGAAGCCATGGACAAGCGCGGCCTGCCGGGCAAGGAAGTCCTCGAGTTGGCCCGCAAGCACTTGTCGCCCGCCCGGTGATGCTCGTCGCGCTGCGCAAAGCCCATGCGGCCCTCGAGACGGGGCTGACCCTGGCCTCCTCGGGCATCCTGTTCCTGCTGATGCTGTACGTCACGGCCGAGGTGGCGATGCGCTACCTCTTCGGCAGTCCGCTGCGCGGGCACCTGGAAACGACGCAACTGCTCATCGCCCCGGCGGCGCTGCTCGCGCTGGCCTGGCTGCAGGC
>Ga0268299_1002200_pt1 | contig 25242 bp, 22 predicted proteins | sample NOBtaG_FD_193484 | JGI IMG/M metagenome (GOLD analysis project Ga0268299, IMG submission 193484) | Activated sludge microbial communities from bioreactor in Nijmegen, Gelderland, Netherland - NOB reactor | ecosystem: Engineered > Bioreactor > Aerobic > Activated sludge | place: Netherlands...
AACTGGACCGACTTCTATCTCGGCGACTTCAAGATCGAGCTGATCGAGCCGGCGCGCGACGGCGGCTTCGTGCAGCGGTTCCTGGCCAAGCGTGGGCCGGGGATGCACCACTGGTCGTTCGACATGGCGCGCGGTCTGGACGAGATGGTCGAGCGGATGGAGGCCGACGGGCTTCGCATCGTCGACCGCTTCTCCTCCGACAGCGGCAACCAGACCGCGTTCATCTCTCCGCGCAGCGCCCACGGCGTCCTCGTGCAGTTCTGGCAGGTGCCCGGCTTCGTGCCGCAGGAGCGGCCGCGCGTCGTGCCGTTCCGCCTGCGCAGTGGCCGCACGGTGCGCATGATGGTCGACCACCTGTCGATCGCGGTGCGCGACATCGACACCACCATGGCGTTCTTCCGGCGCTACTTCCCGGTGACGCCCGGGCAGGACCGGCACGCCGGCTACGACGGCAGCTTCGAGCTGATCGACTTCCGCCTGAACGGATACAAGGTGGAGCTGATCCACGACGCGCCGGGTCGCTCGGGCTTCGTCGGTCGCTTCCTCGAGAAGCGCGGCGAGGGCCTGCATCACATCTCGATCGACATCGACGACCTCGACCCGTACCTGGCGCAGCTCGAGGCCGACGGCGTCCGCATCGTCGATCGCTTCGAGCTCGGCCGCGGCTTCAAGACGGCGTTCATCTCGCCGCGCAGCTCCTTCGGCGTGCTGATCCAGTTCTGGCAGGTTCCGGGCGCGTTCTGAGCCGCCATGAGCGCGCCGATCGATGTCCGCGTCGTGCTGGTCCGCCCGGCGGGCGCGGCCAACGTCGGCGCGGCGGCGCGCGCGATGAAGAACATGGGCCTGGGCGAGCTGGTGCTCGTACGGCCGCGGCTGGCGGAGACCCAACTGTCGCACGCGCTCGCCGTGCACGCGCGCGACGTGCTGGCGGCGGCGCGCCAATGCGATTCGCTGGCGGAAGCCGTCGGCGACTGCGGGCTGGTGCTGGGGACGACGGCGCACGGCGGGCCGTACCGCGGCCGGGCGGGGACGCCGCGCGAGCTGGCGCCGGAGATCGTGGCGCAGGCGCGGCATCGGCCGGTGGCGCTGGTGTTCGGGCCGGAGGACCACGGCCTGTCGAACGACGATCTGGGCCTGTGCCAGAAAGTGATCACCATCCCGACCTCTTCCGACTACGCCTCGCTCAACCTGGCGCAGGCGGTGATGGTGTGCGCCTACGAGGTCTTTCTCGCGGCGCAGGAAGGCGCGCCGGAGGCGGCGCTGGAGCTGGCGCCGGCGGAGCGCGTCGCCTTCCTGCTCGAGCGGCTGGAGGCGGCGCTGTTGGAGGTCGGCTTCCTCTCCGCGGACAACCGCGGACACATCATGCACTCGCTGCGCGCCATCCTCGGCCGTGCCGGACTGGACGAGCGCGAGGTGAGGATCCTGCTCGCGTTGGCGGGGAAGATCGAGTGGGCGTCTGGAGTGCGCCGGTGACCGGCGCACTCCAGACGCGCAGCGGGCGCGAAGCGTCTGGACTGCGGCGGTTGCCGCCGCTCTGGCTTCTTCGCGCGACCCATCCAGAGCGGCGGTGACCGCCGCACTCCAGATCAGGTGAGGTACTCGAGCAGCTCGGAGAGCTGGCGGACCTGGCGGGCGCGCACGCGCTTCTCCTCGGGCGGCGCGGCGGCGTAGAGCTCGAGCGCCAGGCGTAGGTTGAGCTCGACGATCTCGGCGCAGCGACGGGCCAGATCCTGCTGGCGCCGGCGGCGGACGCTGACCGCGCCGTCGCGGAAGGAGAGGATCTCGGCCACCGCTCACTTCCAGGAGACGGCCTGGACCTCGGTGTACTCGTCCATTCCCCAGCGCCCGCCTTCGCGCCCGATGCCGCTCTCCTTGAAGCCGCCGAACGGCGAAGGCACCAGATTGACCGCGCCGTTGACGTTCATCTGGCCGGTGCGGATGCGTTTGGCGAGCAGCAGGGCCTTGGCGGTGTCGGCGCCGTAGATCGACCCACCCAGGCCGTAGGGCGAGTCGTTGGCGATGCGCACCGCGTCGTCCTCGTCGTCGTAGGGCAGGATGGAGAGCACCGGCCCGAAGATCTCCTCGCGCGCGATCCGCATCGAATTGTCGACGTTGCAGAAGATCGTCGGCTCGAGGAAGTAGCCGCGCGCCAGATCGGCCGGCCGCTTGCCGCCGGTGGCGAGCGTGGCTCCCTGGCTCTTGCCGGATTCGATGTACTCCTCGATCTTGCGGCGGCGCTCGTCGCGGATCACCGGTCCGAGCATGACGCCGGGGTCGGCGGGATCCCCGACGCGCACGACCGCTTGCACGAAGCCCGTCATCTTCTCGACCAGCCGGTCGTGCAGCTTGCGCGGCACCAGCACGCGCGTGCACATGGCGCAGCCCTGGCCGGCGTGGAAGAAGCTCGGCCCCGAGGTCGCCATGGCGAACATGTCGAGGTTGGAGTCGTCGAGGATGATCGCCGCCGACTTGCCGCCGAGCTCCAGGTGCACGCGCTTCAGCGTCGGCGCTGCCGCCGCCATGATCGCCTTGCCGGTCGCGACGCTGCCGGTGAAGCTGATCTTGTCGACCAGCGGGCTGGTCACCAGGGCAGCGGCGATCGCCGGGCTCTCGCCGGTGACGACGTTGAAGACGCCCGGGGGCAGGTCGCACTCCGCGATCACCTCGGCGAGCAGCAGATCGATGGTGGGCACGAAGGGCGAGGGCTTGAAGACCATGGTGCAGCCGGTCGCCAGCGCCGGGCCGAGCTTCTGCACGCTGACGAACAGCGGGAAATTCCAGGTGGGGATCATGCCGCAGACGCCGACGGGCTGGCGCAGCACGACGGTGTTGTTCACCCCCGGGTTGACCGGCGAGAAGCTGACCGCCGGCGACACGAGCTCCTCGAAGGCGTAGCGCAGAGCCAGGTCGGCGTAGCTCCGCAGCATCTCGATCGGCGTGTCGAGCTGAACCCAGTGGGTGCTGTACTCGGCCGCCGCGTGCGTGACGAGAATCTGGCGGATCTCTTCCTTGCGGCGCTCGAGGCCGTCGGCGATGCGGCGGAGGACGGCGGCGCGGTCGCGCGGCGTGGTGCGGGTCCACGGGCCCTCGTCGAAGGCGCGCCGCGCCGCGGCGATGGCTCGTTCCATGTCGGCCGGGGTGGCGTTGGCGGCGCGGCCGACGATCTCCTCGGTGGCCGGGTTGGGCAGCGCGTAGGTGGCGCCGTCGCCGGCGTCGGTCCAGGCTCCGTCGAGGTAGAGCTTCGCGTTCGGCATGCGCTGCTTATCGCCAAGCCGGCGGCGCGAGGCAAGCGAGCCGGACGTCAGAACGTGAGACGCAGCCGCACGTAGCCCTCGTCGTTGTTCTTGTACTGGCCGCCGATCGTGTTGCGGCTGCCGTTGACCAGCAGGTAGCCGAGCTGGACGTCGAAGTAGTCGGTGAGGAAGTACGTCAGGCGCGGCAGCACGATCGTGTAACCGCTGACACCGTAGACGCCGATCAACTGCGAGCGCAGGGTATCCTGCAGGAACGACTTGCGCAGGTTGGCGAGGAAGCGGGTCTCGACGTTCTGGATGAGGAGGTCGATGTCGTTGTCGAAGACGTCGGTCTGGTTGACCTGCAGGAGGGCGAACCAGCCCTCCCAGGTGTAGTCCGCGCCGATGCCCCACTCGAGCGTGTTCTTCTCGACGAAGGTCGGGCCGATGTCGATTGGCACCCGCGTCGCGCCCATGGCGAACTGCTCGAAGGCGGCGGCGATCTGCGGCGCGATCTGGAGCGGGTTGGTGACCAGGTCGCTGAAGTTGCGGCTGTAGGCGCGGTCGAGGATGAAGGCGCCCTCGCCCCGGAAGGTGAAGCCGCCCCAGGTGTAGGCGGCGTCGGCGCCGAAGGAGTCGACGTTGACGTACACCGGCTTCAGGAAGGTGTCCGCGCCGACGTCGAAGCCGAGCGGCGAGCCCGGGTTGGGGGTGGCCGTGGCGTCGACCAGGAGCTGCATCGCCGGCGAGACGTCGTAGCCGTGGTAGTAGTAGAAGGCGTAGTCCACGCCGGCGGTGTAGGCCGAGGCGCGCAGCCCGAGACCGCTGTTGGCGAGGGTGCGCGCCGGCGGCGGCACGTTGACCGCCGTCTCGGTGATCGGCACGTCGAGCGAGGGCACGAAGCCGCCGCCCGGAAGCGGGATCACGCCGCCGGGGATGAAGAACGTGTCGGGGGTGACCGCGGCGGGTGGAAACCAGCGCTCGCCCAGCACGGGGAGGCGGAAGGGCACGTACATCGGCAGCCAGACCGCGGTGAGCTGGGCTTCCTCCGGCAGCCAGTCGACGCCGTGGGGGGCGTAGCCGAGCAGCAGGCCGGGCGTGCCGATCTTGCGCTCCGCCTGCTCGGTGAGCAGCGGGTCGATGTAACGGTAGGGATTGAGGAGGTCGTTCGGCTGGGTGCGATCGAGCTTGCCCCAAAAGACCTTCTGCAGGCCGGCGCGCAACTCCAGCTCCTCGCCCTCGAGGTCGAAGTAGGCCTCGTCGACCTCGAAGCTGGGGTTCACGGTCTGGAAGGCGTCGTTGTAGTTGTAGATGCCGCTCTTGGTCGCCTGGGTGGTCGGCCCGCCGTTCATGCCTACGAGGCCGACGTGGAAGTCGAGCCAGTCGGTCGCTTGCAGGCCGAGGTTCAGACGGAGGACCTCCATGACGCGATCCTCGGGCGTGTCCTGATCGACGATGAACGCCTGCCGCATCTCGAGCGAGCCGTCGAGGTCGACGCGCCGCCCGCCGATCGTGGTGCTGATCGCCCACGCGGGGGACGACAGCAGGAGCGCCATCCAGGCGAACCACATCCCACGAGCCGAGGTGCGCATAGGGTCGCGCGCACGTAGCTTGAAACGTCTCCGACTGCAATGTAGGCGAGAGCGAGGTTGCCATGGCCGACGAGAGACAGATCCACGCCGCGCTCGACTCCGACATCTGCATGACGCAGGAACGATTCACCCTGGCGATGGAGGCGCGCCTGACGCAGATGCCGCTCGAGACGAAGGAACGCTACTTCGCCGTGCTGTCGATCCTGGTGGCCAAGCTCGAGGACGATTCCAAGGGGCTCAACCAGATCCTCCAGGAGGTGGTCGCCGAGAGCGCCACGATGGTGATGGCGGAGCTGCAGAAGTAGCGCGCCGCGCGCGCTCAGCCGTCGAACGGATCGTCGGGGTCGGGCGTCTCCGTCGGCGTACGCGTGAAGACGGGCGTCTCGGTCGGGAACTCGCCCGAGAAGATCAGATCCTCCCCGCCGCACGACGAGACCGCCATCGCCAGCATGCCGAGCAGGGAGAGGAGGGCGCAGAACGCGGTCAGGCGCTCTCCCCAGGTCGAGTTCTGTGTCGCCATGTCGGCTCGTTCCTTTCAGCCCCGCGAGCGCAGGATCGGCACGACCTCGGTCTGCACCGGCAGGCCGGTGATGACCGCGTCGCGCTCGCCGAGGTAGACGTCGATCTCGCTGCGCACGCCGAAGCGTCCGGGTAGATAGATACCGGGCTCGATCGAGAAGCAAGTGCGCGGCAGGAGGCGGCGACTGTCGCGCGTCTCGTAGCCGTCGATGTTGGCGCCGTTGCCGTGCACCTCGGTGCCGATCGAGTGGCCGGTGCGGTGGACGAAGTGCTCGCCGTGGCCGGCGGCCGCGATCACCTCGCGGGCGACGGCGTCGACCTCGTAGCCGGCCAGCGGGGCGCCGGCGACGGCGCGGTCGCGCACCAGCTCCCAGGCGGCGTCGCGCGCCCGGCGGACGATCTGGAACACGGCTTCGTACTCGGGCTCGACCTCGGCCGTCATCTGGCCCGTCCAGGTGATGTCGGCGTAGACGCCGTCGGGCTCCTTCGCCCAGAGGTCGATCAGGACGAAGCTGCCCGTCTGGATCGGGGCATCGCGGCTGGCGACGGGCTCGTAGTGAGGGTCGGCGCTGTGGGCGCCGGCGGCCACGATCGGCGGCTTGGCCGTCACCAGGCCGCGGGCAGAAAACTCGGATTGGATCCAGCCCTGCACCTCGACCTCCGAGCTGGCACCTGCGGCGGCGAGGCGGGCGAAGACGCGGTCGACGATGGCGCGCAACGCGCCCGCGGCGCGCTCGTGGCTGGCCAGGTCGGCGGCGGTCCAGGTCGCCTCGAACTCCTGCACCAGATCGGCGGCGCTGACCACCTCGACGCCGAGCGAGCGGACGAGCTCGACCGTGCCGGCGTCGACGCGCGAGACGTAGGGCACCTCGTTCGCGGGCGAGTACTGCATCGCCACGCGCCGGCAGCCGTCGAGGATGGCGGCCAGACCGTCGCGATGCTCGGCGAAGGTGCGGTAGATCCGCGGGCTCGCGGGGACGGCGTCGAGCACGTGCGGCTCGACCGCCGAGACCAGCGGACGCGGGGCGCCGCGAGCGGGGAGCAGGCAGTAGAAGCGCCGGGTGGTGGCCTGCTCGGCGGGGACCTCGAGGACGCGCCGCGCGATCGGATCGCTGCCGCGGAAGTCGTAGAGCAGCCATCCGTCCAGGTCCTGGGCCGCCAGCGCGCGTCGGATGCGCTCGAGCCGCTCGGCTTGCATCGTCCCGGGGGTTAGCGGTCGCCCCGGGAGGAGTCAACGCTCGTGCGTCCGCGTCGGCGCCCGCCCCTTGGCGCGCCGGCGCGCGGCTGCCAGACTGGCGGGGCCGTGAAGTCCGCCTTCCAGCCACGCCTGGTCAATTCCGTCTTCGGCGATCCCTGCCTCTTCGTCGGGTTGCGCTGGAGCGGCGACGCGCTGCTCTTCGACCTCGGCCGTCTCGACCGCCTGCCGGCGCCCGAGATCCTGCGCGTCCGCTACGTCTTCGTGTCGCACACCCACATGGACCACTTCATCGGCTTCGACCATCTGGTGCGCATGTTCCTGGCGCGGGACGCCGAGGTCGACCTCTTCGGCCCGCCGGGGGTGATCGACAACGTGGCCGGCAAGCTGCGCGGCTACACCTGGAATCTGGTCGACGGCTATCCCTTCGTCCTCACCGTGCACGAGGTCGGCACCGACGCGATCCGCGCCGTGCGCTTCGCGGCGACGCGTTCCTTCGCGCCCGAGCCGCTGGCGGAGCGCTCGTTCGAGGGCGTCCTCTTTGAGCAGGACGGCCTCTGCGCCCGTGCCACGCACCTCGATCACCGCATCCCCTCGCTCGGCTACTCGGTCCAGGAGGACACCCACCTCAACGTCCGCACCGACGAGCTCGAGCGCCTCGGCGTGCCGCCCGGGCCCTGGCTCAACGCCGTCAAGGAGGCGATGCGCGCCGGCGCGCCCGACGACAGCGAGATCGAGGCGCGCTGGCGGGCGGACGGGGAGGTGCGCACGCGCTCTCTCACCCTCGGCGAGCTGCGCGCCCTGGTGCGGATCACGCCCGGGCAGAAGCTGGTCTACGTCACCGACACCGTCTACTCGCACGACAACCGCCGCCGCATCGTCGAGCTGGCGCGCGACGCCGACGTGTTCTTCTGCGAGTCCCTCTTCGTCGACGCCGACCGGGACCAGGCGAGCAAGCGCTACCACCTCACCGCGCGCCAGGCGGGAACGATGGCGCGTCTGGCCGGCGTGCGCCGGCTGGAGACCTTTCACTTCTCGCCGCGCTACGACGGCGAGGCGGAGCGGCTCCAGCGCGAGGCGCAGGCGACCTTCGCGGGCGAGCTGGCGCCCGACGAACCCGACCTGCCATGACGCTCTCCGCCGCCGCCCTCGCCTTCGCCGAGGCGCACCGCCTGGCCCACCTGGCGACCTGCGGCGGCGACGGCCAGCCGCACGTCGTGCCGATCTGCTACGCCGTCGAGGCGGCGGCCCTGCACTTCGTCGTCGACGAGAAGCCGAAGGCCAGCAAGCGGCTGCGCAGGCTCCGCAACCTGGAGGAGAACCCGCGAGCCGCGGTGGTGATCGACGACTACGACGACGAGTGGCGCCGGCTGGCGTACCTGCTGCTGCGCGGCACGGCGTCGGTGGTACGGGACCCGGGCGAGTACCAGCGCGTCGTCGCGTTGCTGCGCGCGCGCTACGGTCCCTACCGCGCGATGCCGTTGGCGATGGTCGACAACCCGCTGGTCCGCATCGCGATCGAGAGCGAGCACTTCTGGAGTGCGGCGGTCACCGCCGCTCTGGATGGTTCGGCAAGCTATCGAGAGCGGCGGTGACCGCCGCACTCCAGATCAGGCGTCCAGGACGGCGGTGAGGGTGCGGCCTCGCAGCAGCGTGCGCCAGGCGCGCTCGACCTGCGCATGGCTCGTCTCCTCGACCATCCGCTGCGCCTCGTGCGGCGGCGGGAAGCCCGACAGCGCGCCCTCGGCCAGCGCGAGGGCGCGGTCGAGGCGGCTCTCGGCGAGCGAGGCGTAGCGGTAGCGCAGCTTCTTGCGCGCCCGCGCCAGCTCGTCGGGCGCGAAGCCCTCGCGCGCGGCGCGCTCGCAGGTCTCGTCGATCACCCGCAGCAGGCGCGGCGACTGACCGCGGGCGCCGCTGGCGGCGAGCACCGCGACGGCCCAGTCTGACCCCCACTCGAGGCTGGCCGAGACGTCGTAGCCCAGACCGTGGCGTTCGCGGATCGCCTGGAACAGATGGCTGTCGGGATCGCTGCCGACGAGATCGAGCGCGATGCCGATGGCGATCAACTGGCGCGCGTTGCGGGGCAGGGCGATCATGCGGACGACGTAGGACTGGTTGCTGTTCTTGCGGCGCAGGCGCAGCAGCCCATCGCGGCCGGCGAGACAGGGGGGGGCGGCGGGTGCCGGCCGGGCGCTGCCCTGGTCGAAGTGGCGCGCCACGGCACGCCGCACCGACCGCGGCGAGGCGCCGCCGGAGACCGCGAGGACGGCGCGGCGGTGGACGAAGTTGCGCTTGAGGAAGCGCGAGACGTGCGCCGGTTGCATCGCCTGCAGGCTGCGGACGCTGCCCCACACGGGATGGGCGAGGGCGCCGCGGAAGAAGTGGTTCCAGGCCTGGGCGTGGACGTACTCCTGCGGGTCGTCAGCACGGCCGCGGATCTCGTCGAGCACGACGCGCTTCTCCTTGTGGAAGCGGGCGGCCTCGATGCGGGTGTGGTAGAACTGCTCGGCCAGCAGTGCCAGCGCTCCGTCGAGGTCCTCGTTGAAGACCTCGAACGTCATGGCGATGTCCTCGTGGCCGGTGTCGGCGTTGTGCTCGCCGCCCAACTCGGCGGCGCGCATGTTGAGCGCGAGCTGGTCGAAGCTCCTGGTTCCCTGGAACAGCATGTGTTCCGCCATGTGCGCGAGGCCGGCGTGGGCGCCGTCGAAACGCGCGCCGGCGCGGATGCTGAGGGCGATGGCGGTCAGCGGGCCGGGTACGTGGTCGTAGATGACGCGGAGACCGCGATGGCGGAAGTGAGCGGGAGTTCTCGGTGGCATGAGCGCGCCATCATGCGCGAATGAGTGGGTGAGGCAAGACGCCGCGTCGCCCTAGGCGAGAAAGGCGCGGGCGGCGGACAGCTCGGCATCGCTGATGCGGCCGGCGGCTCGCAGCGGCTCGAGCAGGTCCTCGACCCGCACGACGCTGTGGAGGGTCGCGCCGTGGGGCGCCAGCGCGGCGCCTCGGTCGGCCGAGCGATCGACCAGCACCAGCACGTCCTCCGCGATCAACCCGGCCTGCCGCAGGGGCGCGATCGCTTCGATCTTGGCGCCGCCGCTGGTGATCACGTCGTCGACCACGAGCACGCGCTCGCCGGCGTGGTGCACGCCCTCGATCTGGCGGGCGGTGCCGTAGTCCTTGGCCTCCTTGCGCGGGTAGATCAGGGGCACGCCGCTCTCGAGCGACATGGCCACGGCGATCGGCAGTCCGGCGTAGGGCAGGCCGGCGATGCGGTCGTAGCGCAGGCTCGCGGCGCGCTCGAGCATGGCATGGGCGACGTCGCGCAGGACGTCCGGTGCGCTGATGATGACCCGCAGGTCGATGTAGAAGGGCGACTGCCGGCCGTCCTTGAGGGTGAAGGTGCCGAACCGTACCGCGCCGATGCGGTGCAGCTTCTCGGCCAGCGATGCCGCGAGAGAGGTCATGCGAGGCGCCCTACGGCAGGCCGGCTCGCAATGCAACGATCGTCGCCCGTGCGTCGCCCGTGCGGCGCTCCGGGGGCGCGGTTGCGCGGCCGCCGCGCCGCCTGCTAGCGCTGTGGCATCCCATGCTCGCGGCCACCCTCAGCGCGATCGTCCTGGTTCTGCTCTCGGCCTCGACGGTTCAGGCCCAGTACCCGGAGCTGATCGTGAATGCGTTCTGCGAGGCGGACGGGCGCGGCGAGCGATTGGTCGCGGGGCCAGGCAGCGCCCTGACCGAAGCCTTCGGCGGCCGCTTCCAGCCGGCCTGGGACCGGCTGCTGTTGATCAGCGGCTACGAAGTGGAGCCACGGCGGATCGGACCGGAAGAGGCGGAGATCGAAGTGCGCTATACGGTCGTCGCCGAGGTGACCGGCGAGGGCGTCGACCGCCGCGAGCGGCTCGAGTCCGTGCGCCTCGCCCTGTTGCGGGGGCCGGACGGGTGGCGTCTCGTCGGCCCGCCTCCGCCTCCGCACCTCTTCGCCAGCGGTTTCGAAGCCGAGCCCCTGGCGGCGCTGCTGCGGCCGCTCAACGAGGAGTACATCTCCAACTCGAAGTTCGTCTGGCAGATGTTCCAGAACGCGAGCTGGAGCGTCCCCTACCGGCCGACGTCGGCGTTCCTCAGCGAAGAGCTCCTGCGGCCGGTGGCCGAGCCGCGCGTCGGCGACGTGGTCGCCTACCTCGATCGCGGTGTGCCGTACCACGTCGGTCTCTACGTCGGCGAGGACCGGGTCGCGTCGGCGACCATCACCGGCGGCGTCGCGCGCACGGCGCTCAACGCCTTCGCCGGCGAGATCCGCTATCTGCGCCTGACCGAGGCCGCCCGGCCGACGCCGACCGTGCCGCCCGAGGAGGCTGCGCCGGAGGACGCGCCCGCGCCCGAGTGAGCCGCTTGCTCCGCCGCAGCCGTGCCGCTAAGCGGCGGGCATCGTGACGCTACCGCTCGACGGCCTCCGCATCCTGGCGCTGACGCAGCTCGGCGCCGGGCCCTACGCCATGTCGATTCTCGGCGACCTGGGGGCGGAGATCATCAAACTCGAGGATCCGACGACCGGGGGCGACGAGGCGCGCAACGTGCCGCCCCATGCCGAGGGCGGCGACAGCCTCTACTTCCAATCGCTAAACCGCAACGCCCGCAGCCTCACCCTCGACCTGCGCAGCGCGGAGGGCAGGACGATCTTCCATGCGCTGGTTCGCCGCTGCGACGCCGTCTACGCCAACTCCCGCGGCGACCTCCCCGCCAAGCTCGGCCTCGACTACGCCAGCCTGCGCGAGGTGAACCCGCGGATCGTCTGCTGCAGCCTGTCGGGCTTCGGCAAGACCGGCCCGATGCGAGCCGACCCGGGTTACGACTACCTGCTGCAGGCGATGGCCGGCTTCATGAGCCTCACCGGCGAGCCGGAGGCGCCGCCGGCGAAGAGCGGCGTCTCGGTGGTCGACTTCTCCGGCGGGCTGATGTCGGCCGTCGGCCTGCTGGTCGGCCTGCTGCGGGCGCGCGCGACCGGCATCGGCTGCGACGTCGACGTCAGCCTGCTCGATACCGCGATCTCCTATCTGAACTATCTCGCCGTGTGGACGCTCAACCGCGACTTCAGCCCGCGCCGTCTGCCGGACTCCGCCCACCAGACCCTCGTTCCGTCGCAGGGCTTCCCGACGCGCGACGGCTACGTCGTGATCATGTGCATGAAGGAGAAGTTCTGGCAGCGCCTGGCGGAGCGGATGGGCCTCGGCCATCTGCTGGAGGACCCGCGCTTCCGCACCTTCGCCGACCGGATGCAGCACCGCGACGAGCTGATCCCTCTCCTGAAGGAGGTGTTCCGCACGCGCAGCAACGACGAGTGGCTCGAGCGACTGCGCGGACACGTACCGATCGCGCCGGTGTACAGCGTCGCCGAGGCGCTCGCGGCCGAGCAGGTGCTGGCGCGCGACATGGTGATCGCCTACGAGCACCCGACGTTCGGGACCCTGCGGCAGGTGGGTTGCCCGATCAAGATCGACGACGTCGAGCCGCGCTACGGGCCGGCGTCGCGGCTGGGCGCCGACAGCGAGGATCTGCTGCGCGGGCTCCTCGGGATGAGCGCCGAGCAGGTCGCGGACCTGCGGCGGCGCGGAGTCGTCTGACCGCCGCGCCGATGGACTTCGCCGACTCCGCGGCCGAGTCCGCGTTCCGCGCCGAGCTGCGCACCTGGCTGCGCGAGCACGTGCCGCGCGGACCGCGGGTCTTCGGCAGGCTGGAGGAGGAGGCGGCGTTCCTGAGCGCCTGGCAGCGCACGCTGTACGCGCACGGCTGGGCCGCCGTGCACTGGCCGAGGGCGTACGGCGGCCGCGGCGCCAGCCTGAGCGAACAGGCGATCTTCCAGCAGGAGATGGCCGCGGCGCGGGCGCCGCAGATGATGAATCGGGTCGGCATCAACCTCGTCGGCCCGACGCTGATCGCGCACGGCAGCGAGGCGCAGCGGCGGCGTTACCTCGAGCCGATCCTCGCCTGCGAGGAGATCTGGTGCCAGCTCTTCTCGGAACCCGGGGCGGGTTCCGATCTGGCGTCGCTGCGGACGCGCGCCGTGTCCGAGGGCGACGCGTTCCGGGTGGACGGTCAGAAGGTCTGGACGAGCTACGCCCAGTTCGCGCGCTGGGGCATCCTGCTGGCGCGCACCGACGACGGCGCGCCGCGCCACCGCGGCCTGAGCATGCTGATGGTCGACATGCGTTCGCCCGGCATCACCATCCGACCGCTGCGCCAGATGACCGGCAGCGCCGAGTTCAGCGAGACCTTCTTCGACGCCGTGCGGGTGCCGCGCGAGAACCTGATCGGCGCGGTCCACCAGGGCTGGGAGATCGCGCAGACCACGCTGGCGCACGAGCGCGGCACGTCCTTCCCGTTCAAGGAGCAGGTTCTGCATCGCATCGCCATCGACGAGTTGCTCGAACGGGCGCGCGGGGCCGGCGACGAGGGGCGGCGTGACCCCGTCCTGCGGCAGCGCCTCGCGGCGCGCCTGATCGACGTCGAGATCATGCGGCTGCACAACTGCCGCATGATGAGCAAGCTGGCGCGCGGCGAGATGCCGGGGGCGGAGAGCTCGATCGTGAAGCTCTTCTGGGCCGACCTCACCCAGCAGCTCTTCGAGGACGCCCTGGCGTCGCTCGGCGCGGCCGCCCCGCTGCTGCACGGCGAACCGCGCGCGGCGGATCAGGGGCGGTGGGCGCAGGGCTTCCTGTGGTCGCGCGCCGGCAGCATCGCCGGAGGCACCTCGGAGATCCAGCGCAACGTCATCGCGCAGCGGTTGCTGGGACTGCCGCGGGCGTGAGCCGATGGATCTGTCCTTCACCGCGGAGCAGGAGGCCTTCCGGCGCGCGCTGCGCGCCTGGCTGACGGCCCATGTGCCCCGCCGCGACGACCGGGCGGCGGGCGCGCCGGCGTCGCTCGCCGACGAGGTGGCCGCGCTGGTGGACTGGCAGCGGCGCCTGCACGACGGCGGGTGGGTGGGCGTCCACTGGCCGCGCGCGCACGGCGGCCGGGGGGCGGGCGTGGTCGAGAACTTCCTGCTGCAGGAAGAGCTGGCGCGCGCCAAGGCGCCCGAGCTCATCGGGCGGATCGGCGTCAACCTGGTCGGGCCGACGCTGATCGCGCATGGCACCGACGAGCAGAAGCGCCACCTGCCGCGCATCCTCGCCGCCGACGAGATCTGGTGCCAGCTCTTCTCGGAACCGGACGCCGGCTCCGACCTCACCGCGCTGCGTTGCCGGGCCGAGGCCGACGGCGACGAGTTCGTCGTCAACGGGCAGAAGACCTGGACCAGCTACGCGCAGTTCGCCCGCTGGGGGATCCTGCTGGCGCGCACCGATGCCAACGCGCCCAGATCGAAGGGCATCGGATTCTTCCTGCTCGACATGCAGAGCTCCGGCATCACCGTGCGGCCGCTGCGGCAGATGACGGGGGAGGAGGAGTTCAACGAGGTCTTCCTCGACAACGTCCGCATCCCCCGGCGTCACCTGGTGGGCGAGGCGACGCGCGGGTGGGAGATCGCGCAGACGACCCTGAGCCACGAGCGCGGCATCAACCCCCGCCAGATGGTGATCCACCGCATCCTGGTCGACGACCTCCTGCGACTGGCGCGCAGGCGTGGGCGCGCGCCCGGGGTCGCGGCCGGCGATCCCGTGCTGCGGCAGCGGCTGGCACAGGCGTGGATCGAGGTGGAGCTGGTCAAGCTGCAGAACTGGCGGACGCTCACCCAGGTGCTGCGGCACGGGCGCCCTGGACCGGAGAGCTCGATCTCGAAGCTGCAGTGGAGCGAAACGAGCCAACGGCTGCACGATACCGCGATGGACCTGCTGCACACCCACGCGCCCCTGGTGCGCGGCGAGCATCGCGCAGTCGACGGGGGGCGCTGGGCGCGGTCCTATCTCTACTACCGCGCCGGGACGATCTTCGCAGGCACCTCCGAGATCCAGCGCAACATCATCGCCGAGCGCGTCCTCGGCCTGCCCCGAGATCGTCGTTGACGATCTCCCGATGCGTGCGAGAATGCGCGCAGGCGAGGGAGGCGAGAATGAGTCGACGAGTGTACATCGTGCTGGCGGCGTGGCTGGCGGCGAGCGGCGTGGCGTCCGCCGCCGACAACTTCGTCGGCGGAGACCTGTTGCGCTTGAGAGACCCGAGCGGGGACCCGAGCAGGCGGCGGATGACCTTCAAGGCGGTGCGCGACGTCGCGATCGCGCCCGGCGTGGGCAACGACCCGACGGTGGTGGGCGCGACCTTGGAGATCTTCGGCACCGGACCCGGCGACGGCTCGACCGGGGTGCTGACCCTGCCGGCGGGCAACTGGACCGGTCTCGGCGTTCCGGCGGGCAGCAAGGGGTACAAGTACATCGACAAGACCGACTCCGTCGGCATCCGCCGGGTGATCTTCCGCAACGGCCCGCAGGGCGGCAAACTGGTGATCACCGGGCGGGGAGCCAATTTCCCTTACGCCGTGAACCAGCCGCAGGGGTCGATTCTCGTGCACTTCACCGTCGGCGCCGAGGTCTACTGCGCCCAGTTCACCACCTACGTCCGCAACGAACCGGGCTTCGTCATCGGCAAGTCGGCCCCGGCGCCCTCGAGTTGCGCGCCGAGCTGTGGGGACGGCGTGGTCACCGGCACGGAGGAGTGCGACGACGGGGGCACCACGGGCGGCGACGGTTGTTCGGCTTTCTGCGAGCTAGAGGACACCTCGGCGATCTGCGCCGGCGTCCCGACCACCGGCGGCACGGCGCTCGCGGCGGTGCGCGTGGCGCAGGGCCTGACGCTGCCGAACACCATCACCGCGCCGCCGCTCGATCCGCGGCGCGTGTTCGTGGTGGAGAAGGTCGGCGCGATCCGCATCATCGAGGACGGCGTGCTGCTGCCGACTCCCTTCCTCGACATCAACAGCCGCGTGATCAACACCAGCGCCTTCTCGGAGCAGGGGCTGCTCGGCCTCGCCTTCCACCCCGACTACGAGAGCAACGGCCGTTTCTTCGTGAACTACACCGACAACGCCGGCGATACCGTGATCGCGCGCTACGAGGCCACGCCTGGCGACCCCTACAGCGCTGACTTCGCGAGCGAGCGCATCCTGCTGACGATCGACGACTTTGCCGGCAACCACAACGGCGGCAACCTCGCCTTCGGGCCGGACGGCTACCTCTACTTCGGCAACGGCGACGGCGGCGGCGGCGGCGATCCGAACGAGACCGGACAGGACGACGGGTCGCTGTTCGGCAAGATGCTGCGCTTCGACGTCGACGTCGAGACGCCGCCCTACTACGCCGTGCCGCCGAGCAATCCGAACGCCGGCGCCGGTCAGCCGCTCGGCCTGATCTGGGCGAAGGGACTGCGCAATCCCTGGCGCTTCAGCTTCGATCGCGCCAACGGCGATCTCTACGTCGCCGACGTCGGCCAGAACGTGTGGGAGGAGCTCAACTGGGTCCCCGGCAGCAGCACGGGGGGCGAGAACTACGGCTGGGACCTGTTCGAAGGCAACGCCTGCTACGAGCCCGACCCGGCCCCCATGTGCCCGCCGACGGCCGGCTTCACCATGCCGGTGCACGTCTACGACCACTCCACCGGCTGCTCCGTCACCGGCGGCTTCGTCTATCGCGGCTGCGCTCTGCCCGACCTGGCCGGTACCTACTTCTACTCCGATTACTGCAACCCGTTCATTCGGACCTTCGAGATCTCGGGCGGCGCCGCCGTCAACCACGACGATCGCACCGCCGAGCTCGACCCGCCGGGCAGCGTCGACATCAACAGCATCGTCTCCTACGGCGAGGACGCGCGCGGCGAGATCTACATCGCCGACCAGGGCGGCGAGGTGTTCAAGATCGTGCCCGAGTGAGGAACGCCACGGCGCTCGCCGCGCCGCCATTTCGTGCTATGGCGGCGCGGTGAACGCCGACGACGGTCCGCTGCGCGGCATTCGCGTCCTCGACCTCGGGACGCGCATCGCCGCTCCCTTCGCCGCCACCCTGCTGGCGGACTTCGGCGCCGAGGTCATCAAGGTCGAGTTGCCGGAGACCGGCGACTTCCTGCGCTCGATCGGCCCGTTCGCCGACGGACACTCGCTCTTCTTCGCGGTCGAGAATCGCAACAAGAAGTCGATCACCCTCGACCTGAGACAGAGCGCGGGCCAGGCGCTGCTGAGGCGTCTAGTGGCGGTCTCGGACGTGGTGATCGAGAACTTCCAGCCCGGCACGCTGGAGGGCTGGGGCCTCGGCTTCGAGGAACTGCGGGCGGTGAACCCGGGGGTCGTGCTGTCGCGCGCTTCGGTCTACGGCCAGACCGGGCCCTATCGCGATCGGCCCGGACTGGATCGCAACGGCATCGCCTTCGGCGGGCTCCTCTACCTGACGGGCTACCCCGACCAACCGCCGGTGCGGCCGGGCATCGTCGTCTCCGATTACCTCACCGGCGTGTTCAGCGCCTTCGGCATCGTGATGGCGCTCTACCAGCGCGACGCGCGCGGCGGTCGCGGGCAGTGGATCGATCTGGCGCTGTACGAGTCGGTGTTCCGCGTGCTGGAGCATACCGTCGCCGCCCATGACCGTCTCGGCGTGGTCCGCGAGCGGGAGGGCAACCGGCTGAGCAACTCCGCGCCGCTCGACAACTGGCGCACCCGCGACGGCAAGTGGATCTGCATCGTCGCGGCCGGCGATCGTCTCTTCCCACGCCTGGCACACGCGATGGAGCGCGCCGACCTGCTGGAGGACGAGCGCTTCTCGACCCTGGCGCGGCGCGCGCAGAACGGCGATGCCATCAACGCCATCGTCGCGGAGTGGGTCGGGCGACACACCGCCGCCGAGGTCGAGTCCAGGATGCTCGCCGCCGAAGTGCCCGTCGGGCGCGCTCTCGACATCGGCGAGATCTTCGCCGACCCGCACTATCGGGCGCGCGGCGACGTCGTCGTCGTCGACGACCCCAGCCTCGGCCCCCTTCGCATGCAGGGCGTCTATCCGCGGCTGTCGGACACGCCGGGCAGCGTGCGGCGCGGCGCGCCGAAGCTGGGCGAGCACAACGACGAGATCTACCGCGGCCTGCTCGGCCTGAGCGAAGAGGACTTCGTCGCCCTCGCTCGGACCGGAGTGATCTGAAGCCGGAGTAGGGCGCCGCCGCCGCGCTGGCCTTCGGGGGGGCACGGTTCGCCGCGCAGATCGCGCTTCGGGGGAATGCGATTCCGTGCTAGAAGCCGTCGCGCGTTTCCGGGGTGGGAGACGCACCAATCGAACTTCTGACAAGGAGGCTAAGGATGGCAACCATGACGAAGAACACCCTGGCGGCTCTGCTGCTGGGATTCGCTCTGCTGGCTGCGACGGGATCGCGCGCGGCCGAGGAGCAACAGAAGCTCAACCTCAACACCGCAAGCGCGCAGGAGCTCACCGAACTGCGCGGCATCGGGCAGAAGACGGCGGATGCGATCGTGGCGTATCGCGAGAGCAACGGCCCGTTCAAGAGCGTCGAGCAGCTCGTCGAGGTCAAGGGAATCGGCGAGAAGCTCATGGGCTCGCTGCGAGAGCACGTGACCGTGGGTGCGGCGCCGCCGGCGGACGCCAAGGCCGCCGCGGCGAAGGCCAAGCCCGGCACCTGAACCTCGCGACGGCGGGAGCCCACCCCCTCCCGCCGTCTAGGCCGCCCCGCCCGAACGCGCGGCGAGGGTCGCGCGGATCTCGCTCTTGGCGATCTTGCCGCTCTCGGTACGCGGGAGCGCGGCGAGCGCGACCAGCTCCTCGGGGTGCTTCGGGCGCGCCAGCCCGCAAGCGTCGAGAAATGCCCCGAGCTCGGCGAGGGTGAGGGCCTGACCGGGTCGCAGGACGACCACGGCGCAGGCGCGCTCGCCGGTGACGCGGTCGGGGACCGGCACCACCGCAACCTCGGCGATGGCCGGGTGGCGCGCGAGCACCTCTTCGAGCTCGCGCGCGCTGATCTTCTCTGCCTTGCGGACGACGATCTCCTTCAGTCGGCCGGTGATGCGGAGGTAGCCGCGGGCGTCGAGGGTGCCGAGGTCGCCGGTGCGGAACCAGCCGTCCGCGGTGAAGGCCTCGTCGTTCATCGCGGCATCGGCATAGCCCACGAAACACTCCGGCCCGCGCGCCTGCACCTCCCCTTCCTCGCCGGTCGGCGCGACGGTCTCGTCGTCGCGCACGATGCGTACCTCCGCCGGGGCGATCGCCCGACCTTCGCTGTCGATGCCGTGGACGGCGGCGTCGTCCGGGCCGGTGGTGCTGATGGTGGGGAACTCGGTCGAGCCGTAGACTCTCTTGGCGACACAGGTGGGCAGGCGAGCGCGTGCCTGGCGCACCAGGTCGGCGGAGACGGCGGCGCCGCCGCAGGAGAAGAGGCGCAGCGAGGCGAGGTCGCGGTGGGGCGCGTCGGGGTGAGTCGCGAGATCCTGCAGGAAGGTGGGCGCCCCGGCCATGTAGGTCACCCGCTCGCGCTCGATCAGGCGCAGCGCCTCGCCTGCGTCCCAGCGATCCATCAGCACCGCCGCCGTACCGAGGATCGCTGGCGTCAGGATGGCGTGGATGACGCCCGAGATGTGCGTGACCGGCGAGGGCACGAGGCAGCGATCGCCCGGGCCGATCTCGTGTACGCGCGCCAGGGAGAGGATCTCAGCGGCGAGGGTGTCGTGCGTGTGCAGCACGCCCTTGGGCAGCGCCGTCGTCCCGGAGGTGTACATCAGGAGCAGCAGATCGTCCGGGGAAGGAGACGGCGCCGCGTTGGGCAGAGCAGGGTCGGGCGGCGCGAGCCCGGCCTCGGGTCCGGTGCGACAGAGGATCACGTCGCGCAGGTCGGGCAGCGCGGGCCGCAGCGACGCGATCAGGGCGGCGTGCGAACAGCCCCGCCACTCGTCGGGGGCGAACAGGAGCCGCGCGCAGGACTGCCGCAGGGTGAAGGCGAGCTCGCGCTCGCGGAACGAGGGCAGGAGCGGGTTGGCGATTGCGCCGACCTCGGCGGTCGCGAGAAAGATCGCCACCGCCTCCCACCAGTTGGGCAACTGGTAGGCGACCACGTCGCCGCGGCCGACGCCGCGGGCGCGCATCGCGTCGGCGAAGCGGTCGACCAGGCGACGCAGGCCGCCGAACGACAGGCGACGGGCGCCGTCGACGACGATCTCGGCGTCGCGCCGGCGCGCGACCGAGGCGGCGAAGAGCGCGCCCACGGTGCACCCGGGGGAGTCCGAGGTCGAGCGAGCGACGACGGCGCGGGCGAAGCGCGGCGCGGCCATGGCGGCTCCATAGCGCGCGGCTTGACAGTCTGCGAAGGTCTTTCCTAACATCCGTTAACCAAAGTTCGGGGATCGGGGTTGTGATGTCGCTTCACCAAGGGAGAAGACTGTCCGCGTTGGCTCTGTGGCTCTTCGTCGGGCTGGTTGCCGCACTGCCACCGGGCCGGGCCGGGGCGGATCCGGGTCCGCGCGTGACCGAGAACCTGTACGACGCGGCGGCGCTGCCGGGCGGGCCGCTCTGGCGGGTCGGCGCGTTCGGGCTGATCTCGCGCTCGAAGGACTCCGGCCGGACCTGGCAGACGCTCCCCAGCCGGACGACGGAGACGTTGTTCGCCGTCGACTTCGCCGACGAGAACCGCGGCTGGGCGGTGGGGCGCGGCGGCCTGATCCTCGCGACCACGGACGGCGGGGACACCTGGACGGCGCAGGACAGCGGCACGAAGAACCACCTGTTCGACGTGGATGCGGTCGGGCCGAAGGAGGTCTGGGCGCTGGGCGACTGGGGCGCGATCCTGCACACCGCGGACGGCGGCAAGACGTGGGCCGACCGCAGCCTGAGCGAGGACGTCATTCTCAACGGCATGAGCTGGATCGACCCGCAGCACGGCTGGATCGTCGGCGAGATCGGCAAGGTCTATCGCACCCAGGACGGCGGCCAGACCTGGTCGCCGCTGGAGAGCGGCTCGGAGAAGTCGCTCTTCGGCGTGCACTTCGTCGACGCCATGAACGGATGGGCGGTCGGGCTCGACGGCCTCATGCTGCGCACCAAGGACGGCGGCGAGACGTGGGAGGTCCTGCGCGGCAACCCGCAACTCGGCTCGCTGGAAGCGATGGGCTTTCTCGAGGCTCTCAAGAACGCGGGGCTGTACACGGTCAGCATCCAGGGCGACTTCGGGGTCGCAGCGGGCGATCTCGGCATGATCCTCGTCAGCCGCGACGGCGGCGTCACCTGGACGGAGGAGGACGTGCCCGGCGAGTGGAGCCTACGCTGGATCCGCGGCCTGTCGCTGGCGAAGGGGATGACCGGCGCGCTGGTGGGCTCGAGCGGCCTCACCATTCCGGTGGTCGACGGGGTGCTGAAGTACCCGGGGAAGTGAGTCGATGCTGTCGAAGAGATTCATCGTCGGGTACCTCGATTTCCTGCTCCGCCATCGCCTCGGCGTGGGGCTCGGGATCCTGTTCGGGACGCTGTTCTTCGTCTGGTACATGGTCGCCGAGCTGGCGATCTACCCGAACTTCCTCGACCTGTACCCGCCGCGCCATCCGTACATCCAGCTCTACCAGAAGTACCGCGGGATGTTCGGCACGGCCAACATGCTGGTGATGGTGGTCGAGGTGCAGGAGGGCGACCTCTTCACCAACCCGGAGACGATCCAGAAGGTCGAGCGCATCACCCTCGACCTCCTCCGCAACGTCCCCGGCGTCAACGGCGAGCAGATCATGTCGCTGACGCACCCGAAGCTGAAGACGACGTTGACGTCCGGCTCGGGCATCAAGGTCGTGCCCCTCGTCTACCCGCGCATCCCGCAGGACAAGGAGGACCTCGAGTTCCTGCGGCAGAAGGTCTACGCCACCGAGGGGGTGCGCGGGCTCTTCGTGTCGCCCGACGACAAGGCGACGCTGATCACCGCCGGCTTCTGGGAGGAGAGCGTCGACCTCGAGGGGATGTTCCGCAAGGTGGAGGAGATCGTCGAGCGCGAGCAGGACGCGAACACGAGGATCTACGTCACCGGCCCGCCCATCCTCTACGCCTACGTCGTCAAGGCGCTGCCGCAGATGGGCTGGATCTTCGCCGCCACCGCGGTCACGATCGCGCTGCTGCTGTGGCTCTACTTCCGCAGCTTCCAGGGCGTGTGGATTCCGATGCTGTCCGGCCTCATCAGCGCCGTGTGGGGCCTCGGTTTCGCCGCCATCTGCGGCTTCTCGCTCGATCCGCTGGTGTTGGTGGTGTTCATCCTGATCACGGCGCGCGCGCTGAGCCACTCGGTGCAGTCGATGGAGCGCTATCACGAGGAGTACCACCGACTGCGCGACAAGGAAGCGGCGATCCGCAAGTCCTACGTCGAGATCTACAGCCCGGCGATGGTCTCGATCGTCGCCGATGGCGTCGCGATCCTCACGATCGCCGTCGCCAGCATCCCGCTGATGCAGAAGCTGGCGTACGTCGCGAGCTTCTGGATCGTCAGCATCTTCCTCAGCGTCGTGACCCTGCACCCGATCATCCTCATGTGGGTCAAGCCGCCGAAGGAGGTCGCCACGATCGGCATCGCCGACCGCGCCGTCAGCGCGATCTGCAACTGGCTGGTGCGGGTCAGCAGCGGCACGGCGCGTTGGATCAACGTCGGCACCTTCGCGGTCATCATGGTCATCGGCCTGTACCTCGCGCACCAGCTCAAGGTCGGCGACACCAGCCTGGGGGCGGCGCTGTTCTACCCCGACCACCCCCACAACGTCGGGTTCCAGAAGGTGAACAGCAAGTTCGTGGGCGCCAGCCAACTCGTGCTGATCGCCGAGGGGAAGAAGGTCGAGGCGATCAAGGACGCCAAGACCCTCAGCCAGCTCGATCTCTTCTCGCGCCACATGGAGCAGGGCGAGGGAGCGGGTGGATCGCTCACCGCGACGACGCTGCTGAAGAAGATCTTCCGCACCTTCCACGAGGGCGACCCGAAGTGGGAGATCCTGCCGCTGCGCGACGACCACATCAGCCAGCTCTTCTTCTTCCTGACCTCGGGGACCACCCGCGGCGAGATGGACCGGTTCTTCGATCCCAGCCTGACCAACGCCACCGTCACCATCTTCTACAAGGACTACAACAACGAGATCATCCACAGCGCGATCGAGCGGGCCAAGGCCTACATCGCGCAGCACTCGGGCGAGGACTCCTCGGTCCGCTATCTCATGGCGGGCGGGTTGCTCGGCATCCTGGCGGCGGTCAACGAAGAGGTGGAGTGGTCGTACCGGGTGAACATCTTCCTGATTCTGACGACGGTCTTCCTTCTCAGCTACCTCACCTACCGCTCGATGGTCGGCGCCTTCATCGTCATGGCGCCCTCGCTGGTGGCGCAGCCGCTCTCCGAGGCGGTGATGTACCTGACGAACATCGACTTCAACATCAACTCGCTACCGATCGCGGCCGTCGGCATCGGCATCGGCATCGACTACGGCTACTACGTGCTCAGTCGCATCGTGGAGGAGTACGAGGTCACGGGGGACTTCGACGAGGCCAACCGGCGCGCGCTCTCGACCACCGGCAAGGCAGTGATGTTCACCGGCCTGACCCTCACCGCCAGCGTGATGTACTGGATCTTCTTTCCGATGAAGTTCCAGGCGGAGATGGCGTTGCTGCTGGTCATGATCCTGTTCTTCCACGTCGCCGGCGCGCTGGTGTTCATTCCCGCCGCGGTCTCGCTGATGCGCCCGAAGTTCGCCAAGACCAGCGTCGTCCACGACGCGGTGCCCGCGCTCGAGGCGCGCGCCGGCTGAAGGATCCTTGCCCGCGCCGCTGACGTGGGCGCCGCCGCGAGAGGAGAGGGGGTTCGGAGATGCCCAACGCCATCCTGCACGAGCTGAGGAACGGAGTCGCCTGGATCACCCTCAACCGGCCCGATGCGCGCAACGCCGTCAACGCCGAGATGCGCGAGGAGATCATCGCGGTGCTGACGGACGCTCGCACCAACCCCGCGGTGCGTGCGCTGGTGCTCACGGGGGCGGGCAAGGGCTTCTGTACCGGCGCGGACCTCTCCGGGCCGCGCGGCCAGGGGCCGACGGGTCCGGGAGCGGGTCGCGAGGTGATGCGCACCAGCTCGCAACGCCTGATCCGCACCCTCTGGGAGCTCGAGAAGCCGGTGGTGGCGGCGGTGAACGGCGTGGCCGCGGGCCTCGGCAGCCACCTCGCCTTCGCCTGCGACCTGGTGATCGCCTCGGAGGAGGCGCGTTTCATCGAGATCTTCGTGCGCCGGGGCCTCGCCATCGACGCGGGCGGCGCGTTCCTGCTGCCCCGCCTGCTGGGGCTGTCGCGTGCGAAGGAGCTGGTCTTCTTCGGCGACGACCTGCCCGCGCCCGAGGCGCACCGGCTCGGGCTGGTGAATCGCGTCGTGCCGGCGGGCGAGTTGGCCGCCGCGGCGGCCGAGTGGGCCGAGCGCCTGGCGCAGGGGCCGACCTTCGCGCTCGGCATGTCCAAGCGGCTGCTGAACCGGTCGCTCGAGTCGTCGCTCGAGACGTGCCTCGAGGAGGAGGCGCTGGCGCAGTCGCTGGTGACGCAGTCTGAGGACACCAAGGAGGGCATCCGAGCCTTCGTGGAGAAGAGGCCGCCGCGCTTCACCGGCCAGTGAGCCGTCGGCGACGGAATGGCGGGCGATCCGGAGCGTTCGCTGTTCCTGCCGGGCGACGAGTTAGCGGCGCTCTTCCTCGACGCTTCGTGGGGCGCTCCCGCTACGCCGGGCGGCGGGCGCTTCGCGCGTCGCATCGCCGAGGGGAAGCCGGTCCGGCTGGCGGGGCCCCCGTGCCCGTCGGAGCACGAGGAGCAGTTCGGAGCACGAGGAGCAGGTGATGCTCATCCGAGAGCTGCGGGCGCGCGCGTACCACTATCCCGAGCTCGCCGATCCGGAACGGCGGCCGGCGGAGCATGTTCGTCGCCAAGACGATGAAGGCCGAGGGACGCGCCCGGGTAGCCCGACCTTCTCCTCGACGTGCCAATAGGGCCGTTCCATGGGCTCCGCGTCGAGATGAAGCGAGTCCGCGACGGCGCGGTCAGCACCGAGCAGAGGGTCTGCCTCGAGCGTCTCGGACGCCGCGGGTACGCCGTGCGGGTCTGCCGGGGTCACGCCGAGGCGGTCGAACTCTTCCTCTGGTACGTGTGCCTGCCGTCACGCTGCTGCCGAAAGAAACGGAGAAGGCGTACGATGCCCTCGATCGATCTCGGCTCCGTCGACGGCGGAGCCGTTCCTGGACGGCAGAGTCGCGCATTCTCCCCTGCGTGAGGAGAAGGCGATCCGTGGCTCACATTCGCACTTGACGCGCTTCCGAGGCAGGGCTAGGAGGCACACTCCATCGATCTGGGCTGGCCGCAGGGAAGCTGTTAGGGATTCATGTTCCAGTGGAGAACTGGAATGCGCCGCAGCTCACTCCTTTCGGCAGACTGCCCTAACTTCGGAGGGGGGCGGCGGGCGTTGCGCCCGCAGTGCGTCCACCTGGCTGACCAGTCTGTCACCCGGGCGGCTGTTCCTCTTCGCCGTTCTCGCCCCCCTCGCCGTCCTGGCGTTTTCGACCTTGGGGCATGTGCTGCGCCTGCCAGCCCTCGGCTTGACCCCGGCGTGGCGTGGGGCGGGCATCGTGGCGAGCGCGGCCGGCACACTCGTAGCGGGTCTTCACATCTACGAGCGCACGGACGTGATTCCGCTGTACGTCGTCTGTTTGACATTGATCGTCTTCGCGACTCTTGGTTGGGGCCGTGCGAGCGGTCTGCCG
>Ga0268299_1002201_pt1 | contig 25241 bp, 20 predicted proteins | sample NOBtaG_FD_193484 | JGI IMG/M metagenome (GOLD analysis project Ga0268299, IMG submission 193484) | Activated sludge microbial communities from bioreactor in Nijmegen, Gelderland, Netherland - NOB reactor | ecosystem: Engineered > Bioreactor > Aerobic > Activated sludge | place: Netherlands...
ATTTTCTGTCGCCTGCTGATCTGCCAGCATTTGGGTCGCGGTCAGAACGGCCTGGACGGTCTGGACAACCGATGTCGCTTCGGCGTTGGTTGTTGCCTGTGCAATGGCTTCCTCGGTTCCCAGCGCTTCAGCCGTCGCTGTGCTTTGAGCGTCTACCGTGAGTTGGATCAAGGCGTCGGCTGTCGTCTGTGCAGCCAAAGTCGTCTCGGCAGCCTGCGCGTCGAGTGTTGACTGCGCGTCCATTGTCGCCATCTCATCCCCGCTCATTGTTGCCCGCGCGATGGCTGTGGCGTTGGCAGCTTCAACTGCCGCGCTGATCGTCGCCTGTTTATCAACCGTTGCTTGTGCGTCAATCTCAGCCTGGGCGTCAATCGTCCCCTGAGCCTGCGTAGTCGCAAGATTTTCAGTATCCGCCGTCCCGGTAGCGGCGATTTCCGCCTGAATAGTGCTGGTCGCGAAGGCAATCACGGCATCGGCTGTCGCCTGGGCATCGGCGGTAATTTGCAAGGCAGCATTTTCAGCCACAACCGTTGCAGTTGTATCGATAGTGGGCGACGGCATGGGTGTAAAAGTCAAGGTTGGCGTAAACGTTTCGGTTGGTATGAGCGTGGCTGTTGCACTGGGCGTGACCATCGCCGTCAGGGTCATAGATGGCCCTTCGCCAACGACAAAAGCAATATCACTGGTTACGCTCTGCCCATTTTCATTCACGGCTGTCACCGAGAGAATGTGCGGCCCCGGCTCAACAGTGAGAGCATCCAGTGTAAATGTCGCCGGAACGCTATCTGAGCGGGAAATTTCGACGTTATCCAGCAGGAAAACCACACTGTTTACGCGATTTCCGAGCTGCGTAACCGCATCTACCGTGATCTCGCGATTAGCTTCAATCGTTTCACCCAACTCGATTCCGCTGACCGTGACCTGTGGCGGTAAGGCAGCGACTTCAAAGTTAATTTGTGTCGATGCCGATTGCCGCAGTTCGTTGCTGATTGTGATGCCCAGCACACCCGGCCCAGGCGCAAAATCTATCGGGTTAATTGTAAATGGCTCTGGTTGTTCATCGTCACGGCGTCCTGAGCCTACAGCAGCGGATCCAAGCAGCGCTCCGGCTTCAATGCCATAGCTCATACTATAGCGTTCGCCCTGGTTCGCAAGAATCTCGACCTGCACTTCGACAGGTTCGCTGACGACATCGCCATCCTGAATGCCCGTAACGACGAAACGTGGCGGCAGATCGGCAATGGTGACGGTTTGCTGGACTGTCGTGGTTACGCCCGCCTGATTCACAACCGTGAAAGCGTAGATATGTTCACCAGGGGGCATCGTCAGTGGATCGATGGTGAACGCATAAGCAGGCGGAACGAGTGCAGTTGCTTCCTCACCATCAACCGAATATTCGACTGTTGATGGCAAAGTCTGCCCGCTAATTTGCAGCCCAATCGTGACCGGTTCAGCGAGTTCCTCTGTGGGAATTTCTGGCAAGAATGTGACTGTCGATGCCAGTGAAACGACTTCAAATTCCAATGTTGCCGAGCCAACATCGCCATTGGTATCGGCAGCCGTATATTCCAACGTATGCGTCCCCGGCGTCAGCGCAACCGGGTCAATCGTGTAGCTGTAAGGTTCTGCGGTCAGAGTCGATTGGCTGACTCCATCCAGCTTGATTTCGACAGATGCGACTCCATCATCAGCCAGCACGGACGCGCGGGCTTCGGTAATTTCGCTCACTGCGCCTTCCAGCGTGGGGGGCAGGACAATTGGCACCGGAATCGGCGTGCGCAGGGACGACGAGGCGTTGACTGTGCCTTGCTGTGTCGTGACCTGCAAGCCAAGATCATAAAATGTGCCATCTTTCGGGAGATCGATATTCAAAATGACTTCATATTGGCTGCGGAGAAGCTGCGCCAGATTGGTATACACCTGCTGGAGTTGATTCGAAGAGGGTGATTCGTAAAAACGAGCATTTGTCAAAGATGAAATTTGATCTAAGTAACTGCGATCCGCGCCAAAGCCCACACCAATCGTATAAACCGGAACGCCCTGTGCCAACGCTTCAGCAGCGGCAGCCTCGCGCGAGGCTGAAGGGAGCAGCGAATCGGTTTCATACTGTGCGCCGTCGCTCAATAAAACCACGAAACGACGGGGGCTGGGTGCTTGAGCTGCCTTCTGGACGCCAACCAGCGTACCTTCATAGAGGGCTGTTTGACCGCCATAGCCTAAGCTGTCAATGGCATTCAACAGCGTCGTTTTGTCCGTTGTGTAATCCTGAACAACCTGAACGCTGTTCGAAAAAGTGACAATCGAAATCGTCGTGTTATCATCCACCGTATTGATAAACGTTTTGGCAGCTTCCTGGGCGTCGGCGAAAGGCCGCCCCGCCATACTGCTGCTGACATCCAGCACCAGCACGACAGCCACTGTCAGATTTTCATCCTCAATGCGGCGAACGCTGACGATTTGCGCTTCTTCAGCCAACTCGCCAACGACCTGAAAGCTGGCAGTAGTCAGCCCATCCACGGGTTGTCCGAGGCTGTCGAGAACGGTGGTTGTGACCGTGATAACGGGTAGTTCAGTTGGGTTGACGCCAGTGATTTCAATCGTGGGAACAGGAGAATCCTGCATGGCTGCAAAGGCCACTGGCAGCAAAGTCAAAGCAATAATAAATGCGAGCAGCGCTTTTCTCAACTCGCCCCCTCCTACAGACAAATGCCTGAAAAATTAAGGACGTGGTCTGCGGCAGGCAGCCCCCAAGACCTGTTATATTTATTCGTGTATCTTAGCTTAATTTTAGCCGGACGCAACTTTTGGGGACAAAAGTCACGTGCGCCTTTTACAAGCGCTCGTTTTATGCTGAAAAAGGGACAATATGCCAAGAGAAAATTCGATTCCAATCTGGCTGCCGGGTATTCATGCCTACGCTGAAAAAAGTGTCGCGGCAGGTGACATCGTTCATTTCCGCGTGAGCAGCGACGGGCCTTATCAAATGTCCGTTGCCAGACTTGGCGCAGACTCCGACAGCCCTGCCCAGGACGAAGAAATTTTTCGATTTGAGCCATCTGTGCCGAAACAACAGCCGATCCACCCCGGCTCATACATCAACATCGAGCCGCCGATTCCGCCTTATCAAGCGTTGAGCGTGCTGACGCTGGAATGCTGGATTCGCCCCTGGGCGCTGGATTCGTGGCAGGGTTTGCTTACCCAGTACACCGCCCCCAACGCCTGCGGTTTTGGGTTATTCATCACATCTGAGGGCAAAGTCGCGTTTTATCTGGGTGACGGCGCTCAATTTGATGGCGATCATTTTTTTGTCAGCCGGACAGCGCTCAAGCGGCGCGCGTGGCATCACGTCGTCGGTGTGTGGGATGGTGAAAAAATTTCGATCTGGATTGATGGCGAAAATGATTTTCAAGAGGCATTCAGCGGTCTGGTCAAGCCAGGGCTTGCGCCGCTCCGGCTGGCAGCTTATGGCGAAGAGGGAAAAACCAGCCATTGTCTTGACGGCGATCTTGCGATGCCCGTGATTTATGACCGAGCGCTGAATCCGGACGAAATTCGCGCACGATACGCGGCTCGTGCGCTCGAAATGCCGGATTTGGAAGGCGTATCGGGCTGTTGGCCTCTATGGGAAGAACACGGCGAACAAATTGAAGATGTTAGCCTTGAGCGTCGGCATGGTCAGATCGTCAACTGCGCCACCTGGATGATCGGTGGGCCGAGTTTTGACCATCGGGCTGTCCCGCGATTCGGTCATTATGACCCGGAAGAAGATATACGGCGCGGACACGGCCTGCGTTTTGCCTCGGATGATCTTTACGATTGTGGTTGGGGTGTCAGCCATACTTACCGCATCCCTGAAGGCGCGACACCCGGTATTTATGTGGGGCGAATCCGCTTTGGCGAGGATTTTGACTATATTTATGATGTGACGTTTGTCGTTCGCAAAGCGCCGAGCCGCCCGAAAGCTAAATTGCTTGTGCTTTGTGCGACGAGTACCTGGCTGGCTTATAATGCGACCTCATTCGTCGTCAACAATACCAGCACGGAATATCGCCAGTATTGGGGAACACATGGGCGGGAAAACAGCCACCCCGCCGCGCCCGCCTATTCCTGCTATCGCTCACATCGTCACGGTCAGCCAACCTCCAAGATGGGCTTACGGACGCCCTGGCCCGATGCGCAGCCGTATGTGCTGTACAGCCCGCAGGAGGTCGGATACAGCCATTTAATGCGCGGCGAACGTACTACGCATATCTGGCTCGACCAGCAGGGTTATGATTATGATGTCATTACCGATTTCGACCTGCACCGCGACCCTTCGATCCTCGATCATTACGACGTGTTTATGATGAACGGTCACAGCGAATACTGGTCGATTCCATCTTATAAAGGCGTCGCGAATTTTCTGCACCGGGGCGGCAAATTGATTGTACTTTCGGGCAATACGATGTTCTGGCGGGTGAGTTTTGACGATGACCTGACGGTGATGGAGTGCCACAAACTCGAAGGTATCCCCGGCGGCGACACCCCCATCGGCGAAATTTTTCACAGCCACGATGGCCTGCGCGGGAACGTGATGCGCGAATGTGGCTATCCCGCCTATGATCTGATCGGCATGGAAAGTGTTGGTTACTGGAATAACAATAAACCCCAGGCGTACACCTGCATGTCGCCTGATTTTTTCCTGTTCAAACAGCCAATCGACATCGGCCTGAAATTGGGCGAGAAATTTGCAATCGATTCGGTTGGGCATGAATGGGATGTGCGCGTCAGCCAGATGGAGCCAGCCGGATTACCCTATGACCAGCCGGGGATGACTCTGCTGGGACAGTGCAAACGCGGCGATGATGACACAATCTGGGATTACTTCATGCGGCCTCTTGATGGCGATGCCGTGATTAGCGAGATGATTTATTGGGAAAAACCGGGTGGTGGTCAGGTTTTTTACGCCGGGTCAATTGGTGCGGGGTGGGGATTGGCGAAAGACCCGGCATGGAGCGCGCTGATGCAAAATGTGCTGCATCATTTTGAGGTTGCGCCGGGGCGTTGAGCTTCCTCTTTTTCTTTATCGGTCAGGAAATAGATATACATGCGCAGTTGTCCCAGGCGGATTTCGTCGGAGTTGTTGAGCTTTTTTTGCTCATGCGGCCTGAGCGGGTCGCCATTCAAGTAAGTGCCGTTGACGCTGTTGTTGTCCTCGACGAAAAATTCGCCGTTTTTATTGTGCAGCGTCATATGGATACGCGAGACGCCGTTGTCGATGGCGTTAAAACGGCTCAGGTCAACATAGGTTTTGGCGGGTAGGTCGGCGGCGCGACCAAACGAGACAGGCTGTTGAACGTGAATCGTAATCGGCGCATCGCTGTGACCCGCGACAAACAGGACGACAGAATGGCGGCGCGATTCCGGTTCGATGGCCTGAAGTGGCGCTGTGCCAACCAGATGTTTAGTGGCAAGCATGGTTACGCCGCTTTCGTGCTGGTAAATGAGCGACGAAATGACGTGGCGCAGCTCTTTTGCGCTCACCGGCTTACCCAGGAAAATATCCGCGCCCGCATCGATAGCCTCCGCCACCTTGTCAGGTGTTGTCGCGGCACTGACAATGACAATCGGCATCGTATTGCGCTGGATATTGCGCCGCACGTAGCGACAGAGTTCGAGGCCGTTCATATCCGGCAGCATCAAATCGAGAATCATCGCACTTGGGCGTTTGTGGTTAAAGGCGCGCATCGCCGTGACGACATCCGGGCAAATTTGTACCGTGTAACCTGCGCGTTCCAGAATCAGCGCAAAAACTTTCGCGACTTCCGGGTGATCTTCGACAATCAAAACAAATTGGCCTTTGCCGGGGTGCATCTGGTCTTCGAGCAGAAGTTCAGTTTGTTTGCGGAAAATGCTGCCCTCTGCCGGGGAGATAATCACGCGAACCGTGATTTCCATGCGCCCCAGGTTGACCATATCGTTGTTTTTGAGAATATACCCTTTATTCGGCTCGATTCGCGCTCCGTTCAGCGAGGTGCCGTTGCCGCTTTTGAGATCAGTAATCATCAAAAAATCGTTTTCGGTGTGTAAGGCCAGATGCTGGCGCGAGACACCTTCTGCTTCCGCGCCGTATGGCCCCAGATCAATATCGGGCTGCTGAGTCTGGTTCTTGTCGTTTCGACCAATGATGACGCGGTGCTCTAGCCGTATTTTGAGCGGTGTTGGCATTTTGGGATTGTAGAGTTCAATCACCCAGGGAATAGCTGGCGTTTCAGACATTCTCTATCCTGCACATTATATTCAACCCTATCTCTATCTTACCTCAAATTACGTGTAACAAGATGGTTACTTGCGTGTTATGAGGTTTGAATTTCTTTACGCTGGGGGCAGTGCTATACTATGATGCACGGTTTCTACGTGGAGCGGATTGTCATATGTCTCAGCACGCAGTACGCAGCACTCTGCATTTTCAACGCATATGGCATTGCGTATGCCTCGTTACTTTACTGTTGATTGCGGCCTGTGGGCCAACTGCCGAGCCGACACCAACGGCTACGCTGGTTCCGTCATCAACGCCAACCCTTGATGTGACACAAACCCCGCTCCCAACCCTGACCGAGACGCCACCCCCGCTTGACGTGACTCAGGAGCCCACCGTCGTTTTGCAGATTACCCAGCTTGCGGGCAGCGGTGATGCGCCGCCGCTGGATATGAACTTCCCGCCGGGATGGGCCTATCGCTATGATAACTACCTGCTGCCGGATGTCGATGGGCTGCGTCCTGTCCAGATTGCATATTATGAAGGGCCAGTGACGGGTGGGACGGGAAAAATTTTGATTTTTTGGGCATTTCCCAACATGGTAGACCCTTTTACACAGCAGGGTGAGCCTATTCCCGAATCAGATTTGTGGTCGGATGGGCTGCGCCTGTTCCGGCTGGCGATGGTGGATCGCGGCTGCAATTCCGGCACCGATTTGAAGCGAACCTACCGTATTGGCAATCTTTCCGCCAGCGGGACTCAATTTTCGATCATCGACTGTCCCGAATCGCCCAATACACGCGGCTGGTTCGCGGGGGTGCGGGTTAAGGACATTAATTTTGTCTTTTTTGTGTATGCCGAGCCGATTGAAGCGATGGACACCGCAGATGGAGAATTGCAGGCGATTCTCGACAGCGCCATTTTCCGCATACCAGACCAATAACCGACGATTGGTTCTTCGCAGCTTGCAAGACTGTTTCCAACGCTGTAAGCTAGGGTGCTGTACGCTTATGGGTTGGAGATCAAATTCTTGAAACGGTTCGTGTTGATTGTGCTGACGGTGTTTCTGATCGTAGCTCCCCTGGCGTATGCCGACGAAGGCATCAACGAGACGCCGCCACCACCAACAGTCGGCACGCCTGCACCGATCTTCACCGCCACCCCCGTTCCGCGCCCACTCCCGGTGAGCGTCATCGAGCAGGATGGCACAACGGTTGAGCTTTATTTCCAGACGATTGCTCAGGGACAGGTTGGCCTCATCCATGTGAACGGCGAAAATATTGCTGGTGGACGCGCCCGCTTCATCAACAATATAGTCGATTTTTATCCTGTTTCGGACGACGGTTTTTATGGCGTTTTGTCTGTCAGTATGGAGCAAACGCCGCGCAAATATGATCTGTCCGTCTTTGCGTGGTATGAGGATGGTACGCGCGTCACTGTGAACACACAGGTCGAGATCGTGCTGGGGGCGTTCATTCGCCAGGACATCACGATAGCACCGGATCGCCTCTATCTGGTGGATGCCGAAATCGAGCGTGATGAGCTGGCGCGGCTGGAAAGCATTTTTAGCCCCGTGACGCCGGAACACCTGTGGGATGCGAACGGCTTTCAACTGCCGATATTAGGCTCGGAACTGACTTCTCCTTTTGGCGCATTTCGCAATTTCAACGGCGCGCTTCAAACACGCCACACGGGCTGGGATATTCGCACGGTGTTAGGTGTTCCTGTGATGGCCTCGGCAGGCGGCAAGGTCGCTTTTGCAGGGTTGATGGATATTCGCGGGAATATTGTCATCATCGATCATGGCTATGGCATATTTACCGTTTACTGTCACCTCTCACAGATTCACGTGACGCGCGGTCAGACGATTGTCAAAGACCAGATTATCGGCGTGACAGGCGATACCGGACGCACCAGCGGCCCGCATTTTCATTGGGAGATGGCGGTAAACGGCAATTTTGTCGATACCATTCAGTTTAGTCAGAGCTGGATTCCGTAGCTGAGTTTCAATGAGATGGACTCTGAGCTTTATGGTGATTTTTTGCCGTTCTTCGTTACATCGTCACCGCCTTCAGCAGCCTGGTTTTCATCTGCGAACGCTGTGAAACGCATAAACGCCCGTTCCTGGGGAGTCATATCAACCGGATATTCTGTCTCGTCATAGGCTTCCATGATGCGGTAGCCTTCTTTAATGTAGCCGCGAATGGTGTGGAGGCTGATTCCCATCTCATCAGCCGCGAGGTGCGCTGGCATCCCCTCGACCACACACAGCTTGATCGCTTGACGGATGCGATCTGTTAATTCAGGATAAGCGCGCTGTTCCGGCAGCACTTTGGCGTAACGTATACGGTGATTGAACATGTTCTCGCAAGCTTTGGCGATGCTGGATGTGATGATGAAATCGTGATTGATGCTGTAAACAATCGCCCAGGCAACCTGTAAACGCACATCCTGTTTCAGCAAAAACCCGCGCGCTCCGGCACTGGCAGCCGCTTCGATCAGCGGAGGATCAATCATTTGAGCCAGACACAGAACATTCACATCTTCGATTTTTTTGTGAAGCTGCTGAATCGTATCCCGCAGCATTTCCGCTCCTCCCAGATGATCGGAGTCGAGAATCACCACATCGGGCAGTTCAGCCAGCGGTGTTCGACGGATGTAATTCCACATCTCATCAAGGGTTTGCGACAGGTTGGTGACGCGCGTGCGCCGATCCCAGGCTAGATAGCTGTTAATGGCCTGGAGCGCAAAAAAATCAGTATCCATGACCAGAACTTTAAGATTGATTTGGCTGATGTTTGGCGACATGTTGCCCCCCTCATTCCGGCTTTTCCAGCGTGGCACACTCATTCTATTATATCAGATTCGAGAACGCTTTTTAGCCTGCGTTTATAATTCGCCAGTTTGGCGGGTGGTTCAGCCACCGCCAGCGCAGCCCAACCGGATAGCCGCTCATCTTTGCAAGATCGCCCCAAATGCGCAGAACTGGCACCAGCAGAACTGCATACACACGATCACCAGGGCTGTGATCTGGCAGGCTTTTCATGACGGCGGGCAGGCGACGATAGGGTTGATAGAGATAATAAGCTGCTCCGGGAATAACCAGCAGCCACAGCAGCGGATGAACGAACACGCCCAATAGGAAAACCAGCGGTGCAGCGACCAGATACGTCAGATAGCGAATCAGATGGCGTTTGCGCCATAAATCGGCTTTACCATCCCCGCGCGCATACAGATAATACTGCTTATAAAATGAACGCAGCGTCCCACGTGGACGAAAATGCACCACTGCGTCGGAAGCAAAGGCGAATTTTTTGAAAACCTGTTTGAGCCTTAAATCAAAAATCAGGTCTTCGCAGAAATCCAGCCATTCGGGATAGCCGCCGACAGCCGCCCACGCTGTTTTGCGAAAGGCGACGCTGCGGCTTGTCGGTAAAAAGGTTGCCGGGTCAATTTCATCAACCAGGGGCAAAACTGTTGCACCCATCGCCGCCTCAAACACATTGTGCGGATCGGCTTTAAAAAATCCACCTGCCACCTGAAGCGAAGAATCGACCACCAGCGGTTGAACCAATTTTTCCAGCCAATCGCGCTCAAGGCGGACTCCAGCATCGGTCACGGCGATGATATCGCCTTGTGCGGCTTCAATCGCTCGATTCCGTCCGGCGCTGATGTTGCAACCCGCGACAACCAGCACCCGCAGCGGCAAACGATCTGTATAGCGCTGCAAAATGGCGACGGTTTGGTCGCTGCTGCCGCCATCGGTGATGACAATTTCGTCCGGTTGGCAGGTCTGTTGAGCCAGCGAGTCGAGCAAATTCTGAATACTTTCGCTTTCGTTGAGGACGGTTGCGATGATGGAAATCATGATGTCCCGGTGTAGGTGAAAATTTTTTCGGTCAAACGGTCATAATCGTTGTGGGTGCGCGTTGTCACGCCGATGACCGAGGTGAATCCCTCACCTGCCAGCAGCCCGGTGATGCGATAGTGCGGCGGCAAGCTCGGAATCACCAGCATAATTCCTTCAGCAGGACGATATTTTTTGCGCCCAACCATCGCCTTGCGTGACACTTCTGCACCCGCCTGGGGCAACAGCGGATAATATTTCACCGCTTTGACATCTCGCCAGGGGATAAAATGCGTTTTCCAGATCAGCGGCTCAATTTTTAGACCCTCTTTGCTGACCGTTATGCCGGGAGTCGAAGTCGTGAGCATCAACACAAATGGGATCAGCAAAATTGTGATGACCGCCGTCATCAGGAATAGCAGCGCAGGTGTGATCGTTAATGCCAGGACGATCTGTGCCAGCGCCGCGACCAACATAATCGCGACCAGCACCAGCGCGCCATACTGCGTGATCCGGTCAAGCGATGGATTCGGATGAGTCGATTTCAGCATTACGAAGCTGGCTCCAACCAATAGACGCCTTGATCGCCCTCCGCTGTCCAGCCCAGCGCGCCGTTAAAATTGACCTGCCAATACATGAGGCCGTCTGAGCCGCATTGTGGCCCGCTGACGACGGTGAAGCTCGCGCCGCCAGGAATCTGCCCGATGATATTACTTGCTGCTGCGCCAGAGGGGGGCAAATCGCGCAAATTATTGGGCGTGCCGGGGGTAACGCGCGCTTGACGATTGGGCGCGAGACGTGAAATCAGACCGTTGGGGCAGACCACAGACACCAGCCAGTATTCGCCATTTTGACCTTCGGCTGTCCAGCCCGCGAAAATAAAGGGTTCGCCGACTTCCCACCAGTTAACACCATCCACACAGCGCGGCCCGCTGAAAACAGCCACCATTTTGCCGCCCTCAAGCTGGCCTGTGACCGCGCCGTTAAATCCGGGCGATGCGCGCAGGGTATTGCTTGGCCCAAACGTGACCTGCGCCGATGCGCCGACAGTCAAACGTGGTGACATGGCGCAAACGGTGGACTGCGGCGGCACAAATGGCGTCGGCGTGGGGTAATTCACGGCTGGCTCTAGCCAATAAATATTGCCGCTGCCCTCCGCGATCCAGCCCAGGCGTCCCAGGTGGATAACCTGCCACCAAGCCGTATTATCGGCGCAGACTGGCCCGGTGATGACTTCAAAAATATCGCCGCCGGGGACGAGGCCAAGCGAGGCATTGGCATACCCCGGCGCGGTGCGCAGATTATTCGGGTCGCCGAACGTCACACGCCCCAGTCCGCCAGGGATCAGACGTGAAGCCATGAAACCAGCGCAGGTATTCGCCGCGCCGCCGCCCTGGTCGAGTGGCTCCGGCACGCGCAAGCCAGTCGGCCCCCAGACCACCGCCGCCGCATTTTCGCTGCCCTCAATCAATTGACCGGGCCAGATGTAAACGCCGTCCAGATCGAGATAAGCAACAGATTGACCATCCGGGGAAAGTGTGATGCCAGAGACGAAACCGTTGTAGGGCAAATTGATGGGCTGAAACGGCGATACCAGCGACCAATCATAAAGTCGCTGTGTGCCATCGGTGCTCAGGTAGGGAAAAAATTGCAAGGCGTTCGAATCATCAGGCGCTTGAAGGCCAAAGATTTCCGGCAAAATATTCATTTGCTGCTCGACGCCTGTCAGCGGGTCGATCAACTGCCAGTAGCCTGAGATATAAGAGATGCCGATATAGGCTTGCCCGCTCTGCATCACTTCAAAAATGTCGATGGCAAAATCATTGGCGTCGTTGCCCGTCAGACGCATATCAATCGTTTGCGTTCCGTCGAGGCTGTATGCCTGGGTCGCGTCGGTGATCTCGTCGGAGGCCGCGTCGTACAGGCTGGTCAGAATGGCGATGGATGAGCCGACCCAACGCACCGTCGCAGGGCCAGGTATGCCCGCAGGTTCGGGTAAATTGGCAATCACTGTCGTCGAATCGCTGGTCAGGTCGTGCATCACCAGCCGGTGTGTAAAATCGGGAAAAACGAGTTCGCTCCAGGCGATGCGGTTGCGGTCTGCCGACCATGCCGGATCGGATCGAACGATAAAATTGCTTGGCGTGTTTTGCACATTAAAGGAAGCGCCAATCGGCTGTTCAACAATCCGCTCGGCCCGCCCATCGACCAGATTCAGCACCCAGATGTCGTTGGGGAGCGGTGATTCGCCCACAAAGCCCGTTTCGAGCGTGGCGATACCGATCTCGCTGATGGCGCTGTAGGCGATGCGGCTGCCGTCCGGCGAGAGGATGGGGCGGGCGTTGTAGCCGCTGTTGGTTAACTGCCGCAGCGTGCCGTCCCACGCCCAGAAATCGCCATCCTTTAAAAAAATCAGCGGTTCGGCGGCGGTTTGCGCCTGCGCAGTGACGCCGCTCACCAGCAGCGCCAGAAGCATGAACAGCCATAATGTTCGTTTTTGCATACAACATTCTCCGGCGGCAATTTCCCTTTCAGGCAAGTATAGCGCAACCTGTAGGGTTTTGCGGGTGATTTTCGGTCAAAATGATTGTAGGGGCGCGTAGCCATGCGCCCAGAGCTTATTATTGAAAGATGACCATGACACCGAAATTTCCCTGGCGAGTGTTGGTCGCCGTTTTGCTGATCGCGCTGGCTGCCCGCATCATCCTCCTGGCAAGCGGCGCGGTATCGTTCCATTCTGACGAAGCGATTGTCGCCTTGATGGCGCGGCATATCAACCAGGGGGAACGCCCGACATTTTTTTATGGGCAAGCCTACATGGGCAGCCTGGATGCGTGGCTGATTGCGATTGGATTCCGCATCATCGGCGAATCGGTGATAACTGTCCGTGTGGTGCAAAGTGTGCTGTATTTACTCGCTGTCGTGGTTGGATTTACGGCGGTGTGGCGGCTTTCCGGCAAAGCGCTTATCGCATTTATCGCCGGGTTGGTGATGGCTGTTCCGCCTGTAAACACGACGCTGTACACGACGGCGACCCTCGGCGGCTATAACGAAACGCTGATTTTTGGCGGCCTGATTTTACTGCTCGGCTACGAAGTTACACATGACCATAAACATTCTTGGTGGCGTTGGGGATTGCTAGGCCTTTGCGGGGGGCTGGGCTGGTGGACAAATGGCCTGATCGTCGTGTACGCGCTGCCCGTATGCCTGCTGATTTTCTATGTGCTGATTTGGCGTCCGCTGCGCCAAAAATCCAAAATTTCGCTGCCGATTCAAATCATTGCCGCAGTCATCGGTGTCCTCATCGGCGCTGCGCCCTGGTTGATTTTCGATTTTACGCATGACCACGCGGCGCTGGCGACGTTCATCACCAACCGTCAGACAGGCGAATTTGAAGGCATCGGAATTCCCTACGTGCCGCCGCAGCAGCGCGCGTTCGGCTTGGCGTTCATCGGCCTGCCAACGCTGATCGGGATGCGTTTCCCCTGGGACGCGGCTTATTTTTTGCTACCTGTCGGCGTGATCGTATTTCTCATCTACATCATCGCGATTTTTCGGCTGCTGCGCGGTCAGAATCCACTTAAACCAGACGCGCGTGGTTTGATTTTGGGGATGCTTGGCCTGTTTTGCGCGATCTTTATCGCCTCGACCTTCGGCGCAGACCCGACAGGCCGTTATTTTTTGCCGCTGCTGCTGCCGTTGGGGATTGTGCTGGGGGCGTTGGTAGATGGCATTTGGAATTTAAACGGCGAAAGGGCGCACCGCCCCACAGGGGTTCCTTTCAGTCACGCTGCGCCCCTACAGACACGCATTATTTCGTTGGCACTTGTTTTGCTCGTGACCGGCTATCAAGCTATCGGGCAAATCGTCGCCATGACCACGCCGCTCGGCCTGACCACGCAGTTCGACCCGATCTCGCATATCCCCAACGATAACGATGAAGCGCTTATCGCATTTCTGGACAAACATCAGCTTTACAACGGGTATACGAATTATTGGGTGGCTTTCCGGCTGGCCTTTCTAAGTGGGGAGCGAATGCAGTACAGTTCCGCGCTACCCTACAAAGCCGACCTCGGCTACAACACCGCTGATAACCGCTATACGCCCTATCAGGAAGCGACGGAAAACGCCCAACGCATCGCCTATATCACGACGAATTTACCGGAGCTAGACGAGCGGCTGCGAAATTCGTTTGACTCGCAGGGGATCGATTATCAAATCGAGCAGATCGGCCTGTTCACCATCTACTATGATTTTGACCGCAGGCCGACCTTATCAGCCGCTCAGGATTTGAATTGATAAGCGGACTATGCGTTTACTCTAGGGCATGATGCATGTCAGACGATCCAGGGTTATGCCCCTACGAACATGGGATAAGCCTATTGATTAAGCCCTGCATAAATTGCCGCAAATCCATTTCGGCAAACTGTCCCAAGTCCTCGTCACGCTGCTCAGCTCCGTTCAATCGATTCAGAATGCCGAGCCGCCCTACAAATCGTGTATCGTATTATGCGATGGCAGTTTCCAATGCCAGGATCGCCTCTTTTTCGGCATCGTGAATTTTCAGGACGTGATCACGGATATTTTCTCGCAGGGTGGCAGCTTCGGCATCCGTCAGTGGGAAATCTGTGACCATCGACTCGCGGATCGCCTCCAAACGTGCTGAAATTTTCTGGCGTTCCGGCAGCGATGCCGCACCCTGCTCACGAAACAGCACAGAGTTGCGTTCCATATGTTCGCGCGTTTCTTTGAACAGCGCGATATGATCGGGCAGCATGGCGCGATAAAGTTCATCCCATAAGTGAGCCGCAGCGCGGTATTGGGCCGCCACAGTCTTCAGCGCAGGTTTTGACAAAATTTCTGAAGCTTCATCCAGAAAATCGGCATAGACTCCGCGCCCGCCACAGCCGCCCGTGTACCACAAATGGGTATATTGGAAAGCTGATTTCAGAATCGCGTACATTTTGATTCCCGCCGGAAACTGCTTCGTCCAGCCTTTTTTATCGACAAGTTGGTCAGCCCATCGTGTGTAGGCATCCAGCCCATATTTACCCTTCATCGGTGCTTTGGGCGGTTCATCGATAAAACCGCTGATGCATTCTTCAATTCCGGCTTTGATCGCTTCCGGCAGCCTGCTCAAATCTGGCGCGCCGACAGTTATCTGCCGATTTTTACTGGTGTTTATGCGGGCGCGGGCAGCGGCAAAATCCTCGGTTTTGACGGTTAAAGGTACGTGGGCGCGGTCTGCGATGTTGACAATGCCCGCCTGCTCATCGTACCCATAAACGACCAGCGGGAACATGCCCCACGTGTCTTTTGCGCTCTTGATATTGTTGTAACGCAGGCTGAAGGTATCTGCCCAGACGAGCGCGGGCTTTCCGGAGTCCAGCGCACCGAGCAGGTTGGTGACGGCTTTTTCCGGCTTATTACTTTGTTTGGCCTGCTTCGAAATATTCAACCGTTCGTAAACACGCCCTGGCGCGCCGTTGTAAAGGAACAGCGTCAAAAAATGCAGCCAGGGGTCAAACCCCTCATACTCAAAGGTGAAATATCCGGCGGCGATCCCCCCGCTGATGCCCATCAACAGCGCTTCACTCAGCGGCTTGCCATCGAGCCTCACGCCTTGATAGGCCAGAATATTGCGAAGTGTCCCCGTCTCCCAATGTAGACCGTCAAATTCGTGATAGTTGGTGAGAATCGTCATCAAATATTTTCTCCTGCCAGCGCGCCTAGACGTGCTGATCGAATAGGATTGCATTTCCATCGGGATCAAGAAGCACAATGCTGGCTGGCCCGCTGGTATTCTCATCGGCCTCGGTTTGAATTTTGATGCCCTGCTCTTTTAACGCTCGTTGAATTTCACGCACATCGGTGAAAGATGTGAGCGGTTTAGCGTCCTGATCCCAACCCGGATTGAAGGTCAGAATGTTATTCTCAAACATGCCCTGAAACAGCCCGATAATGTGATCGCCATTCTTCATAATGAGCCAATTCTGTTCTGCATTGCCCCCGAAAACGCTAAAGCCTAACTTCTCATAGAAAGCTTTCGACGCTTGTAGGTCTTTGACACTCAAACTGACCGAAAATGCTCCGAGCTTCATAGTTTGCCTCCTGGGCTACTTATAAAAATAGCGCGGTTCTCAACGATAATGACTGACAGGTTGATAAGCTGAAATGCTGACCCGCTGAGACGCTAAATCTCGTTCTGCGCTGCGCGGATGGAAGCGGGATAGAGCCACTCGAAACCCGCTGGAATTTGGACAACGGCAGGCTGCCAATCGTCGCCATATTCCACCAGCGATTTGACCCAGCTTGTAAAATTCAGCCAACCGACCTGCAAGCCTCCCGTGTCTTGATCGGGTGCAAAGCCGCTGTGAACGATGGTGAGCCGTGTTTTGCCGCTGGATTCTTCGAGAGTCCACGTCAAAACCGTGTCGTTCCCACCTTCGCCGGGCCACAGGATCGATAATTTTTGATTCGGCACGAGTTCCAGAATTTTAGTCGGGCCGCCGTGTTCCCAGCCGATTTCATAACGCCCACCGACGATAGGTTCGATAGTGGCATGACTGGCGATCCAGCGTTGAATCTGTTCGGGTTTGACGAGCGCATCAAAAACAGCCTGCGCATTTCCGTCAATTTCAACCGTGTGGCGAATGTCACCCTTCATCGGGCCGGAAAAATCGCAGCGGACGGGCGCTTTACCGTCGAGGTGGCGGCGCAGATTTTCAAGGGATAAAAGCCAAAAATCCTCTACCGAATAGCGGCTGAAATCCGTATTGGACAGGGTAGCATCGTGCTTCACAATCACGAGGGTTCGTTGATCGCGCGTTTCAAGGAGCACCTGCGCAATGGTATCAGTGTTCACTAGATGCCATTGAAATTTCAGATGCTTACCGGATTCGTATTCCTGAATCGGATGATGTCCGGCCTCTTGCGCTGGCGTTTCCGGCGTAAAGCGCCCCCAAAAGTCGTAACATTTTTCATCAAGGTTGACCTCGGCAAATTCCGCGAACCAGCCTGCAAGCGCGGTGGAGTCGGTCAGGGCGCGAAAAATAGATTCGGGTGCTGCTTTCAACTTGATTTGGACATGAAACGTGTTTTCCATAATTGCCCTTACTCATTTTTGGGATAACAGACGAGGACGAGGCGATACCCCTGCTCGTTGGCGATTTCGATGTCGTCCTGCGGTGTGCCATATTTGCGGGCAAGATTTTCAAAAATGGTCTGCACCTCGTGCAGAAATTCGGCGCGGCGGCTGCCATTCGGTAAATAAATATGGGCGGAGAGTGAAAGCGAAGGTACATCTTTGCCCGCTTCAGCCTGATGCCCCAGGCGACCAATGTCGTCGTGAACCTCTTCGGCGAGGTCGAGCAGGACGCGCAGGCTGACCTGATTCTGCGACATACGTTGACCGCCGATCTTGCCAACCAGCGCGGGCGCAAGCCAGTAGGAGCGCGCTTTTGCCTGATAGTAGCCTTCGACCACGCCGCGCACACGCTTTTCATCCACTTTTTCAACCAGCCCAACTTTTTCCAGCGCTTTGACGTGGTAGTAAACTTTTTGCGCCGTTTCACCAAAATATTCGGCGAGTTCCGGGCAGGTGCGTGGTTCATCCAGCCGCTTGAGGAGTTCCATGCGCGTGGGCTTCAGCAGTACCGTCGCCTGTTCGACTTCATCAATGTAAAAAACATCTTGCATTTGCATATCGCCTATAGAACAGATATTTCAAAAACTAATTTGATTATAAAAATATTTTTTTACTTGTCAATAGGCTGGAATGCTAAAAAGGGCGCATCGCCCCAAAGGGATTTCCTTCGGTGACTTTGCGCCCCTACAGAGAGATGTTTATGAGGGATAGAGTTGTTTATTCGGAATAATCAGCGTACCAGGTTTCGCTGCCGACAGCGGGTTGATAAAAATCTGTCCAGGGGCGGGCATACTGGTTGGCAATGTCGGCGAGGCGCTTGAAGCGATCAACCGCTTTTTGAGCAAGGAACTGCTTGCGGTCATCCGGCGACATGGCGATACACTCTTTCCAGATCGCGCGGCCTGCCAGGAATCCGCTCGCGCCCGCTTCACAAGCTACTTTGATCTGCGGCTCAAAGACTTCAAAATCGACACCCGCGCTGAGCAGCGCCCAGGGGACATCACAAACGCTGCTGATGGCTTCGCAGGCTGTGCGCCAGGATTTTTGATCGCTGTCAAATTCAGTATCAACCGGAAATTCGAGCTTGAGGACATCCGGCTTGAGACGGGCGAGACGTTCAGCGGTTTCGCGCACGACCTGGGGGCGCGTGGCGGCGAATTCGGCGCTGGATTTGGCGACGTTTTTGTCCAGGCTGTAGGAGACCGGCTCTAAAAACAGCGGAATATCATATTTTGTACATTCCGCCCGCACCCGACCCACCAGTTCCTCAATTTCCTGCGCCAGCGCGCCAGCGCCAGGGTGATAATAGACCAGCAGCTTGACCGCCGATGCGCCCATACGCTTGATTTTCGCGACTGTCCAATCGTCATAAAATTCGACGCGGCGGTAAGTCGAATCACCGGTATAGCCGCTTTTTTCCAATGCCATCAACAGGCCAGAGTTTCGGCTCAGATCGAGCGCAGATTTCATGCCGTAGGTGGCATCGAGCAGCACCGCACTGGCGTTTGGGGCAAGCGCCGTCACGACTTCATGTTTGATGGATACTGCTTCGTCATAAGAAGCTTGCGCGGGCAGCATTTTGGTGTAGCTGTCACGCTGGTCGAAGGCCAGAATCGTAAAAACGTTGCTGCTGCCGCTGGTCAATCGCAAGCCGCGCCAACGGCCTGGGGTGAGTGTTTGGGTCATGGCTAGGAACTCCTTTTAAGCTCGTCAGCGTCTCAGCTTTTTAGGACTGAGGGTTCAGGACTGAGAAAATACGGTAGTGAGTTGAAAGTGATGCGTAATGAGTAAAAGACAGTTTTAAGGCTCATTTCACATCACATTTGAGTCTGGATTTTAAACTCAGCACTTTGTACTAAACTCAGTCCTCAATCCTTTGACCTCAGTCCTGTGTTTGCTGATACGCTGACACACTGATTGCCGACACGCTGAAAGGCTATACTATGACATAGTTAGCGATATAAACCAATAGGAATCAAAAATATGAAAACATTATTGGTCGTCAGCGGGGGCGACGCGCCGGGAATCAACACGGCGCTGCTTCAATATACCCGTCTGGCGCGGCAAAATGGGGACGAAATTGTCGGCGCAGTGGGCAGTTTCGCCGGGGTGCTGGATGGGCGAATCATCGATTTGCAGCCGGAGATGATTGCACCTGTGGCGGGGTTAGGCGGCTCATATCTGGCATCCAGCCGCGAACCCGTTCTCAGAGACCCGCAGAATCGCCAAAAATTGAGCGAAATTTTAACCTCCCACCAGATTGACAATGTTGTTGTGTTTGGTGGCGACGGTACGCTGCGCAATATCCCACCGATTTTGAATGATATGGGCATCGCCTGCATCGGCATTCCGACGACGATTGATAACGACGTGCCGGGAACTGAGATGTCCATTGGTTTCGATTCCGCCTGCAACTTTGCCTATCAAACGATTGATAACTTGCTGGCGACGGCGCGGGCGCTGCCGGGGCGCATTTTTTCGGTGGAGACTCTTGGCGGAAATACGGGACTGCTGGCGCTGGACATCGCGGCAGGGTCGGGCGCACACGCCGTTCTCGTGCCGGAATATGCCTACAGCGACGATTGGCTGATTCAGCGGTTGAAGGATGCTGTACAGCGCGAGCAGTACGCGCTGGTGATTCTCTCGGAAGGCGTCGCGACCAGCCGGACATTGGTAGAGGATATACAAGAAAAATCAGGCTTAAAAATCCGCGATACGCGCCTGGGGCATGGTCAGCGCGGTACGCCGCCTTCGCATCGTGATCGCGTCCTGGCGTCGGAGATGGCTCAGGCAGCTTATGATGCGCTGCCGGCAGGCACGACAATGGGGACAATGGTCGTTTCCGGCGGAAAAATTAATTTGCAGGCTGGAAAATTGGCTGACCTGCCACCGCGCTTGCCCGACCAGAGTCTCTATAATCAGGTGAATGGGTTGTAAAAGGAAGCTTATGTTGTCATTCAAAAGTCGAATTTTTTGCTTGGTGATTTTTTTAATCACTGTCGTTTCCCCAATCAGCGCCCAGGACGGCTTGCAGCTTGATCGTACTGAATATGCCGACCATTTGCGAGCGATGTGGCTGGGCGAGAGCATCGCCAACTGGACAGGGCTGAATTCTGAAGGCAGACGCCCACGTCGCCCCTTTTACACCGATGACGATTGGGGCAAAGCGGAGGGGAATTTCGGAATACTCGATTTTGTGCTTCAGAATCCCTGGGGTTCAGACGACGATACCGATATTGAGTACGTCTATCTGCATCTGATGACTCAGCATGACACCAATCTGCTCACGCCTGAGCAGATCGCCGAGGGCTGGAAAACGCACATCAACGATTACATCTGGGTTTCGAATCGGCAGGCGCGGGATTGGATGGATCGAGGCGTTTTGCCGCCAGCGACAGGCATGGGCGTCGTTAATTCCGACTATCTGATGATCGACGCGCAGTTGACGACTGAATTTTTCGGCGCGATTGCCCCCGGAATGCCACAGGAAGCGCTTCGGCTGGCAAACCTGCCGATCCGCACGACAGCCGCCGGATATGCCGCCCACGCCGCACAATTTTTCGTCGTGATGTATTCGCTTGCGCCGTTGGTTGATCCCTCGCAGAGTGGGCGCGATCAGGTCATCTGGCTGGTCGAACAGGCGCGGCAGTATATCCCTGATACGTCCAAAACGGCGGATATTGCCGATTTTGTGCTGAATGAATTTTTGAATAATCCTGATCCTGATAATTGGGAGCGCACTCGTGATGCGATTTCGCTGCGCTACCAGCGGGCAGCGGATCGAAACGGCTTTGTTTATCGCGAATGGTGGGAATCATCGGTCAATTTCGCGACAGGCTTGATGGCGATGCTTTATGGACAAGGCGATTTTAAGCGCACTGTGCAGATCGGGGTGCTCTCCGGTTGGGATTCGGACAACGGCACCGCGACGATGGGGGGATTGCTCGGCTTGATGATGGGGACGGATGCGCTGATCGAGCAGTTCCCTGGCAGAATTTTATCGGATCGCTACCGCATCTACCGGACGCGCGAAAATTTGCCGGATTATTTACCGGATGATTTTGACGCCGAGGACACCTTTACGATGATGGCCGAGCGCATGATTCGGTTGGTTGAGCGCACGATTGTCGAAGGGGGCGGCAGCGTTGAGGGCGATGCGTGGATGCTGCCGCCGCTGCCCGCCGATGATCCGCTTGATCTGAACCCGCTGGAGCAGGAATACCGCCGCAGCGCCAATAATCAGGTGCTGTTAAGCGGAGGTGAAATCGAAACGCGCGTCTCGACAGGTGAAGGCCGGAGCAGCATATTTGCCGACGGCTGGGAGCATAATTTTTATGGCTATGAGGAATTGCAGCCCTCGTTCATCAATGTGCAGGCACAGGATGGCGCTCTAACGTTTGAGGTGATCTATGATCGCCCCGTTGAGGTTGAAACGATTCGATTTATCGAAGGTAATCAGGAAAGCGAATCCGCCGGATTCAAAGATGCCGTGCCAGAAGTGCTGATTGACGGAGCGTGGCAGCCGCTCCCGCTGGGTTTTAGCATTTCGCAGCCGTTCAATACTAGCGCGCCGTTCCAGATCATCGATTTCACGCTGCCCTCACCGCTGATGGTGACCGGTATCCGACTCAGCGGGACTACCGAAAATCCTGACGATTGGGTATCGATTGCCGAGTTGGATGCGCTGGCAGCGCTGCCAAATTGACCGAGTGGTCAGAAAATATAGACTCTGTAGGGGCAGGTCTCAGGCCTGCCCATCGTATACACATCGCCATCATTTGAAAAATCAAAAAATCGCTGCTTATTTCTCCTCAACTTTGGCGATTTTGGGCGATTTTGCCCGCGCGCTCAGGAACAGCGCCCCCGCCACGAACAGCACGCCAACCGCCAGATACAGCACTTCAATCGCGTTGGTGAATTTGGTGTTCAGCGCTTGCTGGAAAAATTTGACGATCAAAATCAGCAGAATCATATTGGCGAGGCGGTCTTTCAGATCGTCCAGGCTGCGGATGAGGAGCAGGCGCGACGCAAATTCCGAGCCTTCAGCTTTGTTGATCTTGTTGAGAAACAGTTCGTAGATGCCCAGCGAAAAAATGATGAGAATCGAGGCGATCAAATAGCCGTCAACGATGCCGACGACATCGGCAATGGTTTCCAGCCTCATTTTGCTGCGTACTTCTTCGGTCAAGCTGAGGTCAAAATAGGAGAGCATCTGCCCAACCAGACCTATCGCGTCGATAGTCGTTACCAGCAGGACGCCGAGCGCCAGGATCAGGCTGAAAATCACTGCCAGCAGGATCGCCCAACGGCTGCCCCATAACACACCTTCAAAAACATTCTCAATCATTCTGATCTCCATGTAAAAGGTCGCGCGAAGTATGGCGTGAAGCGCTCGATTTTCCAGCGCTCTCTAACGCAATATTAATCATGCGTGTGAAAATTGGCGAAATGCAACAAAAGTATGTTATTATTTTTCAATATTCACCCCCTGTTTTGAGGGGTTTTCTTTCGAAAAAATAGAGACGTTTTACAAAAATTGTTTACTCCCCTCATTTTGGAGAAGGTATGTTTCCTAATCACCCCGATTTAAGTGACGCAGAATTGATCGTCAATCTGCGGGCTGATGATTTGACTGCTCTAGGTGTCCTTTTTGATCGTTATTATTCGCAGATTTATCGTACTGCCAACGCCATCACCCACGACAGCGCTGTCGCCGAGGACATCACTCAGGACTGCTTTTTGCGTCTCCACCGTTATGCGCACCGCATTGATACATCGTTACCCCTTGCGCCCTGGCTCTATCGAGTCACGGTAAACCTGAGCTATACTTGGGTATCACGGCATAAAAAACGTCGTGTATCATTAGAAGCAGTGGTTGACTATTTGATGAGTCCTGCGCGCAACGCTCCTGACCAGCTTGCCGAAAGCGCGGGCTTGCAGCAGGAAATACGACAGGCTATTCGCGAATTGAATTTCAACCAACGGGTTGTGGTTGTGCTGCACTATCTCAATGGTCAAAGTTTGGAAGACATCGCTGAAATTTTAGAATGTCCAGTCGGCACGGTTAAAAGTCGTTTGTACTATGCGCGGGAAAATCTGCGCAACCGGCTGGGTAACGTTCTCAACGAAGAGCCACAGGTCGCTCATGGATACACCAAATAGCCGTCTGGATGATCGTATTGCCCTCGCCGTTGAAACCGAAACGATTGTAACGTCGCTTCAAAAGCAACGCGCCTGGGAAAAGTTGCAGGCAAAAGCTGCGCATCAGGTGCAGTTAGCGCCTTATGCTATCCCGCCGCGCATCCTGCCTGCACGCCCCAATCGGTGGGAAAGCGGACTTTTATTTCTGGGACGCTGTATCGCCTTCCTGGTGACTGACGAAGCGGGCTATCAGCGCGCCGCAACCAATCGACATTTCTCGGATCGATATCACTTCATCACCCTGATCGGCTCTGAACAGGTGATTCACTGCCACTCCACAAGCTGTTTGCGATTTAGAATTATTTAGGGCGTGAACCTTAAGACTGCAAGGGTTCATGAAAAATTAGGAGTAATTTCTTAATTCAACCTATAGGATCGGCTCAATGTTGAGCCGATTTTGCAGTATAATGAAATCTAGTAACGTTCAATGAAAATTTTGAGACGGAATTAGTTTATGGGTGCTTCGCCGCGAATTATCACCGTAGATCCAACAGGGACGATTGCACGCATTGTCCGCGCTGCAATGGATTTGGTAGGCCGCCAGGTTATTCTGGTCGATATGTCCAGTGGTCGAGAAGCCCTGGAGGAGATCAAGAGTCGCCCCTGTCAACTGGTGGTAACGAATGTCGAACTCGATCATGACATCAAAGGCTATCAGTTAGCCATTGAAGTGCGACAGGCCAACCCCAAGACCAATGTCATTATCCTGGCTGATATTGACGATCCTGAACTTGATCCCGAAGATATTGCCGGATCCCCCTTTGTGTATCTGCATCGCCCGGTAGACATCCATCAATTTTTGCGCGTTTTGATCGCTGGCTTAGATGGAGATGATATTTTCGCCGCCCTTACGCCTCCTCAAAGCGGCGGTGCTTCCCCGGTACGCGATATGGGCGATGTACCCCACCTGGATGTGGAAGCTGCGCGTGTCAGCATCGACAAACTGCTGACCGATGTTGGCGCAATGGCGATTGTACTTGCCAACCGCAAAGGCGAAGTCCTGCTGGAGCGCGGCGCAGTGGGCTACCTGGATCGCGAAAAGCTGACCGGTGCGCTGCTGCCCATGGTTGTGACCAGCATCGACATGGGTGAACTGGTTGGCGGGCGATCCTCCACGCTTCAATTTTACGATGGCGAAGAATATGACGTTTTCGTGCTGTCGGTTGGCGTTCACCATTTCCTGTGTCTGGTGTTTGATGGCTCTGCTGGAAATCGCCAGTTTGGAGCGGTGAATCGTTTTGGACGCCGTGCTGCCGAAGACCTCATCGTGCTTTTAGGCACTTCCGCTTTTGTCATTCAAAAACCGAAACCCCCACAGGTCGAAGTCCATAAAAAGGGCAAGCAGCCTGCCGCTGCTGAACCGCAGCCTGAAGTTTTCGAGCCAATCGCGCGGGCCGCTGAAGTCAAAGTGGCTGAGCCGGAACCGCTGCGCCTTGAACCGATCAGTGATCTGGATTTCAGCATTTTTGACCAGCTCCAGAATGTCAGCGCAGACGCGGCTAACGATCTCTTTAGCCTGGACAAACTTGCCGAACTCGCCAGCGAGACACTGCGTACAGGCGGCCCGATTGATTTTGACAAAGCCCAGCAAATGGGAATCATGCCCGATTTAGACTCGAAATAAGAATTGCTTTTAGCCCGCTGAAAGCTGCGTCTTTTATCATGTCTATACTGCCTATTGAAATGCGGGCTTAACGTTCTGCCTGTGGTGAAGGACGGGAATTTTGAGCGTGGCGAAGCAAGAAAACGAGAGCAATAAAGTCAAAGATGAACTGATCGGCAAGCAGCTTGGTGATTATCGCCTGACC
>Ga0268299_1002202_pt1 | contig 25236 bp, 17 predicted proteins | sample NOBtaG_FD_193484 | JGI IMG/M metagenome (GOLD analysis project Ga0268299, IMG submission 193484) | Activated sludge microbial communities from bioreactor in Nijmegen, Gelderland, Netherland - NOB reactor | ecosystem: Engineered > Bioreactor > Aerobic > Activated sludge | place: Netherlands...
GTAGAGAAACGGATGGCGGCGGCCCCAACGCGAGTGCAGGTGGTCCGACAGATGGCCGACGATGGGATCGAAGCAGGCGTCGACCAGCAGCGCGATCATGATCGCCAGCCCCACCCAGCGCTCCGGCAGACCGAGCACCTGGTTGTAGTAGAGCAGCAGCAGGAAGGCGAAGCCGTTGTCCTTGACGCCGAACGCGACCGAGCCGAAGCCGTAGAAGAGTTTGGTGCGCAGCGTCGGCGTTCCGGTAGCGGGCATGCGACGCGGGGCTCTACACGATCCCGCCGCGCGCGCCAACGGGGCGAGGGGCGGCGCGGTCCCGGCGGGTCATCGGGCGGCGCGAACGGCCCGGGAGGGCGCGCCAGTGGCGCGCAAGGGGTGCCGGAGGGCGGTGGCGCCTCTTGCGTTCTACCCCCGGCGCCATATATGGCAGCCACATGAAAGCGCCCGTCAAGACGACCGTCTACCTCGACGCCGAGGATTACCAGCGACTCAAGAACGTCGCCCGCCGCGAGGGACGCAAGCCGGCGGAGCTGGTCCGCGAGGCGATCGCCGAGTACGCCGATCGCCGCAGCCAGAACCGGCCGCGCAGCATCGGCGCCGGCCACAGCGGCCGCGGCGACCTGAGCGAGCGCGCCGAGACGCTGCTGCGCGGCATGGGAGGCCGGCGGCGTTGATCGTCGCGGACACCGGCGCGGTCGTCGCTCTGCTCGACGCCGACGACCGCCACCACGCCGCCCTGCGGCGGCTCTTCGAGGAGAGGCCGTCGCGCTGGCTCCTGCCCTGGGCGATCCTGCCCGAGGTCGACTACATCGCCCACAGCCAGCTCGGCGAGCGCGTGGCGCGGGCGTTCCTCGCCGACCTCGCCAGCGGCGCCTTCACCGTCGACTGGGGCTGCGATGCCGACCTCGACCGCGCCCGCGAGATCGACGCCCGCTACGAGGCGCTGAAGCTCGGCCTGGTCGACGCCGCCGTCGTCGCCGTCGCCGAGCGCCGCAAGGCCGACGCCATCGCCACCCTCGACCTGCGCCACTTCGGCGCCCTGCGCATCCGCGGCACCCCGCGCCTGCTGCCGCGCGACCTGTGAGCGCGCCGGCGCGGGGGAGTGCGGTGACCGCTTTCCGGCCTCACCGGGTGCCGCGGCGGTCCCTCAGCGCCTCTTGCCCGCCGGCTTCGCCGGCGCCTTCGTGGGCGAAGGGGTGGCGGTGACGATCGGCTGGTTGCTGGTGGGAACGTTGCTGCCGACGAAGCGCGACACCTTGCCGGCGTCGTCGAAGACGACCTTGAACGTCACCCAGCGGTTGTACCAGTAGGTCCACTCCGGCGAGGAGAGACTTGCCGTGCGGTGCGTCGGCGGGTAGCCGATCGAGGCGATCACCTGCTCGCGCGTCATGCCGACCTCCACGCGCGCCTCGCGAATCGCATTGCGCACCGGCTCCGGGTAGCCGGCGACCGTCGCTTTCGGATCCTCCGACACCAGGATCTTGTCGAAGTACTGCTGCCCCGATTCCTGGTCGACGCCGTAGGCGTGCTCGAGGGTGAGCTTCACACCGCCGGCGTCGAACGTGATCGCGCGCCCCGTCATGGCCAGAACCTTCACCGGAGTACCGAAGGGTAGGATCGTACCGACCTGGTAGTTCGCATCGTTGATCCGATCGCTCTCGTAGCGAAGGTTGCAGCAGGTGTAGAGGGTGCGGCTCTGGTACTGCTGCAGAACCTCGGGAGCGACGGACATCCGGCTGCAGGCGGCGAGCAGCGATCCCAGCGCGACGATTGCGATGGCCAGCTTGCGCATGCGCCCCGTAAGCCATGATCCGGGAGGTCGTGCAAGCTCCGGACCGCATTCGTGCAGTGCCGCTCTGGATCGGCGCGGACCATCCAGAGCGGCGCTTCACGCCGCACTCCAGATGTTGCGCTCGTGCCGCCGGGGCCCTACGTAACGGCCGAGCATGCCGCGCCCTCGCATCCCGCCTCGCCTGCGCCCGCTCTGGCGGCCGCTGGCCTCCTACCTCTTCTTCCTCGCCGGCGGCGTGGTGCTGCTGCGCATGGACCCCTTCGGCTTCACCCGCCTGACGAAGTTCTACTCGCAGGATCTGCTGGCGGTGGCGATGGCGGGCTGTTACCCCGACGCCCACGACGGACCGTGCGCGAAGGAGGGCAGGGCGCAGACGGCGGTGGTGCTGCTGCGCGACCCGGACCTCGCCGCCTTCGACGAGCCCTGGCCACCGCGCTACGGCTTCCACGCCCGCGTGCTGCGCGCCATCCGCGCCAGCCGGCCGAAGGCGCTGGTGATGGACATCGTCTTCGAAGACGTGCGCGACGATCCCACCATCGCCGCCCTCGCCGCCGAGCTCGACCGCTACCAGGCCGACGGCATCCCGGTGTACGCCGCCAGCTTCGCCCTCGATCGCCCGCTCCGTCCCGAGGTCGCCGCGCGCGTCGCCACCGTGCAGGTGCCGAAGAAGATCGATCCGCTCGATCGCGTCACCCGCTTTTACGATCTCCACGTCGGCCCTCCCGAGATGCAGCTCACCGCCGTGCCGCGCGTCTTCCGCGACGTCTGCGGCGGCTGCCCGGGCGCGGCGGGCTGCGGCGCCGACACCATTCGCGTCTACTGGGCCAACCTGCCCGAGAAGAGCTGGAACGATCGCTGGCTCGAGTGCCGCCGCCGGCCGCCGTTTCCGTGGTGGATCGTGCAGGACCGCGGCGGCGATTTCCGCGAGGACTGCCCCGCCACCCCCGCCGTGCCGGTGCGCATCCTGCTCGACCCGTCGGAGGAGGACGACGTCGCCCTCGAGCAGATCCTCGCCGGCAGCGTGGTCTTCTACGGCGCCTTCTACCACGGCGCCGCCGACGCCATGAACACGCCGCTGCACAACGACCTGCCGGCGGTGTTCCTGCACTCGCAGACGTTCGACAACCTCGTCACCCTCGGCCCCGAGGCGCTCGCCCACAGCGAGCCCACCATCCCGCTGCTGGACGTCTCGACCCCCGACTTCCTCCTCCTCGTCGTCATCGGCGCCCTCTTCACCGTGCGCCGCACCAGCCAGCGCTTCGAGGCGGGCTGGGAGCGCATGATGCGGCGGGTGCGCTCGCGCCTCGGCCGCGTCGTCCTCGTCGCCCTCGGCAGCCAGATCGGCATGCTCGTCCTGCTCGCCGCCTTCGCCTCCTTCTTCGCCTGCACCATCGGCGCCTCCGAGTGGATCCTCGGCCTCAACTTCCTCTTCGCCGTCACCTGGACCGAGGTCCTCGACATCACCGAGAAGCTGTTCGAGGCGGCGGACGAGTTCGAGCCGGAGTAGGGGAGATGTTGATTTCCGGGGGCAGTGCTGCAGGATTCGGACTGGGCCACGAAGATCGCCTCGGGCTCGCATTCACCAGGAGAAACGTATGAAGACTCTCGCGGCTCTCACCCTGACCGTCCTCCTCGCGGGCGCGGCACACGCCGCCGATGCCCCCGAGCCGGTGAAGATCAAGAAGTGGAAGGTCGACCCGGTCGAACTGCTCGACCGCCCCGATGGCAAGGTGGTGGCGAGCAAACCGGCGGCCGAGCTGCCGGCGGAGGCGCTGCGCCTGGGACAGGGCTGGCTCGAGGTGAGCGTCGGCGGGCAGAAGTACTACGTCGACGCCAGCCAGGCGCGCACCGACCTCAAGCTCTCCGGCAAGCCGAAGTGCGACACCCTCACCGGCGCCACCGGCCACGCCGCCTCGCGCGGCCTGGGCGAGGAGGCCTGCGAGCCATGAGCGCGCGCGCCGCCGCGGCGGCGCTGCTGCTCGGCCTCGCTCTCCTCCGCGACCCGGCGCGCGCTGCCGATACCGAGATCGCCGACCTCGACGAGGAGGAGTTCTCCTTCGGCTCGATGGCCATCGGCCAGGCGAAGGACGTCGACTGGGCCCGCGCCGAGGGCCTGGGCCTGGTGCCGCCGACGCCGCTCGACCTCTACCTCAACGGCATCCTCCACAAGCTCCTCGCGCAGTCGCCGGTGAAGAACGTGCCGGCGCGCGCCTACCTGCGCGCCAGCGGCGACTGGGCCGCCAAGACCACGGCCGACGCCAACGTCTACGTCACTCTCGGCACGCTGCTGCGGCTCGACAGCGAGGACGAGGTCGCGGCCCTGCTGGCGCACGAGGCCTCGCACGTCCTCCTCGGCCACGCCGACGCCGACGTGGTGCAGAGCCTGCAACAGCGCGCCATCCAGCTCAGCGCCCTCGCCGGCGAGGCGCACGCGATGATCGCCGGCGAGGACGCCCCCGCCGCCGGCAGCAAGCCGACGCAGGACGCCGCCCGCGTCGAGGAGCAGTCGCGCGCGCTGCTGCTCAACACACTGCTGGTCGTGCCCGCCTGGACGCGCGCCCAGGAGGCCGACGCCGATCGACTCGGCACCGACCTGCTGGTGCGCGCCGGTTACTCGCCCGCGGCCATGGCGTCGCTGCTGAAGAAGCAGAAGAGCTTCGAGTCCGAGCGCGCCCGCAATCCGCAGATGAAGGGCCTCGACCAGCAGCTCTTCGGCGTCGACCTCAACCTGAAGGTGCAGGAGCAGACGCAGAAGGCGGCCAAGAGCCTCGGCCTCTCCGACCCCGGCGTCGGCGAGCTCGCCGGCGGCGCCCTGGGCAAGGTGTTCGAGTGGGGCGCGAAGAAGGTCGACGAGACGCAGCGCAGCCACCCCAAGACCGAGGAGCGGATCGAGGAGATCGAGGTCTACGCCCGGCGCGCCTATCCCGCCGAGGCCGGCCGCACCCCCCAGGTGCAGCCTTGGGAGGCGGCCAAGGAGCAGGACGGCACCGTCGACGTGCTGGAGAACTACATCGCCGCGATCGAGGCGAACGGCAAGCTGTCGGAGGGCGACGTCGCCACCGCTCGCCGGCTGGCGAAGAACGCGCTCACCGGTCCGACGCGCGCGCACGCGTATCCGAACTACGTCGACGCCGCCGTCCAGCTCGCCGCCGGCACCCCCGACCCGGCGCTCGCCGACTACCAGACCGCCCTCGCCGGCCCCGAGCCCGCCGGCGCGATCTACAGCGAGGCGAGCGTGCTCTACCTGGAGTCCGGCAAGCGCGCCGAGGCGGTCGAGGTGCTGGAGGGCGGCTACGCCCGCCTGCAGCAACCGCCCAGCCTCACCATCCCCCTCATCCGCACCTACCGCCTCGTCGGCCGCCAGGCCGACGCCGAGCGCCTCGCCGCCGAGTGCGCCGTGCGCTGGCCCAAGATGCAGCCGCTCTGCAGCGAGGAGGCGCGCGGTGGGGCAGGGCGATGAACGGAGGACGGAGATGAACGGCGATGAACGGCGATGACACGGGATGGCTGGCGCATCGCCGATCGTCTTCGTTCATTGCCGTTCGGCTCTCCTCCAGTGTTTCGGTGACACGCCCGTCCAGCGTTTGAAGGCGCGCGAGAAGGTGCTGGTGTCGGCGAAGCCGAGGACGAAGGCGATCTCGGTGACCGAGAGCCGCCCCTGCTCGACGTAGCTGCGCGCCAGGCGGATGCGGGCGTCGTCGAGCAGTTGCTTGAACGACGTGCCCTCCTCGGCGAGATGGCGCTGGAGGTTGCGCGCGCTCATGCCCAGGCCGCGCGCGATCGCCGACTTCGACGGCGCGCCGTCGGGGAGGCTGTCGAGCAGCGCCTGCTGCACGCGCGCGGCAACCCGCGACTCCTCCAGGCGCGCGAGGTAGCGCACCAGCACCTCGTCGTTGCCGCGCGCCAGCTCGGCGTTGCCGGTCGGCAGCGGGTCCTCGAGGTCGGCGCGCGCGTACTCGAGCGCGTTGGCGTCCTGATCGAAGCGGGGCGTGGTGCGGAACACCCGCCGGTAGGGCTCGAGGGCCGCCGGCGCCGGGCGGGCGAAGCCCACCGCCAGCGGCTCGCACGGCCGCGACCCGTGCAGGTGGCGCGCCTGCCGCACGCAGGTCGAAGCGATCGCGTCGACCGCCTGGTACGGCACCTCCGGGTTGGCCGAGACGTCGATGACGAAGCGGTAGCGGTCGCCGGCGTCGATCAGCTCGAGACGCAGCACGTCGCCGATCAGCCGCCGGTAGCGGATCATGCGCTCGAGCGCTTCCTTGAGCGTGACGCTGGCCAGTACCGCGTAGCCGAGCGCGTGGAAGGTGGTCTGCGAGGTGAAGCGCGGCACCTCGAGGCCGAAGGCGGGGTCGCCGGTGGCCTCGACCGCCAGCCCCCAGAGGCGGTTGAGGGCGTCGCGCCCGACGCGCGCCTCGGCGCCGAGCGCGCCGGGGTCGATGCCGGCCCGGCGCGCGATCGCGTCGGCGTCCAGGCCGCGCGCCGCCAGGGCGCGCAGGATCGAGGCGGGCCAGGTCGCCAGGGTCGACGTGCCGCTGCGCAGGGTCGCCGTCATGCGGATTTGTCCGGTTCGGCCAAGACAATGTCCCGCCCGGCAAAGCAAGGCAACGCCGCTTTGCGCTAGGATGCCGTCCGTCGTCAGGCAACCCGACGGAGGAGACCATGAGCGAACCGATCATCCGCGTCAGCGACATCGCCTTCCCGCGCTTCCAGGCGCCCGACCTCGACGTGATGGAGGCGTTCCTCACGGAGTTCGGCATGCAGCGCTCGGCGCGCACCGCCGACGCGCTCTACATGCGCGGCACCGACCCGCAGCATCACGTCCACGTGACCCACCTTGGCGAGCCGGCCTTCCTCGGCCTGGCCTTCCACGCCGCCAGCCGCGCCGATCTCGACCGCCTCGCCGCCGCCGTCGGCGCCAGGGTGGAAGCGCTCGACGAGCCGGGCGGCGGCGCCGCCGTCCGCCTCACCGACCCCGACGGCCGCCGCATCGACGTCGTGCACGGCATCGAGGCGGTGCCGCCGCTGCCGCTGCAGACCCACCCGCCCTCGAACACCGGCGCCAGCCGCGTGCGGGTGAACGCGCTGCAGCGCGTCCAGCCCGGCCCGTCGCAGGTGAAGCGCTGCGGCCACGCGGCGATCAAGACCGCCGACCTCGACGCCCTCTGGCGCTGGTACCGCACCCACCTGGGCATGCTGGTCTCCGACGACTTCTGGATCGAAGGGCCGGAGAAGCCGATCGGGCGCTTCGCGCGCTGCGACCGCGGCCGCGAGGGGGCGGACCATCACACCCTGCTGCTGCTCGGGGTGGGCGAGGCCAAGCTCGGCCACGTCGCCTGGGAGGTCGCCGACTTCGACGACCTGATGGTCGGCCACGAGCGCCTCGCCGCCGCCGGCGCGCGCCACTACTGGGGCATCGGTCGCCACATCCTCGGCGGCCAGATCTTCGACTACTGGAAGGACCCGCTCGGCTTCACCGTCGAGCACTGGACCGACAGCGACCTGCTCGACGCCAGCGTGCCCGCCGGCAACCACCATCTCATGGAGGCCGGCAACCAGTGGGGCCCGCCGCCGCCGCCCGACTTGGATTTCTGAGCCGCGGATCGTCGATCCGCGGCTCACAGAGGAGGACGAGAATGGACCTGGACATCCGCGGCCGACATGCGATCGTGTGCGCCGCCAGCAAGGGACTCGGGCGCGCCTGCGCCGAAGCGCTGGCGCGCGAGGGCGTGGCGCTGACGATCAACGCGCGCGACCCCGAGCGCCTCGAGGCGACGGCGGCCGAGATCCGCGCCGCCAGCGGCGTTCCGGTGACCGCGGTCGCCGGCGACATCACCCAGGCGGAGACGCGCCAGGCGCTGCTCGCGGCCTGCCCCGCGCCCGACATCCTGATCAACAACAACGGCGGCCCGCCGCCGGGGCGCTTCCAGGACTGGGACTCGGACGCCTGGCTGGGCGCCTTCCGCGGCAACATGCTGGCGCCGATCGAGATGATCCGCCTGGTGATCGATGGCATGGTCGAGCGCCGCTTCGGCCGCATCGTCAACATCACCTCGGCGATGGTGAAGGCGCCGCAGGCGCCGATGGGCCTCTCCGCCGGCGTGCGCACCGGCCTGACCTCGGCCTGCAAGGCGCTGTCGCTGCAGGTCGCGTGGGCCAACGTGACGGTGAACAACCTCCTCCCCGAGCGCATCGACACCGATCGCCAGGTGCAGATGGCGCAGCTCTCCGCCGCCATCAACGGCATCACCGTCGAGCAGGCCTACGACAAGATCCGCGCCTCCATCCCCGCCGGTCGCCTGGGCGAGCCGCGCGAGCTCGGCGATGCCTGCGCCTTCCTCTGCGGCAGCCGCGCCGGCTTCATCACCGGCCAGAACCTGCAACTCGACGGCGGGGCGTATCCGGGTCTGATCTGAGGCGGAGATGAACAGCGATGAACGGAGATGTCGAGGGATGGCTGGCGTATCCCCGATGATCTCGGTTCATCGCCGTTCATCTCCGTTCCTTCTTGGGAGAGAAGCGCGATGGAACGAATCGAAGTCCCGATCCTGATCGTCGGCGCCGGGCCGACGGGGATGATGGCGGCGCTGCTGCTGCGGCGCATGGGCATGGACGCGATCGTCGTCGAACGGCGGCCGGGGCCGCAGCGCGCGCCGGCGGCGCACGTGGTGAACGCGCGCACCTTCGAGATCTGCCGCCAGGCGGGCGTCGACATGGCCGCGATCGCGGCGGCGTCGAAGCCGCCGGTCGACGCCGGCGCGACGCTCTGGGTCACCCGCCTCGGCGGCGAGGTGCTCGGCCGGCTGCCGTTCGAGCGGCAGGAGGACGACGTCCTCGCGCTCACGCCCACGCCGCTGCGCAACCTGGCGCAGCACCGCTTCGAGGCGATCGTGCTCGACGCGCTGCTGGAGTCGGGCGCGGGCGCGCCGCGCTACGGCCACCGCTGGCTGTCGGCGGCGGACGACGGCGACGGCGTGACCTCGTTGGTGCAGCGACCCGACGGCGGCACCACCGAGGTGCGCAGCCGTTACCTGGTCGCCGCCGACGGCGCCGGCAGCCCGGTGCGCAAGAGCCTCGGCATCCAGCCGGTCGGGCCGGAGCGGCTGCAGAGCTTCGTCATGATCCACTTCGCGGCCGACCTGCGCCGGCTGGTGCGCGACGACCCCGGCGTCCTCTACTGGATCTGCGACCCGGACTGCGGCGGCACCTTCGTCGCCCACGACATCGACCGCGAGTGGGTCTTCATGCACGCCTTCGACCTCGAGCAGGAAGGGCCGGAGACCTACACCGCCGAGCGCTGCGAGGGCCTGGTGCGGCGCGCGATCGCGGCCGAGGGCGTCGAGCTGAAGGTGCAGACGATCTCCACCTGGGTGATGAGCTGCCAGATCGCCGAGCGCTACCGCGCCGGCCGCATCTTCCTCGCCGGCGATGCTGCGCACCGCTTCCCGCCCACCGGCGGCCTCGGCCTCAACACCGGCGTGCAGGACGCCCACAACCTCGCCTGGAAGCTGGCGATGGTGCTGCGCGGCGCGGCCGCGCCGGCGCTGCTCGACAGCTACGAGAGCGAGCGCCGGCCGGTGGCGGAGTACAACGCCGAGCAGAGCCTGCAGAACGCGATGCGCATGATGGAGGTGCAGCAGGCGCTCGGCTTCGATCCGGACCGCGAGACCGCGCGCCGCAACTTCGCCGCCGTGCTCGCCGATCCCGAACGCCGGCGCGCGCTCTCCGCCGCGATCGACAACCAGGCCGAGCACTTCGACATGCTCGGCCTGCAGCTCGGCTTCTCCTACGAGGACGGCGCGCTGGTGCCCGACGGCAGCGCGCGCCCCGAGGTCGAGAACCCGGTGCGCCAGTTCGTGCCCACCAGCCGCCCCGGCGCGCGCCTGCCGCACGGCTGGGTCGGCGCGCGCTCGAGCCTCGACTGGATCGCCCTCGACCGACTGACGCTGCTGGTCGGCTCCGAGGGCGACGCCTGGCTCGAAGCCGCGCGCGCCCTGCCCGAGATCGCCGCCGTACGCGCCGACGCCGACTGGTGGACGCGCACCGCCGCGATGCCGCCCGCCGGCGCGCTGCTCGTCCGCCCCGACCAGCACATCGCCTTCCGCTCTATGGATGGCGAGGGCGATCTGCGGGGCGCGGTGGGGAGAGTCCTCGGAACGGAGATCAACGGAGATGAACGGCGATGACCCGGGATGGCTGGCGTATCCCCGACCATCTCCGTTCATCGCTGTTCATCTCCGTCCTCCTGTCGGCCTCGCACCTCGCCTGCTCCGCCGCCGATCCGCCGCCGCCGATCGCCGCGGATCGAGTCGCGATCGCCGATCTCGCCGAGGCGCTGACGTTTGCGCGGGCGGGTGGGCGGGTGATCGCGGTGACGGAGTACCGCGACGGGGTGGTGCGCGGCGTCGACACCGGCAGCGGCGACGCGATCGCGCTGGTGAACGAGGTGCCGTACGACGAGCTGGTGCGGCGGATCCGCGCGGCGCCCGAGGGCGCGCGGGTGTCCGTGCGGGCGGAGGAGCTAGAGATCCCGATCGACGTCGGCGAGCACCACATCGCCGCGGCCACCAACTTTCCCGAGCACGCCGGCGACGCGGGGGTGGAGGACGGGCCGTTCCTGTTCGCCAAGATGGTCCGGCCGACGGGGCCGTACGCCGAGGTCTCTGCGGGCAGCGGCCTGCTCGACTACGAGGTCGAGGTGGCGTGGGTGACGCTGGCGCCGCTGCGGCCGGGCGAGACGCCCGAGCGCGTCGGCCTGGTGCTGTGCAACGACTTCACCGATCGCGACACGCTGCTGCGCCACCTCGACCCCTGGAACGTCGAATCGGGCGACGGCTTCACCACCGGCAAGAGCTTCCCGGGCTTCCTGCCGCTCGGCAATCTGTTCGTCGTGCCGCGCGACCATCGCCGCTTCGTCGACGAGCTCGAGCTGAAGCTCGACGTCGATGGTGAGCCGCGGCAGCGCTCGCGCGCCAGCGAGATGGTGTGGGATCTCGACGAGGTGCTGGCGCAGACCTGGGCGCGCCGCGACCAGCGCTGGCAGCACCGCGGGGCGCAGGTCGCGCTCCACCCCGGCGGCGACGCCATCCCGGCGCGCACGCTGATCCTCGCCGGCACGCCGCACGGCACCGCCTTCGACGGCATCGCGACGGCGCACTACGCCGCCGGCCTGGCGTCCTGGCTCTTGGGCGGCTGGGACCGGCCGCTGCCGAGCCACGTGGTCGACGCCTACCTCGCCGACGCCCGCGCCGAGGCGATCTACCTGCAACCGGGCGACGAGGTCGTCATCCACGTCGACCGCATGGGCCTCCTCCGCAACCCCGTCGTCCCCTGATCTGGAGTGCGGCGTGCAGCGCCGCTCTGGATCGTCGGCGCCCACATCCAGAGCGGCGCTTCACGCCGCGCTCCGCATCTCACTTGCGCTCGGCGGTCATGCGGCTGGCGTAGCCGCCCTGCACCACCGCCGCGAGCTGGTCGAAGAGCGCGTCGGGGTCGGAGCGGCGCAGGGCGGCGAGATGGGCCTCGCCGCCGCGGGCGAGGACGAGCTCGCGCGTGCCGGCCTCGACCGCGGCCAGGATCGCCGCCGCCGCCTCGGCGGGCGGCATGCCGGCCTCGATCGCGGCGTCGCTCTCGCCGCGCGCCGTGCCGCCGGCGTCGAGCGCGTTGCGCGACACGCCGGTGCGGACCGAGCCGGGGCAGACGACGTGCACGGAGATGCCGAGGTGCGCGGTCTCGCAGCGCACCGAGTCGCAGTAACCGATCAGGCCGTGCTTGGCGGCGCTGTAGGCGCTGCGCAGCGGGGCGCCGACGATGCCGGCGACGCTCGACACGGCGACGATGCGGCCGCCGCCCGCCGCCACCATGCGCGGCAGCACCGCCTGCGTCAGCGCGATCGGCGCCAGCAGGTCGACGGCGATGATACGCTCGTAGACCGAGAAGGCCGTGTCGACGGCGAGCGAACGCTGCGAGATGCCGGCGTTGTTGACCAGGCCGTCGATGCGGCCCGCCCACGCCCAGGCTCGTTCGGCGAGCGCCGGGACGGCGGCGGTGTCGGCCGCCTCGAAGGGCAGGACGAGGCAGCGATCCGCGCCGCAGCGTCCGGCGACCGCCGCGAGCGCGGCGGTGTTCCGGCCCGACAGGATCAGGCGCGCGCCGCGCCCGGCCAGCGCCTCGGCCAACGCCTCGCCGATCCCCGACGACGCCCCCGTGATCCACCAGCACTCGTTCTCGAACATCGCGACTCCTCCGCGCCGCGACTATTCCCCGCGCCGCCCCCAAACGCCACCCTCTGGAGCGCGGCGTGCAGCGCCGCTCGGGGTCGACTGCCCGGGAACCGAGAGCGCCGGCGTCCCCGCGCGCGACGATCGGTAGCGCCACTTCCGATTTTCATGCTAATCGGAAGTCGTGATTCCGCGCGCGCTCGCCCTGCCGGACCGCCCGGCGCACTCCTTCTTCCTCTGGGGGCCGCGCCAGACGGGCAAGAGCACGCTGTTGCGCGCGCGCTATCCGGATGCGCTGTGGTTCGATCTGCTCGACACCGACGTTCTGCTGCGGCTCGCGCAGCGCCCGGCTCTGCTGCGCGAGGAGATCGCCGCCTTCCCGCGCGCCAAGCTGGTGGTGATCGACGAGGTGCAGAAGGTGCCGGGCCTGCTCGACGAGGTGCACGGACTGATCGAGAGCCAGCGCCGGGTGTTTGCCCTCTGCGGGTCGAGCGCCCGGCGGGTGCGCCGTTCGCACGCCAACCTGCTCGGTGGACGGGCGGTGCGGTACGAGCTGTTCGGTCTGGTCTCCGCGGAGCTCGGCCGCCGGTTCGACCTCGTGCGCCTGCTGAACCACGGCACCCTGCCGCGCCACTATCTCGACGAGGCGCCGGCGCCGCTGCTGCGCGCCTACGTCAACGACTATCTCAAGGAGGAGATCCTCGCCGAGGGGCTGACGCGCAACCTGCCGGTGTTCTCCGCCTTTCTCGCCGCCGCGGCGCTCTCCGACACGGCGACGCTGAACTACGCCACGATCGCGCGCGATTGCGGAGTCTCGGCGCACACCGTGCGCGCCTACTTCGAGATCCTCGTCGACACCCTGCTGGCTCGCCTGGTGCCCGCATACACGCGCAGGCCGAAGCGGCGCGTCATCCAGGCGCCTCGGCTCTACTTCGCCGACGTCGCCGTCGTGAACACCCTCGCGCGCCGCGGCCGGCTCGAGCCGGGCAGCGAGCTCTTCGGCAAGGCGTTCGAGAACTGGGTGTGCCACGAGCTCAGCGCCTACGCCGCCTACCGGAAGGAGGGAGCCGAGCTGAGCTACTGGCGGTTGACGACCGGTGTCGAGGTCGACTTCGTGGTCGGCGAGATGGAGTGGGCGATCGAAGCGAAGGCGACCCGCGCCGTCCAGCGCGACCACCTCGTCGGCCTGCGCCAGCTCGCGCTCGACCATCCGAAGGTCAAGCGGAGGTTCGTGGTCTCGCTCGATCCGCGCCCACGCGTCACCGACGACGGCATCGAGATCCTGCCCTACCGCGTCTTCGCGCAGCGCCTCTGGCAGGGGGACCTGCTGCGCTGATCGGCGTTGGACGCGACGGCGGCGAGCCTGGCGGGCAGCGGGGTTGCTGCGCCGCGCTCGAACGGGCACAAGCGCCCGGTGCCCGCGCCCATCGACATCGCCATCGTCGGCGCCGGCCCCGCCGGTCTGTCGGCGTGGCTGCATCTGCACGCGCTCGCGCCCGAGCTGGCGGCGCGCGCGGCGGTATTCGAGAAGGCCGAGCATCCGCGCTTCAAGCTCTGCGGCGGCGGGGTGACGGCGATCGGCGACCTGCTCCTCGGCGGCCTCGGGCTCGAGCTCCGTTGCCCGTCGGTGCCGGTGCACCGCATCGAGTTCCGCTACGGCGAGCGGGTCGAGGTGCTCGAGCAGGCGAACGCGATGCGGGTGGTGCGCCGGCGCGAGTTCGACGGCGCGCTCGCCGACGCGGCGCGCGCGCGCGGCCTCGATCTACGGCAGGGCGAGGTGTTCCTCGCCGCCGAGCCGGAGGAGGGCGGGCTGCGCGTGCGCACCGCGCGCGGCGAGCACCGGGTGCGGGCGCTGGTGGGCGCCGACGGGGCGCAGAGCGCCGTCCGCCATGCCCTCGGCCTCGACGACGAGTCGCGTCTGGCGCGCCTGATCGAGATCGTGACTCCGGTCGAGCGCGCCTCGGCGCCCGAGTTCGCCGGCCCGACGGCGGTCTTCGACTTCGGTCCGATGGCGCACGGCGTGCAGGGCTACGTCTGGCACTTCCCCTGCGTCGAGAACGGTGCCGCCGCCGTCAACCGCGGCATCTACGACAGCCGCATCCATCCCAAGCGCGAGCGCGCCGACCTGCGCGCCGTCTTCGCCGCCGCCCTCGCGGCCGCCGGCATCGACGCCGGCGCGGTCGAGTGGCAGGCCGCCCCGGTGCGCTGGTTCTCGCCCGCCGGCGCCTTCGCCCGCCCGCACGCCTTCCTGATCGGCGACGCCGCCGGCGTCGACCCCTTCCTGGGCGAAGGCATCGCCCCCTCCCTCGACTACGGCGACTTCGCCGCCAACCTGCTGATCGACGCCTTCGCGCGCGGCGACTTCGGCTTCGCGAGCTACCTCGAGCGGCTGCGCGCCCACCCGCTCGGGCGGTTGCTCGGCGCGCGCGGCATGCTGGCGCTGCGCGCCTACCTCGAGCCCCCGACGCAGAGCGCATTGTCCGCGATGCTGCGACTGTGGAGCGGTTGAGCACGAATCTCGAGTTACTGCGAAACCTTGACCTCGAGGCGTTCTGCCTGACTCCCGCATACGTCGATGTGGTAGGTGCCCGCGGTGGTGGTCGTCCACTCGCCGGTGAACTCACCGTCACCTGCGTAGTCATCCTGAGCAGGGGGAGTCGGGCCAGTGTCGCGCATCGGAATCTGGGCGATGAGTGCGCCGTTCGCGTCCACTACATGGGCGACGGGAGTGGGTCCCGGCGTCGCGCAGTTGATGCTCAGCGCAACCACCTTCACGGGCGTGCCCTTCGCTACCGTGGTTGCGTCGGGCGCGGGCTCGACGCGCCGGCACAACCGCTGATTCCGGCAAGTCAGCGCCCCGGTGCACGCCGGCGCCTCCGTCGGGCACGGATCGGCTACTCGGAGCCGCCTGCCCGAGATGGTCTTGTCGGCGAGGTGCGGCAGGTTCGGGGTTCCTCCGGCCAGGATCCGATTGCGGACGGCGGGCCACTCGAGTCCGCTGTCGTAGGCGCGGATGAGAGAGATCAGTCCCGCGACGTGCGGAGCCGCGGCCGAGGTCATGGCGAACTTCGCTGACATGTTCGACCCCGAACCGGCGACGACGTCGATGTCGTCGCCCGGGGCCGCGATGTGCACGCTGCGATTCCCGAAGTTCGATTCCTGCAGGCTGGTCTTGGCCAGTTTCTCGCGACAGTCCGAGGCGGCGACCGAGATGATGTTGGAGACTCGATTCCCCGCCGGAAAGTAGGGGCAGGTGCCGTCGGCAGCGTCGTTGTCGGTCCCTTCGTTGCCTGCCCCAGCGACGACGATCACTCCGCGGTCTCGCAGCTTCTCGATCTCACGCTCGACGCAACAACTGCACGTACGCGTTCCCAAGGACAGGTTGACGGCGACCAGGCGAAACTGGTCCTTGTACTCGTCGGCGATCCAGACGAAGTACTTCAGACACTGCAGGAGCTCGAGAAGACCTTGATCGGGCTGGTACCGGCAGAGCAGCAGAGGACTCGACCACACGACCCCCGACACGAGCTTACCGTTGTTGCCGATCGCCCCAGCGATGCTCGCGACCCTCGTACCGTGGGAGTCGCTCTTCGTTCCCGTGAGATCCTCCGTTCGCAGACCGTAGGGTACGAGCCCCACGTCCACGCCGTGGATGTCGTCGAAGAAGCCGTTGCCGTCGTCGTCGACGTTGGGCGTACCCTTGGCCAACGGCTCCTCGGACTCCTTCGGGTTCCTCCAGAGGTTGTCCAACAGCTCGTCCTCGTGCGCGCTCAGCCCGTTGTCGACCAGCGCCACGACCGTCGAAGGGCTTCCCGGCGTACTTCCCGAAGGTAAGTGCTTTAGCGCCTCGGGGAGGTTGATGCCGGTATTCGCAGCGCACTGGTCGCTCGTGCTACCCGACAGTGACCACAGCTTCTTGTACTCGTCCTTCGTCGGTTGCGCCGGAACCGCACCGAGGAGCGGGATGGCGAAGTTGGGCTCCTCGTAGGCAAGGCCGCGGCGGTCGGCGTCGAGCGGGCCGAAAACGGTGAGCGGAGAAGGTATGCCCGGCCTGCGCTTCACCATCCAGAGCTTCTCGTCGATCTTCGTCGCCTTGATCGCGTCTCTACCCTCCTGCTCCTGAAGCTGCTCCACGCCCGAGAGGATGACGTCGTCGAGCGGTTGCTCCGGGCAGAGGATGAGCGTTTCGAAGCCCTGGGCGTCGATGGCGCCCTTCTCCAGCCTGCACTCCTTGGGACATGAACAGTCTCTGGCGGGCAGTGGGGCGGAGGCTAGAACCACGATCATCGTGGCGATCTGGGTGAACATCGCCAGCAGTTAGCGCATTGCGCTGTGGGTTGACAATCCGAACCCGGCCGCGGTAGGCGAGCGCGTAACGGAGGCGTCATGACTAGACAAGAAAAGTCGCTCGTTACACGTCGAAGGCTGCTGCAGTTTGCAGGCGCCGCGGGTGCCCTCACGCTGCTGCCTGGGGGCAGCGCGAAAGCGACGACAGAAGGCGCGACGGAGGTGGCGGCTCTACCGCCTTGTCCCTTTCCGAATCTCAAGTTCGAAGACACTCCCTCGACGTTGATGCAGACGACGGGCAGATTCATGAAGAACGCCGGCGAGAGGGTGAAGTTCAATGCCAACCCCTTCCCCGACCTCGATGCCTTCTCGAGCGAGGAACTCGCGGCCTTCTACACGTTCAACCCGCCGGAAATCTCCCATCGGGTGAACACGGACCTCCACAACGCGGCGACACCTCCCAACGACGACCAGTGGAAGGCATTCTACGAGTGGAACGCGAGGCTCATGGTGTTTCCGGACTGCTGGCCGGCCAATGATCCCTACGTCGACGGCCCCGGGTGCAAGTACAAGGAGCCGACACCTGCCGGACCGAGTGCGAAGACGACGGAACTCTATACGATGCCGAGTCCGAGAATCTTCGCAGACGGCGTCACGGTGGTGTCGAGTTCGGCAGGTGGGTACGACGTGACGATCCAAGGAGAGGGACTCTACGGCGCCAGCCCCGAGCGAAAGGTGGAGGTCAGCTTTCGCGCGGCTGGACAGCCAGTGAAAAAGGTGGATGGATTCGTGGATCCTAGCTCGACGTTCCGGTGCGGGATCCTGAAGGTGCAGAAGGTCGACTTGGAGAAGGTGATGTACGAGGTTTCTGTCCGCCTCCTCCGTCCGGATCTCCCCCTGAACGGCGTGGCAACGATCACGCCGAGCTAGCGCGCTAGCTCGGCGCGTCCGTGCGCGCATCGTCGAATCCGGGCGCATGGACGGACAGGAAGATCGGAACGGAAGCGATACCGAGGTCATGAAGCGCTACAGTTGCTCCTGGATCGCTCCTTCCGCTGTCGATCTTGCTCCTCAGAATCTCCGCAACACTGCACTGCGACCGCATCTCAGCCGCGAGAAAGAGTTCCTGGGCCTCCGTCAGCAGGCTTAGGGCATCGGCGTCTCGACCATGGAGTCTCGCTGCCGCGCCCTCGATCATTCTCCCGTGAGCGCGCGCATCCAGCCGATCTTGCTGGCGGAGAACCTTGGCATCGGCAAGGGCCACTCGAACCGAGTGGTCGCGTCGCTCCGAATGGTGTCGCGCTTCTGCTAGCCGCGCCCGCGCTCGGAGGAGATGTGCATCCGTCTTGATGAGGCAGTGGCGGAGGAGATTCGATCGGACGAGTTTCGGCCACATGCGGTCGACGCGATGCACCGCCGTGTCGGGACATCCCTCTGCGAGGTCGCAGTACGCCTCGACACGCTCCATGTAGAAATGCTGCATGTGAAAGCCCTCGGCGCCGATCCGCGCGCGCGCCCGATCGATGGTGGTCCTCGCTTCGAGGATTCTGTTCTGAGCGATTCGAACCAGGGCGATGTTCTCGAGTGCGGACACGGCGCGGTACATGTCGCCCGAGTTCTCCGCGACGATCATCGCGTCCTCGACCCGCCTTGCGAGCTCCTTGAAGTCGCCCAGTTCCTCCAGGGCGCGCTCTGCGGCGCCGCTGCCGATGGCGAGCTCCCAGGTGACACCGCGACACCGCTCGCGGAGGATGGCGGTGCCGGTGTCGCAGAGAGTCAGCATCTCGCGCCATCGCCCCGCGACCATGCTCTTCTGAGCTGCGATGATCGAGGTGAAACCCAGCAGATATGGATCGTCGAACTCGACCGCCATGGATCGGGCGCGTTCGATGAGGTGGCCAGCCCATAGAGCCGGGGGGCCGCCCGCTGGTAGCAGTGTTGCTCCGACGCCAGCGAGCTCGCGCGCGATGCGGTGCGGATCGCCCGCGCGGAGCGCCAGACCGAGCGTCAGAACCGCGAAATACAGCCCGCGAAAGGGATCGACCATCGCGAGTCCCTTGGCTGCGGATCGGGAAGCTTCGATGCGAACGGATTGCAGCGGCGGGAGCGCGGATTCGCGCGGCAGGGGAGCTGTCGCCGGTCGCCTCGCGGCGATCGTGACGAGGCGAACCCCGGTTGAGAGCGCTGCTCCGAGAGGTGTGCGCGGATAGCGAAGGCCCAGGCTCTGCAGAAGTGCCCGCATCGCCGTGACGCCATCCTCGATCCGCCCCGTCAGCAGATACTGCTCCGCCCCCCGCCGCCGCAGCTCCAGGCTCTCGGTGCCGGCGACCTTGCCGGCGGCGTCCATGAAGATGGGCGCGGCTTCGGCGCCGCGGCCGGCGTTGACCAGGGCGGTGGCGCGCTTGACCTGGAGGGGCGGGCGGCGGGTCTCGTCGGCGATCAGCTCGAGCGCGCCGGCGTAGAGCTGTGCCGCCTCGGCGAAGGCGAGGGCGGCGTCGGCGCGCTCGGCGGCTTCCACCGCCCAGTGCGCGGCGGGCTCGCGCTCGTCGGCGCCGAGGTAGTGGCGGTAGAGCGCCTGCGCGTCGGGCTGCGGCTGCTTTACCAGCGCGTGCGCCAGGCCGCGGTGGCGGGCGCGGCGGGCGTCGCCGTCGAGCAGGTCGACCAACGCCTCGCCGATGCGGTCGTGGTAGATCTCCACCGTGTCCGCGCCGGCGTCGGCGCCCGAGCGCAGCAGGCGCTCCTCCTGCAGGTCGATCAACTCCATCCGCGCCGCCGCGCCCAGGCCGGCGGCCTCGAGCGCGACCGCCGCCGACAGCGGCCGGCCGGCGACCGAGGCGACCTCCAGCAGCAGACGCGCCGAGGATCCCAGCCGCGCCAGCCGCCGCTCCACCACCCGGCCGAGCTCGGGGCGCGTAGCGCTCGCGGCTTCGCGCCGCGCGGCGACGCTGCGCACGAGCTGGTCGACGAAGAACGGCGAGCCGCGGCTCTCGCTGACGACCGCGGCGAGATCGAGCGTACCCGCACCGGCGAGCTCGGCCGCCAGCCGGCGGGTGTCCTCCTCCGCCAGCGGCCCGACCTCGACGACGCGCGTGCGCGCGCTGCCGCGCTCGTCCGACTCTTCCGGCGCCAGCGCCGCCGCCGCTTCGCGATCCTCGGCGCGGTAGGACAGCACGAACAGCAGCCCCGGCGGATCGGGCGGACGAAACAGCTCGCGCGAAAGCGCCGCGCTGTCGCTGTCGCCCCACTGCGCGTCGTCGATCCACAGCACCACCCGCCGCCGATCCGACAGCCGCGCCAACAGCTCGCGCAACGCTCCGAAGCCGCGCCGCCGGATCTCCTGCAGCTCGCCGCTGGGCGCCGCCTGCGGCGCGAACGCCGGCACGCGCGCCAACACCGGGAACAGCGTCGCCAGCGCCTCGGCGTGCCGCGGCGCCAGCGCCGCCACCGCCTCCGGCGGCAGGCCGGCGAGATACAGACTCAACGCGTCGATCAGGCCGTCGAAGGCGCGGTACGGTACCGCCTCGTGCGGATGGCAGCGGCCACGCAGCACCACCACCCCCTCCTCGCGCTCGAGGCGCGTCAGGAAGCGGCGCAGCAACTCGCTCTTGCCGATGCCCGAGGCGCCGCGCACGTGCGCCACCACCGGCTGGTAGGGCGTGACCAGCTCGTAGGCCGCGCGCAACGCGGCCAGCTCGGCGTCGCGCCCGACGAACGGCGTCTCGACCCGCGCCGGCGCGACCGCCGCCTCCGCGCCTGCACCGGCGGGCGAAAGGGCATCCAGCGCCGCCAGGATCTCGCCCGCCCCCCAACGCTCGCCCGGCTCGCGCGCGAGCAACGCAGCGAGCATCCGGTTGAGTTCGTCGGGCAGGCCCGGCAACGGCGCGAGTGGCTGCGCCGGACGGCCGGCGAGCAGCGCTGCCGGCGGGCCGTCGAAGGGCAGGCGGCCGCTCAGGGCTTCGTGGAACAACACGCCGACGCCGTACCAGTCCGACTCCGGCGTCGCCTCCTTGCCCCACAGCACCTCCGGCGCCATGTAGGCGAGACTGCCGGCGGCGCCCTCCGACTGCTCGTTCGCCAGCACCCGCCCGCCGAAGCCGCGCACGAAGCCGAAGTCGAGCAGCACGACGCGCCCGTCGCGCTCGACCAGCACGTTCGGCGGCTTGACGTCGCGGTGCAGCTTGCCTTCGCCGTGCAGCGCCGCCAGCCCGTGCACCAACTGGCGCGCGGCGGCGACGAAGCGCTCGAGCGCGTCGCCGTCGAGCAGCGCGCCCGTCAACGGGTCGCGCCGCGCGCCGACCCAGGTGACGAAGTCGACGCCTTCGATCAGCTCCATCGTGAAGAAGCCCTCGTCGCCCGCGGCGTGCAGCTCGTAGAGCTTCACCAGATTGGGGTGGCGGATGCCGCTCAGCGCGCGGAACTCCTGCTTCAGCCGATAGAGCTTCTCCGGGTCGCGCTGGTCGAGGGTCTTGAGCGCTACCTCGGCACCGCTGCGGCGGTCGCGCACGCGGAACACCAGACCGCTGGCGCCCCGGCCGAGGAACGCCACCTGCTCGAATCGCCCACCTTCCGTGTTCAGTTGCAGATCCGGCGCGCCGCCTCTGCTCATGGTTCAGGAGACCGGGCTCCAGCGCAGGCCGACGTAGGCCTTGGCTCGCGGTGCGATCGCCGCACCCCAGGTGATCTTCGCATGCGCGATCTCTCGCTGCAGTCTGTACTCGCATCGGCCGACGCGCGCCACTTCCCCACCCTGCCAGCGCAGCACGGCTTCTCCGCGGGCGGGGTCGCACAGACCGGCGGCGACCAGCATCGCCAGCAGATGCGGCCACGAGTCGCCCCGACCCGGCTGCAACATCAGACCGATCGCCGCGCCGAGCGTCTCGCCCAGATCGACGTCGACCTGCACCGGCGCCGCGCCCTGGCCGAAGTCGGTGACCGGGGCGAAGGCGTCGAAGACGCGCTCCAGCCCGGCGGCTCCTGCAAGGCCGAGCTCGGCGAGAAAGGGAACGGCGGCGGCGCGCGGCAGCAGCAGCGAGGCGCGCACCGCCTGCCGCGGCCGCGCCAGCATGATCGCGAGGTGCAACACCAGGCCGCCGTCGGGAACGCCGGCCCAGCAGCGCGACAGCAGCTCGCGCTCCGCCGCCGTCAGCGGCTCGCGGCGAAACACGGCGAGCCACTCGAGCGCCTGCGCCAGACCCGGCGCCTGCATCGCCTCGGCGCGCCCGGCGCGGCGCGCCTCCGCCGTCAGCTCGGCGACCGGCCAGTCCAGTCCGAGGAAGACCGACGGCACCGGCACCGGCCGGCGCGGCCCGTCGCAGTCGTATTCGAGGAAGACGAAGGGGACCCGCAGCCGCACCTCGGGATCGTCCGCCCAGCGCCGGCCGAAGTCGCGCAGCCTCTGCCAGCGCTCGTCGAGCGCGGCGAGGCGCGCCAGCGCGGGGTCGTCCGCGCCGGCCAGGGCGCGCGCCCCGCCGGCGTGCGCCGACCAGGCGGTGCCCAGGTCGACGCGCTCGTCCTCGGCGTCGAGCCGCACCTCGAAGCCGAAGGTCTCGGCGTGGTCGGGGATCGCGGCCAGGATCTCGCGCAGCGTCGCGGCCACCGCTGCGCCGGCGAGCGCGGGCGTCAGCCGCGGCGCGACCGCGTCGTAGAGATCGACCAGCGCCGGCGCCACGCCTGCGTCAGCTCCGCTCGCGCTCGAAGCCGAAGGCGCGGATGAGCGTGTAGAGGTGCGAGCGGGCGACGTCGAGCTGGCGCGAGCTCTCGAGGATGTTCCAGTGGTTGCGCACGGCGCGTGCACCCGCAGCCAGCGTTCGGGGTCCCGGATACCGGCGCTCCTCATTCGCTCCCGCGCCTCGGCGCGCGCCGCCTCACCCGCCGCATCCGACAACTCGCCGCGGCGCTCGCGGGCGTAGGCGGCGCCCAGGGCGACCTCGGCGCGCTCGAACTGCCCTTCGGCGCTCGCTGCGAGATCTCGCCCCGTGTCACGCTCACCCCGGCAGGCGGCGAAGCCGGCCTGCAGGAGGGAGGTGTGCGCGGCCACGTCGGGGCGCTTCTCGCCCGCCAGCCGTCGGATCTCGCGGCGCGCCAGCGACCAATGGCGCTCGTCCGCAGCCGCAAGGGCGACGGCGACGCGGCTGCGGAGCAACTGGGCGTCCGCGCGCACCACCGGATGGCGGAGAAGGCTGGTGTGGCGCAGCGCCGGCCAAGCCGATGCGAGGCGCGCCCAGGCATCGTCGGCCCGCCCCTCGTACAGATCGCAGCAGGTCTCGAGTCGGAGGGCGTAGAAGTGTTGCATGTGGTAGTCGCCGTGCGTCCAGATCGCCAATGCGGCTTGCGATTGTCTGCGCGCTTCGCCCGGATCGTCGTCGGCAATTCTCCAGAACGCCAGATACTGGCGCGCCGTGACCTGCGCGTAGAGATCGCCGACGTCTTCCGCGCGGCGCTGCATCTCGCTCGCCCGCGCGCGCGCCTCGGGAACCCGCCCGAGCTCCTCGAGCGCGCGGATCGCGGCCATCTCGCCGATCGCTCGTTCCCAGGTGACGCCGCGGCAGTGGTCCTTGAGGATCTGCCCGCCCTCGTCGCAGAGCCGCAGCACTTCGCTCCATCGTCCGTCGAGGATCGTCACCACGCCGAGCGTGATCGCCGAGATGCCGAGCAAATGGGGATCGCTTCGCTCGGCCGCGATCTCGCGCGCCCGAGCGAGGAGACGGTGCCCCCAGCGCGCCAGTGCGCCTTCGGCGACGATCAGCGCGGAAGCGCCCAGGCAGAGGTCGCGCGCGATGCGCGTGACCTCACCGCAGCGCAGCGCGTAGAGCAGACTCACGAGGGAGAAGTACGTGCCGCGCAACGGCTGTACCTGCACCAGGCCCTTCGCCGCGGAGTTGCAGGCGTCGATGCGGATCAGCTCCCGCGGTGGGACTGCGCTGGCGGCGCGTGGTCGATAGCCGCTGCCACGCACGAGCAACTGGGCGACGCGCGCGCCGATCGCGACCAGCGTCGCCGTCGGCGAGCGCGGGTCGGACACCTGCAGGTCGCGCAACAGCGAGTCGAGCTGGGCCGCGCCCGCTGCGACGTGGCCGCTGACCAGGTACTGCTCCGCGGCACGCCGGCGCAGGTCGAGGGTCGCGGGGCCCTCGCTGCGCGCCGCGGCAGCGAGGTAGAGCGGCGCGGCGGCCGCGCCGCGGCCGTCGTTGACCAGCGCATTCGCTTGCTCGGTCTGCAGGCGCGCCCGCTCCGTCTCGCTCCAGGAGCCGATCGCCAATGCCCGGCCATACAGCTCCGCCGAGCGCGCGAACGCCAGCGTCCGCGCCGCGTTGTCGGCGGCACGCACCGCCCACGTCGACGCCTCCCCGGCCTCGCCCGCGCCTTCGTAGTGGCGGTAGAGCGCCTCGGCGTCCGGGAGCGGCTCCCGTGCCAGGGTCTCGGCCAGCCGATGATGCACCCCGCGCAGCCTCTCCGCCTCGAGTCCTCCGACGACGATCTCGCGGATGCGATCGTGATAGGCCTCGACCACCGCTCTGCCGGCTCGCCGCCCGGAACGAAGGAGGTGGCGGTGCTCGAGGCCCCGGATGACCGGCCGAGCCTGCTCGCCCGCACCTGCGACGTTCAGCGCGAGGCTGCGATCGAGCGGCCGGCCGGCGACGGCGACCACTTCCAGCAGGCAGCGGGCGGCATCGGGTAGCGCGGCGATGCGGCCACGGAGGACGTCGGCGAGACCGAGTCGAGCCGACGCCGCGACCACGCCGCTCTCGCTCGCCCGTTCGAGGTGATGGACCACCTGGCTCACGAACAGCGGCGACCCCGCAGCCTCCGCCACGATCGCGTCGACGTCGACCGCGGGGACGGCGCTGCTCCCTTCTCGGTCCGCGACGAGGCGGGAGAAGAGCTCGCGCAGTTCCGCGGCGCCCAAGCCCTGCAACTCCAGGTCGACGAGATCGACCGTCTCGTCACCGGCGAAGCTCGAGAAGCTCGGGACCGTGTCGCGATCCTCCGCGCGAATGGTGGTGATCAACAAGAGCGGAGGCGCGTGCGGTGGGCGCAGCAACTCCCGACTGAGTGCGGCGCTGTCCTCGTCACTCCATTGGAGATCGTCGACCCAGAGCACGAGCCGCCGTCGGTCCGCGAGCCGGCCCAGGAGCTCGCGCAGCGCGCCGAACGCTCGCCGCCGCGTCTCCGAGGGCTCTGCGTCGGGATCGGGGCCATGCTCGCTGGCGAACGCGGCGACGCGAGCCAGCGTCGGGAAGAGCTGAGTCAACTCGGCCGAGTGGCGCGGTGCGACCGCTTCGACGAAGGAGGGCGGCGCTGACAGCAGGAAGCGCCCGAGGCCATCGATCAACCCGTCGAAGGCGCGGTAGGGCACCACCTCCTGAGGATGGCAGCGGCCCCGGAGGATGATGGCGCTGTCGTCCCGGCTCTCGAGGTCGTCGAGGAAGCGCGAGACGAACTCGCTCTTGCCGATGCCGGAGGCCCCGTGCACCTGCACGATCACCGGCCGCCCCGATTGCAGGCGCGCGAATGCGTCGTGCAGCGCCCGGAGCTCGGTGTATCGACCGACGAAGGGGCCTCCCCTCTCGGGGGCCGCGGGCGTCGCCCTCGTTACCCCCGCGAGACCGTTGAGCACCTCGAGGATGTCCTCCGCGCCCGGCCGTGCGGCGGGATCGCTCGCCAGCAGGCGGATGACGAGATCGCTCAGGGCTGCGGGCACCGTTGCGTCCAGCGCGCTTGGCGAGACGACCTTGCGGTTCGAGAGCGAGAGCGCCGCGCCGTGTTCGAACGGCAACCGGCCGGTGAGGGTCTCGTAGAGGACGACGCCGACGCTGTACCAGTCCGACGCTTCCGTCGGCGGCTTGCCGAAGAGGATCTCGGGCGCCATGTAGCCGAGCGTCCCCGCGACACTGATGGAGTCGTTCTCGTGAGTGCCGCCACGGCGAAGGGCGGTGGCGA
>Ga0268299_1002203_pt1 | contig 25209 bp, 18 predicted proteins | sample NOBtaG_FD_193484 | JGI IMG/M metagenome (GOLD analysis project Ga0268299, IMG submission 193484) | Activated sludge microbial communities from bioreactor in Nijmegen, Gelderland, Netherland - NOB reactor | ecosystem: Engineered > Bioreactor > Aerobic > Activated sludge | place: Netherlands...
GGCGTCCAGCGCCTCGAAGTTGAGCGTCGCCTTGGTCTTGATCACGTCGTTCGTCGTGTTGACGGTGTGCAGCATGATGTAGCCCGAGGAGAGCGGCGGGATCTCGAGCGCGAGCGGCTTGCCGGTGCCGTCGTCGCTCGGGAAGACGAGCTCGCTTTGCGGATCGTTCGCCGAATAGATCCAGTGCGGCATGCTGCCGCTTGTCGGGAGCGGTCCGCAATCGACGGTGCTCACCGTGCCCGGGGGCTTCCGATCCGCCGGGTAGTGGTTCGGACTACCGGTCGTCGACGTGAACGCGACGAGCTGCTGCGTGTGCGGCCCCATCTGCGACGTGAAGCGGTGGATCGGCAGCGGGACGTCGTTCGGCGTCCGGAAGTGGTAGCAGTACGTGATGTCCTGCCCGGGATAGACGTCGACCTCGGGGAACTCGATCTGGAAGCCGCCGCGCGGCGGCGGCAGCGTCCCACCCACCGCCGGGGCGCACAGCATCTCGGTCCGGAGCTGCTTGAACCCGTGCGTCCCGAAGCGGTCCGTCACGACCTGGTCCGGCGCCGATCCCACCGGATACGGGCACTTCACGTTGTAACAGATGCGATCCGTGTCGGCGGGACGGCCCTGGAAGGGCAGCTCGTCGACGGGCCGCCCGTTGTCGGTCAGCGTCCCCGGCTGCACCTGTGCGTCCGCGGGCACGCAATAGAGCTTCGGGCGACTGATCTTGCAGCCGGGCGCCAACCCGAACGACGGCGCGTCGAGGTCGACGACGCCGCGAAGCCCGCGCAGGTTGGCGTTGCTGATCTCGTAGCACTGCAAGTTGTCGGGGATTCCCGCTTCCGCCGTCGCCGCGGCGAGCACGAGGGCGATTCCTAGCGTCACGATTCGCATGAGCATCTCCTCCGGAGCCGGCGGCATGCCGGCCTGTCGATCCGGAGGCGCTACTTCCGAGGTAGCGGCGGGCTACGTGCCGCGGGGCAGCGTCAGACGAAGATCGGGATGTCGATGTCTCCGCACGCCGCGCACCTGCGGTCGTATTTCCTTGACCGGCCGTTCGGGCCGGTGGTAGCCGAAACGGTCCGGTCGCGACTCGGACCCCCACTAGTGCAGGCGCGCAGGCTCACCGCCGTTCTCGCCTTGCTCGTCGCCCTGGACGTGATCGCGGTGGTTTCTTCGGCGATGGCCCTCACCGTCACCGTCCGTCGCGACAGCACGAGTGGGTTGACCGGCGACGCGCACTCGTACGGCCTGAGCTCGATCGTCTACGGAACGGCCGTCGCGAATGGATCGGTCACCGTGACGCTCACGCACTCCGCGGGCACCACGGTCCGCACGATTGCCAGCAACGGCTCCGGCTCCTTCCTCGTATCGATGGACAGGATCATCGCGGACGGCGACACCGTGGTGGTCGACGACGGCTCGGCGACCAAGACCATCCAGGTGCCGACGCTCACCTATGCCGGGAACGGCGTGACGAAGGTCGTCACGGGTGTCGGGCCCCCGAGCATCACCAGCACGACCGCCTTCGCACCGCACACGCTGCAAATTCGACTCGGCGGCAATACCTATCAGGTGACGACGGACGGCAGCGGCACCTTCACACGCACATTGAGCGGCAACAACTACATCGTGGGCCTGCTGGGAACGATGCAGTACACGACCGCGACCGGCGACACCGTCTTCAAGCCGTTCTTCGTCGTCGACCCCTCGCCGTACGGACAGCACGGCGATTGGCGTCCCGACGTGATCCTCGGCCAGCCGGATTTCTCGATGGTCACCGCCAACGAGGTCACGGCCTCCAAGCTGTTCAATCCCAACGGCGTGTACGTCGACCGCTCCGTGGTGCCGAATCGCGTCTACGTCTTCGACGGCGGCAACAATCGCGTCGTCGGACTCAGCGCGCTCGGCGTCGTCACCAGCGGCCCGAACGCCGGCCAGGCGTGTACCGCCAATTCCGACTGGGGCGGGACCTGCACGATCCAACCCACGCGTCCCGCCGACCTCGTGCTCGGACAGCCCTCCTTCGACACGTCGACGTGCAACGGCGACAGCGCGTACCAGAGCTATCCCGACTCTCCGTACGCCAGCGCCGCGTCGCTCTGCCTGATGCGCGAAGAGCAGACGAGCATGACCGAAGGGGGCTCCTGCGCGACGATGGCGGGCGACGCACAGGGGAACCTCTACGTGCCCGACTTCTTCAACAACCGGATCCTCCGGTACAACAGCCCCTTCACGACCGACGCCGTTGCCGACTACGTCTGGGGCCAGGCCGATTTCACGGGCATCCATTGCAATCACGGCAGCAACGCGGGAACGGCGAGCGCGTCCAGCCTCTGTCTCGCGGCGGGACCCTTGATCGGTGACCACAAAGCCGGCGTCGCGGTCGACGGCGGCGGCAATCTCTGGGTGACGGACACCCAGAACAATCGCGTGCTCCGCTTTCCGAGCTCGGGCGGCGTCCCGGCGACGACGGCCGACCTGGTGCTCGGGCAAGCGGGCTTCACCACCTCGAGTCACGGCTCGGGCATGAACCAGATGCGCCGGCCGGCCTCGATACGCGTGAGCGCAACGGGCGTGGTCTACGTCGCCGACAGCCTGAACGACCGCATCCTCGTCTTTGCGCCGCCGCTCACCAACGGCATGGCGGCAACGCGGCTCCTCGGCAGCGGGCTGAACAACCCGCTCGGGATCGAGATCGACCCGGCCGGCGGCCTCTGGGTGAACGACAGCGACAACTTTCTCTACAAGCACTACACGAACGAAGTGCTCGACCGGTCGGTGGCGACGTCCGACAACCGCAACTGGGGCGGGCTCGGCGTCGATGCCGACAACAACGTGCTCGGTGCCGGGTGGGATCTGCAGGAGGGCTTGCGCCTCTCGCCGCCGACGTGGGCGGCTTCGACGCTGAGGAAGTTCCTGCAATCGGGACCCGAAGAGGCGACGTTCAACCAGACGACGGCGCGCGGCTTCAGCGGATTCCCCGCCGGCATCGAGGTGACGGCGGATCAATTGATGGTGTCGGACAACTCCCGGCTCGTCTTCTGGAACGACCGGCACTCGCTCTCGAACCACAAGCCGGCCGACGGCGTCATCGGCGTCCCGAATTTCACGCTGCAAGTGAAGTGGGGACCCTTCTTCGGTCCGATCGCCGCGGACGCGAACGGCAACCTCTGGGTGATCCGCGGCAACATCGGCGCGAGCCAGACGTACATCGAGCGCTACGCCCTGCCCCTCACGAACGGCGCGAGCCCGATCGCGACGATCAGCTCGCCGATCGCGGTCCTCGGGGGCGGGTCGATCACGACCACCTACTCCATGCTGAACGGCGGGATCGCCGCGCAACCGTCGTGCGACTGCCTCTGGGTCGCCGACGAGGACAACCACCGCGTCTATCGCATCCGGGACGCCACCACCGCACCGGTCATCGACGTCATCCTCGGACAAACCAACACCACGACCGTCTCGTGCAACCGGGGCTTCGCCAACCCGTCGGCATCGTCGCTCTGCAATCCGGGTGGATTGGCGTTCGACCCCGCCGGCAACCTGTGGCTGTCGGACCACAACTTCGAGTTCGACGGCAACAACCGGCTCCTCGAGTTCGATGCGAGCACGCTGCCGATCGCGCCTGCGTCGGTGGTGTTCGCGATCCCCGCGAGCCGCGTGTTGGGAAGGAACGGCAGCTTCACCACCAAGCCCTGCTTGACGCAGAGCCTGGATCCGATTTGCGGCCCCTTCGCGCCGGCCTTCGATTCGCAGGGGCACATGGTGCTCGGGATGAACGCGTATCTCTTCCGGCCGCGCTTCCCGATGATCTACCAGAACCCGCTGACCAACCCCTACCCGGTCGCGGCGCTCGGCGAGTTCGCCTCGATGCCGTCGTCGATACGCTTCGACCAGGACGACACCTTGTACGTGATGGACCACAACCGGAATCGCGTCCTCATCTACAAGTCGTCCACGGCTCCGCCCGTCCCGACGGCGACCCTCTCGCCGACGCCGACGGTCTCGCCGACCCCGACGTTCACGATCACGCCACCCCCCACCACCACGCCGACCCGTACCCGCACGCCGACGCCGACGCGTACGCCGACCCCGACCCCGACGCCCACCGCGACGCCGACCCCGCTCCCCACGGCAACGGAGACGGCGACCCCCACACCGACGGCGACATCGACGCCGACCCCGACGAGTACGCCGACGCCGACACGCACGCCGACAGCGACGCCGACTCCCACCGCCACGGTGACGGCCACGGCAACCGCAACGCCAACGACGACGGTCACGCCGACGGCCACCCCGCAGCCGACTGCCACCGCGACGCCGACGTTCGTCCCGACGCCGACGCCGACAGCAACGCCCTTCGGCTGCGATGCCGGACCCGCCGATGGTTGCCGTCTGCCGTTCGTCGCCGGCAAAGCGTCGCTCCTGCTGCTCGACAAGCCCGGGGACGAGCGGGACAGCCTGCGGTGGAAATGGGTGCGCGGGTCGGCGACGTCGTACTTCGATCTCGGAACGCCGCTCACCACGACGGACTACGCGCTCTGCCTCTACGACGCGAACGGCCTCGTGCTCGACGCAACCGCTCCGGCGGGTGGTGCGTGGCAAGGTGGGCTCCACGGCTTCAAGTACAAGAGCAAGAGCGGGTTCCCCGACGGCGTGACGCAGATCCAGATCAGAACCGGCGCCGACGGCAAGGCGAAGATCCTCGTCCAGGCCAAGGGCGTGAGCCTGGGCATGCCAGTCCTGGAGGCACTCGTGCAGCCGCTCCGCGTCCAGCTCCTGAGCGGCGACGGCAGCTGTTGGGAAGCCATCTACAGCGCGCCGCCGAGGAAAGGCTCGACGACGATGTTCAGCGACCGCGCGGACTGACGTAGTCGGGAACGCGCCGACTCGAGCGTCAGAGCTTCAGCACCCGCACCGCGTTCTCGCGCAGGAACTTCGGCCACACGTGATCGCGGAACGGGACCTGCGGCATCTCGGCGAAGATCCGCTCGAGCGTGAGCCCCATCGGGAAGTAGCCGGCGTAGAGGATCTTGTCGGCTCCGCGCGTGTTCGCGAAGTCGACGATCGCCTCCGGGTAGTACCGCGGCGCGAACGCGCTCGTCGAGTAGTAGAGGTTCGGGTACTTGAGCATGAGCTTCACCATGAGGTCCGTCCACGGCTCGCAGCCGTGGCGGGTCACGAAGCGGAGCTCGGGGAAGAACCAACACACCTCGTCGATGAGCGCGACGTCCTGGCATCCCATCGGCACACGCGGCCCCGGCACGCCCGCGCAGACGAAGATCGGGATGTCGAGGTCCACGCACGCGGCGTAGAGCGGGTAGAACTTCTTGTCGTTGATCGGCACCTGCGGCACGCACCCCGCGGGGAAGGCGGTCGCGGCCTTCACGCCGTAGACCTCGACGGCCTTCCGCAGCTCGCGCACGCCCTCCATGCCGAGGTTCGGGTCCACGGCGTAGGAGCCGATGAAGCGGTCGGGATGATCCTTCAAGGCCCGGCCCCCGAGCGGATTCCCGAAGCGCACGCTGATCATCGCCTGCGCGATGCCGTGCTTGTCCATCTCGTCGAGCGCGATCCCGATGTAGTCGTCGGAGTCGCGAACGGTGGGCACGGCCTTGAACATGTAATCGGCCGGAAATTTGTAGAGCTCGCGGCTCTCGGCATCCATGAGCAGCGGCTTCATGAAGTCGTACCAGCTGCCGCGGTCGTCGGTCGGGAGCTCGAGCATGAGATCGATGACGGCGATTCCGGATGGCATCGGCATGGAAGTCCTCGTCAGTCTCGCGTGTCGACTCGGATCGTCGTCCGCAACTCGTGCCGCCCGCCGGCCGGGACCGACACGACGTCGTCGCCGGCATTCGCGGTTTCGACGCACACCATGCCGGGGTACTCCTCGTCGCCGAAGTCGGCCATGCTCGCCGCTTTCGCGCGCCACGGGTTCCACACGACGGTCGAGCGGCTGCCGGCCTTGGCGATCGTGATCCGTCGACGGAGGCCCGGGTCGTCGATCACGCAGTCGGCGGTCGTGTCGAGGTAGACGCGATCGGTCTCGGCGTCGATGCGAACGGGACCGCGCTGCACCTTGCGCGCGAGCCGATCGACCTTGTCGACGTACGCGCGGCCGTCGAGCCCGTGGATCGCGATCTGCGTGACGTCCCCGACGGTGAAATAGCTGTGCAACGCGCCGCCGCTCGTGAACGGCGCGTCGCCGGTGTTGCGGATCGCGAGCGCGACGTCGAGCGACGATCCGACGGTGACCGCGAGCTCCAGCTCGAACCGATGCGGCCAGAGCGCCCGCGTCGCCTCGTCGTCGACGAGGCCGAGGCGGATGCGCGTCGCACCCTCTTCCACGACCTCCGTGGCGACGACCTCCCACGCGGCCGCGCGCACGAAACCGTGCGCGGGCTTCGTCCGGTCGGTCGGATGATCCGCGAACCACGGCCAACACACGGGAATGCCGCCGCGGATCGCCTTCCCCGGCCGGAACGCGCTCTTGCCGCTGACCCAGAGGACGGGCCGGTGGTCACGCGGCCGGAACCCCGTCACGTGGGCGCCGTGGAGCGCGATCGTCGCGGCGGCGTGCCGGTTGGCGACCTGCGCCACGGGCCCGAGCTCCCCGGGACCCGCCGCGAACGTCACGTGATCGGCCACGGCGAACCGGCGTCCGAGCGTCTCGAGATCCTGCATGCCGTCGCCTCGGTACCACGACCGGCGCGGCGTCCGCGAGGCGTGCGGCTGCGCTCCCGCAGCGACACGCCGGCCCCGCCCGGTGTCGCACGTTTCGCGCTCGACACAATCGCGCCGCGTCTACGGCTCTTTTCCCCCAGTCATTCCGCGACGGGCCCCTGGTTCACCTCTTGCTCGTGCGCCGCCGCAGGAGCGACCAGTGCGAACCAGACAATCGCCATATCGAATGTTCAGCGCCGTCGCGGCCCTCGCCGCGATCCTCACGGCGATCGCCCCGGCGCCCGACGCCGCCGCCGGGTGCGGATGCGACAAGCCGCCCCCGCCGCTCGCCGACATCCGTCCGGCGTTCTCGTCGCCGGGGCGGCGCGTGACGCTCTTCGCCGACGGACTCGTCGAACGACGCTCCTACAAGGTCCGCTTCACGAGCGCCGACGGCAAGGTCCGCACCGCGCACGGTCGCGCCGTCATGAAGCGTGACTTCGCCGACGGCATCCGCAAGCTCCAGGTGGTCGTCTCCGTTCCGAAGCTCGCGCCGGGACCGACCTCGGTCACGCTCTCACGCAACCGCCAGGTGCTCCTCACGGTGCCGGCGGACGAGTTCACGATGCTCCAGAAGCCGCTCGACCTCGACGAGAAGAACGAGGCGACGGTGGCGGGCTGCTACCAAGCCGGCGTCGGCGCCGACGGGACGGTGTACGTTCCGGTCGACCTGCGGTCGATCCAGCAACGCACGATCTTCGAGGGCTTCGGCCATCGCTATCCGCTCCGCTTCGAGAGCGCCGACATCGCGATCTACAACACGCAGGGCGTGCTGATGCAGCTCCTGACGCCCGAGAACGCGTCGATCTGGGCGATCGTCGACAATCGCGGCTCGAACAACAGCTTCGCCCTCACCTACGACCGCCACGAGTTCGAAACCTACGCCGAAGCGCACCGTCACGAAGGCAGCTTCGATCTCGATCCCGACGATCCCATGTGGCACGTCGACGGGACGCGCCACATCGATCACGACCACCTGATCGTCGCGATCCACGGCCGCCTGCGGAACGGCAGCCTGCCGCCCGCCGGCCTGACACCACGGTTCCACCTCGGCATCCGCACGGCGCTCGATCTGGTCGGACCGCCGGCGAGCCGGTTGATCCAATGGACCCGCGGGTGCGGCGACTTCCGCGACGCGCTCACCTCGCTCTTGAATCCGGGGCCGATCGTCGATCCGGGTCCGCTGCCGACGATTCCGGTGCCCCTGCCGACGCTGTCGATCCCGCTGCCGACCCTGCCCATCCCCCTCCCGACACTGTCGCTGGCGTTGCCGACGCTCCCCCTCCCGACGCTGCCGCTGCCGACCTTGCCACCGCTGCTGCCGATCGCGGCGCCGACGCCGGTACCGCCGAGCGACTGAGCCGTCCGGCCGCGCTACTCCGCCTCCGGCGGCCCGCCGCTCCGCGCGACGTCTTCCGCCTTGATGCGGTCGACCTTCATGCCGCGCGCGCGCTTCGTCATGGTGGCGAGCAGCTCGTCGACCGGCGGCGCGCCACCCTTGATGAAGCGCAGCGGGTTGATGCGCGCGATCACGAACGGCCGGAGGTACGGACTCTGGAACCCGCGCTGCTTCAGCTGCGCGACGATGTCGCCGACGGCATCGTCGAGCGCGAGCAACGCATCGGCGCGCTGCTCACGCTCTTCCAGCGCGGCGGTGAGCGGCCGTGCGATCCAGGTGTCGCTCTTCCGCAGCAACGGGTGATACGCGCCACCCGAGAGCCGCGGGCGCTTCTCGTAGGCGAGCCCGAGCGTCGGGAGCGCCGGCTCCTCGAACTCGAGCGTCAGCGTGCTCTCCTTCTCCCCGCCGCGCCCCATCGCCACGAGGTCGCGGTACATGCGCGCGACGCTGAGCGCGCGCTCGCGGAGATTCGGGGCCTTCTCGATGTTGAGCGCCAGGATCTGGTAGGCGACCGGCGTCTCGGGAACGACGAGCGCGATGATGGATTTCGCGCCGAGCTCCTGGAGCGCCGTCAGACGGTGGTAACCGTTCGGGATCCAGTAGAGCTTCCGCTCGTCGCCGTCGGCCGCGGCGCGCTCCTCGCGAACGGCGATCACCGGATCGAGGAAGCGCTTGGTCTTGTCCATCGCCTGGGTCAAGCGGCGCACGTGCGCATCGGAGACGTCGCGCTGGAACGGCGTCGGCGCGACGAGGTCGATCGGCAGCGCGCAGAGCAGCAGCGCGTGTCCACCGAGCGGCTCGCGATACGACGCGAGCACGGCGCCGCCGTCGGCCGCGACGGCGTCCGCGAGCGCGGCGACGTCGGCCGGCAGCTCGGTCAGCGCGAGCTCGCGAGGCGTGAGCTCGGTCGGTCGGAGTTTCACTCCGCGGCGGGTGCGACGCGTGCCGCTGGGCTTCCCTTGGCGTGGCATGGCCCGACTATAGACGCCGGCGGAGGCCAGTCGACCGGTGACGCGGGGTGAGACGTTGCCCGAGACCGGGCGGGGAGGATACGAACGCCGCGTGCCATCGTTCGCCGAGCGCATGCAGGGACGGCTCGTCGGCGCGCTCTGCGCCCTCCCCGCCCCGGTGCAACGGCTCCTCGCCGGCGGTGGGCCGGTCCGGATCGACGGCCTCGAGCTCGCGGCGGAATACCAGCTGGTGCTGCGGCTCATCACCCTCTCGGGTCATCCGGGACTGCACACCATGACACCCGCGCAAGCCCGGGCCGAAATGCAGCGCAGCGCGCGCGTGTTCGCGCGCGCTCCGATCCAGATGGCGCGCGTCGAGAACCGCGTCGTTCCCGGTCCGGCCGGACCCATCCCGGCGCGGCTGTACGCCCCGTTCGCCGACGGGAAGCGCCGCCCTCTCGTCGTCTACTACCACGGCGGCGGCTGGGTGATCGGCGACCTCGACTCGCACGATACGGCGTGCCGCCACCTGGCGCGCGAGGCCGACGCCGGTGTGTTGGCGATCGACTACCGGCTCGCTCCCGAGCATCGCTTTCCGGCCGCCGTCGACGACGCGCTCGCGGCCTTTCGATGGGCCGTCGCGAACGCGGCGGACCTCGGCTGCGATCCCGCGCGGGTCGCGGTCGCGGGCGACAGTGCGGGCGGCAACCTCGCCGCCGTCGTGTCGCAGATCACGACGCGCGAGGGCGGGCCGAAGCCCGCGGCGCAGTTCCTCGCGTATCCGGTGACGGACGTCTCGACGAAGCACCCTTCGTATCGGCTCTTCGCCGACGGCTTCCTCCTGACCGAGCGCGACATGGATTGGTTCCGATCGCACTACGTGCCGGACGAGGCGGCCACGCGCGACCCACGCGTGTCGCCGCTGCTCGCACCCGATCTCGGCGGGCTTCCGCCGGCCGTCGTGCTCACCTGCGGCTTCGACGTGCTGCGCGACGAAGGGGAGGCCTACGCGCGGCGGCTCGAGGACGCGGGAGTACGGGTCGCGCTTCGGCGCAGCGCCAACCTCATCCACGGCTTCTGCAACGCCGTCAGCGTGAGCCCGCTTTCCCGCGACGCGACGACCGAAGGCGTTCGGCTGCTGCGCGATCTGCTCCGCTGACGACGAGGCGCGATCCGTCGGTTCGATGCGCGTCAGGGATGCACTCCTACGGTCGCGGGGCCGCTGGTCCCGGCGCGTAAAGCCCGCCGCTGCCACGATGACTTGCGTAATACGCGAGCTGACCGCTCCCCGGAGCGATCCCTGACGCGCATCGAACTGCCCCATGCCCACGAGTCGTTGGCAACTTTCTCGTTGTCGGTTACATCGCTCTGCCTGTGGGAGCGGAGGGCGTCATGGCGGGGAGGATGGAGAGGCACGGCCGTCGGCGTAGCGTCGGCGTGCTCGTCGCGCTGGGTATGCTGGCGCTGATCGCGGTCGCCCCGCGGTCGTCTGCGGCCGATACGGCCGGTCGCATCGAGGGGGTGCGGGTCGAGGGCGCGGGAGCGGCGGCGAAGATCGTCATCACGCTGTCGCGGCCGCTCGAGTACGACGTGCAGGTGCTCGGCGGCGACGCGACCGGGAAGATCGCCCGGCGTCTCGTGCTCGACTTCTCCGACGCGACGCTCGCGCCCGGAGCCACGAAGCCCATCGACGTGGCGAGCGACGTCCTGCGCCAGGTCCGCACCGGACAGTTCAACGCCAAGACCGCTAGGGTCGTGGTCGAGCTCGCCAGCGAGGCGCCGCATACGGTCGAGGCTTCGGCGTCACCCGCCGAGGTGACGATCGCCTTCGGTGGCGCGGCGACCGTGAACGTCGGAACGCCGGCCGCGCCGCCGCCGGAAACGGCGCCGGCACCCGTCGCCGCGCCCGCACCGGAGCCCGTCGCGGCTCCGGCGGCGGCGTCGGAGCCCGCCGTCGAGACGTCCACGGCATCGAAGGCGGCGGCCGGACTGGCGGAAGCACCGCGGTCCACGCCGCGCCCGATCCCGATCCGGGCACGCGGGCGCCGCCCGTATACGCTGAACTACGCGCGCTGAGCCGCCCGCAGGCGGACACCGCGCGCCGTTGCATTGTGTGCACGGGTCGCGCCACAAGCCTCCCGACGGCCGTGACGGAACCATCGACGGCACGACGACGCCAAGGGGGCGACCACCGATGGCCGACCGAACGGATGCGGACGTCTGTATCGTCGGAGCCGGCTACGCCGGTCTCACCGCCGCGCGTCGTCTGACGCAGGCCGGGAAGTCGGTAGTCGTCCTCGAGGCCCGCGATCGCATCGGCGGTCGCATCTGGACGGCGCATCTCTCCGACGGCACACCCGTCGACCGCGGCGGCGCGTGGCTCGCGCCGAAGCACGACCGGATGTTCGGCCTCGCGCGCGAGGTCGGCGTGGCGACGTACAAGACCTACGTCGCGGGCCACCATCTCCTGCTCGGTGAAGGGCGTCTCAGAAAGTACCGCGGCCTCATTCCCAAGATCGGCCCCGCCGCGATCCTGACGCTCTGGCTCGCCAACGGCCGGCTCGATCGCATGGCGAGGAGCGTGCCCCTCGACGCGCCGTGGACCGCCAAACGCGCCGCGGAGTGGGACGCACGTTCGATCGGATGGTTCGTCGAACGGTCGGGCATTCGCACGGCCCTCGCGCGCGACCTGTGGGAATCGGCGGTGCGCGGGCTCTTTCCCGGCGACCTGCACGACATCTCGTTCCTCAACATGCTCTTCCTCGTCCACTCCCACGGCAGCATCAATACGCTCTTCTCGATCCACGGCGGGTCGCAGGAGAATCTGGTCGTCGGCGGCGCGGGCTCGATCGCGCGGCGCGTGGCGGACGACCTCGGCGACGCGATCCGCCTCGGCACCCCGGTGCGCGCCATCCGGCAGAAGGCGGACTCGGTGCGGGTCGAGACGGCGGGGCTCACCGTGTCGGCGCGGCACGCCATCGTCACCGTGCCTCCGGCGCTCGTGCCGGAGATCGAGTTCGATCCGGTCCTGCCTGCGGACCGTCTGGCGCTGTACCGCAACTCGCCCGCGGGGCCCGAGACCAAGACCCTGCTCGTCTACGACGAGCCGTTCTGGCGGGCGGCCGGCTTCAGCGGACAATCCGCCGAGCCGAAATCGGCATCCGAGGTCACGATCGACGCGACCCCGGCCGCCGGCAAGCCCGGCGTTCTCGCGTCGTTCACGTTCGGACCCGTCGCCGAGCGCATCGACGCGCTCGATCCCGCCGAGCGCCGCCGCCTCGTCCTCGAGAGCATGGTCGCGCGCTTCGGCCCCCGCGCCGGCACGCCGGCGGAGTACATCGAGACCATCTGGTGGAAAGAGGAGTGGACCCGCGGCTGCTCGATGGCGCACTGGGCGCCGGGCATCCTGACGAAGTACGGCCCGCTCCTGCGCCAGCCGTTCGGACGCGTGCACTGGGCGGGCACCGAGACCGCGACGATCTCGTGGGGTGCCATGGACGGCGCCGTGCAGTCGGGCGAGCGCGCGGCAAACGAGATCCTCGGCGCGTAGCGCGCGAGCAGGCACGAACGATCGGCCCGCGGCACCGATCCGATCCGCGAGGATCGAACCGGCACCGCGAGCGTCACGGTCGAGCGTTCAGTCGTCGGAGCAGTAGATCGCGCCGTTGTTCGTATCGAGCGCGGTGTGGAAGGACGTCCAGATCGCGTTCGCGTCGAGACACGCCGGGCAGCTCGGTCCCGCCTTCAGCACCGAGAGCTCGAAGCGCGCCTTGCACGACTTGGCGACGTCCTCGCTCTCGCACTCGGCGATGCTCGTGCGAAGCGGCTTGTCCCAATAGATCAGCTCGGCGTTCTTCTGGTGGCATTTGATGTTGAGGCACTTCGCCGCCTTCTGGAGGCTCCGCATGATCGCGTTCTGGCACTTCACGACGTCGCGCTGCTGTGAGACGAAGCCGTGGCCGTCGGGGAACGGTGTGTTCTCGGGATCGTTGTCGCAGAAGATCTGATCCTTCGCCGCCTCCACCACCGACGCGTACAAAGGATAGAGGCTCTGTTGCGCCGTTTCGTTGACGCAGTTCATGCAGGTGCCCTGGTCCAGCTTGTCGAGCGCTCGCAGATACTGGTTCGCGCACGAGTATTGCCAGGTGTTCCGGCAGTATTCGTAGTCGAAGTTGAGACCCTTGCTCGCCGCGGCGGCGAAGTTGATCGCGCAGGTCATCTCGCAGTTGAGGGGCATGATCGTGACGCGCTTGTTGAGGTAGCGCGTGCACGACAGGCCGCCCTGGGACGGGGGCGCGAATCCCTCGAGCATGCCGCCGGGGTCGAGCTCCTGCCCCGGTGACGCGAACACCGGGTGGGTGCTCGCGGCGGCGAACGCGAGGACGGCGAAGATTCCAATGAGGCCTTCACGCATGGGGAACGATCTCCTCTCGAAATTGAACTGAAGTGAGGTTCGCGGGCGGGCGGCAGTGAGGCCGCCGGGGAGGTGTGTTGCGGAGGTGGGAGAGCAAGAGCGTTGCCACACGGCGCGAAGCCTATGCGGTGCGTCAACTACAGTGGGTTCGAGCCCTGAGAAGCTGGTCGGACGGCGCGGGCTCGTGCGTATTCGCCATAGGGGGCGCGATTGCCTGACCCGCGCGTCGCCTGGCGGGAGAGAATGCCGCCTCTCTGCTCGCCGAGCGCCGGAGGGCGGAGCACTGGGTGCTCGCGCGCGCGCGAACCGGCGGGAACGTCCGTCAGCGCGGCGGGACGATGTTGCTCCAGGTCTCCGAAAGCACGTCCGACCCGTTCTTCAAGTAGCCACGCAGCTCGATCGGCTCATCGGGCTTGATCGGTTTCACCCGGACGGTCATGCGCCAGGTGCCGGTGGCGTCGACCCGGTAGGCGTTGCTCTCGAGGATCTGCCCGTTCGACGGCGCGGTCACGACGGCCTGCACCGGCGCGTCGGCGGGCAGCGCACCGAGCGCCGGTCCGAAGAAGTCGACGACGAGCTGCCGTTCGTCCTCGGCGAGGTGCGCGAAGCCCCGGCCGATGCGGGTCTGCGTGACCCACGCGCCCGGCGGGAGCCGCATCTCCTTCGGTCCCTGCCAGTGGAGCCGATAGGCGACGTCGATCGGCTCGCCCGGCGCCGGCAACCGCTCCGGCACCCAGTACGCGACGATGTTGTCGTTGGTCTCGTCGGGCGTGTGGAGCTGCATGAGCTCGACCCGTCCCGGGCCCCACGAACCGACCGGCTCGACCCACGCGCTCGGCCGGAGCTCGTAGCGCGCCTCGCCGTCCTCGTAGCTCGCGAAGCTCCAATCGCGCTGCATGAGGCCGAAGCCGCGCAGATCCTTCATCACGAACGACGTCGTGAGCGTCGCGTTCGGGTTCAGGAGCGGGCGCCAGATCCATTCGCCGTCGCCCGTCGCGATCTGGAGCCCGTCGGAGTCGTGGACCTCCGGGCGGAAGTCGGCGCGATGCGGCTGGTTCTCACCGAAGAAGAACATGCTGGTGAGCGGCGCCACGCCGAGGGTGGCGACTTTGCCCCGAAGGAACACGCGCGCGCGCACGTCCATCACGGTTTCGGTGCCCGGGTGCACGTCGAAGCGATACGCGCCAGCCGCGCGCGGCGAATCGAGGAGCGCGTAGATCACGAGCACGCGCGCGTCGGCGGCGGGCCGCGCCACCCAGAACTCGACGAAGCGCGGAAACTCCTCGCCGCTCCCGCCGACGGTGTCGATCGCGAGGCCGCGCGCGGAGAGCCCGTACCGCTGCCCGGCGCCGAGCGCGCGGAAGTAACTGGCACCCTGGAACACGACGAGCTCGTCCTTGTAGGGCCCGCCCGTCAACGCGTAGTGCGCCCGGAACCCGGCGAACCCGAGGTCGCCCCACTTCTCCGGCGACAGTTTGTTCTTCCCGTAGTCGAAGTCGCCCTTGTCGTACGCAATGTGCCGGACGCCATCGCCCGTGATCTCGTTGATCACGACCGGCGCCGTCGAGAACTTGCCCATGTGGAAGAACATCAGCTCGAACGGCAGCCCGTCCTTCCGCCACAACGCATGGTCCGGCCGATACCGGATGTCGCGATACTGATCGTACGTCAGGTTCTGAAGCTCCGCCGGCGGCGGCGCGCTCACGCCCCGATACGGCCGCGAAGCCAACTCCCTCGCCCGCCCCGTGACGTCCTCGAAGTCGAACGAATGAGCGGGCCCGGCCAACAGGAAAGCGACCGCGAAAACGACGAAACCCGAAACCCGGAAGCCCATAGCGACGCGCAACTTGGGGCACCACGCCCATCATTGCAAGCCGCCCATCACGCCGTGCGAGCCGGAGCGTAGGCACTGACCAGAGGTAGTCGGTCGGTTCGGTTGGGCGACATAGCGGCGAGAGCCGAGGCATCCGACGAGGAGCCGGCCCGATCAGCGCCCGTGCTGTCCGAGCGAGCTGGGAGGCTCGGGCGGCGGGTGCGAGCGAGTTCGCGGGCGCCGGGCCGGCGACGAAGACGGATCGGCTTCGCCGCGTGTCGCCCGACCGAACCGACCGACTACCGATCACGAGCCAACGACCGAAGACCGCAGACCGCTTGAGCCCACGACCCGAACCGGCGAGGATGCCGCGAACATGCCCTCGGTAAAAGCAGTCCTCTTCGACTTCGGCGGCGTCTTCATGGCCTCCCCCTTCGCCGCCGTCCGCGCCTTCGCCACGACGCTCGGCATCGCCCCCGAGCGCGCCATCGAGCTCCTCTTCGGGTCGTACGAAAGCGACACCGATCACCCCTGGCACCGCCTCGAGCGCGGCGAGCTCTCGCTGATCGACGCCCGCCAGGCGATCATGGACCTGAGCGCCCCCGAAGCGCGCCTCGATCTCTTCGAAGCCCTGGGCTCGCTCCGCGACCCGAGCATCCGTCAGGACGTCGTCGAGATCGCGCGCGAGGCTCGGACCCGCGGCCTCAAAACGGCGATCGTCACCAACAACATCCGCGAGTTCAGCCAGAGCTGGCGCGCGATGCTCCCCGTCGAGGAGCTGTTCGACGCGATCGTCGACTCGGCGCACGTCGGCGTACGGAAACCCGATCCGCGCATCTTCGAGCTCGCGCTCGAGCAGCTCGGCGGCGTGCCACCCGAACATGCCGTCTTCCTCGACGACTTCGCGGGGAACGTCGCGGCGGCCGAGCGGCTCGGCATGCGCGGCATCCTCGTCGACGACGACCACCGCCCCGCCATGCAGGCGCTCCGCGCGCTGATCGAATAGACCCGCCGCACCCAGGGAGGAACGCGATGACCACGTCCGCTGCCCCGTCCCCCGACGACATCCGCCCGGGCGAGCCCGAGTTCTGGACGAGCGACCGCGACTACCGGGATCGCGCCTTCGCGGTGCTCCGGCGCGAGCGGCCGGTCGCGTTCCACGCCGAGCCCGAGGTTCCGGGCCTCGGCCGCGGGCCCGGGTTCTGGTCGGTCACGCGGCACGCCGATGTGATGGAAGTGAGCCGGAACGGGCAGCTCTTCTCGTCGGCGCGCGGCGGCGTGAACATCATCGATCAGCCCGACTTCTTCGCCGAGCTGTTCGGGTCGATGATCGCCATGGACGACCCGCGCCACGCGCGCCTGCGGCGGATCGTGTCGCACGGCTTCACGCCGACCCGCCTCCGGAACGTCATGCACGACGTCGAGCGCGCGGCCGTCGAGATCGTGGACGGCGTCGCCGACCGCGGCAGCTGCGACTTCGTGACCGACGTCGCCGCGATGCTGCCGCTCAAAATCATCTGCGACATGATGGGCATCCCGGCGAGCGAGTACCGCTTCGTCTTCGACCGCACCAACGTGATCCTCGGCGCGACCGACCCCGAGTACGTCTCCGATCTCACGCTCGCGATTCCGATGATCCTCCAGGCGGGCCAGGAGCTCGCGGCGCTCGCGGAGGATCTCGCCGGCGTCCGCGAAAAGAATCCGACGGACGACCTCACGTCCGTGCTCGTCCACGCCGAGATCGAGGGCGAGCGGCTCACGAAGGCCGAGATCGGATCGTTCTTCGTGCTCCTCACGGCTGCCGGCAACGAGACGACGCGGAACGCGATCGGCCACGGCATGAAGCTCCTGTCGGATCACCCCGACGAGCGCCGCCGTTGGATGAACGACTTCGACCGGATCGCGCCGACCGCCGTCGAGGAGATCGTGCGGATCGCGACGCCGGTCATCCACTTCCGCCGGACCGCGACGGCCGACACCACCGTCGGCGGCCAGCCGATCCGCGAGGGCGAGAAGCTCGTCATGTGGTACTGCTCCGCGAACCGCGACGAGAGCGTCTTCGCGGACCCGCATCGGTTCGACGTGACGCGCACGCCGAACGACCACGTCGGCTTCGGGGGCCCGGGCCCCCACTTCTGCCTCGGAGCGCAGCTCGCGCGCCGCGAGATCACGGTCATGTTCCGCGAGCTCTTCCGGCGCCTCCCCGACCTCGAGGTCGCGGGCGAGCCGTCCTACCTCTCGTCCAACTTCATCAACGGCATCAAGCACCTTCCGGTCGAGTTCACCCCGGGCGGCGCGCGCTAGTCGCGAACGCCGCCCGCGTGGTGAGCGCGCCGCGGGTCAGTGCGGGACCGGAACCGGGCGCGGCCTGATGCCGACGCCGGGCTCGAGGTTCTCCTGCGGATGCAGGCGTCCCTCGATCGAGAGCGGGCCCGAGCCGTACCAAACGAACATCAGCAACAAGAACAGCACGAGCGCCGAGAACCGGAGCTCCTCCGCGAACTCCCAGATCCCGCCGGACCAGTTCACGAAGAACGTGGCGCCGACGAGGATCGGAACCTGGATGAGCGCCGCCGCGCGCGTGCCGATACCGACCGCCATCATGAGCCCGCCGAAGATGTGGGTCAGGATCACGATGTGAGCGAGGGCCATGCCCGACCACAGGATGTCGTGGTCGATCATCGTCTGTACGAGCTCGTCCCGATGGACGAGGAAGGCGAGCCCTTTCGCGAAGAGCCCGACGCCGAGGTAGATCCGAATCAGGTCCATGCACCAGGACCGGTGGTCGAGGAACCATTGCCGCATTCCGTCGAGAGTCACGCGTCACCTCCTTGAGGAATCCGCCGTGCGAGGCGGAGCCGAGGCCACCCAACGTGTCGATCCGAGTGTCACAGGATCGTGTGCTCGGGGCAACGGTGCGCGGTGAATAATCACGCGTCGACGGCTCGACCCGTTGCGCTTCGCGTCGACGCGACTGCTGCGGATGGTGCGCTACGGGGTGGGCTCGAGCACCAGAAGCTGCACACCGTGCGGCTCGACGTCGGCCGCGACGCGACCCTCGACGACCCCGAGCGAGCGGCCGTCCCACGCCTCGGTCGCAGAGACGCGGCCCGTGATACCGATCTCGTCGAGAGTCGCGCCCACCCTCGCCAGCGTTTCGGCGCGATTGAAGAGCGCGACCGCCGTGCGGTTGCCTTCGAGCGGGCGCGTCCAAACTTCGTGCGGCCCGCGCCGCACGACCCGCCGTCCCGGCTTCCCGAGCGGATCCTGATCGATCGCGATCACGCGGCGGTTCGTGAGGAGTGCGGTCGTCTCGGGCGTCGCCTTCCGGATGTCGTGACCGGCGATCAAGGGCGCGGCCTGCATGGCCCAGAGGCTCATGTGCGTCCGGTACTCGGCGGCCGTCATGCCGCCGTTCCCGACCTCGAGCATGTCGGGATCGTTCCAGTGGCCGGGGCCGCCGTACGGCGCGAGCTCGTCCTGCGTGAAGCCGATCACCGACATGATCTGCCAGCGATCGACGATGTCGCCGGTCGTGCGCCAGAGGTTGCCGCCCGCGGCCGCGGCCCACTTCCAGACGTCGGCGCGCCCGTACTGGCAGATGCTGTAGACCATCGGCCGGCCGGTGGCGCGGAGCGCCTCGGCCATCTTCTGATAGACGGCCGGCATCTCGGCGTCGTCGTAGACGAGCCCGGCGCTGCACCAGTCGTGCTTCACGTAGTCGACGCCCCACTCGGCGAACGTCTTCGCGTCCTGCTCCTCGTGCCCGTAGCTGCCTTCGAAGCCGGCGCAGCTCTTCGGCCCCGGCGAGGTGTAGATGCCGAGCTTCAGGCCGCGCTCGTGGAGGTAGGCGGCGAGCGCCTTCATGTCGGGGAACTTCGCGTTCGGCCGCAGCACGCCGTCGGCGTCGCGCTCGCCCTGCCAGCCGTCGTCGATGTTGACGTGGACATAGCCGGCGTCGCGCATCCCGGTCGACACGAGCGCGTCGGCGATCTCGCGGATGGTGCGATCGTCGATCTTGGTCGCGAAATGGTTCCAGGTGCTGAAGCCCATCGGCGGCGTGCGCGCGAGGCCGTTCGGCGGCAGCGCCTTCACGCTCGGAAGCGGGAGCTTCTTCGGCGCGAGGCTCGCGAGCACCGTCTGCTCCTCGGCGGTGGCGCGCCGGAAGACGCTCGGCGGCTGCGCGCTGCCGGACGCGCTCACCGTCAGCCGGTCGCCCGCGAGCGTCGCGTCGTACGGCGTGTCCATTCCGCGCGCCATGTGCATGACGAGACGGAGGCGGTCACCCTGGCGCTCGACCACGAGCGGAAAGCCGGCGAGCGTAGGCGCGAAGAGCTTCGCGGTGAAGCCGCCGTCCGCCGCGCGGATCTCGACGATGCGCACGCGCTGCGGCTGGCTCGCGAGGATCCCCGGCGTGACCTGCTCGGGCACCCACACGCCGGCGAGATCGTCGGCCGCCGCGACGGAGCCGACGCCCGCCAGCAGCGCCGCGAGCACGACCGAAACGAGAGCCGGAACCCCGCGCACCGGTCGTGGTGTAGCTCGCGATGCGGCGCGAGGGAAAGCGCGATCGACGTCGGCGGCCGCGCTTTCCCTCGTCCGGCCGGCTCAATCCGACTTGAGGTTCAACTGCTGCGCGCTGTTCTTGGCGACGCCCGCCGCGGAGTAGCCCGCTTCCCAGCACTCGCCGTTGCCGTGGAGCTGGACCCGCGCCTCGACCGGCGCCGTCAGCGGCAACGCGGCGTGCGCGTTCTCGCCGGGCATCACGAGGTTCACGCCCTTCCCCTTCACCTGCGCCTTCGCCTTCCCGGCGACACCGGGCTTCAAGAGGATGCCGGTGATGCCGCCCGCGGTGCCGGCGTTGTCCTTGTACTTGTAGCCGGACGTTCCGGCCGGGTTGCCGAGACCCTTCCAGCAGGCGGTCGTGCCGCAGGTGCCGCCCGCCGGGATGGTCGCGCTCGTGATCAGCGAGTCGGTCGGACCGGACTCGTCGTAGACGCAGACCGTGTACGCGTGCGTGGTCACCGGGTTCCCGTAGTCGCCCGCGGCCGTCGCGCCACCCTTGCCCCACTTCCACTGGAAGCCGTCGCCGGTGTCGGGGGTCTTGTCCTTCAGCTGGAGCTGCGCTTTCCGCGGCTGGGTCGGGACCCGGCACGTCCCGGGCGGCACGGGCTCGGGATCGCCCGCGCACGTGCCGCCGGCGCAGGCGTCGCCGTTGGTGCACGGATCGCCGTCGTCGCACGGCGCGACGTTCGGCACACCGCACGCGCCGAGCCCGTCGCAGACGTCGTCGGTGCACGCGTTGCCGTCGGCCGTGCACGGCGTCGCCGCCGGCTCGTTGCAGGTGTCGAGGCTCTCGTCGCAGGTGTCGGCGCACTCGCCGCCGGCTGTGCACGGATCGCCCGGGTGGATGCTGCACGCACCGGCGCTGCAACCGTCGGCGCCGTTGCAGAAGATACCGTCGTCGCACGACCCGACCTCGAAGTCGCAGGTCGAGCTGCAACAGTCGCCGTTCACGTTGTTGCCGTCGTCGCAATCCTCGCCTGGGTCGAGCGCGCCGTTGCCGCAGGTGTCGAAGCTCTTCGTGTAGACGCCGCCGCTCGGCGTTCCCGCGTAGGCGCGGGGCGGCGCGCCGGCGTCGATCGAGAGCGACAGGACGGCGTCGTGCTGCATGCCGGCGCTCGCATCCGCCCACGTGCCGGCGGCATTCGTCGACTCCCACACCTTCTTGTCGTTCGAGCCCGCGAGCACGTGGGTCGGCGTCGCCGGGTCGACGACGATGCTCCGCATGAAGAACGGCACGAGGCCGGTGTTGGCGACCGCCCAGCTCGCCGCGAAGTTGGTCGTCTTGTGCACGTAGTCCGAGGAGACGCCGTAGACGACGCCGCCCGTGCTCGGATCACTCGCGAGGGTGGCGCCGCTCGTCGCGATGTATCCGGTGGTCGCCACACTCCACGACACGCCGGCGTCGACACTCTTGAACACGCGATTCATGGGGAACGAGGTGAAGCCGCCCGCGTAGAGGATGAGGGGGCTCGACGCGTCGATCACGACCGACGTCACGAAGAAACCGCTGAGGCCGGCGTTGGCGAGAAACCAGGACGCGCCACCGGTCGTCGTCTTGAACACGGTCGAGGACGACACGGCGTAGACGGTGCCGGGGCTCGCCGGGTCGATCGTGATCCAGGGCACGAGGCCGACACCGAGTCCGGTGTCGGCGAGGCTCCACGTGGCACCACCATCGACCGTTTTGTGGACGCCGGCGCTCGTGGAGACGTACGCGACCAGCGCGTCGGCCGGATCGACGGCGAGGCCGGAGGTCACGAGCGAGCCGAGCCCGGTATTGACCGCGGTCCAGCTGCCGCCGCCGTCGCTCGTCTTGAAGACGCCGTGGTCGCGCGTCGACGCGTACGCGACGCCCGGGGTCGAGAGCGCGGCACGCACCGTCCGGACCACCGTGTTGTGGAAGCCCGTATTGGCCGCGCTCCAGCTCGCGCCGGCGGTCGTGGTCTTGAAGATGCCGGCGGGGTTCGGGCCGGCGTAGAGCGTCGCGGGTGCCGTCGGATCGATCGCGAGGGCGTAGACGTCTCCGGTGCCGAGCCCGCTCGCGACGACCGACCAGCTCGCCCCCGACGTGGTGGTCTGGAGGACGGCGAGCGTCGTGCCGACGTAGAGCGTCGCCGGCGTCGTCGGATCGATGACGAGCGCGCGCGGGGTCCCGACCATGCCCGTGCCGGCAAACGCCCAGGCCGCACCGCCCGTGGTGGAGCGGTAGACGCCGCTGCTCGTCGCCGCGTACACGGCCGGCGTGCTCGTGTCGACGACGATCGAGCTCGCCGACGTCCCGCCCCCGGGATCGGTCGTCGCCCACGTCGCGCCGCCGGTCGTCGTCTTGTAGACCGCGTTCCCCGAGAGCCCGACGTAGACGGTCGACGGTGACGACGGGTCGATCGCGAGCGCGAGTGCCGTGGCACTCGGCAGACCGGTCGACGCCGGGCTCCAGCTCGTGCCGCCGTCCACCGTCTTGAAGACGGGGCCGCCGGTGGAGCCGCCGCAGTAGAGCACCAGTGGATTCGAGGGGTCGATCGCCAGCGACGCACAGCCCCCGAAACCGATCCCGCTGCTCGCCGCCGTCCAGCTCGCGCCGCCGGTCGTGCTCTTGTAGACGCCGGGCGCGGTGCCGCTCTGCTTGGCGACGTAGATGGTGCTCGGCGCCGTCGGATCGACGACGATCGCAGCGAACGTCCCGGCGTTGGCGTCGGTCGGCAGGCCGGTGTTCGTCGCGGCCCAGGTCGCGCCGCCGTCGGTCGTCTTGAAGACGCCGCCCGTTTCGGCCGTCGCGGCGTAGACGACGTTCGGGTCAGTCGGGTCGATCGCGAACGCGCGCACGTACCCTCCGAACGGACCATTCGACACCCAGGGCGAGGCGGCGGCCGGCGAGACGACGGCGACGAGCGCCGCGGCGACGAGGCCGACGGCAAGACTGACGTGCGTCATGGGGGATCCTCCCGTGGGTCGGCTACCACGGGGGTCCGCGCTCAATCCTCACAAAGACGACACATTTTGCGCGCCGGCGCTGCCGGCCGGGGCGCGTCGAAGAACCGGAAACGCTAGCGGCGGTGCCGGCGGCCGCCCGCCGGCGAGATCGTGAACTTGCCGAACGCGAACCCGACGTCGACGCCGCGACCTTTGCCGGCGAACGCCAGCGAGACGGTGCCCTTGGTGACGACCTGCGCCCCCGCCGATCGCACCACGCCCGCGTGCGCCTCCGCGTTCGCGTAGTTGCCGTAGATCTCGCGGATGTCGGCGACCGGCGAGAAGTCGCCGCGGCCGTGGATCGCGGAGCGCCCGAACGTCACACCGCCGCCCGTCATGCGGATCGCGACGCGGCGCACCTGCCCGTTGTCGCAGACGACCCGGCCGGAACCGCGCGCCGTCTTGTAGAAGACCGACCAACCCTCGAGGCTGAACACCAGGTCGCAGCTGGTCGCGGCTCGCACCGGCGCGGCCGTCAACGCGGTCAGCAGTCCGCCGAGAACCATCGTGGAGAAGAGCTTCGCGCGTGACGTCATGACCGTCCTCCTCCCCATGATCTTCAATCGGAGAGGAACGTAGTCAACGACGCGCGAGCGCTACGGCACAGGGGTGGGCAACGGCGTCGGCGCGCGGCCGACCTCGACGCGATCGAGCGTGCAGCTCGCCTGGTCGAGCTCGAAGCAGCGCTGCTCGCCGTCGACGGCGAGCACGCACTCCTGATCGTTCTCGCAGCTCTCGCTCGTTTCGCACCGCTGGCACTCGCGATCTTCCTTGCTGCTGTCGTCGCCGCACGCGACCCCCATCAGCGCCAGAGCCAACGCCAGAATCCCCATGCGTACCGCCGCCGTCGCGCGCATCGCCACCTCCATCGACCGAACCCGCAGGATGTCGCGCGTCTCTCACACTCGCCAGAAGCTGGCAACCCTTCACGGATCACTCGTTCGCACCGACACACTTGACGCGTTCGACGCGCGGTGCGACCTCGCCTCGCGATGCGGCGCGTGCTCTTCCCGATCCTGGCGATCTGCCTCGCCGTCTTGCCGGCGCTGGAGGTCGGCTCGTACGTCACCCTCCGCTGGCTCGCGCATCTCGGGCTCGTCTGGATCCCGGCGAGCGTCGACGGATACGACGCGTATCGCGCGCGCCGCGATCCCGAGCTCGGCTGGGAGAGGCCGCAGCACGCCGATCCGGACGAGCGCGACGCCCGCGGCGCCCGGATCGCGCCGGGAGAATCACCCGACGCGCCGACCTGCGGCGCCGCATTCGGCGACTCCTTCACGTGGGGCGAGGAGGTCGCGGCGGCCGACGCGTATCCGAGCGCCCTCGGGCGCGCGCTCGGATGTCGCGTCGCGAACATGGGCGTCGGCGGCTACGGCACGGATCAAGCGCTCCTGCGGTACCGCCGGCATGCGGACCTCACGGCCGACTTCGTCGTGCTCGGACACTACTCCGAAGACATCGTCCGCAACGTCAATCAGCTCCGCGACCTGCACTCGGGCGGACGCTACGGCCTGAAGCCGCGGTTCCTCGTACGCGACGGCGCGCTCGAGGTCGTGCCGCTTCCCGACCTCGACGCGGCAGCCTTCACGCGGATCGCGCAGGACGGCGCGCGTCTCCTTCCGCACGATTACTTCCGCCCGGGCGGCGACGCCGGCATCGTGCAGCTCCGGTTTCCGTTCACCGTCCAGCTGTTGCGCATGCCGGCGCAGTATCGCGTCCGCGCCTGGCGGCAAGGCGTACCGTCGTACCAACCGTTCTACGCGCCGGACCATCCGAGCGGCGCGCTCGACGTCACGCTCGCGATCATCGTCGCGTTCGATCGCGAGGTGCGCGCGCGGGGGCAGCGGCCGATCGTCGTCCTGATTCCCGACGTCGCCGACCTCTGGGCGCTCCGCGACGGCCGCTCGCTGCCGTACGCGCCGCTCGCGACGGCACTCCGCGCGCGCGGCATCGATCCGATCGAGGGCGCGCCGGAGCTCTTCGCCCGGCTCGCCGGGCGCGATCCATGCGCGCTCTACACGAAGTGCGGGCGCGGCCACCTCACAGCGGAGGGAAACGCCATCCTCGCCGACCTGGTCGCGCGGCGTGTCCGCGCGATCGATCCGCGTCCCGCCGCCGCGGCTTCGCCGACTGGTTGACGGAGCGCCCGGCTTCTCGCACAGCGACCGCTCGATGTTCAGGAGCGGCCGCCGCGCACTCGGCGCGTCCGCTACCTCTCTTCTCACGCGCCTCCCGCCGTCGAACGACCTACCCGGGAACCTCGGCCGGATCGAGGAGGCCGTGACGCCGCCACCCGACACGGAGCAACCAGGTCCTCGCACGGGCGACTGGCCGGTCTTCGTCAGCGGACGCGTGCTCGCGTGCGCTCGGTGCCGTCCCG
>Ga0268299_1002204_pt1 | contig 25208 bp, 22 predicted proteins | sample NOBtaG_FD_193484 | JGI IMG/M metagenome (GOLD analysis project Ga0268299, IMG submission 193484) | Activated sludge microbial communities from bioreactor in Nijmegen, Gelderland, Netherland - NOB reactor | ecosystem: Engineered > Bioreactor > Aerobic > Activated sludge | place: Netherlands...
CCGAGGAGCCACTGCAGCGGAAGCCCCCCGTAATGAACCTTGGCGACCGACTCGATCGAGGGGAACGCCGACTCCAGCACCAGGCCGGCGGCAGGTTTGTGAGAGGCGAGGTCGCCCGCCACCGCGGCGCCGAGCGACCGGCCGAACATGATCAACCGCTCGGGACGGATCATCCTGGTCCTGGTCAGATAGTCATAGGCGCCGACCGCGTCGAGATAGAGACCCTCTTCCGACGGACGGCCTTGACTGCGGCCATAGCCCCGATAGTCGAATAGAAAGACCGAACATAACGACGCGAACAGCCGGCCGAGGTTGTCGAGGCGATGAATGATGTTTCCGGCGTTGCCATGACACCAGAGGATTACCGGGCGATCCGCGTCCGCTTCTACGTACCACCCAAAGAGTTTGGTTCCGTCGGCCGAGGAAAACCAGACGTCCTCCAACGGCAAGCCGCTCCGAAGCTTCCAATCCTGATCGTCCCACGCATCAGGGTGAAAGACGAAGAACCGATCAAGAATGCCGCTCATCGAACTCCCGTGGAACTCCCGTGCCGTCAGACATCTCTTGCCGTCAGGTCTAGAAACGGAGACCGACGCCGGCCACCGCGTATTGGGAGCGATACTCCAGAGACAAGGTCTGCCAGTGATAGTTGGCCGCCAGGTATTTGTATTCCCCGAAGAGAAAGATCCGCTTCGTGACGTTGCTCTGTAGTCCGCCGAAGAATTGATATCCGAACGTCGCTGAGCTTTCAAAATCCTGATCCGACCGGCCCGGGATATTGGCGCCGCTGAGCATCCCCTGCGACAGACCTCCGCCGACTCCGACATAGGGAATAACGGGGAGCCCGGGATATCGGAGGATGAGATTCGCCATGGAGTTGAACACCCACAGATTGGTCCGCCCCACCGTCCCTGCGCCGGGCCCGGTCGTGAGCGGAACGGAGAGGTTGCTGCTGTTTCCCATCGACTCAAGTTCAATGCCGAGAAACCCCCTTGCGAGGACGGGGAATACCGCTACCTTCAGACCTGCTCCCGCCCCGTTCCCTACACTGGTGCCGGGAGCGGGGCCGGTGAGCGCAAATGCGTCACGGTTGTAGGGCCAGCTCCCCATGGCATAGAGACTGATGTAGACGTCCGTATGCGGTTCTGCTTCCGCTCGTACGGTGAATGGAAAGCCCAGGAGAGTCAGGAGGCCGAACGCCCAGATGGACAGCGCCATGGCTGACGTCGGAAGCAAGGGCGACCGAGAGACGGCTGCCCCGGTCGGTTCAGGCACGGGAAAAAGAAGGGGCCCTTAGGAGAAGGCTCCCAAAGGCCCCGACATCCGAATCACCGGCTCAAATCAGCTGCCCTTCACGATCGTGCAGTAGTCGGCCACGATGCCGAGGATGTTCTTGGCGGTGTGGTCGACGTGCGAAACTGTGGTGATTCCTCCGGCTGCCTTGGCGGCCGTCAGGCTGGCATCACCGGTCGCGACCCATCCGAGGATGGTCTGGGCGCAAGCCTTTCCTTCCTTCGTGGCCGCGGTGGCCGTGGTCGCCATGAAGCCATACTTGACTTCGGTGAAGATGATACCGGTCACGGGCGAGGCAACCGGCATACAGCCGGCCAAGCTCAGCCCAAATGCCGTGACGAACGCAGCCGACAAGAGTACATATGCCTTCTTCTTCATGGGTCCTCCTTTGAAAAGGAAAGTTGAGTAATGTGTGACGCCCCGAGGAAACCTCGTCGTGGAAATCACCGAGCGGGAGTATATTCGGAGTTGTCCCCAGTGTCAATTTTTTCGCACTCCGGACGGGTCCGCATCTCCGACAGTCGTGCGGCCATGCCTCTTCAGAAGAATCCCTGGACCGAGAGGACCACGTCGTTGTCGTAATCGCGGTGACGATATTCCAGGCGCAATGCCACATTCTGGGACAGCGTCACTCGCTGCCCCACGAACCACCGCACGTCGTCGGATTTATCGCCGAGCGGGAACTTGAAATAGCTTCCCGATGCCATGATCTTCCATCGGTCGGTGAGATCCGCAAGCAACCCCGCCGTTCCGCCCCCTCCGGCGCGATACCGATCGTCATATGCCGCGCTGTAGTTGGCCTCGACTTCCGCAAACGCGAAAAACACTTCGCGGCGGAGCCACTTGGACTCGAGCGCTCCCCCGATTCCGCCTCCGAGCACGCCGTTGCTGCACAACTGGCACCCGTTGTACTTGATCGTGTTCATCCCGAGATCGAACTTCCACGAAGGCGAGTGAAAGACCGAGTCGATCGGGGACAGTGAAACAATGTTCGCCAACGTCACCCGTTCAATCCTTGCCTGCTCGGCCCGGTTGTAATAGCGGGCGGTCACGGACGCCAGTTCGATTTGCGCGTCCGGGGTATAGCCCGGCTCGGGATCGAGCAGGTCATGGTAGCCCGCTCGCACGGACAGCTCTTCGAACGTGTCATTGTTGCGCCACCCGCCTCCTACAGAGGCCCGAGACGTCTTGTGGCCCAATTCAGGCTGGGTAGCGAAGGGGGTCACGGGGAAGTCCGGCGAGGGAATGCGCAGCCGGCTTCTGGCCGCCAAGATTTCCTGATTTCGGTCCTTCAGCTCGGGAAGAGCTTTGTCCGTCGTGTCCATGCGATAGCGAAGATAGTCGGATGCCAAATCGAGCAGGAACGCCTGTTGAGCCGTCGAGAGCCGCGCGAAGGCGGCATCGGTCATGGCGCTCGGATCGCTTGCGACCCGTTGCGCCAAGGCACGCTGGTCCGGCGGAAGCGACTCCCGCTTCCGCCGGACGACGTTGCTCCGAGAGGGCCGATACGTCACGTTCGCGACCCGCCCCGGATCGGCGGCGATCAGCCGGACGGTATCGGCCGGTACCGTCCAGAGATAGAAGGAATCGGTCAGATGCAACGAGGGGTCGGCGTACTCCAGGAGCCACAGGAGCTGATAGGAGCAGTTTTCCTTCAGGAAGAAGTAGTCGAAATACGCATTGCCCATTTCCCACGCATGCTCGAGCAGCCGGGTGACCTGCCGCTCGGAAAAATTCAAGCGATATTCCCATATGTCGCGGTTTTCAATGTCCCGATACTCCCGTACCTTCAAATAGTACGGCGGCGTCATGTAGTAGCCTTTGAACCCTCCGAACAGACCCTTGATGGGATACATCCATCCGGCATCCCGCGGCACTTCGGCCGCATAGTTGATGGTATAGGCCAGGATTCTGGTTTGATCCGTCTGACCCTTTTGGTCGACACGGAGGAAGGTATGGCCGAAGGACGACGCGGGATTGTTGACGAAGGCAGACGCGAAAATCAGCGTGATGGATTGAGAATTCAACTCCGCAAGCCATTCATCGAAGCGGGCACAGGTTTCGGGAGGCAGGCGCGCGGCATTGAAGGCCAGCTTCTCCTTCAACCAGCGATACCGGGCGATGAACGCGCACTGCGCCGGCTGTTTTGACCGCCCCACCGCCTCCGCCGAGAAAAATTGCCGCAAGGTCGCTTCCAACTCGGCTCGTGGATCAGTCTTTCCGGCACTGGAGAGGAAGAATCCCGGATCGTCCTGCTCGCTGGTGAATCCGCCGAAAAGCATCGGCTTGTAGTGCAGGAGGAGATGCCATTCGCGCTCCTCGAAGAGCTTTGCCGAACCCGCCTGCGCGATCAGCTCGTCTGCGTAGGATGGATCCGATCGCTCTGTTGCTCCGGCCGCCCATGGGAATAGCGCGAGGAGAAGAGCGAGGGGCAGAACACGGCGGGCAACGACCGATGACAACCGTGGCGCCCGCTTGGCAGCAGGCGCCACGCGGCACCGGACGGTATTGTTATTTGGACGCGACGGTGGTTGATGGCGGATACGATGCCGCGGCCTCATTCAGAGCTTTTACCATGGCGACCGGAGAGGCTTCACCAGCATTCACGAACGAGAGATAGCGCTCCTGCGTCATGGAAAAGAACTCGGGCTGCTTGTCCTCGGACACACCCATCAGAGTGGCCATGGATGCGAGATGCTCTCCACCGCCTTGAGCCATCTCCTGGGAAAGGTTGTCAAAATTCAGACTGGCGAACATGTTGGCTTTGTGCTCGGCCCAAAACTTTCCGCTGTTCTTGCATCCCATGGTCTGGCTGGTGATTCCGAAAGCCTGGAAGGGAACGATCGTGTTGTTGGTCGTGGAGATGAGGATCTGGACTCCCCATTTGTCCGTATTGGGAGAATCTCTCCAGAGGTCCTTTCCGAGACCGCACCCGGGACCGAGATCAGAGATACCCTTGGCTTGCGCCGTATTCACCAACTCGGGCAGTCCCGCGGTCACAAAGAAGGCGATCAAGGTCACCCACACCTTTTGGTACATAACCCCCTCCTCTACGTAAGGATTGTTGATCGGTCGGCTTATACTGCCGTTCTGCAAAGTGTACTCCAGAAGCCTGCGCGAAGCGGAACTTTTTACTGTCCGGTCGCGGACGCCGCCAGCATCCGCCGCTGCGTCATATCCCGATGCAACGCCTGCAGCCACTCCAAGAGATGCACAGGGTCACGAACCGTGAATGGAGGAGACTCGCGTTGAACCAAAGAGAAAAATGCCGGTTGTTCTTCCCGAGCGATGCCCAGCAAGTCAGAGAGAGAGGCAAGATGTTCCCCCCCTCCGCGGGCCATATCATCCACGAGATTCGCGTAATTGATCTCCATAAACAGGCCGGCTTTCTGACTGTCCCAAATCGTTCCGTCATTGCTGCAGCCTGACGTACCTGACGTGATCGCGAAGGTATAACTCCCGGTGACGTTCGTGGACGCCATGAACAACTGCGGAGCGATCTGCTTCTTGCCCTTCCAGTCTTCCCACAATTGCCTTCCCAATCCGCATCCCGGGCCGGTGTCCGGATTGGTGGTGGCGGAATGCGCCATGGACACCGGCGTGAAGCTGGCGCTTGCGACAAGTGCGATCACAACTTTGAACAGAGGGTTCACCGCTTGCCTCCTTTTGCTTTTGCTCTGCAGGCCCGGGCGGAATGAACAACCGCTTGGTCGGATAAGGATTTGGATCGATCCGACGATGCGCTCCGTCCGTCGTTGCGGTTCAGAGACTCCGCCCGATCGGACAATGGGATGTGCTCGACTTGTGGAACGTTGTTTCGGATCGAGAGCAGACCGAGGCAACGTGGCAGCCTAAATCGTCTCGGCCCCGCTGATCCCGGATTAAACAACAACAGGCGGCTGGTCTGCTCAATGCTCGGCTTGTGCGTATGCCCGAAGATACAAATATCAGGCCGCGTGCGTTCCAGAAAGTGTCGCGCGTCCCGTCGCATCCTCCCGCCTTCATAGACGATGTGTCGCACGGCGATCCGATAGCCGGCAAGCTCAATCACCGTTTCCACAGGAAATCTTCCGGCTTGCCCCCTGTCAACGTTCCCCGATACCGCAGTCACCGGCGCAATCCGCCGCAGCTGCTCAATGACGCCGACGTCCCCGATATCGCCCGCATGAATGATGCGATCCACTCCACGGAGATGCCTGACAAGGACCGGGTCGAAAAGGCCGTGGGTGTCGGCCACAACCCCCACTCGGACGTCCATGGTGCCTCCTTACCGAGAGACATCCAACGAACCCTGCACGCGGTTCCAATCAAAAGTAAAGGGCTCGACGGTCTGCTTCGGCAAAGCCTTTGCCTCTGCATTCAGCCGCTCGACACGCGCCGCACTCATCGGATGTGTCGACAACATCTCGATCGGTTCGTGCTGTTGTTCCGCCATGCGTTCAAAGAAGCGCACAAGGCCGCTCGAGTCGATCTTGGCCCGGCGGAGCAGCTGGAGACCGGTTAGATCGGCTTCTGTCTCCTGCGCGCGGCCGAACTTGAGCGTGAGCAATTCCCCGCTGATCTGTTTCGTCAGGCCGATCAGACCCTGCTGGTCGCCGAACAGGATCGACAGCACCGTCATCAACCCGACCTGCTTCACCACGCGCTCCAAGCCGTGACGCTGAAGGACATGATTGAATTCATGACTCAAGACGCCCGCGACCTCCTCCCCGCTCTCTGCTTTCCGGAGGAGGCCCGTGAACACCACCACGTAGCCACCGGGCAACGCGAATGCATTGACGGCGTCGCTCCTGACGACGCTCACCTCGAAACGGTACGGATCGCCGGGGATCTGATCCGTCAATCGACGGGTCATTTCCTGAACCGCGTCGACGGCCGGCCCTTCCTTGACCACCGTGTGGCGCCCGAGAAAATCACGGTACGCCGTTTCGCCGAGTTGCCGTTCCCATTCCACTGGGATACGGTCGACCGCCAGATTCACGGCGAGATCGGAGCCGAACCACAGAACCAATCCCAACGACAGGATCAGCATCCCCGCGGCGATCCACGAGAGCCGCTGTGTGTGCCGTTTCCGCCGGACCATGGACGCCGCAGCTTCCAGGTCTCCGGTCGCGACATTCGGCGCAGCGGCGCGAAGGGCGTGAATCACGGCAGGATTGTTCACATACAGCACCCTCGCGTCCGCTTCGGATCCGTATCTGACGACGAGTTGATCGTGGTTGAGCCCTCCCGCTGAGAGGGAGAGCTGATCGAACGGCACCGCCTCGGCCCCGTCCTTCGTGTCGGAGCTCTCATCGCCGAACCGGACCGTGATGCCCGCAGGAATCACCTCGACATGACAGGGCAACCCCGTTGCAGGGAAATCGCCGCCGAAGCATAGTGCGTTGGGGTCCATGGGGGTAATCCGGTCAGGAGGCTGCCCAGAACGATGTCGGACTGTTTCCGTTCATGAACCGTCTGTCACCATCGTTCGTCCGGAGTCTTCGTCGCTACTCGGAGACTGGAATAAATTGTCTGATCCAGTGGCCGAATCCTCCTGGGTTTCGACTCTGGATGTAGACGACGCCGGGCCCCTGGAATCGGCAAACGAATCCTTCTCCGGATGTGAAACTCGCGACCCATCCGGCGGCCGCCCGTTCGACGTTGTAGGACGTCGTGGCAGACCACGCGACCAAATGGCTGTTGTCGACGATGTACTCTTGGCCGGGCTTTAAGTCGATTCGATGAATCGCTCCAAAGCTGTTTAGAATCAGGGTCCCTTTGCCGCTGAGCTTGAGAATAAAAAAACCCTCGCCTCCGAGCAGGCCGCGTCCGAGGCTTTGCATCTGGCTGTCGATCTTCACCGTTTCGGCACCTGCGAGAAAGCCGTCTTTCTGAACGAGATATTCGTTGACGCCGTCCAGCTCCATCACCACGATTTCGCCCGGTACCGTCGGAGCCAGCAGAACTTCGCCCGGTCCTCGGCTGGCCCGCAAGGTCTGGAAGAAAAACTTTTCACCCGTCAGAAACTTGCGCGACAACGCCCCCAGGAATCCTCCCTCCATCTTGCTTTCGACGTCGATGGTTGGAGAAGAAGCCACCATCGCGCCTGATTCGGCCTTAATCGTTTCGCCTGCAGACAATTCGACTCGGACCATCGGAAACGCCCCTGGATAGAGAATCTCACTTTTCATTCGTGCGCCTTTCTGTGTTCTCTTCGAACAAGCCCGACTGTTCCGCTATCCCGCGACCCATCCGTACAGCCTGTGGCTGGGCTCGGGGCCTTCTTCAAGATAACCCATTCTCATTCGTCCCAGATAATCGCGAGGGACATCCCGCCGGGTCGCCGTTACATCGACGTCGAACACCCGCGCCGCATTCAATCCGAAGATCTTGGCTTTCACGTCGCGGGTCAGCGGCTGATACCGGTATCGTTCGATGAATTGGTCAGGCAGCTGAAATCGCCGGAAGGCCTCGATCTGCCACTGAGGCGATCCGGACCAGATCGAGTCCGTGCCCCACAGAACATGCTCGACCCCAAACGCCTCGACGATTTGTCCGATGAGATGAGCGCATATTCCTGGGTGGGACGTCACCAGCTGCGCGAACGTTGATCCGAGCTCCATGTAGATATTGGTCAACCCCGGTTCGCGTTTCTTCATTCTGCAAAATTCCGTCGTCCACGGAATCGCGCCCGTTTGGGCGAAGACCTCGTCGATCCCGGCCACGGTCTTGAAACCAGAGTGGTACACCAAGAACGTGATGTCGGGAAAATCCTTGGCCGCCTTGATGAGATCCTTCGGATGGTTGTAGTCCGGTACGGGACCGAGCGGGAGGCCTTTGTGGACACACACGCGCTTGACGTTCAGCTTCCTCGCCTGTTCGAGCATGGGATACGAGACCGTCTCGTCGTCCATCCACCATCCCTGGTCGAATCCCTTCGGACAGGCTCCCGTGTAACATTTCCAGGCCTCAATCCCCAACGTTTCGGCCTGCATGGCCATGAATTCGAGGTCGGCCGAGCCTAACTGGGGCGTAGCCAGTCCGTGGGCGAGCATCCGGCGAGATCCGGCCAATCGGTTGATTTCGTCTCGGATATGCGCCATTTCCTTCGGAGGAACGACCGCGGCTTGAGGGTAGGGACCGGGTGGGGTGCTGATCAAGCCGATCGACGTCTCACTGTCGAGAAACACTTCCTTCACGAAGTTCTGCCACGACAGGTCGTCAATGGTTCCTCGGTCTCCGCTCAAGGCGGGATTGACACCGGTCTCGCGAACTCGCCGCCTCAGGGCGATCAATGCCTGCTTGGACACCGCGCCTTTCCGTCGGCTCTCTGCATCAGCCGGATCGTAATCCGCGCTCACGTAGTGATTTTGCACGTCGAAGATGAAGTACGGATCACCCTGCTGCTCGGCAAAGGCCGAAGGTTCGAACAACTCCACCCCCCCGATTCCGAAAAAGCGGCCGAACACGCCGTTCATCGCCAACAGGGCCGCGGCGATGCCGCCAGTGCCGCGGAGGAACTCGCGCCTCGATACGCCGAGGCGCCGCGCCGCCTGGTCAGCCATACGCTCGGCCCGATATTCGACACACCTTTGTTGAGTGGTCTGGGGAACGGGGACGAACTCCCCGTTGGACACATTGCGGGTGGGAATCGGCGTCATGGACAGCGATCCCCTGGTGAACGGGCCGGATCCGCCGGTGCTCCGAGGCGCCATCATTTCCTCATAAGCGGGTGACTGTCAGATTCTGTGGAATACCGAGCGGGGTGTCAAGCAGACCGAGCACGCTCGACGGATGGAGGGATTGTCGCGGCCTGAGCGATCGTATTGCGAAGGGTGCCGGAACGGGGGTGGTGCTACCTGGAAACGCGCTTCGATTCGACAGCGCCGAATTGCAGAGATGGAATCGCGACGACGACATCCTGTGCAGGATCTCCCCCTTGATCCTTTCCGTCTCGGCCAACGCTGTACAACAGCCGCTTCTCCTGGTTAACCAACATGGGGAATCCGGTAAACGGGTCATAGTACGCTTGCCCGGCCTTCGCAAGACGAGTCAGCACGTCTCCTTCCTGTGGTCCACGGCGAACCCAGACTTGCAAGCTGGCAAGCCGTAATTGCGCATCGGTTTCCACCATCCTTCCCACATACGGATCCCAGGAGGGCAATGGGTCGAGACCTATGACATGCTCAAGAGGGTTGGCCCAGTAGTCGACAACGCTTGCGGCGGAGGTCCTGACAAACTGGGATCGTTTGGGCAGATTGCCGTACCGCCCCTCCGCGACAGCTCTATTGGCCGCTTCATAGTATTCGGCGTAATCGTTGGCACGCCGCTGCACCGGCAAAGGCATGGTAGCCGCCATGGACACGTAGAACGGATGTTCTTCCCTCGAATATTTCTTCAGATCGGCCGCGACATTTCGTGTGGCCCAGGCAAACTGGCTCTGCATCGGCCATCGAACGGACAACTCCAGTTGGTCCAGAGGACGCACGACCTTGGACAGGCGATTGATCACCGTCGAGTCCGCATCCGAACGGGTCAAGACCGATGAGGCCAGTTTTACATCGTCCTGCACCGCTCCGACGGCCAGCATCTTCACCATGAGGCTCTTGGATTGCCCGAGTACGGTCCGCCACGACTCCATATCTTTCTCCAGTCTTCCCACTCCGGAAGTCAGATCCTGATTGAATCCCTCCATAAGATACAATCGGTGGGTAAGGAGAATGTGAGTGCAGTTAGGACTCAATATCTGGCCGAATCCCCAATCGTCAAAAGGCATCCCCAAATACTGCTGATATCTGGACAGCGCCACGCTTTCTTTGGCGAGAAGCGATCGGAGGGGGTCCGATCCGGCCTTCATGTGGGCGATCGGATCGGCACTTTTGAACCAGCCGCCCACAATGCCGGATGTCGACGCTGAACCGGATGCCGCAGCGGTGACTTCCTGCTCCGACATACACGCCTGGGACTCGGAGAGATCTTGCTCGCCCGGCTTGCGCTCGTATCCGGCCTTCAACGGATCACTGCCGGATGGAGCATCCAAGCCCAGCAGCAGCAGGAAACCATTGTTCTTGGGATCGGTGATCGTCCGCTGCGGAGCCGAGGTGAGAGCCTGATAGTGCGGTGTCGGAGCTTCCTCGATCGCGATCCACGAGACGGCGAGCAGCCCCACGCCGATCGCCAGGACGACTACGCTGAGAATCACGAGACTGATACACAACAGGACGAATGCCCTGGTCGTTGAAAAGCACGAGCTGACGAGGGAGATGGCGGCGAAACGGAGTCGCGCCCAGCGGGCGGACCATCGGGGGGCGAATGGCGCCGGAGCCGCGCGTTCCGTCGGCTGGACGGCCTGACTCTGGCCGCTCCCTCCGAAGAGCGCATCGACGGCGGCGGCCACCGGCGAGCGGCTCGGTTCCTCGAACGAAATGGACGGTTCGGATCGGAGAAGTGGCGGCGCAGACATTGGAGCTACGGGCTGGTCAAGCACGATCGCGTCACTGGCTTGCGCCCATTCCGGCCTCGTATCCTGAGGCGGCGGGACAGACTCTTCCCGAACAGGTGCTGCAGGTGCTGAAGGGGCGGTGGCAACTGCTTCATCCGCTCCCATCGATTCCCATCCCTGTGACAACGCGGAAACGGATTCGATCGGTGCTTCCGTGCTGGTCGAGAGTCGCGGCGGTTCGCTCGCGTCGGCTGGTTGGGCGTCCCATTTCTTCTTGTCGATGGTCGGGCGGTGATGTTGCACCGCCACCTCCCCGGTGTTCCATCGCGCATCCGTTTCACTCGGAGGAGGTGCGGCTTCTAACGGTTCTCTGGTTGCATCCACGACCGGAACATCCGGCGGTACGTCCTTCGGTAGCGGTTCCATGACGGGAGCCGGTTCCGTGGCAGCAGTGACGGGAGTGGTCTTCGTGTCGGAGGCAAGCCGGAAATCAGGACTGTCCGTTTGTAGAACAGGGGCGACTTGGGCCGCTTCCAACGGAACGTCGGCTGCTTCCAGGTTGGAAGCAATCTGCCCAATCGGCGGAGCGGAATCGATAGAATCGGCACCAGCCGGCTCCAGAATTCGAAGCTCCTCGACCGCACTGGGCTCCTGATATTCCGAGTTCGACTGAAGACTTGTCGGCTGATTCACGGAAGGCTCAGGAACACTGTCTTGCCATGGCGTATCGGTCAAAGAACCCGTGGACCGTGGTGTTGGCGCGATCGAAAATTCGACCGGCGAATCGGGCACGGAGGTTCCGAATTCGTCCCCGACCGGCGGCAACCCTGACGACTGCTCACGGCTCTCAACGGGCACGTCCAGTGGATCAGGCTGGGCGGCTGGCTCGGTCGGCACCATCGATTCAGCTTCTTTCGCCATATCCGGAGTACTGGGCGCCGTCGTCCCGGTCGCAATCTTCCACGCAGAATCAAAGATTGCATTCCAGGAAAAGGACACGGGTGATGAGGGAGGCGGTGTGGGCGAGGACTCGGTCTTGGATTCTGCTGGCGGCACGGTCGGCTCGGCTTCGACCAGGTCTTGTTGATCGATGGGATCGTCATGCTCACTCGACACGGCAGGAGAAAGCGGAGCGGATGAAGGTTCCATCGATAACGGCGGCGACAGGATCGGCTCGGAGTCAGGAAGCACCGACTTGTCGGAAGAGGATTCCGCGACAACCGGCGCATTCGGGGCGCCCAGAGGCTCTGCCTCCTCAATCTGAAGACTCGGATCTGCCACATGTTCCCAAGGCATCCGTGACGGCAATGTCCCAGGCTCGGCAGGCGGCGCATCGACTGAATCCACCAGGTCTGCGGGATCGGAAACGGGCTCCGATATCGAAGGAGCCGGCGGGGCGAATTGAAGGGGCGTATCACAGGATGCAACGGCAGAATTCGGTGGCTCAGGTAACTGATTCAAGGCCATTTGTGATTCCGCCACGACGGCCTCGTCTCCGGATGCCAAACCTAAATCGAAAGACGCGTCCGCTGACCGAGCTGAAGAGTCGAGAACCAGAGGCTCTCCCTCGACTATAGGCGCATCTATTGTAGGCGCGGGCTCGTGTTCGGGAAGCGCGGAGGACGGAGCTTCCTGATGATTCTCGAAGGAAGACAAGGACGTGGAGGACGAGGCCGGCGTCGCAGGTTCATCCAGATGCTCCCAGGGCATGAGTTCCGGGGGGGAAGCCATGCTGTCCGAACATGGAGTCACTTCTCCGTCTCGCGGCAGTTCGCTTTCACGAGGCTGTCGCCGAAACTCGCCCGTCTGGATATCAAACGAGGACGCGAACTGGAAGGCGACGGGACTGGCGGGAGCCAGCTCTCTGATTCTCCCATAGAGCTGCGAGGGTTTCTGAGGATGATCGGGATCGGGATCTTCCAACAGAATTTCGACGGCCTTTCCCAACTCCGCAACGGCAGCCATCGCATCCCCTTTCTCCTCGTAGACGTGAGCCAGGAGTTCGAGAAAGGGTATACAGCGGGGTCCCGCAGCGAGATACTCGCGCAACAGCGATTCGGCCAGCCAGTAATCCTGTCTCCCGATCGCTTCGTTCGCTAATGATTCAAACGCCTCCCTCGCCGTGACGAGGCTGCCCAGTCGTAGATGCAGGGTGGCAAAGAGACGGCGAGCCTCCATATTTTGGGGATCGAGGGCCAGGAGTTCCTTGAGGGAGGCAGACGACCGGCCGTACTTGCCGGCATTCATGTGGCTGATGGCTTCTTCGAGGAGAGCGCTCTTTCTGCTGTACCCGACGACGCCCTGTCTAGCTCCCTTGGCGCCGGGTTTCTTGTCGGCTTTATGTGATGCTCGTTTGTCGGTCCGCACGTTTCAACCTTAGCAGATCATGGCTTGCACGCAGTGGTTCCGCCGCTTGCCGAGCCTCTTGCTCGATCGCGTGAGTCGAATAGTCCGTGCGGAGTGTGGAGCCGGATTGGCTTGTGCAATCCTGATGCCATTATGGCGCGAATGTCCGCAAGGATGAGCCTTTAATTCCAGTCAGTTAGCCCGATCCTTTTTCTCGCCGTTTCTCATTTTTCTTCCAAAAATGCACACCTCAGCCGAGAATGATCGAGAAGCAGCCGGGATAGACAGAGCGCAGGGATCTCCATACGGAGCTTCCTTCAGGAGAAGCTCACGCGGCGGACACAATTGTGTGAAGGTTGTGTCACGAGAATGCTTATGGTAGCGTCAGATCTCTTGTTGCTCCGTGAATGTCCATGATTCGACTGGGTCAATTTCGAGATATCGATGCCATTTCACCGTTTTTCAGGGTTCATGGTTTTGCGAGGAGCCGTCGCGCTCGCACTCACGATAGGGCTGTGCGAGACCTCCCTGCCGCTGATCGCTGCTGCTCAAACTGCGGTACCCTCCCCCGGCCGAGTCAGCCTGGACTTCAATGAAGTAGAGCTCCCCGTCTTCGTGCGGTTTATCAGCGAACTGACGGGAAAGAACTTCGTCCTCGATGACAACGTCAAGAAAGCAGGCGGAAAGATCACCGTTTTCTCTCCAACCAAGGTCAACCAAGAACAGGCCTACAACCTTTTCGTGTCGGCTCTGGAAGTGAGTCGGTTGGCGGTCGTTCCGAAAGGCTCTGTGTATCAGATCGTTCCGATGGCTGAATTGCCCCCGGAACGAGGAGTCTTCGTGTATAAGTTGAAGCATGCGAATGCAACGGATCTCGCGGCTGTGCTCACCAACCTGGTGGCCCGTTCTCAGACGGTGGCCCAGATCACACCGGGTATGCGTCCACCCATCAGACCGCTGACGGAGTTTGAGGCTCCGGTTCAAGTTTTCGCGGACAAGGCGACCAATGCGATCATCATCAGTTCGACTAAAGCCGCCTACAGCCGATTGCACTCGGTCATCCGCGACCTGGACACCCGCCGCAAACAAGTCTTCGTCGAGGCAGTGATCCTCGAAGTTCAGGTCGACCGTCTCAAACAGATCGGAACAGACCCTGTTCAATTGATCGGCGTCGGTAAGAGCGGAAACGTTCAAGGCATCGTGGGCGTGAACACGGCCCCTGAGAACCTCTCCTCCATCGCTCAAACCATCCTTGGGTTGGGGGCCGACGCATCGACCGGAGGAACCTTGTCGGTATTGAACAGCGTCAACATTCGAGCGTTCCTGCAAATGCTCATGAACCTCACCGACACGAACATTCTTTCCACACCCCAGGTATTGGCCGCGGATAATCAAAAGGCCAAAATCGTGGTCGGCGAGAATCGGCCCTTTCCGACCGGCCAAGCGCAAGGCATCACGGGAGGCACCCTGGTCACCATCGAACGCAAGGATGTCGGGGTCACCTTGGAGCTGACCCCGCAAGTGCTCGAGGACGACATGATCCGTTTGGAGATCAAACAGGAGATTACCGCCATCGCGGAGAATGTCTCCCAGACCATCGGAAGCGGTACAGCCAGCGTGCCCGTCGGACCGACTACGACCAAACGATCAATGGAGACGACGACGGTGGCCAAGGATCAACAAACGTTGGTCGTCGGAGGGCTGGTACGAGATAACATCGTTCTGAACGAGCGCAAGATTCCTTTGCTAGGCGACATTCCCTACCTGGGTTGGCTATTCAAATTTCAGAGTCGCGCAACCGAGAAACTCAATCTGCTCGTTTTTCTGACACCGACGCTCGTGAGGGACGATGTGGACGTCGTCGATCTGAATGCGCGGAAAGCCACCGAGCTCAGCACGTTCCAACGTGAGAATCGAATTGAGGAGTCCACCAGGCTCAAGCAAGAAGTCCTGGAGAAACTGGGACGCCAAGGCATCCCAACCCATCCGCTTCCCCCCTCCTCCAATTCCCCCGGAGGCACGGCACCGGCGGCAAGACCGGAGTGATGCGCGCAGGGCATATTTCCACGCGAATCTAGAAAAAGACCGAACATGCGAGAAGCTGAATCGTCAAGACTCGCGGCCATTCACGACTACTTTCTCAGAAAATTTCCAGGATGGACGATTGATCACCAACAAGAAACGGCGGATTCCAAGCTGGAAGTGTTCACGATCATAGGGGGGCCGACGACTCAAACTTTCAAGGTCAAGTTCTCACTGGATTTTCTCGAAGGATGTGACACCTTGCAGATCGAGCAGATCCTGGAGCAATGGCAAGTCGGTGATTTTGTCCGAGTCTCTGGGTTCTGGCCTATCCTGGTCACACGGGCTGGGCTGCACAGCCTGCGTTGATCGAACCCTCCTTGCCTTGAGACCAAGCCGTGGCCGACCAGAAGCTCAGCACACGGACTTCCGGTTCTCAACAGTGTTTCGCTTTCGCTGGCGTAGGAGCGCCGGATGCCCTTGATTGGACCCATGAGAAGGGGTAGGCTTTTTCATTCCATGCAGAGGTGGAAGGAAGGAAGGAACGATGCGGCTGTTTCTCCTGTGGATCGTAGCGATGCTCGCCTGGCCCCAGGAGGCCCGAGCCTGGGAAAGTCTCGGCCATCAAGCGATTGCCGATGCCGCGCAAGTGCATCTCTCGACCGAGGCGACGAAGGCCATTGCGCAGATCCTCGGCCAGGGCACGACACTCCCTCCGCATGCCTTGGCAAGAGCCTCGACATGGCCGGATCAGATCCGGGATCTTCAACGACACGGGATCGCTGCGTCCAAACTGGCTGAGCAAGAGGTAACAGAAGCTCAGGCCTTCAATAGAGCGTTTCCTGACAATGCCCAGTGGCATTTCGTGAATCTACCGCTGGGGAGTGCGCACTATCCCGACGACGCGGATCTCGACGATCTCCTCACGCCGTTTACGAATCCTCATGACGTCGTGCAGATGCTCAACGTGTGCATTGAGACGCTTGAAACCGTCGGTGACGTGACCCCCTGGACAAAAGCCCAGGCGCTTCGGTGGCTCGTTCATCTCGTGGGGGACGTCCACCAGCCCCTCCATGTAGCAACTGGTTACTATCGGACAAGGCATCAGGATCTGCCGAACCCGGTCCTGATTGAAAATCCTCACGATGCTAGGCAGGTCGGCGTGCTCGGCGATCGCGGCGGGAACGATTTACTGTTCAGTGACTCAGCGAGCGATAATCTGCATGCCTTGTGGGATAGCTGTCTCGTCAAAGCCTTGGCCGGAATCAGCCCATGTGGAAAGACGCCTGTCCCGGAGGATGTGGAACGACTCACCCACCTCATTGCGCAACGCATGACGTTGCCATCGGCAGCTGGCTATCATTCGTCGGGTGAGCATTTCAGCTGGGGGGCGCACTGGGCAACAGATTCACTCAAGACCGCGCACGCGTCGAAGGCCTATGAATTTGTCCGACGAAACGGGATCGTGCGGGACAGTCATCGTGCGGATGCGTCGATTCGCATGACGATCGACGCTCCCCCCACGAAGGCCGAATACAGTGCGAGCCATGAGCCTGTGGTCGCGGCGCAATTGACGAAAGCGGCCGTTCGACTCGCTGACCTCTTGAATCACCTGGCCTGGAAACCGTAATGAATCTGCAACACGAACCCATTACGGCCGTGCCTTCCCTTGCTTCGTCGGTTCCGGACCTTGAGCGCTCTAGGCAAGCACGAGCCGGGACGGAAGATGCTTATGTACGCGGGAGAGAACAACCCGCGTTCATCGAACCGGAAGTCCTGCATCCGGCTCTGGGTCCAACCATGCAGGCGCCTTGCCTCTCAGCGCCTTCCGATACTCCCAAGGCGGTATCGGCTGCGGATCGGCCCACAGTCCGACTTTCGCCTCGCGTGCGGTCGATTCCAACCGCTCCAACATCGAATCGGCCGGTGCATATTTCCGATACCACCAGCACCAGCCCTCTTTGACGAGTTTCTGATTCACGTTCGTCCCGTCCGGCAAGAGCGCGTCGGCGATGATCCTGCCGTATTTGTCCAGGCCGTGGGTGCGGACCGTGACCTCCTTCCCGAACATGAGCGCCGACGCAGCCTGTTTCGCCTTGATCCCGTACGCCTGCCCTTTTTCGGGACAGTCGATGCCATGGAGCCGAATGAGCTCTGCACGGTGGTCGTGCATCACTTCGATCGTGTGACCATCCAGAATCCCAACGACCTCGCCTGAGAAATCTCCGGCCGCCAGACTCGGCATCGCAAGAACAACGGCGCCGATCACCGCCCCCCAGGCACCTTGCGGTGCCATTCTCCCACTTCGCTGAAGTATCCTACAATTCCCCATGGCTCACACGTGAGGGCCTCACCACCTGCGGCACACTGACGTAAGCCTACTACTGCCACAGAGCCAAAGTCCTGCCTTTATTCCTCCCCCTCCATCACCATGGGGCGGACCTCACGGGTGACCTGGAAAAGTTCATCGCTGTCCATAAAACAATGGCCGACCAGACCATGCCAAGTCCTTCAAACTCCTCGATCTCTGAGCTAAGAATGCAGCTGAATCAAGAGTGATCGAACCCGTGGCGAGATGATCGTCCCGAATAGGTATGGCCCATACGGCAGGCAGTCTCTGGGATTCGCAATGCTGGATTAGGACGGCTTCATCGAAGCCGTGACGGACCGAGAAGGTTGAACCTGATCATTGCACCGTGTTCGTCGTCGCCGATCAAGCCACCACGCAACCATGGGAATGAGCACAAACGAACCAGGCGCCATCAACGCCACGAGGTAGGGACCGAGGGCACATACTCTGAAGAACTCGTGAACCAGCCGGCGTCCTTCCACGGCTGTCCAGCGGGCACCATTGCGTTGCTTCATGAACAACCGTACCAGGCCATGTATCCCATGTATCTCTGCGCGAATGCGATCCCGCTCTCGCAGTAATGGATCTTTGAATACGGCGCAGAGTTTCTTGAACCAGGCCCGATGCCAGTCGAGTTGCATCATGTCTCCCGTGCCTCATTCTGGCGGTCGAGCACCCGCCGACCGTGCTGCTCCAATTCGTTCATGGAGACCTTGACCGTAGAGAAGAGGTCCACCACAAAGTGCTCGTTCGTAACCTCCGACACCCGAGCCTCCGCAATCCCCGTCGGCTCCTCTGCCTGTGGGAGAAAGATCAACAGGGTCAGCTGCATCCCGACGCGCACCGGCTGTGTGCCCGTCAGATTGAGCCGCTTTGACCCGACACCCGTGAGCATCGCGTCTCCCATCACCAGGGTCCCCTGATCAATCCCGGAATACATCACCCGCACATCGTCCGAATGACAGTGCCCCGATAGGGATCGCTCGCAGACATTCATCCATAACGACTCGTTCATCTCGCCTCCTTGTTTAGGCATCACGTGTGCGGCAGGTTCCTCTCTCAACTTGGATCGCTTCCAACTCGGCGCTATTGCTGCCTGCACCCGGTGCGTGCCGTTTCCATCCCGACGGCTATCTGATCCAAGCGTATCGTGGCTCCCCCGCAGGCGATATACCGAAATAGCATGTATTCCCCTCCCTCAGATGAGTGGGGTGTGATCCCGTATGCACGGCACGCCATTTATGAGGACGGTGAAAGAGCGCAAGAAACGACTCAACCAAGACATCGGTGCGTCAGGGGCGTTGACCGTGTGAGACAAATCGAAGGGATGAGGATGAAGTCCTTCCGAGCGAAGGGATGACTACACTCCGATGCTAGGTGGATCAATTCTGATGATTCGAATGCCTATATATGAGCCGCTGCTCTTCACCATGGGAAAGGCTTGTACGAACAACGTTCTCTTCTGAATCGTGGGACTCATGCAGCCTTTGACGGTGTAGCTGCTTCTTGCCATGTGTTCTTTCCTTCGCCGCACTGGTGTCGGTGCTCCGACACCTTCCCGGCTTGAATCCACAGCCCACAACCAGGACAAACCGCACAGGCACAGTGGACGCAATGCCTAACGGCGCCCAGGTGGCAGACGCAAGGGCAAATCGCTTCGGCTTCCACAGCGTCATACACAAACCATCTCCAAACACGCGTGAGCACGCTGGACTCAGGAGACTGTGGGTTGCTAGTCATGTGCGAAATCATGGTGAGGCCGTTTGCCCATATTGATTGAGCAAGGGGAGTGCCATAGTCCGCGGGTACTCCTATCTCTATTCGTTGGACTCAGCTGGAAGAGACCCACATCAAGTGGATGACACCTGGATCCAATCCAATCCACAGATTCCCAGAAAGATCCAGTGATGGACCGGACTGTGAACCATCACTCTTGCACTCTTGCTTCGCGCCCAACAGATCGTCCAGGACGCTGAATCTGCAACCGCGGCGCAACCAAGGCGGCCGTATCCCGGACCGGTTTCGTCCGATCAGGTGATTTCTCCAGCAGTTACCAGGAGAAGGTTTGGGGTGGATGACGGGTTTCGAACCCGCGACCTCCGGATCCACAATCCGGCGCTCTAACCAACTGAGCTACATCCACCGTACGAGGTCGGCGTAGGCAAGAACTTTCGAGGACGGCACGGGATCTTAACAAAGACGAACAAAATCCCGCAACCGACTCCTTAACCCCGGCGATCGAACGCGGCTTGCATCTCGGCTAAGATCGCGCTTGCTGCAGCGGCGGGATCCGATGCCGCTCTGATCGGCCGGCCGACCACCAGGTAGTCGGCCCCGGCGGCAATGGTCTGGGATGGAGTGGTGGCGCGGGCATGGTCGTCGGTATCCTTACCCGCCGGACGGACGCCCGGCGTCACGATCAGAAAACGAGGCCCCACCTTGGGGCGGAGCACACCGGGTTCTTCCCCCGACGCGACGACTCCGTCGCAGCCCATTTCGGAAGCGAGCAGCGCCCGGGCCGTCACCAGGTCCTGAACCGAATGTTGAATCCCCATCTCCCTCAGATCATGACTGTCGAAATTGGTCAGCACCGTGACGGCCAGGAGCTTCAAACTCGAATCACCCCGCCCCTTCACCGCAGCCGCCAGTGCCTTCCGGTTCGCGTGAATGGTCAAGAATTCGACTCCCATGGCGGCCACCCGTTCGGTTGCCCGACGGACCGTCTCTTCAATATCGAGGAACTTGAGATCGAGAAAGACCCGCTTTCCTCGATCAATCAACCGTTGCACCATGTTCGGACCGGCAGCCGTGTACAGCTCCAACCCGACCTTGACGAACGTGATCTGATGGTGAACCTGATCCATGAGTCGGTCCGCCTCAGCTGCCGACGGCACGTCAAGCGCCAGGATCAATCTGTCATGTGCATGGATTTTCGACACGATCCCTCCTCTCCGGGACAACGCATACTCTTGACGATACAACGAGTCCTATGGTACAAGTCCCCTCTTTTTAAAAGGAGTGTACGTCATGCCGGTGATCCATAAGTCAACCATTCGTCGAGCGCGGCAAGCCGAAAAAAGGCGGGCACGAAACCACGCCGCTCTGAGCGTCGTCAAGGGACTCGTGAAGAAAGTCCAGACCGCCGTCGCCGAAAAGAAGGCCGAAGACGCCAAGACCTCGTTGCGGGCGGCAGAGGCGGCCCTGAGCAAGGCGGTGACCAAAGGTATATTGAAAGCCAATACCGCCTCCCGACGAATCTCACGCCTTACGATCCGCGTCAACGCCTTGGGTGCTGCCCGCGCGTAACCGTTCGCACGTTTGGAACAGGTTTTGTTCGGTTTCTCTGCTCTGGTGAAACCGGCGTTCGCCCCAAGGCAGTTGGCTGAACATTCTGTCGCTCTCGTTCGCATAACCCGAACATCAGCTGATCCAGAATGCGCTCCGGCCGGCCGGAGCTCCCGCCCTTGAGCGCATTGTCCGCTAGCTGGAATCGCCGAAACGCCTCCATAAGATGCCGCTCGGAAAACCGATCGAGAAACGCGCGAACGCTCGACGGGTCCATCCGGAATGTCCTCGCCACCTCCACCTGACGTCCTCCCTCCCGCATGAGGTCTTTGGCTTTCCAGAGACGCCGGTACTGCCAGACCAGCGCGCCCAGAATCTTGAGCGGAGCCTCGCCGGATTCCATGTTCCTCGCCATGATGGCCAGCGCACGGGCCCGGTCCCCGGCGCCGATGGCCGCGGTGAGATCAAACACTGATGCCCCCGGCTCTATTCCACGCATGACGGCCACATCTGCCGCGGTGACCGAACGGTCAGACGGTACATACGAAGCCAGCTTTTCCAGTTCCCGTCGGGCGGCATAGAGCGATCCTGCGCAAGACTCCTTGAGAAGCTCTATCGCCCCCTCCTCCAACTTGATGCCGAGCCGCGCCGCTTCCGCCTTGAGCCACGGCACGTACTGCGACTCCTTCGGAGGGGAACAGTCGACGACCACCGCGCTCTTCATGAGCATCTGCGTGAATTTCAACCGACGATCCAGTTTGGACGCCACCAAGGCGAGGGTCGTGGAATCGTTCGGGCATTCGAGATACGGAAGCAGCGCCTCGGCCTGTTTGGCTGGAAGCTTGTCCGCGCCTTTCACGACGACCAGCCGGCGGGACGCGAACACCGCAGGTTCCGAGGCACAGGCCGCGATTTCCAGCCCTTCCGCTTCGTCCCCATAAAATAGATTGCTATTGAACGCGTCGCCTTGCGCTCCGACGACCGCCGTCTTCAGGCATGCCACCGCCTCATCCCTCAGCAAGTCGTCCTCGCCCACGACTGCATAGATCGAAGCGGGCTCGGCCTGCCGAAGATGCGATGGAAATTGAGCCGGCAAAAGCGATGGCGGCATGAGGGTGTGCGCTTACGGCGCTTTCGATTCAAGTTTGGGATTCGGTTTGGCCAACTGTCCCGATTCAAGCTGAAGAAGGAAACGCGACGCCAGGTCCTCGGCCACAAATTTACCCGCCTGTTCGAGGGAGCGGTTCTGAAGCACGCGATTGAACTGCAGGTCCGTCGTGATGAAGAATTCCGACGCGCCCTTGGAGACATACATCCAGACGACGCGCTTCGTTCTCGTTTCTTCAACCTTGACGGCGACCACCACTTCCGTTCGGCTTTCAAACGTCGTCGTCTGATCGAAGCTCAGCGTCGGGACGACGACGGAGAGAATTTGTCCTGACAACACGAGGTCGGCGGCCTCCGAATCCGAAACGACCTGCGCCCCGCTCCCCGACGCAAACTCATGCCTGAGGTAGTTGGTAAATCGCGACTCCAAGTTCGGCTCGAAGCTCTTGTTCTCCAACGTCCGGATGACTATCCGAGGCGGCGGAGTTGAGGATGCGGTCACCGAAGAGCCGCCGATCGTAGGACCGGGACCCTCCACCCGAAACTGATAACCACACCCGGCCAGCATGCCTATCGTTACGGCAAGACCGGCACCCAGCGACAGCACTTCGACGTAGAGGCGCGGCGAACCGGGCCGTGAGGCTCCAGACTGTGGGGACGCGGAATTCATCAGACGACAAAATTGATCAATTTCTTCTCGACATACACGATTTTTTTCAGTTCTTTTCCGTTCAACCATTCGGCCGCCTGAGCCCTGGCCAACCCCTCGACTTCATCCCGCGTAGAACTGACGGGCACTTCGATCTTGCCACGAAGCTTGCCGTTGATCTGAATCGGAATAATCATCTTGTCACTGACGATTAGCGCCGGATCGAACGTCGGCCATGCCTGTTGCGAAATGCTCGGCGGATGATCGAGCAATACCCACAGCTCTTCGGCCAGATGAGGGGCGAACGGAGAGAGCAACTGGACAAACGACTCGATCACGGCACGAGACCGCCGATCGGCCTTCGTCATCTCATTGGTGAAGACCATCATCTGCGAGATGGCCGTATTGAATCGGAGCGCCTCGATGTCCTCCGTGACCTTCTTGACCGTTTGATGCAAGAGGCGCCGCTGCTCCATGCTCGGAGGCTCGTCGACAATCGTCTCGGAAACCTGCCCTTCCTCGTTGATCATGAGTCGCCAGACCCGTTCGAGAAAGCGCGTCACGCCTTCCACACCCCGAGCGCTCCAGGGCTTCATCGCCTCCAGCGGGCCCATGAACATTTCGTACAGGCGCACGGCATCGGCGCCGAACTGATCCATCATTTCATCAGGATTCACCACGTTACCGCGTGACTTGGACATCTTCTGATTGTCTTCACCGAGGACGATACCCTGATGGACCAGTTTCTTGAATGGTTCGGGCGTGCCGACGACACCGATGTCGTACAAGACTTTGTGCCAGAAGCGAGCATACAGGAGATGCAAGACGGCATGCTCGCTCCCGCCGACGTACAGATCGACCGGCATCCAATACTTTTCTTTGGCGCGATCCACGAGGTGTTTCTCGTTGTCCGGATCGATGAACCGCAGATAGTACCAGCAGGATCCTGCCCATTGCGGCATGGTGTTGGTTTCCCGCCTGGCCGGCTTGCCGCTTATCGGATCGGTGGTTTCGAGCCAGCTCTCCAGATTGGCCAGCGGACTTTCCCCTGTCCCCGACGGTTTGAAGTTCTTCGTTTCGGGCAGTCGTAGCGGCAGCTGTTCTTCAGGAATCGGTTGCGGCATGCCGTCCACCCACACAATCGGGAAGGGCTCACCCCAGTAGCGTTGGCGGGCAAAGAGCCAGTCCCGCAGCTTGTAGTTGACCGTCTTCCGGCCCTGGCCGCGCGATTCCAGCCACGCGGTGATCTTCGGGATGGCCTCGACCGGCAACAGCCCGTCGATCGAGAATGAACCATCCGGCGCGGTTGAGTTGACGACCCGCCCGACTTCGGTGTCGACATAGGCCGCTTGCTCGACGTTTCCACCGGCAATGACTTCGCGAACCGGGAGCTCATATGTCTTGGCAAACGCCCAGTCGCGCGCATCATGCGCCGGGACGGCCATAATGGCTCCTGTTCCATAGCCCATCAGGACGTAGTCCGCGATCCAAATCGGCAGCGCATCCCCGTTGACCGGATTGACGGCATGACCTCCGGTGAAGACGCCGGTCTTGTCCTTCTGCAAGTCCTGGCGCTGCAAATCGCTCTTCTTGGCGGCGGCCTCTCGATAGAGCGTGACCTCGTTCCGCCGCTCCGCGGTCGTCACCGCACTCACCAGCGGATGCTCCGGCGACAGGACCAAGTAAGTCGCCCCAAACAGCGTATCCGGTCTGGTGGTGAACACGCGAATGGCCCCCTTCATGTCGGCCAAGCTGAATTCCACTTCCGCGCCGATCGATCGACCGATCCAGTTCTTCTGCATCTCGAGCGTGCTGGCCGGCCATTCCACGAGTTTCAAATCATCGAGCAATCGATCGGCATACGCGGTAATCTTCAGGACCCATTGGCGCATGGGTCGACGGACGACGTCGAATCCTCCGACCTCGCTTTTTCCATCGACGATTTCTTCATTGGCCAGGACCGTACCCAGGGCAGGACACCAATTGACCGGAACTTCCGCCACATAGGCGAGCCCGCGCTTGAACAGCTGCAGGAAAATCCACTGCGTCCAACGATAGTAGTCCGGATCCGTCGTGCTGAGCTCGCGATCCCAATCGTACGAAAGCCCGATCCGCTTCATCTGCCGCTTGAACGTGGCGATGTTTTCGGCTGTCGTAATGGCCGGATGGATGCCCGTCTTGACGGCATATTGCTCGGCGGGCAAGCCAAACGCGTCCCATCCCATCGGATGCAGAACATTGAATCCCCGCATCCGCTTATAGCGGCAGACGATGTCCGTCGCTGTGTAGCCTTCAAGATGGCCGACGTGGAGGCCTGATCCGGAGGGATAGGGGAACATGTCCAAACAGTAGTATTTGGGTTTGGACGGATCGTCCGTGGCGCGGAATGGTCGCTGCGCCTCCCAATAGGCCTGCCACTTCGCCTCAATAGCGTGATGATCGTACGTCTTGCTCATGTGCCTTGGATGAAGCCGCTGCTGGAGACCACAATCAAAGAGGAGGACTCTAGCATAGACCAGCCGGTGCAACAAGAATCCTGAAGTGGCCCCGCGAGCAATCGGAGAGGAAGGATCGATATCGCATCCGTGTCACAGGTCGACCCATCCTTTGCTCTGAGTGAACTGCTCCGACCGGTGACCCACAGACTAGAACCTATCTCAAAATCGATCTTGGAGGCAGTCGGTCTTGCACAACGTGGTCTCACGCATGGCAAAAGATCAAATTTGGCTGAA
>Ga0268299_1002205_pt1 | contig 25182 bp, 26 predicted proteins | sample NOBtaG_FD_193484 | JGI IMG/M metagenome (GOLD analysis project Ga0268299, IMG submission 193484) | Activated sludge microbial communities from bioreactor in Nijmegen, Gelderland, Netherland - NOB reactor | ecosystem: Engineered > Bioreactor > Aerobic > Activated sludge | place: Netherlands...
CCGAAGCACGTTCAGCTGCTGCCGTAGCACCATGTTCTCGGCTGCAAGCCGCGCCCGCGACACAATTAACGACGTCGCAACAGCCAAGAACATGCGTTTCAGCGCTACCATTGACGCCGACGCTAGCCGATTCCGCCACCGAGTCAAACCGGATTGAGTTTCCGGTACAGACAGCATCTGAGAGCGAACCTTGCTCAGGCACTGGTGGAGCGAGAGGTACTGGGTTCAAACTTTCTCTGATTTTCTACCAAACAAACAGAGAAAATTTGAATCGTTCTGGGAGTACGGGCGTGAAGCGCTTCGCTCAGTACGCATGGCGGTGCGAATTCTGAGCAAATTGTGGGCCGCTTCCAGCCAGAGTCTCACGAAACGTTGAATGGTGGGAATTGCCGCGGACCATTGTGCCGCGGCTTCCTTTGATCTTTCACCGCATCGTCGCGGGAAGCCAAAGCGCGATCACGGGAAACGCGAAGACAAGTAGCAGGCGCAGTACGTCGGCGGCGATGAAGGGAACCACGCCGGCGAACACGCGGCTCAGCGGCACATCGGGCACAATGCTCTTGATAACGAACACGTTCAGCCCGACCGGCGGGGTTAACATTCCGATCTCGATCACCATCACCGTGAGGATCCCCCACCAGACGACGTCGTAGCCGAAGCCAGTCACGATCGGCAGCACGATGGGGAGCGTCACGAACAACATCGTGAACGGATCCATGAAACAGCCGAGAAAAATGTAGAAGAGCAGAATGAGCAGGAGAACCGCCACCGGCGCCATGTTGAGCCCCTGCACCCAGGCGACAAGGTCATTCGGCAGGCGTACGAAGCCGATGTAGAACGAAAATGCCGCCGCCCCGATCGTCACCAGATAGAGCATGCCGGCGCTGGTGGCGGTCTCGTCGAGCACGCGCCAGAACGCGCCCCTCGCGAGCCCGCCGCGCAGCAGCGCGAACAAGAAAGCGGCGCCCGCGCCGACCGCGGCGGCTTCGGTCGCCGTAAAGGCGCCAACGTAGAGCCCGCCGATCACCAACCCGAACAGCGCCAGTACCGACCAACTTCGTGCGAGCGCTGCGAGCATTGCACCGCCGGGAACACGATCACCCGCCGGCGCCAGCGATGGCCGCAGCCGGGTCATCGCCACGACGACCAGTAGGTAGAACAGTACGGCGATCGCCGCAGGCAGCATCGCGGCAATGTACATTTTGCCGATCGACGCACTGGCCAAAACCGCAAACACGATCATTATCGAGGATGGCGGAATGAGCATTCCGAGCGTGCCGCCGGCCGCGACCGATCCGGTCGCGAGTTCGATTGAGTAGCCACGCTGGCGCATCTCCGGCAGCGAAACCCGCCCCATGGTGGCCGCGTTCGCGACCGAGGAGCCGGTCACCGCCCCGAAGCCGGCGCAGGCGCCGATCGTGGCCAGCGCCAAGCCGCCGCGGAAGCGGCCGAGCAATGCGTGGGCGACGTTGTAGATGTCTCGGGAAACGCCGGCTGCCGCCGCGAACCCGCCCATCATTACGAACAGCGGTATGGTGGCGAGATCGAGCGATGCCAGCATATCCGCCGACGAGATCGCCAGCGAGAACAGGCCCGGAGTTGGCGCGCCGTGAACGGCGGTGACGGCCGCGAGCCCGGCCAACCCCATGCAGACTGCCAGCGGGATCTGTAGCATCAGCAAAGCGAGCATTGCGACAAACGCCAGCGCGGTGACGGCGCCCGGCGTGCGCAAGCCGAGGGATTTCATCGCCGGCACCAGATCGGCCGGCACGAGCAGGGCCGCGGTGCTGACTACGGCGATCGCGATTACAACGGTGGCGATCGGACCGCGCCAACGCGACGGCGTGATCGAGGCCGCGCTCTGCACTTCGGTCGCCGCCGTCGCGCCACGCGCGGCCTCGCGGATATGGATGAGGGTCGCGACCATCTGCACCGGGACGCAGAGGCCGAAGACTCCGGCGACGACCCACCAGAACGGGGACATCGGCAGCTGCAGAATGACCGTCGTCGCATCGCGCGCCGTCAAACCCTGAGCATGAATCGCAAAGCGCCAGGCGAGCACTGCCACGAACAATGTGCCGAGCACTCCGCCGACAGCAGCCAGAACTGTTCTTTGCCGCACGGAGAACATCACGTCGAGGAAATCGACCGTGAGATTTCGGCGCGCCCCCAGCACACGGGGGAAGCAGGCGGCGATAATCGTCGCCAGTGCTAGTTCCGCCAATTCGTTGAAGCCGGGGATCGGACTGTTGAAGAGAAGCCGCATCAGCACGTCGCCGATGGTCAGCAGCGAGATAAGCAGCATGCCGACGATGGCCAGGAGCGCCACGCCACGGGTCACCGCGGTGGACAAGCGATGGGCACGCTCCAGCCAGACGGCGCCCGCGCCGTTCCCAGACTCCATCATCCGCCGCTCCCTGCGCCTTGCGCACAGCGCAGGCGCCCCCGCAGTTCGCAACACTTGCAGTCTAATGCAGGTGGGGCATTATGCCGTCAATCGGGTTTCGTCATCCAACCTCGACAAGCGGAGCGAGCACGCGATGAATATCCAGTCACGGTCGCAGTCCGACACCGCCGCGGCGCGAGCGCCTTCGATCCGGGGCCTGCATCATTTCGCCTACAAGTGCAAAGACCCCGAAGAGACTCGGGCCTTTTACGAGGACCTGCTCGGCCTGCCGCTCGTGCACGTCATCGAGGAGCATGACGTCAAGACGACGACGGGCGACACCGTCTCGTTCGCGCATTTCTTCTTTCAAATGCGGGACGGCTCGTTCATCGCGTTCTTCGATCTCGGCGACAGCCGCAAGAGCGAGCCCGATCCGGCGACGCCCGCTTTCGTCAATCACCTCGCTCTGCGTGTCAATTCGGAAGAAGAGCTCGTGACGCTCAAGAGCCGGCTCGAGGCCGCGGGGCACTCCGTCATCGGGCCGATGGAGCACGGTGAATTCGTCCGCTCGATCTATTTCTGGGATCCGAACGGCATCCGGATGGAATTCGCCTATACCTGCCAGACGCCCGAGCACGAGCAATCCTCCGCCGCCGAGGCACATGCGCGGCTCGAGCGGTGGGCGCGGGAGACGTCGCCCGCCGCTCGCGCGCAACGCCGGCCGGCCGAGTAACCGCAGAGCAAGTTGCGCGCCGAGCAAGCGACAGCGGGAGCACAGGACCATGAAACCGGGGGCCGGTCCGCACATCGACCGGCAGGTCGAACTCCACCTGATGGGGGACTGGGGTTGGGCGAATATTCACCGCGTGTGCGGCTGGCTCGGCTCGCAGCTGCTGGAATGCGCGCGGTCGGGGTCGCGCTACGCGATCTGGAGCACGCCTTATGTTGCCACCGAAACGGTGTTCGCCGTTTCAGACGGCAAGGTGGACATGGCTTTCTCCACGCCCGCTCATCATGTGGCGAACGCGATTGACGGTGTCGGCCCCTACGAAGGCAAGAAAGTTGGCCCGCTCTTCTCGCTCGGCACGTTTCCGCAGACCGACAGCCTCATCCTGGCGATCGACAAGAAGCTCGGTATCAAGACGTTCGACGACATCCGCAAGAAGAAACCCGCGCTGCACATCTCGACGCAAGGCGAGGACGGCGTCAACAATCTCGGTTATGCGGTTCACCGCCTGCTCGAGTCGGCCGGATTGCCGCGGGCCCAGATCGAGGAATGGGGCGGCTCGTTCGTCGAGGCGGTGCCGCCCGACCAATGCTGCAAAGCGGTGCGCGACGGCCGCGCGAACGCGATCTTCTACGAAGCGGTCATGACGCCGTACTGGCGCAATCTCGCACGCGACTTTCCTCTCAACTTCATACCGTTCGAGCGGCACGTGCTGGATTCGCTGTATCAGAGCTTCGGCTGGAAGACCAACGTGGTGCCGGCGGGCCTACTCACCGGCCTGGACCAGCCGCTCGAGGCGCTCGATTGGTCGGACTGGCTCTCCATGGTGCGGCCGGAGTTCCCGGACGACGTCGCCTACGCGATCGCCTGGGCCGCCTGCAACACGACGGAAATCATCGAGCGGCAATACCGTCATCTTCCGCCGCAGCATAGCCCCCTCACCTACCCGCTCGATCCGCGTAAGATCGCGCGAACCGCCATTCCCCTGCATCCGGGCGCCGAGCGGTATTATAAAGAAGCGGGATACATCTGACCGACGCAACGGGGAGGAATAACGTGACTGTCGCCGAGATCCCGCCACCCCGTGACGACCGCCCGCCGCTTAAGGCGAACGTGTTCGAGGCGTCGCGCTCGAGCACCTGCACGCTCGCGCCGTTGTTCCCCTATCTCCACGCTGGCGCCATCGTGCCGACCATCGCGCTATTCTGGGGCCGGCGCGAGGGAGATTACGGTCATTTCGAGCATTTCAATACGATCGACGAGGTCGTGATCGTGCTTGGCGCGGACGGCGCTGTGGGCCGGGCGCGCACCGGTCTCGTGCGCGTGAACGCTAAGACGCACATGGTGGGCAAATTCCTGCCCGACCCGGAGAATCCGGAGCAGTTCGCGCTGATCTCGATCACCCAGCGCCAAAGCGAGAACGAGCCGCAGCGCGAAGCCGTTTGGTTCAAGTGCGAAAAGTGCCAGACCGATCTGATGCGGCTGGAATTCGACTGGCAGCCGGTGGCGACGCGGGAGCAGGAGGCGGCGCTCGGCGCATACCCGCCGCTCGAAACGGTGGTGAAATCTTCCCACGCTGCGGAGCGCTACAACGCCAATCGCACGTGCCCGAAATGCGGCCACGGCAACGGCCCATTCCCGCTCGAGCGGTGGGGTTGGGACCGCTATGCTGCGCAATCGACCGCTATCCGCAAGGCCCAGGCGGTGCTCGCCTCGGCCGCGGAGTGAGCGCCATGCGCGGCAAGATGATGTTCATGACGTTCAAGGAGGCCGAGTCGGCCGGCCGCTACGACGAATATCCGATGTTGCCCGCCGGCGTCGATCCGCAGCTTCATTTGAGCCGCAACGACCGTCCGCAGCCCTTCTATCTCGTCTGCGAGAAGGATTGCGTGCTGGTGCAGATGTCGGGGCGAGGCCTCGTCCGTTTCGCATCTGGCCCGGCGCGATGGTTCGGCATGGATCCCGGGGATTTCGTCTATGTCCCGGCCGGGACGCCGCACCGCATCGAGCCCGAAACGGCTTCGGTCCAATATCGCTACAAAGCGCAACAAGCCGGTCTCGAGGCGGTCGAATGGTACTGCGAGGGTTGCGGCCATGCCCTGTGGCGGCATACCTTCGACACGTCGGCTATCGTACCGCAGCGCGCTTACGCCGATGCCTGCGCTGCGTTCAATGCGGACGCGAAGCACCGGACTTGCGCCAGGTGCGACCGCGAACATCCGGTCGTCGATTTTCCCGAATCCCGCTGGCGCCAGATTGCCGAGGAACTCGCCGGCGTCGAAGCGCTGTCATGAAGGAAAGGCCCGCGGCGCGCACCGGCGTCGCGGGCCATGCGATCGCTTCCGCTATTTCTTCGCGCGGATCGCCGCGATCTCCTCGCCAAATGCCTTCAACACCGCGGCTCCATTGGGCGTGGCTTTGACCCATTCGGCCGTGATCGGTTCGAACTGCTTCATGAGTTCGGCGATTTCCGCATCCGAGAAGGTCGTGATGGTCTGCCCCGGCAACGCGCGGACCTCCTCTATCGTGGCTTTCATGTCGTCGTCGCAATACTTGCCGTATGAGGCCGAGAGCGCCGCGCCGGAGTGCTTCTCCATCGCCTGCTTCACCTTGTCCGGCAGGCTCTCCCATGTACGATTGTTCATGCCCATCATCCCGCCGACGGCGCCGAGCGGCACGGTGATGTGGTACTTCATCACCTCATGATGCTTGAAGGAGGTGAAGGCTAGCCAGGGGCTCAAGCTTCCGTCGAGCACGCCCTTGCTCACCGCCTCGTAAACGCTGGTGATCGGCATCTGCACGCCAGTCGCCTTGAGCGAGGTCATCATCTGCGCATTGACTCGCCCGGCGATGCGGAACTTCAAACCGGCGAGCGACTTCACCGTCGAGATCGGGGACTTGCTGTGCAGCACCGAGGGCGGCAGCGCCGCGAGTCCGATGGGACGGACTTGATCGTATTCTTCCTTGATCAGGCCCCTCTCGTAAAGTCGCCACAGGGCCACGGATCCTTCGGTGGAATTGGTGACGAAGAATGGCAGCTCGGCGACCGAGGTGCGCGGGAACTTTCCGGGGACTAGCGGCTGCAATATCCAACCGATGTCGGCGACGCCGTTGTTGACCGCGTCGTATACCGTGCGGGCATTGGCCAGCGTCTCCCAGTAGAACTCGATCTTGACCGCGCCGCCGCTGTCCTTCTCGACGGCGGCCGCCCACGCGCGGTTGGCGAGATTGACGTTGACATTGGGCGGTGCCCAGCTCGCAAACTTGAGCGTCACGGTCTGTGTCGCCGCCGGCGCGGCAGCCAGCACGGCGATGAACGGCAATGCAAGAATTGTTCTCAAGATTTCCTCCCTCGCTCTTTTTGTCGTGCAGCAAAGAATGCTGACGTTGTTCGGCAATCTATCCGCCGAGCGGCGGCCGGTAAAGCGCTCTTGGATCGGCGGCCTCGGTGGATGCGCATGCCCCGCAGTACCGAGCGGTCTATCGACTCGTGCGGCCTCAAAATGGCAGCCTGCTTTCCAAGTAGCGGCTCGCTCGGTCACTTCGCTGCGCGAGAAGGTGCCGTTGCAGATCATGCGCGGCGGCTTAACGCCAACACCGTGTGAGGGAACGCCGGACGTGAGCTCATTTTCTTTCGAGGCGGAATGGCACGAGCTGTCTCCCGGGTTTGTCAAGTGCCTCACGGCGGGCAGCGGGCCCACTTTGCTATATCTCCACTCGGCGGCCGGGTTTCGGCCGTCGCCTCCGGTCGAGCGCCTGTGCCGGCGCTTTCGTGTCGTTGCGCCGATCGTGCCTGGCTTCGACGGCACACCGATGTTGCAGGGCGTCGGATCGGTCGCTGCGCTCGCCGATGTTTACGCCGCCCTGATTGACAAGATCGCCGGCGGGCGGTGCGGCGTCGCCGGCCAGTCGCTCGGCGCCTGGATCGGAGCCTGGCTCGCGCTGAAGCATCCCGAGAAGGTCGAGCCGCTGATTTTGGCGTCGCCGGCCGGCTTCCGGGATCCCTCGTTGCCTCCCTTGAGCTTCGAGCCCGAGACCATGCTGCGCCAGCTTCACGCGCACCCCGAACGGCGGCCGCCCGAAACCCGCCCGCCCGAGCAACTCGCGAGCAACCGCGAAGCAATGAAGCACTACCGCGCTGGCACGTCGTGGGACGAGGATCTCAACCGGCGCATTGGCGAAATCCGCTCCCTTACTCTGATCGTACACGGCACCAAGGACGTCCGCGTTCCGGCCGATGCCGTGCGGAAGATGCGCCAAGTCATCCCGCATTCCCACCTCGTCTACGTCAACGATGCCGCGCACAGCATCGAATTCGATCAGCCCGAGCGGGTCGGAAAGTTGTATGAGGATTTTCTCCTCCGTGGCGAAGCCTTCATCGTCAACGCACCCGTGGCACCGGAGCACGCGTAATGAAATTCTCGCAGATTCACCACATGCCTTACACGGGGATCAACGAGGCGGGCCTCGGTTGGCCGATCTCCAACCGCCGGTTCGACGCCAAGACGGCAATCGACCTTTTTCGTACTTACATCGACGTCAAAGTCTTTGCCGAGGCGTGCGGCTTCGACGAGATCGGCAGCAATGAGCATCACATGAGCCCGTTCGGCATGATGCCGAACCCCAACCTGATCGGCGCGGCCCTAATCGAACGCACGTCGACGGCGCGTATCTTCCAATGCGGCAACCTCGTTCCACTCATCAATCCGCTTCGCATCGCCGAAGAGTATGCGATGCTCGACGTGATGAGCGGTGGCCGGCTGACGGCGGGGCTGATGCGCGGCATCCCTCACGAATATGTCGCCTACAACATCGCTCCCGACGAATCGTGGGGCCGGATGCGCGAGGCCGTCGAACTCATACTCAGAGCTTGGACAGAGCCGGAGCCATTCGGTTGGGAAGGCGAATATTATCAGTTCCGCGCCGTTTCGATCTGGCCACGCCCGGTCCAGAAGCCGCACCCGCCCCTCGCCATGTCTGGCGGGAGTCCAAGCTCGGCGCGCTTCGCAGCCGAGTTCAAGGCGATCATGGGCATTCTCCGAGTCACCGACCTCGGACAGGCAAAGGAGCTGATCCGGATATACACTGAACAGGCGCGCGCCGACGGGTGGGAACCCGGGCCGGATCGATTCATGGTTGGCGTGCCGACCGCGGTCGCGGAAACATTCGGCGAGGCCAAACAGGTACTGCATCAGGGTACTCAGTATTTCTTCGACGTGCTCCAAGGCGGCATCAACCGCGCGCAGCAATTGGTCGTCCGGAACACGCGCTACAACAGCGGAGACCGCAACGTGCGGCCGCTCGACCGGGACCAACAGATGAAGCTCGCGTCGGTCGAGGAACGGATCGAACGCGGCCAAGTGCTTTGCGGAACCCCCGACATGGTCGTCGACCAAATCCGGCGCATGTACGCCGAGCTCGGCCACGGCCACATGAATCTGATCATCAAGATCGGCAATATGCCCGATGACTTCGTGCACCGGAGCATGCGCCTCATCGGGGAAGGCGTACTGCCGCGAGTGCGAAGCCTTGGTACGGAGGCGTCGGAGCGTGCCGCCTAGCGGTTGAGACTGGACGTCCGCTTCGACTTCGGTCGCGCCACCAATCAACAAGTCATTCGGGGGTTTTGTGGGTCCAACTGCCTCTGACTGGCTTCTGCGGCGCCTGTCAGTATGCCATTCTTCTTCCTCCCAACGCTCGGTGTCCTGTAAGATACTGATATAATAACGGATGTGGGAGGAAACAAAATGCCGCGCAAATACATTCCCAAGAAGAGCCTCCGCCGTCGCACGTTTCTCGCAGGCGTCGGCGCCGCGACCATTACCGCTGCCGTGCCATTGGGCTTGGGGCGGGCCCAAAGTCAGAAGATCAAGATCGGCACGCTGTATCCGCGCTCGGGTATTCAGGCGCAGATCGGCATCGACTGCCAGCGCGGCGTTGACGTTTCGGCAGAAGTGCTAAAGTTGCGCGGTTACCCGGAATTCGAGATTCTGGCGGGCGATACCGAATCCAATCCTGCGGCATCGCGCGCGCAATGTGAGAAGCTGATTGATCAAGGCGCGCATGTGATCAGTGGGTGTTTCGATTCCGGCGCCACTTTGGCAGCGGCACAAGTGTGCGAGCAAAAGGGCATTCCGCTCGTCGTCTCGATCGCGGCAGCACCAGCGCTGACCGAGCAGGGCTACAAGACGGTGTTTCGTAATTTCGTTACCGGCCCGATGGTCGTCGCGGATTCGTACAATTTGCAGAAGGAACTTTTCAAACTCGGCGGCAAGACTCCGAAGACGGCCGTGCTACTGCATACACACGATACATATGGCAGCAATACGCGCGACGCCATGATTGCGATGTTTCCCAAGTTCGATATGCCTTACAAGTTCGTCGATACCATAGCGTATGACGTCGCGGCCCGCGATCTGTCGGCCGAAGTACGCAAGGCGAAGGCGACGGAAGCGGAATTGCTGGTCGTCATCAGCCGCGTAAACGATGCGATTCTGATCACGCGCGAAATGGTCAAGCAACGCTGGGTGCCGATGGGGATCGTCGCTGCGGGCCCCGGTTGGTACGAAAATGTCTACATGACATCGCTGAGCAATATCTCCGACGATGTGGTGACCACGTCGCCCTGGTACGATCCCAATAAGCCGCTCAGCAAGATGCTCGAAGCAGCATTCAAGAAGAAATTTCCGGAACGCGAGTTGAACACAAATCACGTCTACAGCTTCGAAGGCATTATGGTCGCGGTCGATGCGTTCAAACGCGCCGGGTCGACGGAACCCGGCAAGTTGATCGATGCGCTCAAGACGACCAACATCAAGGATAACGTGACGACGGGCGCCGGCATTGTGTTCGACGCCAAGGGTCAGAATCCAAACGTCAAGAACTCCGCGTTCCAAAACAGAGGCGGGAAGAACCTCGTGGTCCTACCACTCGAAGCGGCAGCTACCAAACCTATCTGGCCAATACGCGCGTGGGACAAGCGCGGGTAGACGTCGCGTAACCCAGGACCATGTAGACGACATTCAGCTTATACCCCGCGTTATACCCCGCGGCCGGCCAGAAGGAGCGATTTTGTGACGAATGCTGCATCGGCTACGAGTAGCATTGCAGACTGCCAACATTCCTGACGGATCTATCGAAGTCCCTCAATCGGACTAAGCCGTCGACTGCGGGTCCCTGCACTGTGACCAATGGGCCAGCATGTCGTTTTCAGGATTGGAGAATAGGGTGTGTGTACCGAAAATGTCATTCGATTTGACTCGGTGACGAATCCGGATAGCGTTGGCGTCGATGATCGCGCTAATTCGCCTGCTCCTGGGTCTTCTGTTCGCGCCGTTCCGGCCCAAATCGGCGTTTGAGGCGGAAAACGCAGCTCTTCGCCAGCAGATCATCGTCTTGCGGCGCAAACTGCGCGGCCGGGTGAAGCTCTCGAACGCGGACCGGCTTTTCTTCGTTTGGCTCTATCGGCTGTTTCCGTCGATCTCTCGGGCCATGCTGATCATTCACCCTGACACGCTTGTGCGCTGGCATCGCGCGGGCTTTCGCTGTTACTGGCGTTGGAAGTCGCGCGGCCGAATCGGCCGTCCCAAAGTGGACCACGAACTCCGGGCCTTGATTCGGCGCATGAGCGCCGAGAACATTCTGTGGGGTGCGCCGCGCATTCATGGTGAGCTGCTGAAGCTCGGCTTTGAGGTGGCTCAGTCGACCGTCGCCAAGTACATGATCAAGCGTCGGGAACCACCCTCGCAGACTTGGCGCACCTTTTTGAGCAACCATGCTCCTGACATCGCTGCCATCGATCTCTTTGTTGTGCCGACCATCAGCTTCGGCCTGCTGTATGGTCTCGTCGTCATTCGAATCGCCCGCCGCAATCTGGTTTGGGTTAACGTCACAGCGTATCCCACAGCGGAGTGGGTGGCCCGACAGTTGACCGCGGTATTCCCGTGGCAGGAATGGCCGCGGCACCTCATTCGCGATCGCGACGCCGTCTATGGCGAGGTGTTCCTCAAGCGCCTCAATGCGATGGGCATACGCGATCATCCGACTGCGCCACGTTCACCCTGGCAGAATCCGCACGCTGAGCGACTGATCGGCTCGATCCGGCGAGAATGTCTCGACCGTATTGTGGTCACCGGCGAAGCTCATCTGCGCCGAATTCTTCGGCGCTACACCGACTACTACAATCGGGCGAGAACGCATCGGTCGTTGGCAAAGGATTGCCCCATCCATCGTTCGCTTCAGTCGACCGGGAAGATCTCGTCGTCGCCGGTCCTCGGCGGTCTCCATTATATCTATGTGCGGACGTAATTTTCGATACACACACCTATGCCTATTTAAAGGATGTGCTCCAGCGCATGGCCGATGGTCATCCCATGAACCGTCTCCAAGATTTCCTCCCCTGGAACTGGACGCACACTTCCGGTAATCATTGAGCGACGTGCAATCGGGCGACGCTTACGCTGCTTCTAAGCGGCCAAGTAGGCGCGGCGGAGCTCATCCTTGTAGCGCAGCGCGTTCGCGGGCCCGTCGTGAATGATACGGCCCGTTTCCAGGACGCAGCCGCGGTCTGCGACAGCGAGCGCCGCATGTGCGTTCTGCTCCACCACCAGCATCGTCGTCCCTGACTGCCTCATGGCTGCGATGGCGGCGAATATCTCGGCGGCCACGACGGGCGCCAAACCCATGCTCGGCTCGTCGAGCAGAAGCAGGCGCGGCTCCGACATGAGCGCGCGGCCGATCGCGAGCATCTGCTGCTGTCCGCCCGAGAGCATGCCCGCCGGCGAATCGCGCCGCTCCAGCAATACAGGGAACATCGCGAAGATGCGTTCCAGGCCGCGCGAGGCGGCAGCGCGCGAAGCGATATAGGCGCCGAGCCGCAGATTGTCCTCGACCGACAGGTTCGTGAAGACTTGACGCCCCTCCGGCACCTGCACGATCCCAAGACGCACGCGCCGATGCGCGGGCAGCGCGGTGATGTCGACGCCCTCAAACAGAACGACGCCGCCGCTGGCGCGGTGCACGCCGCAGATCGTGTTCAGCAGCGTGGACTTTCCGGCGCCGTTTGCGCCGACCAGCGCCACGGTTTCCCGCGCCTGGACCGAAAGGCTGACGCCGTGCAGCGCCTGCACGCGGCCGTAGTGACCGGTGAGGGCACGAATTTCAAGCACAGCGAAGCTCCTGCTGGGGCGGCGCCTCGGCCCCGAGATATGCGGCAATGACTTCGGGGTGGCCCTGCACTTCGGCAGGCGTTCCCTCGACCAGCACGCGGCCGGAGACGAGGACCAGCACGCGTTCCGAGAGGCCCATTACCATGCGCATGTTGTGCTCGATGAGGAGCACCGTGACGCCCGTCTCGGCGACAGTCCGCAGTACTCCAACCATCTCTTCGGCTTCGGCGGCATTGAGGCCGGCAGCCGGCTCGTCGAGCAGGAGGAGGCGCGGCCGACTGGCCATGGCGCGCGCCACTTCCAGGCGTTTCAGGGCGCCATACGGCAGCGCTCCGGCATCGACGTCGCGATAGCGGCCGAGGCCAAGTCGTTCCATGAGCGCCCCGGCTTCGGCGCGGCAAGCTTTCTCGGCGGCACGGAAACGGCCGAGCCGCGTGATCGCCGGAAGCAATCCGGCGTCGAGATGGCGGTGTGCGCCCACCATGACGTTCTCAACGGCGCTCATGTTAAGAAACACTTGCGGCGTCTGGAAGGTGCGCGCGAGGCCTTGTCTCGCCAATGTGTGCGGCGGCTGCCCGGTCACGTCCCGCTCGGCGAGAAGAATGCAGCCCGTCGAGGGCGGATACACGCCGCTGATGAGGTTGAACAGCGTGGTCTTGCCGGCGCCGTTCGGCCCGATGAGCGCATATATTCGCCCGGTCGGCACGGCGAAGCTCACCGCTGTGACGGCGGCGACACCGCCGAAGCTCTTGCTCACGAGGTCGAGACGAAGCTCGCTCACCGGCGCCGCCCCATGATGCGCGCCAGCGTCGGCACCAGGCCCGCCGGCATGAAGATCATCGTCGCCATCAATACGACGCCGAAAACGAGCGATTCGTAGTCCTTGAAGACGGTCAGCAGCTGCGGCAGTGCCGTGAGAATTGCCGCGCCGACGACGGCGCCGTAGGTAGAGGCCAAACCGCCCAGCACCACCATCGTCACCAGTTCGATGGAATGGAGGAAGCCGACCTTCCCGGGTGTGATGAAACCGCCATAGTGCGCCGTGAGGCTTCCGGCCAACGCCGCGAGGATCGCCGAAACCACGAAGATCAGAAGTTTGGCGCGCGCGATATCCACGCCCATGGCTTCAGCCGCGACCTCCGAGCCGTGGATCGCCCGAAGCGCCCGGCCGAGCGGCGAATCGATCAGGTTGAAAGCAAGCCAAACTGTGGCGAGCATCAATCCGCCGACGACCCAGTACCACATCGCCTCGCCCTGCAGCGCAAACCCGAACACGGACAGGGGCGCCACCGTCATTCCGTCCGGTCCGCCGGTGAGGCGTTCCTCGGTCGAGATGACCACGGCGATGATGATGCCGAGGCCGAGTGTCGCCATGGCGAGATAGTGGCCCTTGAGCCGCAGGATCGGGCGGCCGAGGGCGAACGCGATCGCCCCGACCAAGGCGGCCGCGGCGACAAGGGAAACCGTCGAGGGCCAGCCGTATTTGGTGCTGAGCACGGCCGATACATAGGCACCAAGGCCGAAGAATCCGGCATGGCCAAGACTGATCTGCCCGGCGAAGCCGATCAACAGGTTGAGGCCGACACAGACGATGGCATTGAGGCCGATAAGAATGGCGATGTCGTAGAAGTAGCGGTTCGGTAGCGCCAGCGGGAGCAGTGCGATCAAGAGCACCAGAAAGCCGAGCCCGCCGTGCCGGTGACCAAGCAGTGTGCGGGCGCGGTCCATCAGACGCGCTCGGTGCTTGCCTTGCCAAAGAGGCCGCCCGGCATGAACACGAGCACGGCCAGAATGATCACGAACGCTATGAGGTCCTTGTATGCCGACGAGAGATAGCCGGCACCCAGCGCTTCGGCCAAGCCGAGCATGAGGCCGCCGACGATGGCACCGATGCCGTTGCCGAGGCCGCCCAGCATGGCAGCCGCAAACCCCTTAAGGCCGACCATGATGCCGACATCGTAGGAGGTAAGCGTGATCGGCGAAATAAGCACGCCCGCCACGGCGCCCAGCAGGGCCGAGAGGCCGAAGCTCAACAGCAGGATGAAGCGCACATTGATGCCGACGAGCTGCGCCGCGCGCCGGTTGTTGGCGGTGGCCAGCATCGCCTTGCCGAGCCTGGTGCGGCTGAAGAAGGCGCCGAGGCCGATCACCACCGCGATCGACGCGCCGATCACCCAAAGCGCCTGGGGCAGGATCGTCGCGCCGCCGATGACGATGGGATTATCGCCGGTAAACGGTGGCACCGTGTGGAACTGCTTGCCAAGGAGCAATTGCGCCAAGCCGCGGATGGCGATCGAGGCGCCGATGGTGATGATGATGAGCGTCACCACGGGCGCACGACGCGCCGGTTCAATGGCGAACTTCTCGAGCGCTACGCCTATCGCGACACCGGCCACGACGGCGATGACGACAGCAAGCGGCAGGGCAACTCCCGCGGCGACGAGAAAGGCAGAGGCCATGCCGCCCGCCATGACGAACTCGCCCTGGGCGAAATTGATGACGCCGCTGGCATTGTAGATGATGACGAACCCGAGCGCGACAAGCGCATAGGTGGCGCCGACGGTCAGACCTGAAAAGAGAAATTGCAGGAGTTCCGCCACCGCGCCCGCTCCTCGACCGGGGAGAGCGGCGGCGCTTGAAGGCGCCGCCGCAGCGCGCCGATCGCTACTTCACCAGCGTCCAGTTGCCCTTCCTCACCTCGAGCATTCGAAAAGCGGTGAGGTCGAGGCCCATATGATCGGTAGCAGACATATTTACGACGCCGGCCGTGCCGACGTAGCCCTTGGTCGCCTCGAGCGCATCGCGGACCTTGCCCTTGTCCGTGCTTTTCGCCCGCTTGATCGCCTCGACGGCCAGAAAGAGGCCGTCATACGCATGGCCGCCGAAGGTCGACACTTCCGACCCGTACTTCGCTTCGTAGTCCTTCTTGTAGCCGACGACGACCTCCCTCTGCGGATCGCTGGTCGGCAGGATCTCGGCGATCAGCAATGCCGAAGCCGGCAGCCGTACGCCTTCCGCCGCTTCTCCGGCCAGCTTGATGAACTCCTTCGAGGCCACGCCGTGCGACTGGTAGAGCGGCATCATCATCCCGAGCTGGCGAAAGTTCTTGGTGACGATCGCCGGACCCTGACCGAAGCCGGGATTTACCAGCGCCTGTATGCCGGCCGCGCTCTTGATCTTGGTCAGCTGGGCGGTCATGTCGCTGTCTTTTGCGCCATAGCTTTCATCGGCGACGACGGTGATTCCGTACTTATCCGCGACTTTCAGGCATTCCTGGCGCATCGACCGGTCGAATCCGCCGGCGCCGGCGATCATGCCGATCTTGGAGATGCCACGGGCCTTCATGTCGCCGAATATTTTCTCGCACGCCATGCGATCCGTGTGGGGAGTCTTGAACACCCACTTCTTGACCGGCTCGACGATGACGACGGCGCCAGCGAGCGAAATGAAGGGCACGCCCGCCTGTTCCATCAGCGGCACGGCCGCCATGGTGGTTCCCGTCGTCGTGCCGCCGATGATGACGTCGACCTTGTCCTGATCGATGAGGCGTTTAGCGAAAGTGCGCGCCTTGTCGCTGTCGCCCGCGTCGTCGTAGACGATCAGCTCGAGCTTGCGGCCGATGACGCCGCCCGCTTTGTTCAGCTTCTCGACGTAGAGTTTCAGCGTCTTCTCCTCGGGATCGCCGAGGAAGGCCGCCGGTCCGGTCACGGAGAGAAAACTTCCGATCTTGATCGTCGGCGCCTCGACCTCCGCGGTCGCCGCGGTCGCCGCGAAAGCATAGACGGCGGTGGCGCTGATCAAGGCACGCAGAACGGGGGATCGCATGGTCGTTCCTCCAAGTTTGCCCCAGCGACTCGATCCCCAAAGCCGCCGGCAGATCTATATACGTATTGTGGTATTTGATTGCTGATTTGACGATGCCCACCTACGGCTGTCAATGGCGGCGATGTCCCGGTCGGTGCGACTATTTGGCGGAAGTCGCGGCCAGGCGATGCCCCGCCCGGCCGGTCTCGTTTCCACGCCCGGCATTGCGTTTGATCTGGCTCACCAGGGTCTCGATCGTGATCGAATCGAGCGTGGCTCGCGCTATTTGTTCGATTTCGTTCAGTACCGGATGCAGACTGCGGCCGATATCGGTGCGCACGCTCTGATCGCCGCCGTCGGACGACTGCGCTCCGATATCCTCGAACATCTCGATGATGGCGAGGAGCGTCGTTCGTCTCGCGTTGCCCGAGAAGCGGTAACCCCCGCCGACGCCGCGGGTCGATTCGACCAGCCCCGCGCGACCGAGAACGCGCAAGACCTTTGCAAGGTGGTTGTTGGAGATCCCGTACTTCTCCGCGATATCGCCCGCCGACAGCTGGCGTTCCGGATCGAGCGCCAGTTCCAGGATTGAATAGAGCGCGAACTGCGTTGCCTTCTGGAGTTTCATGAAAGGCCCGGATCCCTTGTTGTTCGCCTAAACCATATCCTTCTCGAGTTGAATGAATGGCCCAGCCATCATTCCCTGGCTGCGGAAGAAGCGAAGATTGAGCAGATCGTCTCGTGCCAACATCGTGCGCAGCTTGCGGACCTCCGCCTTCTTGAAGCTATCGACGATCGCCTGAAGCAGCATTGTCCCGATTCGGCGCAGGCGCCTGTTCGTATCGACCTCGATTGCCAGTACCCAACCACAGGGAACCGATCCGAACTCCCAGGCACGGATCTCGCCGGCGACGAACCCCACCAACCGTGCACCCTCTTCCGCGACGAAGAAGAATCGGGTGCTCCGCCGCCGACCGTAGTCGGCGAAGAGCTCCCGCCAATACCGCGCCTTCGAGATGCCGGTGATGGCGGCATCAAGAGCTACGATCGCTCGGTGGTCGCGCGGCATGAGCGGCCGGATGCGAATCGCCGCCGCAGGGCGGACGCCGACATTGCGCTGCGCGGGAGATCTGCTGCTCATGGTCTCGGCGCTTCCTTGAATTGGTATTGATTTACCGTCTTTGCTTCGCTTCGACGCGGAAACGGCCGGATGCCCCGCTTGCGGGCGAATGCGTCGCATGTATTCTGACAATATTGGTACTATAATACGTGTTTAGAAGGATCGTTGCAAGACATCATCATGGGAGCAGCTGCATGGTCCCGCCGCGCGTCACCGCAGAACCCCCGATCGGCCGCGCGCCGGCCGAAGGCACCGATGTCGGCGCCGGCGCCATGGCCCCGCCGGAATGGGTGCGGACCCTCGACCGCGCCGCCGCGGCAAGCCTCGACGTCCGGCCCATCCTGGCGGAAGGGCGGGATCCGTTCGCGAAGATCATGGCCGTCGTGACCGAGATTGCGCCGGGCGCCGCGCTGGTGCTGGACGCACCCTTCGATCCCTCGCCCCTCCGGCGCTTGCTCGCAGGCAAGGGTTTTGCGGAGCACGCCGAATGCCCGGCGCCGGGCCACTGGCGGGTCTATTTCCGAAAGCCCCAGGAAGGCCCGCCCCCGGAAGCGCCCGCCGCTTCGGGCGGGGCGCGCATTTGGTGCGAAGCCGAGGTGGCGCACATCGACGTGCGTGGGCTCGACGCGCCCGAGCCCATGCTCGCGATATTGCGCCTGCTCGAGAGGCCCGATTGCGGTGCCAGTGTCATCGTTCATCACGAACGCGAGCCGCTCTTCCTCTATTCCGAGCTCGCGGAGCGCGGATGGCGGCACGAGGTCGTCGCCGGCGAACTGGGCGAAGTTCGCCTGCTCCTCACCCGGGCGGCATGAACCGGCCGCTTAAGCCCGCGGCGGCGAGTTTTTTCGGAGGCGCCAAGAGCCGGCTTCTGCCTTTCTCCGTTCCGTTTCGCTTCTTCGGCGGCGCCGTGTTCTTTCACGTGGCATTCTGGCTCGGTGTAGTTTGGGCTGCGCCGGAGATTCCGAATTTCGTCAGCGGGCCCGGCCGTGTGCTCGCGGTGCTGCATTTGCTGATGCTCGGCGTCTTCGCGGCCACAGCATTCGGGGCGGCATTCCAGCTTCTTCCGGTGGCGACCAGGCAGCCATTACGCGCGGAGTGGCCCGCCCGGCTCGTGGCTTGGTTGTTGTTTCCCGGGGTCGCTTTGTTGGCTCTCGGCCTCGCCGAAACGCTCCACTTGCCGGCGGCGCTCGGCGGAATCCTGTCGGCGGCCGGAATCATGCTTGCCGGCGTGCTGCTCGCGGACAACCTCGCCCGGGCACGCGGGATGGTGAGCGTGGTCGTGCACGGCTGGGCGGCGGTGGCCTGCCTGTTCGCATTGGCCGCCCTCGGGCTTCTCCTCGTCGTCGATCAATATCATGGCCTGCTGGCGAACCGCGCCGGGGCTGGCGCCGCGCATGCCATTCTCGCCGTGTATGGCTTCATGGGAATGCTGGCGCTCGGCTTCAGCTACGTGCTCGTGCCGATGTTCGGGCTGTCGCCGGCGCCCTCGGCGCGCGCCGCCGTCGCGAGCCTAGCGCTTGCCGTGGCCGGACTTGCCTTGGGCGTCGTCGGCGCTCTCCTCGCCGAGCCGTTGGTCCTGGCCGCGGGTGCCGTCGCCGGATTGGGCGCGGTCGCCCTTCACTTCCGGCTCATGGCCACTGCCATGCGGGCGCGGATGCGCAAACGGCTGGGCCCCTCGTTCCTGTTGGTGCGGATCGCCTGGGTGTGTCTGCCGATCTCGCTGATCGTGGGCGCGCTCGTGGCACTGGATCTCTGGCCGTGGCGCGGCCCGTCGTTGTTTGGCGCCATCGCCCTGTTGGGATGGCTGCTCACCTTTCTCCTCGGCATGCTTCAGCGGATCGTGCCCTTTCTCGCCTCGATGCATGCGAGCAGCCCCAACCGCGCCCCGCCCCTGGTCTCGCGCCTTACGGCGGAGCGGCCGCTCGCGATTCACCGCTACTGCCATCTCGCGGGCGTGGCCGGACTCGCTACCGGCATCGCCGGCGATTGGCCGCTCGTGGTGCAGGTTTCCGGCTCAGTGGGCGCAGCGGGCGCGGCGGCCTTCGCCTGGTTCTTCGCCTTGACGCTCGCGCGCATGCGGCGCTCCCGGTGATAGGATAGAATGTTCGTGTCCGACATCGTCGACCGCGCGCGCGATGCACTCAAAGCTGTGATGGACCCCGAAGCGGGGATCAACATCGTCGATCTCGGCCTGCTCTACGATCTCGCGGTCGAGAGCGGACATCTCGTAGCGGTGATCACCTTCACGACCGAGGCCTGCCCGGTGGGGCCACGGCTGGCCGAGGAGGCAGAGCGCGCCCTGGCGGCCGTCTCCGGCCCGGTTCCGGTCGAGGTGCGCGTCACCTTCGATCCGCCCTGGACGCCGGAGCGGATCACCCCCGACGGCCGCGCGCTTCTCGGCCAATAGCGGCATTTCCGCACGGGCCGTATACCCCGTTGACGATACAGCCTCTATTTTAGTATTCTGGTACTTACTTACCTATTTAGAAGGTCCGCCCATGGACTTCGCCCGCCAAGTGCCGGCCCACATTCACCGCGAGCATCTTGAGACGCTTGGGCTGCTCGAGCGAATTGAAGCGGCGCTCGCGAAAGGCAAGGCGGCACCCACGCCGGGCGATGCCGCGTGGACGCGCCTTTTGGCCGAGCTCGGCGCCAACCTCGCCAACGAGATCGGACGCCATTTCGCTTTCGAGGAGGCGGAGCTCTTTCCGCTGCTCGCCAGCGGCGGCGACCGCGACATTGCCCTGCTCCTGGCCGAGGAGCACCAAGCCATCCTCGCCCTGGCCGAACGCACGATTCCAGCACTTCGGGCCTTTTCCGCCGGCAGCGCCGGGCAGAGTTGGTCCGCGCTGCGGGAGTTGGTCGTGGAATTGATCGAACGCCAAGTCTCGCACATTCAGAAGGAAGAAATGTCGCTCCTGCCCGTCCTGGAGGACATGCTCGAGATCGAACGCGACGCCGAGCTGCTCGAACGGTATCTGGCGGCAGCCTGAGCGGACACACGGACACCAGGGGATAGCGCCATGATGACGGCTCGATCAGCACCGGCCCAAATGGGAAAACACGAGGTTCGGGCGATGCGCCCCGACGACCTCGACGCGGTCGCGGCCCTCGATGCCCGCATCGGCGGCCGACCGCGCCGGGGCTATTTCCTCCGCCGTTTGGAGACCGCGCTGCGCACGCCGGACCTTCACGTTCAGCTATCGGCGGAAGACGCCGAGGGCAACCTCGCGGGTTTTCTCCTCTATCGAATCGAGGCGGGCGAATTCGGCGCGATGGGACGCGTGGCCGCACTCGAGACCATCGGCGTCGTACCCGAGCGGCGGCGGAACGGCATCGGCTGGGCATTGCTCGAGCGGGCGCGCTCGATATTGCGCCACAAGGGCATCGCGTCGGAGACGACCCGCGCTGATTGGCGCAACCACGCGCTGCTCGGATTCATCGACGGCGCCGGATTCGAGATCGCTCCCCACCATCTGATAAGTTTCGATCTCACGCGGCCTCGGGCATCGATCGAGAACGATGCGAAGGCTTTTGCCGTCGCTGGCATACAGGCCGAACCCCTCGAAGTGGACTATGGAGGACCCGCCGCCGAAGATCTGAGCGCCCCTGCGCGTGACCGAATTCCTGCCCGGTCGATGAATGCCGAAGACTTCGCGGCCGTGGTCCGAATCGACCGAAACGGGGTTGGACGCGAACGCGATGCCTACATTCGCGCCAGGATGGCGGAAGCCTTGGACAACGCTGGCGCGCGCGTCTCGCTGGTCGCAGAGGTCGATCGCGTTCCCGTGGGCTTTGTGATGGCCAGGATGGAATATGGCGAGTTCGGCCGTACCGAGCCGGCTGCCGTGATCGATACGATCGGCGTGGACCCTCGTTCTCGCCACATGGGCGTTGCCAGCGCCTTGCTTTCCCAGCTCGTGGTGAACCTGCGCGGATTAGCGATCGACCGCATCGAAACCGAAGTGGCGCGTGAGCAGCTCGACCTCCTCGGCCTCTTCTATAGCTGGGGATTCGCGCCCGCCCAACGTCTGGCGTTCGTGCACGCCCTGGCCTGACGACTTGTAATCTCCGCCTCTATGCCGCGGCCTCAGCTTCGAGCGCCTCAACGCCAACACCCAGATGGCGATTGAGAAGCTGCGGCCGGGCGGCGAGTTCCGTCGTTTTCCCTTCGAACACGACGCGCCCCTTCGCCAAGACGATGCTTCGGTCGCTCACCGTCGCCAAGGCGCGAATGTCCTTGTCGACAATTAGCGTGGCGACGCCCGCGGTCTTGACGGTTCGGATTACCGACCAGATATCCTTGCGTACCAGGGGCGCCAACCCTTCGGTCGCTTCATCCAACAACAACAGAGACGGATTGGTCATCAGCGCGCGCCCGATCGACAGCATTTGCTGCTCGCCGCCGGAGAGCTGGAGACCGAGATTCCGGCTGCGTTCGGCCAGGCGCGGAAAAAGTGCCATAATGCGCTCGAGCGTCCAGTCGGCGCGCCCATCGATCCCGCGGCGCGCGGACATCACCAAGTGCTCGCGGACGGTGAGGTTCGGGAAGATACCGCGGCCTTCGGGTACCATCGCGACGCCCGCCCGCGCAACCCGGTGCGCGGGGCCGCCGGTCATGTCGACCCCGCCGATCTCGACCGTGCCGCGCCGCGGCGGCGTTAGCCCGACGATCGCGCGCAGCAGCGTCGTCTTGCCCATGCCGTTTCGGCCAATGAGGCTCAACGCCTCGCCTGGAGAAACGGTCAAAGTGACCCCGTGCAGCACATGGCTAACGCCATAGTAGACCTGAAGGTCTTCGCACACGAGGATGGCGGCGCGACTCCGGCTCATGCGCCTTCCTCCGCGCCGAGATAGGCACCTTGGACGGCGCTGCTCCGCTGAATCTCGCTAACCGATCCGGTCTCAAGGACGGAACCGTTGACGAGCACGGTGATCCGATCGGCGATCGAGAAGACTGCGTCCATATCGTGCTCGATGAGGACGATCGTGTGCCCCAAAGCAATTCGCCGCAACAGCGCGATCACGTCGCGAGACTCGCGGTATCCCATACCGGCAAGCGGCTCGTCGAAAAGGAGCAGGTCAGGTTCAGTTGCCAAAATCATGGAAATTTCGAGCTGGCGGCGCTCGCCATGGCTGAGCGCCGAGGCGGCGTAATCGCGGCGCGGGAGCAAGCCGCACATATCGAGGCTGCGCTCGGCCGCCGCGGCGAGATCGGTGCGCCGGCCCGCCGGCCGCAGAAAGCGCAACGAGCTTGGCAGCCGAGATTGCGCCGCGATCCAGCAGTTTTCAAAGCACGTCAGTTCGGTGAACACGTTGGTGCGCTGAAACGAGCGGCCGATTCCCAAGCGCGCAACGCGGTCGGGCGTGAGGCCGGTGATGGACCGGCCCTTGAACCAGACCGAACCGGCGCTCGGACGCATTTCGCCCGAGAGAAGATTCAGAAACGTCGTCTTGCCGGCGCCGTTGGGCCCGATCACTGCATGGACACGGCCCGCTTCGAACGCTAGCGAAACCCCATTCACGGCGGCGAGGCCGCCGAATTGCTTGGAAAGGCCCCGTGTCTCGAGAAGCGCCTCAGTCATCGCCCGCCTCCCGGACTGGGCGCGGGGGCGGCGCGCGGCCGTCCCGCCGGCGAACCCGGCCGACCATGCCGCCGAGCGAAAGGCTCACGAGTCCGCGCGGGAGCAGCAGCACGATCGCGACGACGAATAGGCCGATCAGAAGCAGCCAATGTTCGGTCATGCTGGCCGCGACATCCTCGAGTGCGATCAACGCGAACGCGCCGGCAACCGGGCCATAGAGCGTTCCCATTCCGCCCAGGATAACGATGACGAGCGCCTGGCCCGATTGGTGCCATGAAAGGAAAGCGGGATTGACGATACCGTCCTGCGCCGCGCCGATGTATCCGGCCAAGCCCGCGAAGGCGCCGGCGATGGCGAACATCGACAATTTGTAGCGCCATGTCGAGTAACCCAAGGCGCGGGCGCGTGGTTCGTTGCAGCGAATGGCGTCGATTACGCGGCCAAACAACGAAACCAGCACCATGCGGGCCAGGAGGAAGCTCGCAACGAGCGCGGCGAGCGAAAAATAGTAGAAGGTGACCCGGTTCTTGAGATCGAACGGCGCCCAGCCGAACACCTCGGCGCTCGGCTTGACGCCAATGAACATTCCATCGGAGCCGCCAAGGGCCCGCGTGTCGTTGGCGAAGTAGTAGAACATCTGGGCGATCGCCAACGTGACCATGATAAAGTAGATGCCGGACGTACGAATCGCGAGGGCGCCGACGAGCAGTGCCGCGATCGCGCACAATCCGACGGTCAAGGGTAACGTGGTCCACAGCGAGACTAGGCCGAAATCGCGCTGAAGCACGGCAAGCGCGTAGCCCGCCAGCCCGAAAAACGCGGCGTGGCCAAGGCTGACAAGGCGCGTGTATCCAACTAGCAGGTCGAGGCTCATCGCGAAGATCGCCATCACCATGACCTTGGTGCCGAGCTGCACATAATAGCGCTCGGCGAACTGAGGAAATACGACGAGCAGCGCGAGCGCCGCGAGAAGCAGGCCGATCAGCGGACGTGAGAGGGGGCGCATGGCGATTTTCTACGCCGGCCGCGCGCCGAAGAGGCCTTGCGGCCGCCAGAGCAACACGGCGGCCATGAAGGCGTAGACCGAAAGGCTGGCGGCCTCGGGAACGAACACCTTGCCGAACGTGTCGACGAATCCGATCAGCATCGCGCCGATGAAGGCGCCTTGGATCGAGCCCAAGCCGCCGATCACAACGACGACGAAAGAAATGATTAGGATGTGTTCGCCCATGCCCGGATAGACCGAATTTACCGGCGCCGACAGCATGCCGGCGAAGGCGGTGAGCGCCGCTCCGAGCGCGAAGACCACAGCATAGAGGCGCTTTACACCGAAGCCGAGCAGCTCGACCATTTCGCGATTGCTGGCGCCGGCGCGGATGAGCATGCCGAGCTTGGTGCCGTGGATGACGAGGTACATCGCCCCTGCCACACCGATGCAAGCGACCGAGATGAAGAAGCGATAGACTGGATAGGATTGCACTTCCGTGAGCGGGATCGACGCGGAAAGCCCGGCGGGCGTTGCGACGCCGTGAACATCGTTGCCCCAGAGGATCCGCTGCAGTTCATTGAAGACGAGGATCAGGCCGTAGGTGAGCAACACCTGGTAGAGGTGATCCCGCGCGTAGAGAAAGCCGATGGCGAGACGTTCAACCACAAGGCCGAGGAGGAAGCTCAATGGAAGGCCGAGCGCGATGGCGATGAACAGATTCCCCGTCTTCACGGTCAGCCAATGGGCAAGGTAGGCGCCGATCATGAAAAATGATCCGTGTGCCAAATTAATGACGCCCAGGATGCCGAAGATCAGCGTGAGACCGCTCGCGACCAGGAACAGCAGAAAGCCGTACTGAACGCTGTTCAAGCTCTGCACAAGAAACGTCGAGACGTCCATGGGCGCCTCCCGCGCTCCGCGGCGAATGCGGCGGCGGACCCCTCCGCCGCCGCTTCGAACATCAGGCCAAGCCGCAGCCGCGGCCGGGATCAGCAAGGGCCTTGTGCGCCACGCCCAGAACGACGTTGTCGCCGCCCTTCACTTGGCGCAGATAGATGTCCTGGATCGGGTTCTGCGCTTTCGAAAAGGTGAGCGTGCCGCGCGGGCTGTCGAGCTTGGCACCCCGCATCGCGGCCATGAGGTCTTTCTTGGCCGCGACGTCGCCTTTCACCGCCTTCATCGCGTGCAACAAGAGCTGCCCGGTGTCGTATCCCTGCACCGCGAAGACGTCGGCGGGGCGATTTGTCTTCTTCTTGAATGCCCCCGAGAAGCGCTTGTTGCTCGGGTTGTCGAGCGACTCAGCATAGTGGAGCGTAGTAATGATACCCTCGCCCGCCGCGCCGGCCGCTTGCAACGTGCCGTCGGTGAGGAACCCGGCGCCGAACAATGGGATCGTCTTCTTGAG
>Ga0268299_1002206_pt1 | contig 25170 bp, 21 predicted proteins | sample NOBtaG_FD_193484 | JGI IMG/M metagenome (GOLD analysis project Ga0268299, IMG submission 193484) | Activated sludge microbial communities from bioreactor in Nijmegen, Gelderland, Netherland - NOB reactor | ecosystem: Engineered > Bioreactor > Aerobic > Activated sludge | place: Netherlands...
GATCCAAGATCACAAAAGCGCTCGAGGAAGACTCAAGTCTTCCTCTTTGGCTTGCCCGAGATCTAAAAAAGCGCCAGAAAACAGGCTGCAATTAGTGCATTGACTTTTGACCGCCCTCATGGAAGGCCGAAAAGCGAAAATGGCAGAGGTTTTAGCCAAGCAGGCTGTTGGCATCTGCTACATGGTTTAGTGAAGCCATACGCAAAAAAGCACAGGGCGAGTGAAGAACGGGGTTAGCCGCTCTTTTCGCCCTGCGCGTCGTTTAGCCCTGCGTGTCGTTTAGCCCTGAGGGCTGCCGAGATGGCGCTTCAAATGTTCGTAAGCCGCCGACATGGGAGCCGTGAAGCTCTCCGCATCGTCGACTTCGACATCCGGCTTGATGCCGTGTCTGACGCGCTGACCGCTGTCACCGAGCCATTCGAGCTTGGCGTTCAGGAACTTGGCGCAGCTTATTTGCAGTCTTGCCTTACCATTGGGCGTGGAGAACACAGACTGGGCGATGCCCTTGCCCGCGCTTTCCATGCCTAAGGCGATGCAGTGACCGTGCCGCTTGCCGTTTTCCAGAACGGCAGAAGCGAACACTTCTGCGGCGCTGCCGGTGCCGCCGTTGATGAGAACGACGGTATGCTTGCCGGCCATCAGCGCCGGACGGCGCATGAAAAGCTGGGGCTCTTCCTGCTTGCCGTTGCGCTCCTCGATGACGATGAAGGCTTCGTCGTTGCAGCCGACGGCGCGCTCATAGAGCTCGTCTTCGGTGCGACGAACGAATCCGCTGACGGTGCCTTCTTTGACGAAGTACTCGCAGCAGTGCCCCGTCTCATCCAGAAGCCCACCGCCGTTGCCGCGCAGGTCGAGAATCAGCCCGTCGCAGGCGGCGAGCTTTTCGACAGCGGCAGTCACCTGCTCGAAGATGTCCTCTTGAAAGAACGTCTCGATGCGAAGGTATGCGATGTTCCCCGGCAGAATGCGGGCGATCACGCTCGACTCGTGCGATTCCAAGTCACGACGCCGTTCGGCGTACTGAGCGGTATCGACGAGATGCGTGTAGCGGTCTTCCAGGCAAGCGATGGCTTCGGCCGCGCAAACGAGCGCCGAATCGTCGTCGACGATGCGGTCGTCATAGCAGCTTTCCTTGCCTGCCCAGTCGGCTTCCTTCAGTCTCTCGGCGTCGTAGAAAAGCCGATCGACCATCTTCCAGATTTCCCGGTACAGTTGCCGCCCGCTTTCGCGAGAGGCGCACACGACCGTTTCGTTTGTCGATTTCATATTCGCCTCCTTCATTTTGGGCGGCAGAGCCGCTCGTTAAGCAGAAAGGAGGCGGCAAGCCGTCTCCTCTCTGCAGATTTACGGCTCAGCCGTTTGCGTACGCGATGCGATCAGTGCCCGAAGTTAAAGCCGAGCATGATCGTCGCCTTGTTGCCGTCGCGACCTTCGTGGACCTCGAATTCGATGTCCTTGCTGCCACAGCAGCCGGTGGCGGCACGCTCGCGGTAGTCATCGACCTGCTTGCGATTGTGCTTGACGGCGATGCGCAGGTCGCTTGTGTTTTCGAAATCGCTCGAGAGATACGTTTCCCTCAAGCGCTCGCTGACAGCCGTGAGCTGCGCCGTGCTCAGATTCAGCGCGGCGATGTAGCTGCGGTCGCCGTCGTTGAGCCCTTCCACGTTCGCCAGCGCCGCCATCGCCTTCGCCGTGCGTGCCGCCTTCTTTCTGTGCTTCGTGAAGCGCATGCAGTGGAAGGCTTCCGTTGCCTCCTTGCGCTTGCCGTTCCGGTCGAAGAGCGTGAAGGCTCGCGACCAGACCGGATGTGCATCTTCGAAGCGCCCGAGCTGATTGAGGCAGGTCGCCTTGTCCCTGAGGACGAACGCGGTCTGCGCGCAATTGCCGTGCAAGGCGATGGTTGCATCCAGCACCTTGTCGAAGAAGACGAGCGCCTCTTCGAATTTCTTCTGGTCGGCCAGGCAGCGAGCCGCCTGGTGGTAGCAGTAGATGGTGGTGTTGTGCTGCAGCCCCCGGAGCGTTTCCGAAGACTCGGCAGCATTGATCCAGTGCTTGTGAGCACTGGCGAAGTCGCTTCTTGCCTTGTAGGCGCGTGCAAGCGCCTGGCAGGTGTGCTCGACGCTCGGGTGCGCGTAGCCGTGGAATGCCCGCGCCTTGCGAAGAGCCGCCTCGAGCAGCGGGATCGCCTCCGCGAATTTGCGGGTGGCAATCAGCGCCTTGCCGACGTTGTTCTGGCAGTAGATCGTCGTTTCATGCACTTCGCCGAAGATCGAGCGGCTGAGGTCGGCAGCAGCTCTCCACTTTTGCGGTGCATCGAGCTTCCGCTTTTCGGAGTGCTCTTTGGCGATTTCGATCAGCGAATACAACTGGGCGCGAGGTGTTTGTTGCGAATTCATTTTCCAACAGCCTCTTTTCGAGAAAAGGGTGGGCCGGCGCAGGAGTGCATGCTGCGCTTTCTGCGTCGGCCCGGTTTGCTTGTTGAAACACTTGCCTCAAGCGGCTGTTTCCAACCGGCCTTGCGGCCGGCCGGAAATTTCCTGCCTACTTACCGGCAGGTTTGGCCGCGGTGAGCGGTCCATCCAACCGCTCCACCTTGACCGCGGACACGGCCAGCTCGTTGCCGCCGACCTCGAGATAGGTGATGGCGATCTTGTCGCCCTCACGAACCATCGGGATCTTGGCATAGCTGTCACGGGTGACGGCGAAAATGCGAGCGTCGCCTTCGACCTGGATCACCCAGGTGTTGGGCTGCTGCATGTTGCCGGGGATGGTGCCGAAGCCGACGATCGTGCCGGTCAGCTCCTTGGTCTCGCTGACGCGAGAGACCTGACCATGACCAGCGCGCAGCCGAGCCAGTTGCGAGCGGTACTGACCGAGAGCCACGCCCATGTTCGGCGCGAACACGACTTCCGACGCGTTCTGACCGTGAGCGTGCAGCAAGGCGATGCCCGCGAAGCCCTTCATCGAGCCCTGCGGGTTGGTGATCACAGCCACCCAGGTGAGTTCACCGTAGATGCTGTAGAGCTGGACCTGATCGACCGAAAGGTTCTTGCCCAGGAAAACAGGCGCATGCGCAATCGTCTCCTTCACCGTTTCACCGGTGTTGAAGCCGCGCACGCCCGGGAAGAAAACCGCCTCGTTCTTCGTCGTCTCGTACACCACGATGCCCGTCACCGCATGGTCGGTGCCGTTGACCGAGGTCATCGGAATGACCCACACGCTGTGGTTGTCGGTGGTGTAGTTCTGGTCGAACTCGGCCGCCTTGATCGACTCGTCCTTGCGCAGACCGATCCAGACCATCCAGCCGTTGTCGCGAGCGTATTGGTTGTTGTAGAAACCCCAGTCGTCGACGTAGCTCTTGATCAGCGTCAGCGGCATGGCGCGCTCGACCCACTCCGGCTCCTTGCCGAGCTCGTACTCGCTCACCTTCGGCGCCGACTGGGAGATGTCGACGACGATGATCTTCTCGATGACCAGACCTCCGACGCCTTCGAACTTGTTCCTGGCGTAGGAGACGATGTAGTGCGGACGCCATTCATCATCCACCTCGAACTTCACTTCGACGAACTTGCCGTCGTTGTAGCCGTGTTGGTAGAGGTGACGAAGAACGTCCTGTGCGAAGGCGCCGTCCTTCAGCAAGGTCATGTTGAAGTTGAGGCGAACCTTCGCCTCGGCATCGGGGTTCTGCGCGTCGACGACGACATAGCCCGGGCTGACCGCGTAGTTGCCGAAGAGCGGTCCCCAGAAGTTGTCCGCCGAGTTCGCGAAAATCAAGGGCGCGATCCAGTAGCGATGACCCTGCACAGCCTGCAGGACGTACGATTCCGGATCGATCTTGAAGCGGCTGCCCAGGTTCTGCGACGTGCTCGTCAGAGCCGTCTGGCCTTTGAAAGCCGCCACGTTCTTATCCACCTGCACCATCTTGTTGGGATCGGTCGGCGGAATCGTCTCTTCGCTGGTGGCGGTGCGGATGGATGCCAAAGCGGCGTAGCGCTGTGCGTTGCCCGGTCCCCAGGTGCTGTAGGCCTTGTGCACGCCGGCGACGCCGAAGAACACGACCGCTGCAGCAATCGTTGCCACCCAGCCGCGCTTTCCGGCGTGACCGCCGAACAGCATGCCCAGGATGAACGCCGGCGTCATCGCCGTCAGGATGACGGGGAAGTAGCCGAACCACGTGCCCTGGAAAGAGGGCTGCACGTAGTACATGAGGAAGCGGACCAGCAGCAGCGACACCACGAAGGTGAGGCCGCCGGACCAGATCGCCGAGCGCTTCGCGGAGTAGGTGATCGTCTTGCGGTAGTCGTTCTTGACACGGTCGCCGGCCTGGAAGGCGAGAAGCGCTCCCACGGCTGCTGCCATCGTCGCCCACAAGAGGGCGAAGGGCCAGAATTCAGTACTGAAGATCATGTGTGTTTTCTCCGTCGGTTGAAACTTGAGTAGAGAAAAGCGCTCAACCGGAAGACGCTTTCCTGTGGAGATTGGCTTGCGCAGCCCGAAGAACAAGCTCCGGAACTGCGCAAGCGCGTTTCACTTCACTGCACTTTCTACACTTGCCTTGCCGGTCAGGCTCGGCTCAGTTGATGAACTCGGCCAGTCCGGATTCGAACGCACGCCTGGCGTTGTCCGCGTGAAGATGACAGTTCACGCGGTTTGTGGGGATGTTGCGGAAGAACTCCTGACGCGCCTGACGCAACTCATCCAGAGCCGCATCGAAGTTGGTCATGGTCTGCCCGTCCACATCATCCAGCGCCGCCATCACCGAAGTTTCGGCAGCCTGAGCCAGTTGCGTGAACTCGCTGTTGGCTTGCTGGTCGGCGCAGTTGGTGGTGATGTCCGTGATCTCTTCGAGGGAAATCCGCTCGGTGAAAGCGAAAAGCGCCTCGACATCACGTTGAGCGACGAGAATCGCTCCTTGCTCGAAATCAGATGCTTGCATACGAACTCCTCTGCGTAAGAACGGGAAGTCAGTCGCCTGCTCGCGATGAGCAGGACACATCCCACCTGGTCTCTCTGTCCGCGAAGCAAAAACCCTCGATTTTCGAACTTGCAATAAGCGCAGCCGTTCTATGCCCTCTCCCGGAGTTCGGGAGCGCGCGCGGTTTTGCTGCTTGCAGAGTTAGATTGTCAAAGGATTGATGGAGTCGTGAAACAGAATTTGGACTAGTGAGGAATGCATCGAAACTAGCACTGGGCCATTACGCTGAAGAAAGCCATGTATTTTTCCGTTCAAGATTGTCGCTATCTTTGATAGTCACCTGAAAACAGGCTTGAATAGCGGGCTTACAAGAAACACTTGATTTAGATCTGCAAAAGGCGGCGAAACTTTTTCGCGACTTAAGGAGGGAAGTTACGAAGGATGGCGCGGTTTGTGATAGCTGTTTAAGGTTCGCGCTAGGTTTTTGAATTTGCGTTAATCAAAGCCGGAAACGTTTGCGGGGTGGGTGTTTTGCGGCTCGGGGCGAACAGATCATTTTCTCCAATAGATCTAGATCTAAAAGAGAAACTCAATCAGGTAACACAAGAGATCAAGAAATAGAGCGCGTATCTAATGCCTCGCCGGCGTTGCCGTGACGAATGCATTGTTGCGGCTATATAGATCCGTCAGTTCCTTCAAACGCTGGGTGATGTCGCTTGTGAGCACGCCTTCTTTATAGCGCCAGAGCCAGTTTCCCTCCTGGCTGGCCGGCAAATTCATGCGCGCTTTCGAGCCCAATCCCAGAATGTCTTGCAGAGGAACTATGGCAATTCCCGCTACCGATGCGAATGCCGCTTCGATGAAATCCCAGTGGATCTCCTTTCCGTTCGATCGCAAATAGCGAATGCACGTCTTGCGTTCACTCTCGATTTGCTGCGCATCGCGCGTCGAGCCTTCGCCCGGTTTGCTGTGAAACCAGCCGACAATCGTGTCGTTGTCGTGCGTTCCTGTATAGACCACACTGTTGGGAATGTAATTGTGCGGAAGGTCGATGTTGCAGGAATCGCTGCGAAACGCCATCTGCAAAATGCGCATGCCCGGAAATCCAAAACCATCGCGAAGCGCCTCAACATCAGGTGTTATGACGCCCAGATCCTCGACGATAATGGGTACGTCCGGAAAAGCATTGATGAGCGCTGTGAAAAACTCCTTGCCGGGCGTTTCCACCCAACGCCCATTCTGAGCCGTTTTCTCCCCATAGGGAATTTCCCAGCAAGCGGCAAAACCGCGAAAATGGTCGATGCGGACAATGTCGGTTGTTTCGAGCGCATGAGAAATGCGGTTGATCCACCACGAAAAATTGTCCTTGATCATGTAATCCCAATCGTAGATGGGATTGCCCCAGAGTTGCCCGGTGGCGCTGAAATAGTCCGGAGGAACACCAGCAACTACAGTCGGGGTGCCGGTTTCATTAAGCTTGAAATATTCCGGATGCATCCAGACATCGGAAGAATCATAAGCAACGAAAATCGGCATGTCGCCGATGATGCTGATTTGCTTTTGCGCGCAATAGTTTTTGAGCGAGGCGTACTGTTTGAAAAACAGATACTGGATGAATTTCTCCGCCTCGATGCGCTCTCTGTGCAGGTCGCCGATGAGCGAAAGCGCCGCCGCATCGCGTTGCGCATAGGCCGGTTCCCACTTGTCCCAGGAATTTCCCCCGTGCTCTTCTTTCAGCACGCGAAAGAGCGCATAGTCATCGAGCCAGGATGCCGCTCTCTGGCAAAAACCGAGAAATTCTGCTCGCAGGCTCGTGTCGGTCGTGTTTTTAAAACGCTCGAAGGCGCGCTCGAGCACGCGCTTTTTGAACTCGATCACTTTGCTGAAATTCACCTTTTCGGCTGGCAAACGAGGAACCGGTTTCAAGTCCTCTTCATCGAGAAAACCTTCTTCGACCAGCCTGTCGGGGCTGATTAAAAGCGGGTTTCCTGCAAAAGCGGAAAGGCATTGGTAGGGTGAATCGCCGTAGCCAGTCGGCCCTAAGGGCAAAACCTGCCAGAGGTGCTGTCCCGAATCGTACAGAAAGTCGACGAATTCGTAAGCTTCACGACCCAGGTCTCCAATTCCATATGCGCTTGGAAATGAAGTGGGGTGAACGAGTATTCCGCTGGTGCGAGGAAAAGGCACTTGATCTCCTTGTTTCAAAGCGATGTGCAGAAATGAGCATGCCGCGGCGCGCGGTTTTTGCGGCGACCATTCTTTCGCGCAATCTTGCCGTGCTGCAGCAAAGTAATCGTAAGGCCTTGGAATCGTGCGGTTGATGGTGAACAGTTCGAGCAGGCACAGCTGCCAATAACTTCGAGCCAATAACTTCAAGCAGTCCTGGCAGCCAATAACTTCGAGCCAATAACTTCAAGCAGACCTGGCAGCCAATAACTCGCGCGAGTTGAGATACTGTCTCATTTTTAGAGGGAGTGACCGGTTCAACTGGCCGTGATGGCGCGGCAATCTCGCGAAGGCGCCGTTTCAACGTTTAATAACCCAGCACCGCGAACACGTTGCGCGAGCGCAGCGCCGCGAGCGCATTGCCGCGCCGCTCCCAACCGTTCTCAACTGCTCTCAACCGCTCCCAACCGCTCTCAACTGCTCTCAACTGCTCTCAACTGCTCTCCACTGCTCTCCACTGCTCCCAACTGCTCCCAACCGCACTCAACTTCCGTAAATGCTGGTTGTCATTCGCGATTTACCACTGTGGCCCGTACGAATCACTCATTTATACGCGCCACAGTGGTAAATCGCGCTTGGAAACCACAGAGAGCGCCGAATTGGGGATGACTATCTAGTATCGTAGACATGGTTTGAAAGTGAAACGGATTGCGAAGATTAGCTTGGCATCGGCAAGGCCCGCCAGCGCCGCAAACATGAGCTATCGCTAACCTCGATAGATATTAACGTGCATTAATTGACAACCCCCGGCCTCGAAAGAGGTCATTTGTTACGTGGTGATGATCTTGTTGACTAGTCCATAAAAGCTCAATGAATGGACTTCTAAGTCAAAACTACTCCTGCGATCGGGGCCAGTAGTAGTAACAGTAAGAGTATTGCTTGACAACACCTCTTGCGCTAAGGATGTACGTACAACTCTATTTTTCATCCCGAACAACACAGAAAAGCCACAAAGCCTATCTAACACCTGACCTTTCGCTGCGCTCCTCCTGACGACAACGTCTCGGGGGCGTTCGCATTTGGTTTGGGTGTTGTTCGTTCCCTTATGCCAAGGCAGTTAGCCGTGGCTGAGTTGGATTCCTGGATAGCTGAGCAGCGGTTGCTCGGCGCAGATTTCTAAACAGCTACGTCGTGCCGCGGCATTACTGCCGAAGTACCGACGACTAAACGAAAGGCGCAATTATGAAAACGAAACACATCACGATCAACGTGATGGCGCCGCTTCTCGTCGGTGATCCGGCGAATCTGGGAAGCGAGCCATCGAAAGCTGAGCGCGAAGCGTTCAGAAACCAGTGCCGGGACGCGAAAGCTCGCGGCATCAAAGCAGTTTCCATCGACATGTGGTGGGGACTCATCGAACCGACCGAAGGCAACTTCGATTGGACCTTCTACCGTCCGCTCTTCAAGATTGCCATCGAAGAAGAGCTGATGCTGCAACTGCTGGTTTCGCTGCATCAGTGCGGCGGAAACGTCGGCGACGGCAAGAACTTCGTGCCGATTCCGGCATGGGTCTTCCCGAAGCTGGCGAAGCTGGTGCCTTCTGGTAAGCCGGAGGCGGCGATGTATGTCAGCGAGAAGGGCAATGCCTGCATGGAGTACGTTGCGGCTTTCGCGACGCACCTCATCCTCGACGACTACCGCCGCGTCTTCCGCGCCATCCGTGACGAGTTCGCGGACATCGCGGAGCACATCCAGGAGGTCAACTTCTCGCTCGGTCCCGCCGGCGAACTTCGCTACAGTTCCTACAAGGACGACGACAACTCCAACTGGCCGAACCGCGGCGCCCTCCAGTGCTACTCGGAGCTGGCGATCGCGTCCTTCCGCGCCTGGGTTCTGGAGAAGTACGGGTCCGAGTCGGAAGTGTCGAAAGCGTGGGGCTTCGCTACGATGGAGCCCGAAGACGTCGCTCCTCCGGCTGACGCCTGGGAGTTCTTCAAGCGCAAGCAGCACGTCAAGACGGTCTACGGACGCGACTTCCTGCAGTGGTACCACGAAGCCCTTCTCAAGCATGGCCGCATGGTCATGCGCGCCGCGCTGGAAATCTTTGATGCTGAGGACAGCCCGATGAAGGGCATCGACCTCGGCGCCAAGGTTCCTGGTGTTCACTGGCGGATGGGTGAGTGGGTCGACGGCAAGGTCGTTCTTTCCGATCGTCTGGCTGAGATTCCCGCCGGACTGATTCGCGTTGACGCTGAGGAGTGGGCTTCCAATGAGAAGGGGCGTGGATACCAGTCCATCGTCTCGCTCTTCAAGGAGCTCAACGACGCAGCCGAGCACACGCGGGTCGTTCTGCACTTCACCTGCCTGGAGATGCCTGACGGAGCCGACGGTAAGTTGGCGATGTCTCTGGCGAACTCTCTGGTGCGCTGGGTGGGTGCGGAAGCGAAGCGGCAAGGGGTGCCGATTAAGGGCGAAAACGCCCTGAGTTTCACCCTGCCGGTTCCGCAGTCCTGGGACTTGATGCGGTCTGCTCTCGCGCTGCCCGGTTCGGACGGCGTGTACGAGGGGCTGACGTTGCTGCGAATCGGGGACATCCTCGGGAACGACGTCTGCAAGACGGAGCTCCAGAAGATCATGGACCTGATTCAGCCTGGCGGGGTGGACCAACCATCTCAACAGGCACCACCTGCTACGAAGTCCGCTGACGAAGCGGCTGCAAGCTGAGTTGGGAAGATTGCGCTCGTGGTGCTCGCACCCACGCCGTCTTGCTGACTCGACGAACGCGTAGCTCGTGTGCTGAAGAAGCGGGGGGGGGCAACGGCTAGGCGAAAACCTTGCCGCCATCCCCCCCGGCAACGTGCGCTTGTGGCGAAGGTGAAGCGACAGAAGACTGCAGCATTACTCGCTGACTGAAATCACAGGCGCCACCGCGTTACCGCTCAAAAGAGTGGTGCGATGTCGTCTCAATTCCTCACATCTCGTCTTCGCCTTCCGGAAGGAAGGCGCTGACGGCGCGCGTCTCCGCCCGGAAGACTCGCAGGATAAGACTCCGGGCGTGGAGGACATTGTAATGACAAAATACATCGCAGTGCACATGCACGACTACCAGCCTCCTCGCGAATCCCCTTACACAGGGAGGATCGAGCGGCAACCGTCGGCTGCGCCGTTCCCCAACTGGAACGCCCGCATCGACCGCGAGTGCTACGCCACCAACGGGCGAGCCCGCATCATCGACGGTGGCGGCAACGTCATCGGCGTGGTCAACAACTACGAGCATGTCTCGTTCAACATCGGCCCGACGCTTCTGACGTGGATGGCGGACTTCGCTCCGGACACGCTCAACGCCGTCATCGAAGGCGACCGACTGAGCGCCGCGCGCCTGAACGGGCACGGCAACGCCATCGCCCAGGTGTACAACCACCAGATCATGCCCCTGGCCCATGACCGCGACAAGAAGACGCAGGTCGTGTGGGGCGTGAAGACGTTCGAGTGTTTCTTCCATCGCAAGCCGGAAGGCATGCATCTGGCGGAAACAGCCGTGGACGTGGAGACGCTCGAGGCGCTCGCCGCCGAGGGCATCAAGTTCACGATTCTGGCGCCGCGGCAGGCGAAGCGGTGGCGTAAGAAGGGCGAGACGCAGTGGTCCGACCCGGAAAAGTCCGGCGGAGTCGATCCGTCGCAGGCTTACCAGGTCAACCTGCCTTCCGGTCGCCAGATTGCAGTCTTCTTCTACGACGGCCCCGTCTCTCAGGCGGTCGCTTTCGAGAAGCTGCTGGAGTCGGGCGAGAAGTTCCTGGGTCGCTTGATGAGCGGCTTCAACGACAGCCGTCAGCACACTCAGTTGATGCACATCGCCGTCGACGGTGAGACCTTCGGTCATCACCACAAGCACGGCGAGATGTGCATGGCGTGGGTGGTGAACGAGCTGAAGAAGAAGCAGGACATCGAGCTCACCAGTTACGGGCACTACCTGGCGCTCAATCCTCCCACCATGGAGGCCGAAGTGTGGGACAACAGCTCCTGGAGCTGCTCACACGGCGTGGAGCGCTGGCGCAGCAACTGCGGCTGCAACTCGGGCGCCAACGGCAAGTGGCATCAGCAGTGGCGTAAGCCCCTGCGCGATGGTCTCAACCACTTGCGCGCGCAGCTCGATTCGCTGTTCGACCGCGAAGGGCGCAAGCTCTTTGCCGACCCCTGGGGAGCGCGCAACGATTACATCGACGTGCTGCTCGACGGGTCGACCGCGGCGAGCTGGTTCCGCCGTCATGCCAAAGCGGATTCGCTGAAGCAGGCGGAAGGCGAGAGCAAGGACATCATCCAGAGCGAGACTTTCCAGAAGGCGGTCAGCCTGATGGAGATGAGCCGCTTCGGAATGTTGATGTTCACGAGCTGCGCCTGGTTCTTCGATGATGTCGCCGGACTGGAACCGGTCCAGAATCTGCGCTACGCGGCTCGGGCAATCGAGCTGGCGTCGCAGTTCGACCAGGCGGATCTGGTTGACCTGGAAGCCCGCTTCGTTGCCGAGCTGGAAGGTGCCCAGTGCAACCTGCCCGCATTCGGCAACGGAAAAGGCGTCTGGGAACAGCTCGTCAAGCCGCAAGCGGTGGCCGGCGAGTTGCAGTACATGTTCCACGGCCCTCTCAACCGGGGCAAGGATGTGGAACACCTGGATGCTCTCATTCAGGAAGCGAGCAAGCTGGGCATCACCTTCGATGCCTGGGCGGCTCAGAACAAGCTCCTGGACGCGTACGCAGGCGCTGTCGAGGCGGGCAAGTTGACCAACGAGCTGAAGGCGGCTTTCGAAAAGCTGGCCGGCACGCTCAAGGTCGACAAGTCTGTTCTCGGCTGGCGTGATGGCGCATGCGCTCGGGCGCGGGTTGATGTCGTTTTCAAACTGCCACGCGTGATGCGGCGCCGTCCCGGCCGTCGCAACTGCTGGCATCGCGAAACCGGCAAAGTGTGCAAGTGAGCAGGGAGACGGGCAGCCGCAAAGGGCGGTTGGACTCGTAAGGCGGTGTCACACGTGGTGGCACCGCCTGGTCGATAACAACGACGAGCTGACGCGAAAACAACGCAGTCAGCGCGCCCAGACAATGGAGGACCTATCAAATGCAAACTTGTGTGATTCGGCTCGTTCGCGGCGTTCAGGAGTTCATTCCTGCCAAAGACGCGGTGACCATCGCCCCCGGCGAGACGCTGTTCGACGGCGAGTTCACCACGGACATCGTCAAGGACGGGCCCTCGGGCAGCCACGAACGCACCGTCTGCTATCCGGTCGGAACGCCGAGGAAGCGCAGCTTCTCCGGCGAAGTCGTCCGTCCGGCAGCCGGTGAGATCACCTGCGTTCTGCGCGAGGTGAAGCCCGGCGACTGGCAGTACGTGCCGGTCAGCAACGACATTCCTCTCGAGGTCGGCGAGCGTCTGTTCATCGGGCGCTTCAACTGCCACGAGGAGAACCTGGGTCCCTACGGGTCCCATCGGCGGATGATCGCTCTGCCCGCAGGTCCCTGTCGCGAGACGGTGGTCCTGAAGGCGGCGGCATAAGGCAGCCGATCGGCGCAAGCCGAGGAGTCCTGTCCGCGGGACTCTGCTTAGCAACGGCTCACCACGGGCGGTGACAGAGCGACAACAGGTCAGGTGCGGAACGCCTGCCTGCTGACGCTGCCCGTGGCCATCGACAAATGGTGAGAGCTTCCAGGCGCTTGGATTGCTCTCTGTAGTGAACACGGCACCCTAACCAAACCAAACGGGTGCCATAACCTGTGGAGAAATCATATGAACACGACTCAGAACACCAACGTCCTCGCTTTCGAGAAGAACGCCGTCATCGAGGGCACCGTCACGGGCATGGCCGGCTTCGGCTTCCATGTCTCGGTCACCAAGGTCAACGGCTCGCCGTTCACCGGCAAGGTCCGCGCCCTGCTGACCAACAACGGTGTCAGCGGCAAGACGGACGAGGACCGCGAGGCGCGCATCAAGAGCATCAAGCTGGGTGACACCATCGAGGGGCTCTGCACGCGCGCCGACTTCGTGCCGGCGAAGAACGCCAACATGAAGGGCAAGGAGATCGCGCAGTACGCGATTTCCGAGCGCGCCCTCATCTCGAAGCGCAGCCGCGACAACCGTGCGGAGCGCGACTCGATCGAGGAGCAGGTGCTCGCCATCGAGATCGGCAGCGACATGACCGTCGAGATCACCGAAGTGCGCGCCGGTCTCGGTGCGTTCGGCAAGGTGCTCGACACGGTCGCCGTCGGCCGCCGCGCCCTCATCCACGTCAGCCAGGTCTGCGATGACCGGTCGAAGGACGTTCGCGACGCCGCTCTCGCCTCCATCGAGGTGGGCACCGTGCTGACCGCCAAGGTCTGCAAGGTGGAACGCAACGCGAAGAAGTTCATCGACATCGGGCTGTCGCTCCGCGAAGCCTCCGCCCAGCAGCGCGCCGAGCGCGAGCAGGCGGAAGCCGAGCAGGTCGACGCCGAGCTGCTGGAGCGCTTCCCGCTCGGCTGCGAAGTCACCGCCAAGAAGATCAGCGAGCGTGACGGCGTCATCTACGGCGACGTCAACGGCATCGTCGCGGTGATCAGCGTTGGCGGCCAGATGGCCGAGAACGTCAAGCGTGCCAAGTCGGCGCGAGTGATCATCACCGGCGCGCAGGGCGGCTGTCTCCTGGTGGAAAAGCAGTAAGCTGACCGCCAGAACGCGTCCGCTCGGATAGTCGGAACAGCTCGGGTCTCGCAAGGGACCCGAGCCTGTTCTTCTTGCAAGACGGCTCCATTGGTGCTAAAGCCGCCTGAAGTCAGCACCGTGAATCTAAATCTCTAACCCGAGGCCTGCCGCTCGCAAGCGCGTGCTTGTTGGCGGCACAACCTCACGATGCGTCACGTCGGCGCGTCGCAAAGAAAAAAACAAGGAGACCAAATCATGGTACAAGGAATCGTCATCGAACAGCGCACGGGCAACCTCGTCATCAAGACCCAGGTTCGCGCTTCTCGTCCGGGCATCGCCCGCTACGAGGCCCTCAACGACGTCATCGAGCAGAAGCAAGGCAAGGTCATCATCGCGGACAGCGCTCTCAGCGAGGGCGACTACGTGGTCATGATCATGACTGCGACCAACGAGGCGTCGGGCACCGTGGTCCGTGAAAAGACCACCGCCATCTTCCCCAGCAACGTCGCTGTCGTGGAAGGAAGCACCATCACGCTGCCCTCGGGCACCGTGGTCGACAAGGACGCTGGCGTCCGGGTCGTCTAACGAGGCGTGAGCTGAACTGCTGAGGCTGGGTTGAGGATGCGCATTGCCATCGCTGGCGGTGTGTATACCTCAGCCCAGCTGCAGCTTGCATATTGTCCGGAAAGCGCATGCTTCCTGGGCGATATGCTTTTTTGCGCGTGTAAAACTATAGAAGATAGTAATTTTGGGGCTTGGAGAGAACAATATATTGAAGAGAGATTTGGTTATTAACTGACGACCGAAGGACGCAAGCAAGAACGCAAGCAAGGGCACAAGTAGGTATGATCTAAGTCTGTTGTCGAACGACAGTCTATCGTCGGCAACTGCCGAACTCTCGACCTCTCGATCTCCCGATCTATCGCCCTCTCGACCTCTCGACCTCCCGCCCTCTCGACCTCTCGCCCTCCCGCCCTCTCGCCCTGCCGACCTCGATCTCCCGACCTACCGCCCTCTCGCCCTCCCATGCGTAACGTGCAACTCAAGCTCGCTCACAAAATGCTGCTTCTCGTTGTCTTGCCGCTTTCTTTCGAGCTGCTTTTCGTTTCCATTCTGGCGGTTCTGCTGCGCAATGCCGAAATTGAGTTGCACAGGGAAACGCACAGCAAGGCGGTAATTTCCGAGAGCAACGAACTCGTCAAAAACCTCTACGACACCTCCTCCGCGTTGGTTGCCTACGCTGTCAATCCATCGCAGCAGGTGACCGCCGAATATTTGAAGCGCGTCGAATTGCTCCCTCTTCGTCTTCGCACACTGGAGCTTCTCGTTGCTGGTTCTGAAAGGCAGAAAGCCGCTTTCGCCGAGGTTTATGCTTCGACCAATCAAACACTCGGACTTTTGAAGAAGGTCAAAGACGATCTGGACAGCGGTGAAAAGGTAGGCAATCTTGCTTCCGCCGGTGTGTTGCGCAAGCGTATCACTTCCTCCGCCGGCGCGCTGATCACGCATGTTCATGAATTGGTGGCGGAAGAAAGGCAAATCGAAGAAGTGGCACCGCAAGTGCAAGCACGCATTCGTCAACTGATTGTTTTTGTTTTGATTGGCGGCATTCTCCTCAGCATCGCCCTTGCCGTTTACCTCGCTCTTTTCGTTTCTCAAGGCACTGTCAGCCGACTCCAGGTGCTGATGGACAACACGCGCCGCATAGTGGGCAGGCAGGCGCTCAATCCCAAAATCGGCGGCAGCGACGAAATCGCTCATCTGGACTCGACGTTTCACGACATGGCCAGAGAATTGGAGCTGGCGGAAAAGCAAAAACAAGAAGTCATATCAATGGTCAGCCACGATTTGCGAAGCCCGCTCATGTCCCTCGATTTCTCGCTAACTCTTATTGGCACCGGCAAATACGGCGACCTGAATGAGAAGGGTCACAAAGAACTCACGTCTGCGGAGAACAGTGTAAAGCGGCTCATCAGGCTGATTAACGACTTGCTTGATATAGAGAAAATCGAGTCGGGCAAACTCTCTGTTCTGAAAATGCCCCTCTCTTTTCTCACTCTTTCAGAACACTCCATAGATGCAGTGCAGGCTCTGGCGGCTGCCAAACAGATCAAGGTTGAAACACAAAGCGCGGGCGACATCGAATTTCCGGGTGACAGCGATAGATTGGAACAAGTGGTCATCAATCTTCTGGGCAATGCCATCAAATTTTCGCCGAACAATTCTGTCGTCATTGTCAAAGGCGAAGAGATAGACAATTTCGTGGAGATTCGTGTAATCGACTCCGGTCCCGGCATTCCCGCGTCGTACAGGAAGAAGGTTTTCGAGCGCTTTCAGCAAGTCTCTCGCGGCGACGGCAAAGAGAAAGAAGGCACAGGATTAGGACTGGCCATCTCGCGCGCTATTGTAGAAGCGCACGGCGGCACGATCGGCGTCGATTCTGAAGAAGGCAAAGGCAGCAGTTTCTGGATTCGCTTGCCGAGCTGAGCTGTGAAATTTCGGTTTTCCTTCAAGGCATAAACGGTTCTTGCAAGCTCAAAGATCCACTCTGTATCCGACTCCGTGAACGGTCTTGATAGGCGGATCTACGCCTTCCATTGTCAGTTTCTTGCGCAAGTTTTTGATATGCGTGTAGATGGTCTCGCTGGTCGAATCGGAATCGGAACCCCAGACATTTCTCAACAGCTCATCGGGGCTGACGACTTTGCCGGGGCGCCGCATCATGTACTCGAGCATGGCGAATTCACGCGGTTTGAGAGCAATCTCCACATCATTCAATTTGACTTTGCGGCTGACTGTGTCCAGCACCAAAAGACCGGCCGTGAGTGTGACGCCGGAAAAATTCTGCGGTCGTCTTTGCAGAGCGCGCAGGCGCGCCGACAACTCGCGCGCATCGAAAGGCTTGGTCAAATAGTCATCGGCACCGGAGTCCAATCCCCGCTCTTTGTCTTCCACCCCGTCTTGCCCGGTGAGAATGAGAACGGGCGTGATGCCGCCACGAGCGCGAAACTTTTTGAGCACGTCAATGCCGCTCATATCGGGCAGACCCAAATCGAGAATGATAATCTCGTACTGGAAATCTTCCAGCCGCTCGCAAGCCAGCGTGCCGCTCTGCGCGTGTTCTACGACATGCCTTTCCGATTCGAGCCACTCCAGAACACGAGTTGCCAGGGTGCCGTCGTCTTCCACCAAAAGTATTTTTGCCATGTGCGCCTTGTCGTTCCGGTAGCTTGCCTATGATACCAGCGACGGACGTAACGCAAGTTGTTCCTTTGGTGTAATCTTGTCGGTGAAAAGCCAACAGGTAATTGAATGCGCGGCAGGCTGATTGTTTTATCCATAACGCTTTTGCTTGGCGGGTGCGGTGCCGGCAAAAGTGATTATGACGTGCGGTTTTTCGAGAAATATTTGCTCGATGGCGAACGCGCCATGCAAGAAAATGATAACGAGCGCGCTGAGCGCATGTTTCGCATCAGTCTTTCTCATGGTGAGAAACTCGGCCCGGGCGATTGGAGACTGGCTGTGGCAGAGGGGCGGCTGGCAAAAGTTTTGCTCGCCAATGATAAAACGGACGAGGCAAGAAAAGTTCTCGCTTCTTCAGTTGCTCATTTCCGAGGGTTGAAATCTGATGTGCGCAGCCGCATTGGTCTTGTCGCAAAAGAGCAGGGTGAGGCCGATTCGTTGCTCGGCATGATGCTCGTGGAAAGCGGTGATATCAACGCTTCTCGCTCTTATCTGGAAGAAGCGTCCGCGCTTCTGGCACCATTTTGGCCGCCCGCCGAACAAGAAAAAGAGCGCGACACGATCGCCGGGATCGGCTATGCAAGAGCTTTGTATGGGCTGGCTCGCGTGGAAGAGCGCGATGGAGATACGGAAAATGCAGTGAAGAATTACAAGGCGGCGCTGTCCGTTATCGATGAAGAGGAAATCCCGGTGCCGATGCGGGAAGACATCGCCGATGCTTATGCTGCTCTTCTGCGGTCGAAGGGGAAATTCGACATGGCCGATTCAGTGAAAGAAGCTCAAGATCATTATGCGCGTTTCCATCCCGGCGGTCAGAAGGCGGTGGCAAGAGACAGATGGCGAGAGCTTTTCAGTAAAGCGCGCGATGCCGCAAAGCAGGGCAATTACTCTCAGGCTTTCGCGATCTTGCAAGAGGCATATGATTGCACGAACGTTTATGCAAAAGACGGCGAAGATGCTCTCAACACCCTTTGTGAGTTGGGGCGCATCAGTCAGAGAATGAAGAACGCAGAGAGCGCCACGAAATACATCGCCCAGGCGGAAGCCGTCGCGATCAAATTGGGCGGCGAGAAAAGTCTTTACTACGACAACGTTTTGCTGGCTAAGAATAAAGTTCTCAGACTGCAGAAGAAAAATGAAGAGTTGGAAGCGGTGCTTAAAAAGCAAATTGCATTGCGCGAGGAATTGAGAGGAAAGGACAACTTTCATGTCGGAGAAATATTTTCGCATTTGGGAGAATGCCAGTTTCATTTGAATAAACCTGATGAGGGCGAGGCGAGCCTGCGGCGGGCAATTGCGATATTCAAACTGTTTCCCCAGCGCAATCACCGGGAACTCGAAGAAGCCTATGACAGGCTGATTGCCGCGCTGGAAAAAGAAGGCAAAGTCGAGCAAGCGCGCAAATTGAAATTCGATCGCGCGGTGCTCGTTCGCGACACCATCAATTGGGAAAGCAAAAGGCGAGAGTGAATGGTTGCTAAAACCTGCAACAGATGGCGAAGATTAGCGCTGTCTTAGTAAGTGCGCTAGCTTTACTAACTGGTTTTAATCTGTAAAAAACCCGGAAACAGCGTCGGGCGCGCGCGCGTAAGGTTTTGTGTCTGGTTGTAAAGAGCTTGTCTGAAACAAAACTTTCTTAGGGCCAGAAAGAAAACCCTGGTTATCTATAGGCACCTTTGTCCATTCCTCTTTGCTTAGACCGAACAACCTCCTCGACTAACACCACGCCACTCGCGCGACTTTCTTTCCTAGGCTCTTGCCCAGGTAGATGTCTACGGCGTGCGAGATTGCTTGGTGCAAGTTGGCGGAGTCTGTAAATTCTAGGCGGTGGTCAGAGGCAAGAACCGACTCGAAAGGGTCATCAACCTGTTTTGAACTCTCAGGAGATCAACATGAAAGCATTTCGTGTACGTGGTGATGGCGAGGTCGTTCGCGGTCTCGACTGGAAGGGCATGGATGGCGTCGCTTACGTTCCGGTGGGCGGCACCAACCGTTCCTACATCACCGTCTCGCCGAAGCTGGCCACCTCCAGCGAACGTGAGGGACGCGTGTTCGAAGTCGACTTCACGGTCGATGGCGCCGGCGGCATGGAGCTCGTCGCTCCTGGCGATGTCGCGGGCAACCGGCACGGCAATGCGCTTGTCGTGATTCCGACCGGTGCGTTCGATTTCCACATCGAGCCCAACGGATACGTCGTCAACCCGCGCTGCGGCAACGCCTGCCGCGTCGTCGAGCTTTCGCCCGGCGACGAGATTCGCGCCTTCCCCAAGGTGCGCACTCTGCGCGAAGCGGAGGAGTCCAAGCCCTTCTTGCTGCGCTACGACGGTCGGGAAGTCACTTTCACGGTCGCCTGAAGTCGGACACGAGTCCACTCGTGACGCGCTGAAACAGGACGCAGGTGGCGACATCTGCGTTCTGTTTTCCGCTCGCGTTTGCGCGAGCATCGGAGTTACGCGACAACGCAAGAAAGTGAAAACGCCACAAAGTGAAAACGCCACAAAGGTACGCGCATTTCGTGCGTATCTAACCCATTTGCCCGGCGGCTTGTTTTTTCCGCCTCGCAAGTAAGTGAGGCAGCTTACGCAAAAAGCTGTTTCACCAAAAACACTAGGAGCCTGGACATGAAAAGTCTTCGCCTTGCACTCATCGGCTTCGCGGCCGTCATTCTCTCCGGCTGCGCTGGCATGCAGTTGGGTCCCAATACGACCACCGGGATTGGTGTCGGCGCTGTCGCCGGTGCCGTTCTCAACCGGGCCGATCCCGCCGCCGGCGCCTTGATTGGCGGTGTACTCGGCGGCGCGGTCGGCTCGACCATCGACAACAACAACGGTCAGTACTCGGGCCCCGTCTACCAGGGTGGGCACAACCACCGCAATCGCTGCGACTGGCGCTGCCAGGAGTGGCGTGAGCGGGAAGCCCGGGAAGCCTATCGTCGCGAGCAGATTCGCCGCCAGATCGAGTGGCAGAACTACTGCCGCCACAACTGGCGCTACGACCATCGCTGCCGCTAACACGGCAGACCTGCAGACAGAAGGATATCTCACATGAATGCGCAAACTGGATCGTCTCGTGGAGGTCTGAGGCTTGTCGTCACCGGCGGCAAGCGCATCGACGTCCCCCACAACGAAATTCACGTTGCCACCGTGAGTGGTGAAGTCGTCGACCCGTTCAAGCTCAGCGTCACCACGCTGGTCGGCCGCCTGCAGAGCGAGCATCGCCGCATCCTGGCGCAATGCCCGTGCGAAGGTCCCGATGTTCTGGTGACGCTGCCCGACGGCTGCACGCCCCTCCAGATCGACGCGGCGTTCAAGACGCTCAAGGACACTGGATGGGAAGTGTGGCCCGGTTGCCTGGGCAACGGCAACAAGGTCTATCTCGGCAATCGCGCGGACTACTAACCTGCGGGTGTAGTCAGAAAACGGCTCGGGCAGCAATGCCCGAGCATCGGTAGAGGATGAGAACAATGACAACGCAATCTGAATCCAAGCGTCCCGTTTTGACCTTGATGGTCACCGACGAGCCGCACTTGACCCCTCGCAAGAACAAGGGTCAGGTTCACATTGCAGCAGATGGAGGTGAAGTCGTCGATCCGTTCTGGAAGAGCGTCATCGACCTGGTCGAACACCTGAAGAGCGAGTACAAGCGGATCACCGCCGAAAACCCGCTCCAAGGTCCCACCGTCAAGGTGGCGCTGCCGCAAGGCTGCACGTTCAATCAGATCGAAGAGGCGTTCAAGATGATCAAGGAACAGGGCTGGGACATCCTCCCCGCCATGATCCACAGCTCGGACGTTATCTATCTGCGCAATTATCAGTGCTGAATCCTCCGCCTCCGGGGTGACCTGCTTTTGCGGGTTGCCCTGGCGGCGGGGTGTTTCTCACGACTACCGTCGCGAAATGATTACCTTTCGCGACGTCGACCAACAGCGCTTGATTGCTTGGCTTTCAGCGCCCTCAGAACAAAGGGTTTAGACAATGAGCAGGTCCTATCGCTACTCGGCCGATAAGGGTGACTTCGGCGGCGAACGGCAGAACATGCGGCGAGGCAATCGCCGTGAGCGTCGTCTGGTTCGGCAGCTCGCCGAACAGGCGGACACGTTCATGCAGTCCGCGGCTGCGATCGGTCGCAACGCCGGTCTCTCTGCCCTCGGCGAGGAGCACCTCGAGACCACACCTGCCTCGCGGGCGATGCGTCGTTCCTGATTTGGGACGAAACATCGTCGATTCGAAACCTCAAGCCTGATTGATTGAAATGAGCCGGGGCGCAGGTGTTGATGCGCTTGCGTCCCGGTTTTTCACTGCAGTTGGTAATCCTGCCGGCTGTTAATCTGTGTAGGAGAACATCATGATCGCACCCTCAGCAGGGGCGGTTTTGGGTGGTTCACTGATCACCAAGACCGTCCACGACAGCATTCACGTGCTGGTCACTCTCACCTCCATGCATGCGTCCTTCGGCATGGAGACTGTCAACCAGTGGGTGATGAAGGACCTGGCGCGTCAGGAGGAAGGCACGCTCGATTCGCTGGCATACCTGACCGAATCCATGCGGTTGCTGATGACTGTCGCTCAGCGGCAGAAAGATTTCGGCACCATGTGCGAGTTCGAGCTGGGCAATCAGAAAGACAATCTCGGCCAAATCGAAGCGACCATTCCGAACCTCAAGAATCTCGGAGTGTTCAGCGACAAGCAGCTCGCCGAGATGGAGAAGTGCGCCAATCTGATGCGCTTCCAGAGCTCTCAGCTCGAATCCATGGCGGCACTGCACGCGGCCAACGCCTTCCAGGTGTCGCAGGTGATCGACCGACTGGAAGAGCGGATTCATGCCGTTCTTCACGCAAGTCCCGTCGGCAAGGCGCGGCGTCACTGACCGAAGCCATCGAGAACCTCTCGAAGCCGGGCTGAATTCCACAAAGCGGGATGGAATCTGGCTTCGCGCCACTTTCCATCCCGGCAATTTTTTGTTTTGCGCGGAGATATTATAAAGCATAGTACAAAACAGATTTCCCCGATCGCTGCCGACTGCAGTCGGCGCAAGAAGGAGAGTTCCATTTCAGAACTCTCCTCAAACATATCGTTGAATAGCGTCGCGATGCTATAGATGCCGCACTAGCGCGGGAAGCCATCCATCTCATTGAGTTCGCTGGCGACGATCTTGCGTGCTTTCTTCTTCACTTGTTTCGCCGCTCTCAAATCGTTTTCCTGCTCAAGCAATTCAGCTTTGGCAGCCAGTTTCTCGACTTTCTTCAGTTCATCGCCGCGCGCCGTCACCACGGGTGTTGCTGTAGATTTGGGCAATGAAAGTTTTTCTTTCAAACCGTCGATCATGCGCGAGAACCTTTGCAGGCAGCTTCCGCCCTTGTTGTTCAAGTGCTTTTCGCAGCAATGCTCGTCGCGCTTGGTCTCCAGTGTGGCGATCATTTGCTCGATATAAATTACGTCCATACTGCTCTAACCTCGCTTTCGGCTTCCATAGTGACCTTGCGTTTTGGGTCACTGGGGGGACGAGGCAGAACCTTTGAAGTTCCAACTTCTTTCTTGTGAATTCTGTATGAGCGATAGGGCCTCAAAATTCGGAGCACACGGCTCCAATAATTTAGCCATGTCAGGGGCAGGCGTCAGCGGCTGCTTGCTTGGCCAGCCTTAAGGAGACGTGTTCCATACCTGCCTGTTTGCGACTGCCATTTTCAACTTCGAATGCGCTCACATTACCTTGGGCATCTACACTGACGCCGAAAACAGAACCATTCTGATGACCGATCATCTCCATGGCCCTTATCTTGCCTGTTGTTGAATCAAATGACGCTTGCAGCTTCAAGCCGCTATCTTTCAATTTACTGTTTACTCTTTCAAGGGCTTGGTCTATTTCCTTTTGATCTGATACTTTTGAGTCCGCCATTAACTTCTTAAGTGCGGCGCCGTCAAATTTACCCTGGCCGGAATACAACTCGCGACCAAAGGCATCGGCTACTGCCCGGACAGAAGGATTATCTACACCTTCTCGCTCGATGAATTTGCCCCAGCCCTGGGCGAACTCTGCGGCAGAAGATTGCTGACCGGATGACTCTTGAAGCTGCTTTTCCCATTGCGCGGCTGCAGCCACATCCTGCTTGCCGGAATTCTCACGCCCAGCGCCCTCTACTGCAGGCACGGCATCGGCGGATGGAGCCGGCTGTAATCCTTGTTCTTTCGGCGCTCCGTCTCTCGAAGTATCGCGGCGCGCATACTTCATCTGGTCGCTGAGAATTGTTGCAATTTCGGCTCGACCACCCAGGAAAGTGGCTACGGGCTTGCCTATGGAATAGGTGCCATCGGGATTTTTCTCTACCTTGCTGGCAAATGTAATAGGTAAATCCCCGTCCCATAGTCCATTTTTCTTGAGCTGTTCTGCTGTTTTTGCCATTTCCAGACTGGAATCGAGATTATTGGAATCGCCATATAAGAATGCATCGCCTTCATTTCCTTTGACCGATTTCAAAGTTTCTCTGAGCTTGTCCGTATCCTTCAAATTTTGCCCGCCCAAACTTACGACAAGAGCGCCGCCACTCTCGTATGCCAGCTTGAGCTGATTTTGCTCCATTTGTGCAGGAGAAATATTGGCAGGTTGCGCGCCTGATGAGTCAGCGGTCGACTCAGGAGTCACCGGGGCTGAATCCATTGGTGGGCGCGATCCGCCAGCCTGGGCGTTTTCCGCAGTACCATCGGGTTTCTTCCCATCCAGGCCGAATGTGGCGCGGAAAGTGGAGTTCCCCTGCATGGCTTGCTTGTACTTCTCGAATCCGTCCGGTCCGCCCCAGGCAGCGGGATTTGGCGAAGGATTGATCACGCCCTGGTTGTAATCAATCGTCGGAGCAGGAGGAAACCCTAGATCTTGAGGAACAGACCTGCTTTGCTCGAATGACGACCAGCTTTGAAGCGGCGCACCACTGTTGTCTGAGAAAGGACGATAATTCTGGAAACCGGAATCCACAACCTGTGGAGCGTATTGCGGACTATCGCATGTTCTGCCGACTCAACCCATGGTGTGTATTTCCTCTCCGGCGTCGAGCCGGGAAAATTTGGTTTAGACTTAAACGTTCATCGAGGTCCAGTTCGGAACTTCTGCAACCGGTGCTTGCTTCTGGCTGTGAGCCTGGCTGTTGCGGTAACGCAGGAAGTCACGGTAGTTGTCCACTACGGATTGCACTACATCGTAAGATGCACCGGAGTTAGTCAGATTGGTGATGGTGTTTTCGAAGTGAGTGGCGATTTCGTCCATCTGCGCATCTGTCTTGATGTTTTCCGGCATTTGCGGTGCAGGAGCGGCTGAGCGAGCCAGTTCCATTGCATTGTGCGCTTGGCTGTTATTGTCGTTGAGCCAGGAGGTGATCGGCGCTTCGTCTTTGCCGACGGCGGTTCTTGCATGTGATGCGAAAACTGCTACGTCAGCCAGTTTGTTAACCACACGCACCGGCTCGTTGACTGCAACGCTGGTGGGCATGGGGGCGAAGGTGCCTTCTGCCAATTCTGGAGCGCTGACTCTTGCTACAGAGTGAGGATTGATGCTCATGGGAATGTGGTTGCGGACGACCGATTCTTCCGATGCTGCTGCTGCCGGAGGCATGGGCGGCATGTAAGCCATCGAGGTCATGTCTTGAACAGTTCTGGCGTGTTGTTTGTAGTTGGGAGCTGCCGAATGATCCACTGCCGAAGCGCTATTGGTTACTGCAACCGTGAGCGGAGGAGGCAAGGGTGACATGTCTACTGCCGGTGCGATGTTGCGTGCCATCAGTCTTGTCGTTCCTTGTTGAACCGTGTTGTGCGGAACCGGCTTGACGGGAGCAACTACTGGCTTGGTGTTGGAAGTAAGAGCGGTGCCTTCGATGTGCGCTGCCGATCTGGTGTCTGCGCCTCTTGCGTAGTCGACCGGTGCTTGGAAGTGATTTTGTGTCGCGGCTACTTGAACGGGCTTTTCGGGCATGGCTTGTACGTGTTCGATGCTGCCTGCGTTACCGTGGGGCACGGCCAGTTTTGCCATTTGTACGTTGGCGCCGCTGTATGCGCTCATCGGTTTGACATTGGTGAATTGAACATCGCCGTTCGGTGCATGTTGCGGAACTACATGGGCGGCTTCCATGGCGCGGACTTCGCTCACTGGAGCTGAGTGTACGGCTCCACCACCATGGTTGGCTGCCGGCATCGGCG
>Ga0268299_1002207_pt1 | contig 25169 bp, 24 predicted proteins | sample NOBtaG_FD_193484 | JGI IMG/M metagenome (GOLD analysis project Ga0268299, IMG submission 193484) | Activated sludge microbial communities from bioreactor in Nijmegen, Gelderland, Netherland - NOB reactor | ecosystem: Engineered > Bioreactor > Aerobic > Activated sludge | place: Netherlands...
GCCAATGCTGGTCACTTAGTTCGCGGAATCGGGCGACTCGGCGGTACGAGAAGCAGTTTCTGATGAAGCGACCGAAGAAGGCCCCCTTCGATGATGCGGTGAGCAGCTGCTCGTAGATCGCGCACGAGACGTCGAGGTACTCGTAGATGAGCCCGTTCCGAAACTCGACCTCGAGGACGTTGCTCTCGGGCGAGAATGCGACAGCGGCGAGCGCCGACGATTCGAGTTTGACGCGACTCGCGGTCATCGCCGACCTCCTGCGGTCTTCAGCATCACCTTCGGACGTTTTCGGTTGTAGTTGCTCATCTTGATCTTCACGGCGCGCGGGAATGCACGCTGTGGTCGTCTGGGTGGCAGCACGAAGCGTTGGATGTCCTCGCGCAGCCTGCGCAGGTGCTTCGGGATCGCGCCCGGCGATGCACCCGACGACCACATCCATTCATCGCGGATGAGCCGCAGGGCCATGATGAAGCTGATCCGAGTCGGTGGCACTCGGGCTTCGTCTGCGACCCGCTCCATCTCGAGCCGAACGAGGTTGTACGCGAGCCCGACGCCCCAGAGCTCTTGCGCAACGCCCGAAGGCGTCTTGCTTCGGATTGCCTCCTGGCGCTCGAGCATGTCGGTCTTCACTTCGTCGAAGCCGAGCTCCGCCTCCCAGCGCTCGTGGTACAGCTCGACGACTTCTTTCGCTGGGTACGCTTCTGCGTCGAGCAACGACGTCAGCAGCGTCTGTGGCCGGAAGCCCCGCCGCTGGTACGCGATTGCCCTCACCATCCACTGGCGCGGAAGAAACGGGTCCATTGCGCGCGCCGAGCGATCGACCTCGATCTCCACCAGCGCGTCTCCACGCCCCAGCTTCTCTTTCACCGTCCACTTCGTCCGTGAGGTCGCTCGCGTCAACCAGTGGCGGTTATGCCCATCTCGACGGAGCCCGATCAGAAGCCTGGCGGAAAGGAACATCCGGTCGGCGATCGCGAGCGAGTCGCTCGGCAGCTCGGGCCAAAGCTCGGCCGCGTATTTGCGCTCATCGTCGTAGGGGCCGAAGCGCGCTCCCGCCAGGATGTGCGAGCGCAATGCCATCAAGGTGACGAGCCGAGCGAGCGGATAGCCGCTGATGCCTCGCCCCAATCCTGCGCTCTGCGAGCCGAAGTGCTTACGGTTCTCGTCAGAGTCCGGCACACGCACGGTCGTGCCGTCGACCCCGTAAAGAGCGAGCCCGCGCCAAGCGTGCTTCCGCGCGCTCTCGTGGCCCCACTTTCGAGAGCACTTCTCGAAGAGCCATTTCATCGGCTCGTCGCCCAACCTCGCCCGAGCCTGCGCTACGCCACTGCGGGCCACGTTCACTGGGCCAGTGCCCGGCAACACAAGGTCGAGCCGGCCCACCAACTCGTCGATCGGCCGGTGTCGGTACAGAGCCATCCCCAGCACCAGCCAAATCACTTGCTCAGCCGGCAACCTGCGCTTGCGAAGACTGGCCGTTCCCGTCGCTTCCAGCGCTTCCTGAATCCACACCGGATCGATGCTGGCCTTCAGCCTTTCAAAGGCCCCCTCATCAGCCGACGGCGCTCCAGAGAATGGTCCACGTGCCATTTCGATCGCCCTCCCTGAGCGATCGCGGCATCCTGATCCCGCCTCGGCTCCCGCACAAGCCCTGCTAACTGATCGGCATTGGCCTTAGGGCATCTTGCCGAGGTTCGCCTTCGGCCCCGGCCACACCGTCAGCGCCATGCCCTGTCGCAGCGCATTCGCGCTCCGGGGCAGCGCCTCGTTCCAATTCCTCAGATCAGACACCGAGACATCGAACTTCTGCGCGATGCTCCACAGCGAATCGCCCGACGCGATGCCGTACGTCACCCGCGTCTTCCCACCGACCTGCGTCGCCTTCACCTCGCCCGCCGGCGCCGAGCCCAGCGCGTGCGCCCCCGCCGGCACCTCGTCTTCCGCCCGCGCCGTGATGCCGCTGCGCCGCGCCCGCGCCACCTGGCGCTCGATCACCGTGTCCGCCTTGCCCGCCTTCAGCGCCGCCGCGCTCGGCACCGGAATCAGCAGTTCCGCGCCCAGCCGCAGCGACCGCGCCGACTTGATGCCGTTCACGCGCATGATCGCCTCCGCCGCGCTCGAGTACCGCGCCGCCACCCCCGAGAGCGTGTCGCCGCGAACCACCCGGTGAACCCTGAAGTTCAGCCGCTCCGACGGCCCGAGCTTCGCGACCCCTTCGGAGGTCTGCTTAGCCGCTCCGCGCGGCACCCGCACTACGTACGGCTCCTTCGCCGACGCCGGCGGAGTGCACCACCGCTTGATCTCGGGGTTCAGGACCTTCAGCTCCTCCAGCGTCGTGCCCGCGATGCGCGCCAGCACGTCGAGGTCGACCTGCGTGTCGAGTGCCACCTCGTCGTACTCGAGCGGCTTCTCGTACTCGAACTCCTCGGGCGAGAACCCGAACGCCTCGGGGTGCTTCGCGATCAGCGCGCACGCGATCAGCTTCGGCACGTAGTGCTTCGTCTCTTTCGCGAACCCCGGCTTCTTCGTCGACAGCTCCCAGAAGTCGCGCGTGCCGTACCGGTTCGTGATCCACCGCACGCGCCCGCCACCCGTGTTGTACCCGGCCCACGCCAGGTACCAGTGCCCGTGGTTCGCGTAGAGCTGCGACAGGTACGCCGCCGCCGCCTTCGTCGCCTTGATGTAGTCGTTGCGCTCGTCCATCCAGAAGTCGCGCTTCAGGTGGAACATGTCCGCCGTGCCCGCGATGAACTGCCACGGCCCCACCGCCGCCGCCCACGAGCGCGCCTGCGTCGAGAACCCCGACTCGATCATCGCGAGGTACACGGTGTCTTTCGGCAGCCCGGCCTCGACGAGAATCGGCTGCATCATCGGGATGTACCGCGACGACCGGTTCATCCACCGCGTGAACCACTTGCGCCCCTGGTGCTGGAAGAAGTGGATGTACTGCGCCACCAGCGGCTGCATCTCGACCGGTATGTCGTAGCGGTCTCTCACCAGCGACACGTCGAACGACGCCACGTCGGTCACCGGGTCGAGCACGAACGGCAGCGCCTCGCCGCTGCCCTCGGCGTCGTTCAGCGCCTCTTCGATGCGCTCGCGCAGCGCGTTGCCCAAGCCCAGCCGCTGCAGCTGCTCGCGGAGCGCGGCGTCGGACTTCGCCGCCGGCTCGAGCGTCGTCTCTTCCAGCGCGCGGACCTCGTCGACCTCGCTCGGGCCTTGCGCCTCTTCAGCGTCCTCAGCAGCAGCCGCAGGCAGCGGCTCGACCGGCTCCATGCCGGGAGGAGGGGGAGGCAACGGTACGTCGGCAGCGGGAGCAGCGGAGCCCGCGCCGAGCGCAGTGACCGCGAGAAATACGAGGAGCATCGGGAGGCGCACGCACTCTACCAAACCCATGCGATCCGCCGAGTCTTCCGCCGTCGCACCTCGCGGCACATGGGCCTCGCGTGGGGCTGCATCCACGCGGCAGATTCACACCATCGCGAGCAGGTCTCGCCGCCTCGGAGTGCTTCGGTTTCAGCCGCTCGGCGAAGCGGCGCAGCGGGCTCCTCGGTATGTCCACGCACCCACGAGCTTCAGCCGTGGAGCACCACCGGGTTCTACAAGCGGGAGCCGTCGCTTTCACGCGAGCTCAACCGCCGCATCGCCGTCAGCCGCAGTCGTCGGAGCATGGCCTCTGGCGGGGCTCAGGGAACAAAAGCGAAGAAGAATCGCAGGACGCTCGAGCCGAACGGGCGAAGTCCGAGCCCTCTGCGATTCTTTTTCGCCTTTGTTCCCGTGGAGCGGCGCGCGAGGTGTGGCCGTTGAAGCCAGCACGTCGCGCGCGCAACCGCCGCATCGCCGTCAGCCGTCGTGCGGCGAGGGAGCATGCGGTCGTCGGAGCATGCTCTCTGGCGGGGCTCAGGCGAGCGCGCGACCGACGCTCCTGATGGACAGAGGGCTGCTCACCGGCTCGGGGCCGGGCTCTCATCTTTCGAGAAGCCGTGAAAGCGCACCCGAACCCCGGTCGTGTCCGACAATGTGTGCATGCCCTCGACGCTCTCCAGCGTGCTCGCGAAGCCGAGCATCCGCCGCCCCGCAGCTCCCTCCGCACGGCAGCCGTTTCCGACGCGCGCGGGCCTCGGCGTCAGCACGATTCACCGCTACACCGAGCCGCGCGTCACGCCGTCGACCATCGCCATCACCGTCTACGCGCCGGTGCCGACGGCGCAGGTGCCGGGCACGGTGCGCGACACGAACAGCAAGCCGTTCGCGGAGCGGCTCCCCGAGCGCTTCATCATCGACGACGGGGGCCTCAACCGCATCTTCACCGGAGTCGACCTGCGCAAGGGCTCCGCGCTCGACAAGAAGCTCGACGCCATCATCGCGCGCATGCCGACAGACCAGGCCGGCCAGCTCGACTTCCTCCGCCGCGAGACGAACCGCATCATCAAGTGGACGGCGGGCAGCTCGGCGAACGACGGCCGCGACGAGTTCGAGTGGGACGTGAAGGCCACGCCGCTCGACAAGACGGTCGCGCAGAGCACGCACCGCGACGCCGCGTACGACGCCGTGACCGCGCCGCCGCGCCCGACGGGCCAGCTGATGGACGTCGTCGGCCTCGAGAAGTACCTCGAGGCGGGCGAGGGCTACTGCATCCAGAAGGCGCTGCTCGCCGCGTGCATCTTGAACAAGCTCGGCATCCCCTTCCGGCTCGTGAACGGCGCGGTCTCGACGTCGCCCGGCAGCTCGGTCGGCCACACGTGGATCGAGCTGCAGGACGGCCGCATTCTCGACGCCGCCTGGTCGACGCTCGAGAAGCCCGTGCGCGATCACGCGACGCACGCCGACTGGTTTCGCCTCGGAGGCTCGTACCGCTTCGCGAACCAGCAGTACCCGTACCTCGCGCTGACCTGAGCCCAGAGCGACCCACGCCGAACTGTGGAAGGTTCGTGTTGTCCCAACGACACCAATCTTCCACAGAAGCGAGCAAACGCTGGTGAGGGTGAACCGCCACGGCAAGAACGAACCGCCGCATCGCCGTCAGCCGTCGGGCGTGCGGAGCTCGAGACCGCTACTCGCGCCCGTGGCCCTTGCCGAGGATCTGCGCCACGTACTTGTCGAAGTCGAAGTGCGGCGAGTTCTCGCGGTCGTGGCACCCGGTGCAGACCTTCGGCTCATTGCCCTTGCCGATCGTCTTCGGGTTCGAGTCGTCGGCGTGAATCGAGCCCGGCCCGTGGCAGCTCTCGCAGCCGACGCCCTCGCGGCCCGCCGTCTTGTCGACGCGGCACACGCCGCCCGCCGACTGCCAGCCCGTCACGTGACAGCCGATGCAGTCGAGGTGGTACTGCTTGTTCACGCCGACGAGCGTCTCGAGCCCGTGCGCGTGCTTGCTCGCCGTCCACACGGGGAACGCCTCCTCGTGGCACTCCTTGCACGCGGCGTTGCCGACGTAGCCCGCGGTGTCCTTCGCCGGAGGCGGGCAGTCTTTCCCGCTCTTCTTCGCCAGCTGCAGGTTCAGCTCGCCGACGTCGCGATCGTACGCGTCGACGATCTTCTTCACCTCGGGCTCCTCGGGGAACGACGACTCCAGCGGCAGGAAGCGCACCGCGAACCCGCGCTGGCCCTTCGGAGTCTCCGGCGGCTCGCTCGCCGCCGCCGCCCGCCGCGCCTCGAGCTCGACGAGCTTCTGCTGCCGCAGGCTCTTCATCTCGGGCGAGATGCCCGGGTCGTTCGTCTGGGCGCGCAGAATCTCGATGCGCTCGTCGAGCGCCGCGAGGGCGCGCTCTTTCTCCGCCGCGCCGCTGAACAAGACCGGCTTGTCGCCCGTGCCGTTCCACAGATCGACCCGCAGCATCGAGCGGCCCTTGCTCTGCAGCTGCGCGACCGGCACGTCGCCGCGCGTCAGCCGGCTCTGCTCGCCCGCGACTTCGTCTTTCGCGCGCGCCGCGACCAGCAGATCGACGCCGCTCGCCGCCGACTGACCGACCGCGCCGTCGAACGCTCCGGCGAACAGCCCGAGCACGAACTGCGCGCCGTCTCTGCGTGCCTGCGCCGCGCGCTCCGACAGCTCGGTCGCCGTCGCGCCCGAGACCACGCCGAGCTTGAAGCCGCCGCGCTCCAGCACGCGCACGCCGTTCTCGAACTCGGGCAGCTCCTGCTTCGCGCGAAAGTCGGCGCCGCGTACGTCGTCGAGCGGGCCCGGCTGCCTCACGTCGAGCTTCATCGCCTTGAGCGAGACCGCCAGCGCCTGCGCCTTCCGCTCCTGCTGCGGCACCGCGTCTTCGGGGATCTTCTCGGCGCCGAACAGCGCCTCGCCGCTGTCGATGAAGAAGACCGGCTGGCCCTCGGCGCGCACCTTGGCGAGCTGGGCCGCGGCGCGCGCGATGCCGCCGCGCATGTTCTCGCTGCAGCCGCAAGGGCCGAGGTAGCCGCGCAGCTCGGCGCTGACGACGATGGTGGCATCGGGTGCGCCGGCCGCGACCGGCTCGGGCTTCACCTGCGCGGTGGGACACGCGGCCAGTGCGACCCCGGCAACCGCGAACCACCTCACCAGAGAATGCTCTCCACGAGCTCGTCGATCTTCTCGCCGAGCGCCTCGAGCCCGTTCGCCTTCGAGAGGAAACCGTCGGCGCCGACCTGGTGCGCGAGCTTCCCGAGCTCTTCGTCGCCGAGCGAGCTGAAGATCACGATGGGGATGTCCTGCGTCTTGAACTCGTTCTTCAGCGTACGGCAGATGTCGGTGCCCTTCGCGTCGGGCATGTGCAGGTCGGTGAGGATCAGGTGCGGCTTGAACGTCTCGAGCGTCTTCTCGAACTCGACCAGGGTCGACGTCGCGACCACCTCGTAGCCGCGGCTCTCGAGCACGGACTTCTCCATCGCGAGCGTGATCTCGCTGTCGTCGATCAGGAGGATCCGGCGTCGCTCAGCCACGGTCTCTTGCTTCTACCAAGCCTATTTCTTGATGGCTTTCACCATCTTCGTGAAGTCCGCGCGGGCCGCCTCGACCGTCTTCGCCGGGCCTGTCAGCTTGAAGAACACGGCGCCCTCGGGCCCCTCGACGATCGCGCCCAGCAGCTTGAAGCCCGGCTTGCTCGTCTTGGGCCCCATCGGCCCGCCGCCGCCGGTGTACGTGCCCTCGAGCTCCAGCGTCGTGACGTCGAACCCCGACACCTTCTCTTTCTTCGGCGTCGGAGCCTTCGCGCCCTCGAACTGGCTCACCCACCGCTGCACGTTGGCGTCGACGCTCCCGCCCTGGCCGGCGCCGAAATAGAAGACGCCGACCTCCGCGTCCTCCGCGTCGCCCTTCGCCGCCGGGATCTTGTACGTCGCCGCCCGCATCGGCCGCGGCGGGTCGGCCTTCCACGCCGCCGGTGGAGCCCACGACAGCCCCCCCGCCGAATCTGCGAGTGCGGTGCCACTGAGAAATATCGCGAGCGCTCCGACGTATCTGAACATGCTGGCCATATACGCCCGGCTCACTTGACCTGCCAGAGTGCCGGTGCCTAAAGGGGCGCCTCCTATGCGTCGTCAATTTTCGCTCGTCGTTTCCGCCGCGCTCGCCGTCTCGGCGCCCGCTTTCGCCGATCTCAAGGTCGGGTACGTCGACCTCCAGCGCGCGCTGGGCGAGGTGCACGAGGGCGTCGCCGCCAAGGCGAAGCTGAAGGCCGACCTCGAGAAGAAGAAGAATGACTTCGAGGCCGAGCAGAACAAGCTGCGCTCCGACAAGGAGGTCCTCGACAAGCAGGGCCCCATGATGAGCGAAGAGGTGCGCAACCAGAAGTTCGCCGAGCTCCAGAAGCGCCTGTTCGAGCTGACCCAGAAGGCCGAGAAGCTCCAGATGGAGATGGCCCAGGCCGAGCAGAAGGAGCTCAAGAAGATCTTCGAGAAGATGGACCCGATCATCGCGAGCTTCGCGCAGCGCGACGGCCTCACCATGATGTTCGAGAAGACCGACTCGGGCCTCGTCTACGCGCCCGCGAGCCTCGACTACACGAACGAGCTCGTCCGCACGTACAACGACAAGTACCCGAAGGCGGGCGGCGCTCCGAAGAAAGACGGCGCTGCGCCGAAGGGCGAGGCCCCGAAGAAAGACGCGCCGGCCGCGGCCGCGAAGTAGTCGCTTGTCAAAGTCGCTCAAAGAGCTCGCAGCCCACGTCGGGGGGAAGATCGACGGAGACGCCTCCGTGCAGATCGACGGGCTCGCGCCGCTCGAAGAGGCGGCGAAGGGCCAGCTCTCGTTCTTCGCGAACTCCCGCTACAAGCGCGCCTTCCAGGCCACCCAGGCGTCGGCCGTGCTCGTGGGCGAGAGCACCGGTTCCCAGAACAACGGGCGCAAGAACGGCGTCACGCTCGTCAAGGTGCAGAACCCGCAGCTCGCGTTCGCGCGGCTCTCGCAGCTGTTCTACCCGCCGCCGGCTCACGTCGCGGGCATCAGCCCCGAAGCGCTCGTGCACGCCGAGGCGATGGTGCACTCGACCGCCACCGTGATGGCCGGCGCCGTCGTCGCGCGCGGAGCGACCGTCGGCGCCCGCGCCGTCTTGCACCCCGGCTCTCACGTCGGCGAGCGCGCGCTGATCGGCGAAGACACGGTGCTGCACCCGAACGCGGTCGTCTACGACCGCTGCGTCGTCGGAGCGCGCTGCACGCTGCACGCCTCGAGCGTCGTCGGCGCCGACGGGTTCGGCTTCGTGCTCGACCCCGAGAAGCTCGAGCACGTGAAGATCCCGCAGGCCGGCATCGCGCGGCTGGAAGACGACGTCGAGCTCGGCGCGTGCTCGTGCGTCGACCGCGCGACGCTCGGCGAGACCGTGATCGGCCGCGGCACGAAGATCGACAACCTCGTGCAGATCGCCCACAACGTGCGAATCGGGCCGCTGTCGATCGTGTGCGCGCAGGCCGGCATCTCGGGCTCGACACAGCTCGGCCACGGCGTCGTGCTCGGCGGCCAGGTCGGCATCGCGGGGCACCTCGAGATCGGCGACCTCGTGAAGATGGCGGCACAGTCGGGCGTGGCGCAAGACGTCGAGGCCGGCACCACCGTCGGCGGCACGCCGGCGATCGAGGCGGGAAACTGGAAGCGCTCTTCGGTCGTCTATGCGCAGCTGCCGGAGTTATTGAAGGAGCTGCGCGACCTGAAGAGACGGGTCGCTCAATTGGAGAAAGGGAAAAAGCCGTGATGGACGTGACGGAGATCTCGAAGATCCTCCCGCATCGATACCCCTTCCTGCTCGTCGACCGGGTCATCGAGTACACGCCCGGCGAGAAGCTGACGGGCTACAAGAACGTGACGCTGAACGAGCCGTTCTTCGGGGGGCATTTCCCGGGCCACCCCGTGATGCCGGGCGTGCTCATTCTCGAGGCGCTGGCGCAGGCGTGCGCGCTGCTCGCGTACAAGACCGCGAAGCTCGACGCGTCGCAGCTCGTCGTCTACCTGATGGCGATCGACGGCGCGAAGTTCAGGAAGCCCGTGGTGCCCGGTGATCGGCTGACGCTGACCGCCACGGTCATCAAACAGAAGGGGCAGATCTGGAAGCAGCGCGGCGAGGCGACCGTCGACGGCACGCTGGTCGCCGAGGCCGAGTTTCTGGCGACGGTGGTCGAGAGGGACAAGGCATGACGCGCGTTCACGCGACCGCCATCGTGCACCCCGAAGCGCAGCTCGACCCGACCGTCGAGGTCGGGCCGTACGCGGTGATCGGGCCGAAGGTCCGCATCGGGCCGGGCACGCGCGTCGGGCCGCACGCGGTGATCGAGGGCGACACGACGATCGGGGCTCGGAACCGCGTGTTCCAGTTCGCGAGCGTCGGGGCCGACCCGCAGGATCTGAAGTACGCCGGCGAGGCGACGAAGCTGGTGATCGGCGACGACAACCTGATCCGCGAGTTCACGACGCTGCACATCGGCACGGCCGGCGGCGGCGGCACCACGCGCATCGGGAACAAGAACCTGTTCATGGCGTACAGCCACGTGGCGCACGACTGCCAGATCGGCAACGGCTGCGTGCTCGCGAACTCGGCGGCGCTGGCCGGGCACGTCGAGATCGGCGACCACGTGATCATGGGCGGGCTGTCGGCGGTGCACCAGTTCACGCGCATCGGGAAGCACGCGTTCATCGCCGGCGGAGCGATGGTGGGCATGGACGTGCCGCCGTACTGCACCGCGCAGGGCGATCGCGCCGAGCTCGTCGGGCTGAACACGGTGGGGCTCGCGCGCCACGGCTTCTCGGAAGATCAGATCGGCCGCGTGAAAGACGCGTACAAGATCCTCTTCCGCTCGAAGATGGGGCTGAACGAAGCGCTCTCGAAGCTGAAGGCCGAGCACGGCGGCCACTCGGAGATCGATCACCTGATCGACTTCTTGAACGCGAGCAAGCGCGGTGTGACGCGCTGAGCGCCATCGGCCTCATCGCCGGCAGCGGCACCTTTCCCTTCCTCTTCGCCCGCGCCGCGAAGGAGCAGGGCCTCACCGTCCACGCGGTCGCGCACCGCGGCGAAGCCGACCCTGCCCTCGAGGCCGAGGTCGCCTCGTTCACCTGGGTCAAGCTCGGCCAGGCGAAGGCCATTCTCACCGCGCTCAAGAAAGCCGGCGTCGACCGCGCCGTCATGGCCGGCGGCATCGGCCGCGCGAAGAGCCTGAAGGAGGCCTGGCCCGACGCCGGCGCCTGGGCCATCGCGAGAAAGCTGCGCGGCTTCCGCGACGACGAGATGCTCCGCGCCATCGCCGCGTACTTCGAAGACGGCGGCGTCCGCATCGTCGCTCCGACCGACTACGTGCAGCAGGTGCTCGCCCCGAAGGGCCTGCTCGCCGGCCCCAGGCTGAAGGCCACCGAGGAGCGCGACGTCGAGCTCGGCCGCGAGGTCGCCGCTTCCCTCGGCCGCGCCGACGTCGGCCAGACCGTCGTCGTCAAAGACGGCGCCGTGCTCGCGGTCGAGGCCGTCGAGGGCACCGACGAGGCCATTCGCCGCGGCGGCAAGCTCGGCGGCAAGGGCGCGGTGGTCGTCAAGCGCGTGAAGCCCGGCCAGGACCTGCGCTTCGATCTCCCCGCGGCCGGCCCCGTCACGCTCGAGGTCATGCGCGAGGCCGGCGCCCGCGTGCTCGCGGTCGAGGCCGGCCGCACCGTGCTGCTCGACGGGCCGCAGATGCTGAAGCTCGCCGACCGCCTCGGCATCAGCATCGTCGGCGTGTAGTGTCGTGACCCGATGGCGTCACTCCCGCCGAAAGCCCAGCCGGCTGCCCCGTTCGCGAACCGCGAGCTGAACGGCGAGGTGCTCCTCGAGGAGCTCTCGGATCTGCGCAACGCCCAGGTGCCCCAGCGCCAGCTCAACGACTGCGCGTCGGGCCTGCGCGAGCTCGCGGGCGTGCGCGCCAGCGAGGCCGCCACCCGCATCAAGCAGCTCGCGACCGCGCGCTTCGCGCAGCAGCCGGCGATGGCGAGCCTGCTCGTGCGCTGGGCCGGCCGCCTCAAGTCCGACGTCGACGTGCCGCTCCTGCTCGGCCACTTCGAGCGCCTCGCGATGGTGTCGGGCGCGATGAGCGCGCTGCGCCGCGCCAGCGAGCGGCTCCCGAAGGGGGGGCGCGGGTGAAGCCCAAGCCCGTCGCCGGCTTCGATCTCGTCAGCGCCGAGGCCACCTCGCGCCTCGACGGGTGGAACGACAAGTCCAAGCACCTCTTCACCGAGCTGCTCGAAGACGCTCCGAACGAGATGCAGCGCGAGCTGCTCAACCGCGCGGTCGCGGCCGGGCACAGCGCCGCCGAGCTCCACGCGTTCGCCGACGCGCTGCGCGGCCTTTCCGACGGCGAGGCGTTCGACAAGTGCACCATCGGGCTCGACAGCGCCCCGGGCTACACGATGTCGCAGCTGCTCAAGGCCGAGGCCGACCCGCTGTTCGCGTTCACGCTGAAAGGCGGCGAGCTCTCGCCGGCGGAGGAGGCCGCGCCGAAGATCCCCGACTCGCACCTGCCGTACGTGCCGCCGCCGAGCGCGCCGCGCTCCGAGCGGCCGAAGTTCGACGGCACGAGCGACACGAAGGTGCGCGCGAACCGGCCGGCGGGCTTCGACGCGAAAGACGACGGAGCGCTCAAGCGCACCGCCGCCGCCCACGCCCGCGAGCTCGGAGCCAGCGTCGACGCCGTGCCGCGCCCGCAGTCGGGGCCGCAGGCGGCGCTGCCGCCTCCGGGCAGCGGCCCGGCGATCGTCCAGGACCTGCTGAACGAGGCCCTGCACGCGCTCGGCGTGACGTACCGCGAGCAGGGCGTCGACGGCGCCGGCCAGGCGAAGCTCGAAGAGGTGATGTCGCAGGCCGCGCAGGCGCTGCAGCGGGGCATGCCGGTCGCGGTCGCGCTCGGCCCTCAGCCGGGGCAGGACCGGCGGTTCGCGCTGTTCCTCCAGGTGCAGCAGAGCGGCAAGAGCCGCGCGTACCAGCTGTACGACGTGCTCTCGCAGGAGATCGCGTGGATCAACGAGGGCGACCTCTTGGCGCGAACCGAGCTGCCGTTCTCCAGCAAGCAGAACCGCCGCGTCACGCGCATCGCGCTGCCGCTCCTCAAGGGATTCTAGACTCCAATGCTCTCTCTGCTCGCCGCCACGCTGCTGTCCCAGGCCGTCGACGTCACGGTCACGACCGTCCCCAAGAGGCGCGGCGACATGCCGTCGGTGAACATCACGTTCTTCGAGACGATCCCCGGGTTTCGGCTGATGCTCACGCGCAGCGACGGCAAGAAGCTCGAGCAGAAGGGCAACGGGAAGCGCGGCCAGACGCGGTCGATCGAGCTCGTGCAGCCCGAGGGCAAGTTCGGCTGGAAGGGCGAGCTCACGCTCAACTACTCGAACGGCGAGACCGGCTCGATGCCGCTCGAGTTCGACACCGCGATCTGGGGCCAGCTCACCCTGAAGACGAAGAAAGAAGACGTCGATCTCACCGCGCGCAAGTGGCCGTTCACGACGAACCGGCCCGTCACCAAGGCGAAGCTCGAGGTCCTGATGGACACGGGCAAGTACGCGTTCAACGACGAGATCGAGCTGAAGGACGTCAAGCCCGGAGAGCCCACCTCGGTGACCTGGCCTGCGGCGCCGGGGAAGGTGATGATGATGTGGCTGAAGGTCTTCGACGAGGCGGGCAACTTCGCCGGCGCCGAGTTCTGGGACTGGTGGATCGACATTCCCCACGACGACATCGAGTTCGAGACCGGCAAGTCCGACATTCGCGAGAGCGAGGCTCAGAAGCTCGAGAAGTCGTACAAGGACATCAACGCCGAGCTCGTGAAGTACGCGCAGATCCCGGACTTGAGCCTCAGCATCTACATCATCGGCCACACCGACTCGGTCGGCGGGAAAGACTACAACCGCGGCCTCTCGCTCTCTCGCGCGCGGTCGATCGCCGCGTACCTGCGCAAGCGGGGCCTCAAGGCGAAGTTCTTCTACGAAGGCTTCGGAGAAGAGTCGCCGAAGGTGCCGCAGCCCGACGAGACCCCCGAGGCCCAGAACCGGCGCGCGCAGTACATCTTGTCGATCGGGCCGCCGAAGATCACCGACGCGCCGTTCGAGCCCAGGTGGCAGAAGCTCTGAGCTAGAGAGAGCCGAACCGCTTAACCCGCCTACTGCGGCGGCCGCGGCCTACCTGCTGCGGCGTCACTGCGCTGCTCAATGGGCCGACAAGCACACTTCCGCTGCTCGCTCCTCGGGCGCCCGCCTCGGTTCCGGCCGACGGCCGCCTCGCTACGGCGCGGTAAGCGGTTCGGCTCTCTACGGCTCCAGCGGCCTGAACTGCAGCGGCGTCACGTGGTTCGCCGTGATGTTCACCTCGCGCGTGATCGTGCGCTTCGGGTGCCGCAGCTCGACGATGTAGCGCCCCGGCTTCAGGCTCACGCGCTTGATGCCGATCACCTCGTCGCTGTGCAGCCTGCCGTTCAGCTTCAGCGACGAGAACGGCTGCACGTCGACCTCCAGGGTCCCCATCACGAACTTCGGCTCGGGCTTCGGCTCGGGCTTCGGCTCGGCGACCGGGGGCGGCTCGGGCGGTCTCGGCTCTTCGACCTTCATCGGCGGCGGCGCAGGCGCCGGCGGCGGCGGCGCCACCACCTGCACGGTCTCCTGCGGCGGCTTGTTGAAGAACGTCAGATAGCCGAGGCTGCCCGCGAACCCCGCGATCACGAGCGCCGCGGCGGCCCACACCGCGGGGCTGCGCTTCGGTGCAGCGGGCGGAGGCAGCGGCGCGGGCGGCTCCTCCACCGGCGTCATCGGCACCGTCGGCTTCAGGTTCGACCGCACGCTCTGCGTGGTCCGCGCCTGCGCGACGTCCTCGACGCTGTCTTTCAGCTCGACCCCCGGCGGCAACGGTGTCGCCGTCATTCGCGTGCGGTCGCCCGACTCGTCGGGCGGGTCGGTGCGCTTCTCCGACGGATCCAGCGGGCGGCCCGCGCCGGGCATCACCGCCGTGCGCGGCTTCGACCCCGCCGCCGGCGCGGGCGGCGGCTGCGGAGCCGACTCCCGCGGCTTCGAGTGATCCCGCTGCACCACCGCGGTCGCCCCGAGCCCCAGCGAGCCCGTCGGCGGCGGCGCCGGCGGCGCCTCGCGCTCGGCCTCCTCGGCGACCCGCATCTCCTCGAGCTCGTCCTTGAACATCATCGACACGAACATGCCCACGTTCGTGTCCTCGACCGACTGCGCGTTCCTCAGGTTGAAGCTCGCGAGCGCGCGCTCGAGCTCCTGCGCGGTCTTGAAGCGCTTGTTCTCGTCGCGCTCCAGCGCCTTCATCACCACCGCGTCGAGCTCGGCCGGCACGTCGGGGTTCAGCCGCTGCGGCGGCGAGATGTAGCTCTGCTGCACCGCCCGCAGCACCTGCACGTCGCTCTCGCCCTCGAACAGCCGCCCGCCGGTCAGCATCTCCCACATGACAATGCCGAGGGCGAACACGTCGGTGCGCGCGTCGATCTTCTCGCCGCGCGCCTGCTCGGGGCTCATGTACGCGAACTTGCCCTTCAGCATTCCGGCCGCCGTCGACGTCTGGTTGCCCGACGCCTTCGCGATGCCGAAGTCGGTCAGCTTGATCGCTCCGTCGTACGAGATGAGCACGTTGTGCGGAGTCACGTCGCGGTGCACCAGCCCCAGCGGCCTGCCGCGGTCGGTGAGCGAGTGCGCGTAGTGCAGCCCGCGCGCGATGTGCGTGCCGACCTCGGCGACGATGGGCGCGGGGATCCGCACGCCGAGCTCGCGGCAGCGGCGGCGCAGGTCCCACAGCGAGACGCCGCGAACGAACTCCATCGCGATGAAGTACGAGTCGTCGTGCTTCGCGAAGTCGAAGATCTGCACGATGTTCGCGTGATTGAGGCGCGACGCGAGCCGCGCCTCGTCGACGAACATCTTCATGAAGCCCTCGTCGCGCGCCAGGAAGCTGCGCACGACCTTGATCACGACCTCTTTCTCGAAGCCCTCGGGGCCGACGGCCGCGCACAGATAGATCTCGGCCATGCCCCCTTCCGCGAGCTTCCGCTTCACGACGTAGCGCCCGATCTTTGTCCCGGACAGGAGCAAACTGTGGAAAAACTCTAGTAGGGAGACTTCCATGGCACCAAGGACGTTGGGGGTCGTCGTCGTGCTGGTGGCCGTCGCCGCGCAGGCCGGGCCGAAGGCCATCGCCGTCGCCGCGGGCGACTGCAAAGACCCCGAGCTGCTCAACGGAGCCACCGCGTTCACCGACGCCGTCTCCGGCCTGCTCAAGACCGATCTGCTCGACCCGGCCGCGGTGCTCGATCAGCTGAGGCCGCGGCCGACGGCCGGCCTCGACGACGTGCAGCGCCAGCTCGACGCCGCGCAGTCGCAGCTCTACGCGAACCAGCTCGACAAGGCGCTCGAGACCGTGCGCGGCGCGACGAAGGCGCTCGAGCGGCTGTCTCCGTCGGACGCCGTCGCGAAGCAGCTGCAGGCCGCCGCGGTGCTCGAGGGGCTCATCTTCAAGGGGCTCAACAAGAAGAACGAGCAGCTCGACGCGTGGCGGCGCGTGCTGCGCACCGCGCCCGACTACAAGCTCGACCCCGACTTCCACAGCCCCGCGACGATCTCGCAGTTCGAGCAGCTGAAGAAAGACGTCGCGAAGGCGAAGCGCGTGCCGCTGAACGTGACGTCGACTCCGCCGGGCGCGACCGTGTGGGTCGACGGCATGCGCGTGGGCACGACGCCGCTGCAGAGCCCGGGCTTCCCCGCGGGCGCGTACCGCATCGTCGCGGTGCAGGGCGAGAAGCAGTCGTTCGCGTACGACGTGAAGCTCGAGGGCAAGAGCGTCGACGTGCAGATCGATCTCGGCTTCGAGGGCACGCTGCGCACGCAGCTGCCGCTGTGCGTGAACGCCCCGGTCGGAGACTCCGAGGCGCTCAAGCTCGCGACCCGCGCCGGCGCCGACCGGGCGCTGGTGCTGCGCGTCGACGCGAGCGGCTGGGTGACCGCGCTGCTGTTCGAGGTCGCGAAGGGCGCGCGCGTGCGCGAGGGCGGCATGAAGGTCGCGGACGCGCGGAAGGGCATGGGCTACGCCGATCTCGCGTCGTTCGTGCTGACCGGCCAGCCCGCGAAGCTGGCGCTGTCGGGCACGCGGCCCGCGGAGCCCGAGCCGGTGGCGGTGGCACCTGCGCCGGCACCTGCGCCCGAACCGGCGCCCGAACCGGTTCAGCAGCCGGTGACCGAAGTGGCCGCGTCGCCTTCGGGGGGAATGCCGCGCGCGGTGCCGCTCGCGATCGCGGGGGTCGGCGTCGTCCTCGCGGGGGTCGGCGTCGGCTACTACTTCTCGGGCGGAAGCGACCGCGACGCGCTCGCGGGCGCCGTCGACGCGATGGGGCAGGTGAAAGACCCGCGCGACGCCACGAACGCGAAAGATCTCTCGGGCCGCATCGCGACGAACCGCACGATCTCGATCGGCCTGATGGCCGGGGGCGCCGCGGTGGCCGCGATCGGAGCCGTGCTGTTCTTCGCGCTCGCTCCGAAAGACGCGCCGCAGCCGACGGTGATGGTGACGCCGAACGGCGCCTACGCCGGCGTGACCGGCAGCTTCTGACCGTTGACGGCGATGTCGAGGCGCGCAAGCTCGGCGTTGAGCCGGCCGGTCGCCATCATGAACCACATCTTCCAGTCGGCGATGAGGCTCCACGCCGGGTACTTGAACGTGGCCGGCTTGTTCTTCTCGATGAAGAAGTGGCTGACCCACGCGAACGCGTAGCCGCACACGACCGCGGCCGGGAACATCGGCCAGGAGCCGGTCACGGCGCCCGAGACCGCGAGGCCGAGCGCGGCGCTCGAGCCGAAGAAGTGCATCCAGCGGGTTGCCGGGAGGCTGTGCTCGCCCAGGTAGAAGGGCCAGAACTCTTCGAAGGTCTGAATTCTGGCTCGGCCGCCGGCCAGGCTCCGGTCTGTCGCCGGCGGTGCCGCTGCCGCGCCGCCGCTGTCCGTCGGGCGAGCGTTCACTTCGCGAAGATCTTGCGGAAGAAGTCGACCATGCCGCGCTTCTTCGGCTTCAGCTCGTCGACCTCGACTTCGGGACGGGTGCCGGGGCTCGAGGGCTCGAGATCGACCGACTGCTTCTTGCGCCGCGAGGGGTCGAGAGACATCGCGGAGAATTCGTCTTCGCCCTCGTAGGAGACCTGGGCGCGAGGGCGGCCGTCGGCTCCGGGGGCACTTCCGGTGGGTTTGTGCGCCATTCGCTGAACAATTTATCGGTGCCGGGAAGCGAAGGCAAAACCGCCGGAAGACGGAGGCGAAGCGCCCGAGAGTGTGGGTGTCCGCGCGGCAGCTTTGCGCGGCATCCCTGACGAACAGCGGAGCCGACCATAAGATTGACGGTCTAGGGGCGTCATGGGAGCTTCGTCGGCGTGAAGATCGCACGTGCGCTCCTCGCGCTGGCGGCGCTCTCCGGGTGTGGCCCGGTGCAGTCGACCGCGTACCTGATGGACGCCGAGGTGCAGATCGAGGCGGCGCGCACGGCGCAGGCCGAGCGCTACGCGCCGTACGAGTGGACGTCGGCGAACCTCTACTACCGGAAGTCGAAGGAAGAGGTCGGCTACGCGGACTTCGAGCAGGCCGTCGACTTCGCGCAGAAGGCCCAGAAGTTCGCGGTGCAGGCGCGAGAGAACGCGATGAAGGCGACCCGCAAGGAAGAGGCCCCGAAGGCTCCTTGAGATGACGCGCGCGCTGCTCTTCGCCAGCCTGCTCGCAGCCTCCGCCTGCGTCACGGGCCAGCAGGTGCGCGCGAAGGCCGAGGTGATCAAGAGCGACATCGAGCGGGCGCGGCGGTCGGGCGCGATGCGGTGCGCTCCCCGCGAGCTGGCGACGGCCGAGGCGAACCTCGACTTCGCGCAGGGCGAGCTCGCCGAGGGCACGGCGGCGCGCGGCGACGAGCACATCCGCGACGCCGAGGCGGCGATCAAGAAGGCGATCGTGCTGTCGAAGGACTGCGGCCCGAAGCAGGTGACGATCAAAGACACGCCGGTGGTGGTGAAGATCGAGACCACCGACAAAGACGGCGACGGCATCCTCGACAAGGACGACAAGTGCCCGAACCTGCCGGGCCCGCCCGAGAACGGTGGGTGCCCGCTCGAGGCCCCGAAGGACAAAGACGGCGACGGCATTCTCGACAACGTCGACAAGTGCGTGGACACGCCGGAGGACAAAGACGGCTGGCAGGACGAAGACGGCTGCCCCGAGCCGGACAACGACAACGACGGCGTGCTGGACGGCGCCGACAAGTGCCCGAACGAGCCGGGGCCGATCGAGAACATCGGCTGCCCGATTCGCGACCGCGACGGCGACGGCATCAACGACGACAAAGACCAGTGCCCGAACGAGGCCGAGGACAAGGACGGCTTCCAGGACGAGGACGGCTGCCCGGATCTCGACAACGACAAAGACGGCCTGCCCGACATTCAGGACGAGTGCCCGATGGAAGCAGGGCCCGCCGAGCTGAAGGGCTGCCCCGATCGCGACAAGGACGGCCTGCCCGACAAGGTCGATGCGTGCCCGGATCAGCCCGGCCCGCCGGAAGAGAAGGGCTGCCCGAAGAAGTACTCGCTGGTGGTGGTGACGAAGGACAAGATCGAGATCAAGAAGCAGATCAAGTTCGCGACGGGCTCGGCCAAGATCGTGGGCGCCGAGAGCCAGACGATTCTGAGCGAGGTCTCGCAGGCGCTGCGCGACAACCCGCAGATCAAGAAGATCCGCATCGAGGGGCACACCGACTCGGTCGGCAACGACGCGTTCAACCTGAAGCTGTCGCAGAACCGCGCGAACTCGGTGATGTCGGCGCTGATCAAGCTGAACGTCGACCCGGGCCGCATGGAGGCCGTCGGCTATGGCGAGACCCAGCCCATTGCGTCGAACGCGACGGCGGCCGGCAAGGCCGAGAACCGGCGCACCGAGTTCAACATCATCGAGCAGTAGTTTGTGGGTGCGCGTCGGCGCGCTTCGTTCTCGCGGCGGCCGCTGCGTGCAACCAGAACCAGGCTCGGCGACGGGCCGTCACCGCCCGTTGACGTAGTCCATGTTCGCGATCGCCTGGGGCGTGCCGAGGTCGATGCGCACCCGCAGCAGCGCTCCGCGCTCGTCGAGCTCGCGGAAGACCGGAAAGAAGCCGTCACCCCACGAGGTGAAGAACGCGCAGCACGTCGAGCCCGCGAGCTCCATCGTGCCCGACTCGGTGCGCGAGCCCCGCATCTGCTTCAGCAGGTGGTAGTGGTGCGAGTGCGGCCGGAAGTCCGTCGCGATGCGCAGCTCGGCGCGCGCGGCCTCGATCTCTTCGCCGCGCTTCACGGCGTCCATCACCGGCAGATCGACGAAGCCGAACGTGCCGTCGTCGAGCTTCGGGACGCCGAAGCGCTCGGCCGCGGCCTGCGCGTCGCGGCCCCAGAACACGAAGTCGGCGAGCCCGTCGGTGGGCTCCTCGTGCCGCCAGGCGCCGAGGGCCTCGAGATCGACGAACATGAGCCGTGCCTTGTCGACCGCCACGGTGCCGGCCGGCGCCACGCTCGCGACGTCTCCCGGAGCGACGTCGAGCGCGATCCAGCTCCAGCAGTCGGGGTAGGGCGATGAGCCGCGGCGCTCGCCGATCACGCGCAGCGGGAGCGCCGGCGTCTTCACCGCGACCATCTGCACGCCGTGCACCGGAAACTCGCCCGAGCCGCCGGCGACGGCCTGACGCGCACGCTCGAGGTGCGTCACGCGCTGGTCGCGCGTCACGAGGCGGGCATCGAGTGCGTTCTTCCTGACGACCTCCGCAAACGACGCCTCGTACTCCGCGCTCCCGTGACGGGGAATGTCGAACAGCCACCGATCGAAGAGCTGCGCCGCCCGCCCGGCGTCGGCCCCTTCGATGCGGTAGTCGGCCGCGTCATTCGCACGCGCCGTCTGCTCGTCGCTCGACAGAAGGCCGTCGGGCATGACGGGTGGCCGGTCGTGACACCACACGTTCAACAGCCCCATGTCGACGATCAGCACGGTGCCCGACGGAGCCTGCACCTCGCCGAGCGTCTCGACCGCCATCAGTTCCAGTGCCCGCGGGTGAGGTGCGTCTGCTCCCACGCGTCGAGCGCGCGCGACACTTCCTTCCGCTCCGCCTCGTCGGGCGAGCCGGTCAGCTTCAGCTTCAGCTTGTTGAGCTGGTGCAGCGCGTCGCCGCGGTCGCCGGGCAGCTTCTTCAGCCGCGCCTCGAGGCGGTCGATGCGATCTTCCAGCGCCGTCTCGGTCGGCACCGGCTTGGGCCGCGGCGGCGCCGCAGGAACCGACGGCGGCCTCGGCTTCGGGGCCGGAGTCTCAGGCACCGGCTGCACCTCGAGCGGCTCCGGCGCCTCGGCGGGCGGCGGCGCGACCACCACGACCGGCGCCTCCGGCTCCTTCGGCCACGCGAGGAACACCACGAGCCCCAGCAAGACCACCGCCGCGGGCACGATCGCGAGCAGCGGCGGAAAGCGGCGGCGCGGGGGCTGGGGCGGCGGCTCGACCTTCGTCGGCGGCATCGTCTTCGCGAGCTCCGGCGGCACCGGCGGAGGAAGCGGTCGCAGCGGCTCGAGCTTCGCGAGCACTTCGGCGGCCGTCTTCGGCCGGAGCTTCGAGGCTGCCTCCACGAGATCCGCGATCAGCTCCTCGAGCACGAGCGGCAGCACCGGCGCGATCGGCCGCGGCAGCGGCGCCGGTACGTGCTTGCTGCCCGTCAGCATCTTGTAGCCGAGCACTCCGATGGCCCAGACGTCCCTCTCTTCGGTCGCGACGGGCGCGTTCGCGGGCCCGATGCCGAAGTCGAGCAGCTTCACCTGCACGCCGTCGTCGCCCTTCTTCACCAGGTACACGCTCGAAGGCTTCAGGTTCCCGTGCGCGAGCGAGCGCGCGTGAGCGGCCTGCAGCGCCTCGGTCACGGCGAGCAGAATCTTCACCGTCTCCATCACCAGCATCGTGCCGGAGCGGTGCAGGGCCCAATCGAGGCCCTCGCCGTGCATCAGCTCCATGATCACGTAGTGCCGGCCGTCGGGCAGGCGGCCGAGCCCGTAGACCTCGGCGATGCCCGGGTGCTTCAGGAAGCTCGAGGCGCGCACCTCGCGCTCGTTGACCGCCTCGTGCGTCACCTTGATGGCGGCTTCCTGGCCGGTGTCGACGTGCTTCGCGCGGAACACGGCGCCGTTCGCGCCGTCGCCGATCTTCTCGAGCAGCTCGTATCGCTGCAGCTGCGTCCCGATGAGCTCGGAGCGCACCTGCGTCTTGTCGGGAATCGGCTGGAAGCTCACGGCATGAACGCCCTCGAGCCTAGCGCGGGTTCGTCAGGCGCGCCGTTCCGCGGCCGTCGCGCCCCTCGCATGACACGCCTGCGCGAGATCCTGCTCGAGCAGCCCTGACGCCGGGCGCGGCATTCGTCCGCCCGGCCTTCTCCCAATCTCTGGTCGGCCGCCGGCAGGTCCGGGTCCTTCGGCCCGCTGTGACGCTCTCGCGTCACCGCTGACCGGCGGCCGACGCACCCGAAGTCACTTCGAAACGGAGAGCGTCATGCTCAAGCTCCGAAACATCGGCATCATCGCGCACGTCGACGCGGGCAAAACCACGCTCAGCGAGCGCATTCTCTATTTCTCGGGCCAGATCCACCGGCGCGGCGAAGTCCACCGCGGCGACACTGCGCTCGACTGGACCGCGGAAGAACGCAAGCACGGCATCACCATCACGGCGGCGGCCACCACGATTCCGTGGCAGGGCCACCTGGTTCAGCTCATCGACACGCCGGGCCACATCGACTTCTCGGTCGAGGTCGAACGCAGCCTGCGCGTGCTCGACGGCGCCGTCGTCGTCCTCGACGCCGTCAACGGCGTCGAGCCACAGACCGAGAGCGTGTGGCGCCGGGCCGAGACGCTCGGGCTGCCGCGCATCGTGTTCGTGAACAAGATGGACCGTGTCGGCGCCTCGTTCGAGCGGTGCCTCGACGATCTCGAGAAGAAGCTCGGCGCGAGCCCGCTCGCGCTCCAGGTTCCGCTCGAGAACGGCCACGTCGATCTGATCCGCCGCAAGGCCGTCAGGTTCGACGCCGAGGGTGAATTCACCGAAGGCCCCATGCCGGCAGAGCTCGAGCCACGCCGCCGTGCGCTGGTCGAGCAGCTGGCCGAGGCCGACGCTGCCCTCGCGGAAGACACCGCCGAAGCGCTCGACCGCGCCGTACGCCACGCCACGCTCTCGCGCGTGCTCGTGCCCGTGCTGTGCGGGTCTGCCTACAAGAACCGCGGCGTGCAAGCCTTGCTCGACGCGGTGGTCGCGTACCTGCCGGAGCCTGCGAAAGGCGACGGCACCTTCAACGGCCTGCTCTTCAAGCTCATGGTTCACCGCCAGCAGGGCACGCTCGGTTACGTGCGCGTGTACTCCGGTGAGCTGCGCGCAGGAGCGACGGTGCTCAACGCCCGCACCGGCGAGAAGGTACGCATCGGGCGCGTGCTGAAGGTGCACGCGGACAAAGGTGCCGACGTCGAGAGCGTGGCGGCCGGAGGACTCTGTGCGGTCACCGGCTTGCACGATGCGAAGACGGGCGACACCCTGTGCGACCCGGCGAAGCCGGTGAAGCTCGCCGAGATGAGCTTCGCCGAGCCGCTCGTCGAGCTCGCGCTGGAGCCGAAGAAGCGCGGCGACCGGCAGGCGCTGGCCGACGCGTTGAAGAGGATGACCGATGAAGATCCGACACTGAAGACGCACACCGAGGCCGAGACGGGCCGGGTGATCTTGCGCGGAATGGGCGAGCTTCACCTGCAGATCGCGATCGAGCGGCTCGAAGGGCTGAGGCTGGAGCTCAAGGCTTCGGCCCCGCGCGTCGCGTACCGTGAGACGGTGCGGCACGCCGGCCGGGCGCAGCACCGCCTGAAGAAGCAGACCGGCGGGCCCGGTATGTTCGCGGTCGTCACGGTCGAGGTCGCTCCGCTGCAGCGCGACGAGGGACATCGCTTCGTCGATCTGACGCGGGGCGGCTCGGTGCCGAGGGAGTACGTCAGCGGAGTCGAGAAGGGCGCGCGCGCGGCGTTGACGCGCGGCCCCCTCGGGGGCCACCCGGTCGTCGACGTCGAGGTGCGGCTGCTCGACGGCGAGACGCACGCGAAAGACTCGAGCGCGATGGCGTTCGAGATCGCCGGGTCGCTGGCGGTTCAGGAAGCGCTGAAGGCCGCGCAGCCGGCGTTGCTCGAGCCGGTCATGGCGGTCGAAGTGGTCGTGCCCGAGGCTCATGTCGGCGCCGTGCTGGCCGACCTGGGCGGAAGGCGCGGCCGCGTACAGGGCATGTCGGAGAAGGCGGGCGCGAAGGTGATCTCCGCGTTCGTCCCCCTGGCCGAGCTGTTCGGCTACGTCGATGCGCTGCGCAGCCGCAGTGCGGGGCGAGGCAGCGTGACGATGCAGCACGCCCGGTACGATTGGGCTCCTGAGTGAAGTCGAGATGGGCGCCGACCCCTCATTGCCGGCGCCCATCTCTTTTCTTCCAGTGTTCGGGAGCTGCAGAGGGCTTATCGATGCGCCGCGCCGCGCGTTCCGTCAGCGGCGCAGCTCGACCGATACCGGCGCCGATTCGAAGGGTTCCGCGGCGCGGTTGTGGACGAGCAGGTCACACTTCTCGAGATCGAAGCGCCCGGCGGAGGGCGTCGATGTCGGCGGACCGAGCGACCAGGTGACCTGGTACCGGCCCGGAGGCGGCGGCCGGTAGGGGCCCCCGCCACACTCGAAGGAGTCGAACGTGAGGATGCGGTGCTCGCCCGGCTTCAGCGTGAGCGTGCGCGAGGCGGGCGGCTTGTCGAGCCCCAGCTCGAAGCCACAGTCGCACGAATGAAAGATGACCTGCGTGCCGGCGTCGCTGCTGGTGGGCACGAAGCGGAACGCGTGGACGTCGCGGTGCTGCAGCGTCACCGGCTCGGTGCCGCCGTTCGTGATGCGCACCTCGAGCACGCCGGTGAGGTCGCCGCGCTTGTTCAGCTTGAGCGGCTTCTTGAGGTGCACCTGGACGTCGACCGGCGGAGCGGCGAGCAGCAGCAACGCGATCAGCACGTTGCGAGCGTACGTCACGGTCGTTCGTCACGCGACGGGGCTGCGAGCGGTGACGCAAGGTGTCGCGGTTTCCGGCGCGGTGGCGGCCGGTGGCTTGCTATGAGCGCGCGTCATGCGCGCTTCGTGGCTCTGGGCTTGTGCGGTCGTGTGCGTGGCTTGCAGTGGGCCGGCGTCCCAGTCGGATGCGGGGACGGCCGGTGGCATGGGGACGGCCGGTGGCGCCACCGCGGGCGGCTCTGCGACGGCAGGCGGCTCTGCGACTGCGGGCGGCTCTGCGACGGCAGGCGGCTCTGCGACGGCAGGCGGCGCGACGGCGGGCGGTGCGACTGCGGGCGGTGCGACTGCGGGCGGCGCGACGGCAGGCGGCTCGACGGCAGGCGGCTCGACCGCAGGCGGCGCGACTGCGGGCGGTGCGACGGCGGGCGGCGCGACTGCGGGCGGCTCGACCGCAGGCGGCGCGACTGCGGGCGGTGCGACGGCGGGCGGCGCGACTGCGGGCGGCGCGACCGCAGGCGGCGCGACTGCGGGCGGTGCGACGGCGGGCGGCGCGACTGCGGGCGGTGCGACGGCAGGCGGCGCGACGGCGGGCGGTGCGACGGCGGGCGGTGCGACGGCGGGCGGTGCGACGGCGGGCGGTGCGACGGCGGGCGGTGCGACGGCGGGCGGTGCG
>Ga0268299_1002208_pt1 | contig 25161 bp, 14 predicted proteins | sample NOBtaG_FD_193484 | JGI IMG/M metagenome (GOLD analysis project Ga0268299, IMG submission 193484) | Activated sludge microbial communities from bioreactor in Nijmegen, Gelderland, Netherland - NOB reactor | ecosystem: Engineered > Bioreactor > Aerobic > Activated sludge | place: Netherlands...
CATTTCGGACAGTTGTTTTTCTGGTCAGCAAATTCACTGGAATCTCCCAATCGGCTTCGCCAATCTAACTTGCTAAGTATAGCGAGCGCTTCGGTTTGCCAACAGGTTGAGAAGTTTATCTTGAAAATTGCAACGCGAACGCTAGAAGCACCACCAGGCAAGGCTTTGCCGGTTGCGGTCCTTCACGGTTTTGCGGCTGATTCGTGTTTCTGGGCGGTATTTTTCTTCTTGACAAATTGCGCGTACAGTCTTGCCATCGTCGCTTTATCTCGTTTTGTAAGCACCGGCCATACAGTTGAAGTGTCGACTGTAAAAAACATCACATCGTGATTGTTGTTTGAGTGCCCTTGCAAGCCCAGCACATGCCCGACTTCATGCAGGCAAGCTTTTTTCAAATCGTCGTCGCTGAGATTGCCGTCTTCCAAAAACGGCTTCGTCAGTATTTTGAGTGTTGCCCTCAAAATATTGTTGCCTTTAGCTATGATGCGCGCCGAACCTCTTTCGCCCTGAGTGCCGGAAACAGTCACTTCTTGAGGGTTGCTCGTCCAACTGCAAAAGACGTCTGCTCCATTCTGACTGGGCACGCGCGCCACAGAAATATGACTGCCGGCGGCTTTACACCACTCATGAAAAGCATCCATTAAAACATCGTCGAAGCGCTCCGAATAACCCTGCACATCGTGACCGGGCTCGATGTAAATGCGCAGCGGCATGCGCTCGGCTGCCCAGCGATAGACGCCCTCTTTCGATATGCTCGAATAATAGTCCGGTCCGTGCGGGTCCGATTCAACTTTGCCCAGTGACTTTTTGAGCGCCTCGACGATATCTTCTACCTGCTTAGCCTGGCTGGATTTCGGGTTTTCCTCGAGATACTTTCCGTACCACCTAATGGCATTCTCGTGGTCCCCGACGCTCTGATAACAGCCCGCCAAATTGAGAATCGCCTCCGGCATGGAGGCGCTTAATTTGAGCGCTGTTTCGAATTCTCCGATGGCCTTGTTTATGTTGCCGGAATTCTGATAGGCAAGACCCAGGTTGCAATGAATGCCGGCCGAACGGGGCGCCATGTAAGCGGCTTTCTCCAGGCAGGCGCGGGCTTCGTAGGCGCGATTTTTCTTGAGCAATTCGACGCCTTCGGCGAAAAGTTGCCGAACCGTCTGTTCCGAATCTTTGTCCAGCGGTTGTTTGCTAAGCTCCTCCGCGGGCTCGAGATGCTCTTTCTCCTTGGTCGGCGGCTTAGGCAAGGCATCATGAGAGTTTTTGACCTCGCCTTTGGCAAATGAAATGGGGGCGGGAACAGGCGCGGCAACAGGGGCGGGAATAGGCGAGGGCGAAACTTCCGGAGGCTCGACGCCGGCAGATTTTGGGGCTGGAACTTGTTTGGGTGCTGAAGCGGGCGCGGCCAGGCAAATGGAAACGGCAGAAATTAGTGCCAGCGAATTTGCCGTCAACTGAGCGGCAACCCGCCGCCGCCGCGGCGACAGTCGAGAAAAGAGGCTAGATAAGCAATGTATATCGGCTTTGGGGAGCACTTCTGGTTTCCTGAGGTAAAGACAGTTTAGCTTCCACCCAGCCGGATCAGGCAACACAATAGTTATCTGCCGGATTTTATTTCAATAAAAGTGGTAAGAAAGTTTTTGTAGGGTATTTTTTGTTAGCCCTGCGGCGGTGAGTCAACCCGAGGATTTTGCCCGTGCTTGAGGTTTCGGAGCCTATTACAGAACAACTGGCGCCTGCGGAATTGCAGGAAAACACGCTGGTGCTCAAGTTTGGACCGGATCTTCTCTCTGAGCTTCAAGGGTTGCTCGAGGGCAAACACCTCTTCGACGCCATCCTCATCGACGTCACCCAGTGCGGCTTTCTCTTCACTGCCGAGGTGATTATCGAGGCGGCGCAAATCGCCAAAAACCTTCTGCAGATGCAAGGCGCAATGGTTTTTCTCAAGTTGGACAAAGCTGTCGCCATCGTTCGCGACTCGCTGACCGGCATTTTAAGCCTGCATATTTTCGAGAGCCATGCTGAGCTGTTCGACCATTCTCCCTCTCTGGCTCGTCACATCAAGCACGCTCTCGGGCATTCCGGTGAGCTTATCGAGGAGAGCACCGATCTGTCTCAGCAGGTGCTGATGACTGCAATTCCGGTTTTAACTACTCTGGGCATCAAGCTGAAAGCCGGGCTGGACGGCAGTAAGCGAAGAAATTTGGTGCTGTGCACGATTGACAGTTACTCGCAATTGAATGCGCTCTGCCACCGTTTGGTCGACCAGGAACGGCTGACGATGGAAGAATTGATGGATGAGCTGCGTTCGCTCGAACAGGCGAAAGCGATTTATCCGCTTTTTGCCAAAATTCCGTTTTTGGTCAACTGTTTCAAAAACAAGACCCCGTTTGGTTTAAAAGACTATCTGGTGGCCGCAAAACTGATGAGTCAGGAAGCGGTCGACGATTTGCTTGCCGAATCCCAGACTTTGCCGGCGCGCGAGAGGATCAACATCGGTGCTCTGGCGGTAAAGAAGGGCTTGATTAGCGGCAGACAGCTTGCCGTTGCCATGCAGGACCAGTCGTTCTACGGGCAAAAGCCGGATTCCGAAGACGTGAAAGCTGTCTTGAAGCGAACATCCGACGACACTCAGATGCAGGCTCTGGTCGGTCACCTGGGCAATACGGAAGCGTCCAACCTTCTGCAAAACATCGCGCAGAACCGCGATACCGGTGTTCTTTCGGTCGAATATCGCGACCTGACATTCAAGGCTCATTACGATCTGGGCAAAATCACGCACGCCAAAGTCGGCAAGATTGAAGGCAATAAAGCTATCGTCGAGTTTTGCTCGGCTTGGAAGGACGGCATCTTCGTGTTTATAAAACGGCAGCCGCCGCCCGACTTGGCGAAAGACAGTTGCAAATTGACCAAGGTTTTGGACAAGCTTTTGCTTGATGCTGCGCTGGCGCGCGACCATGCAGATGTAGTCATCGCCAAGCTTCCCAAAGGTTTGAATTCGGTGCTCGAGCAGTGTCCGGACGACAAAGATTTGCTCAAGGGTCCTGTCGACAACCTGATCGACCCCAAAGAAGAGCAACCGATTTCCAATCGCGAGCTGTCATACATGAACAAAATCTGGAAAGTTTGCGATGGTCTCACACCTTTGCAACAGCTCGTGCAAAACATCGGCGATATGGTTTGTGCAGACGCTTGCCGCGCGGTTGATTTGCTCCTGCATTTCGAATTGATCAATGTTCCAACTTCGGACGTCAACGTACCTCTCAACAACTTCCAGACCTTGCTCAGAAAAATCACCGAGAAAATCGGCAAAGAACGCAGCTCGGCATTTTTGCGCCTGGCGCTGCGCGACACAATCGGTTATTCGGGCAGGGCGCGTATGTACGTGATGTCGTCCAGCGCCGAGGTCGGCATCGATATGGTTGCGGCGAAAGCAACAGGCACGTCGCTTTCGACGGTAGTCAAGGATTTGGAGAACTGGCAGGTCAAATACATCGAATATGTCAGCCAGGAGTTGGACAGCAACATCCTTCTGGGAATCATTCGAGAGATTCATCCCAATCCGTGATGCTGAGACGTAGAAAAGCGTAGAAAAAAGACTCTAACTGCTGTAAAAACATATTCTTGTATAAGCCCTTTCTCTTTCTATGGAGAGACGAAGCATGCGCGTTTTGAAGAGGCATGAATTTTGCCTTTCACTTTCCTTGTCGATACTTGCAACTGCCTGCGCCTTGCCTCTTGGAGTTGCAGCGCAGAATGCTTCTGCGTCACAGGATGATGTGAAGGCGATTGCTCAAGCCACCGAGAAGTCCGAGAGGGGCGAGCGGGTGGGTCGCCTGTCGATGCCGCAACTGCGGTCGGCGGCACTGCCGAGCCCGGCGCTGAGAGTGCGCGTGGCGGTTGCGCAAAACACGCGCACGCCCAGGGAAATTTTGACCAAATTGTCGAAGGACGAAAGTCTGATGGTGCGTCAGGCGGTCGCGCAAAACCCGTCCACTCCGCCGGAAGTTATCGATCAACTGGCGCAGACATCCGACGAGATGATCTTCGAGGCGCTGCTGCGCAACTCGCGAATGCCTGAGACAGTCACTTTGACGAAGTTGACTAAAGCCGGCATTCCCAAGGTTTTGGAAACCATCGGCTCCAATCCGAAAACGCCCCCGGATGTTTTGCATGGGCTGGTAATGGGGCCTGTGCATACGGAATTTTTGCTGCTTTCTCTGGCACGCAATCCCAATGCGCCACCGGATGTGGTGATGCGCCTGTGCAAGATAGGCGATCGTCTGGTTCGCACTTTTCTCTCGCGCCAACCGAATCTTTCCAAAGAAGCTATCGCAATTCTCTCTCAGGACGGCGATCTCGGCGTGCGAGCGTTCGTCGCCATCAACACCGCGGCACCTGCGGATGTGCTGGAAGCTTTGTCGAAGGACAACAATTTTGTAGTCCGGCAAGCGGTAGCGGGCAATGCCAATACGTCGCCCGTGATTCTGGACAAGCTGAGCAAAGATGACAAAGCCGAAGTAAGAGCGGCAGCGGCACTCTGTCCCAAGTGCCCGAGCGAAACTTTGGCGAATCTGTCGAAAGACCAGGACGACAATGTGAGAATTGCTGTTGCCTCCAATCGAACTACACCGCCTGCGGTGCTGGCCGAACTGGCCAAGGACAAACATCCGGGTGTGCGGGCAGCGGTGGCCGTCAATCCTTTGATTGGCAAAGACGCTTTGAGCGCGCTTTGTGCGGATTCTACAATAGCCGTAGCTCAAGTTGTCGCTGCAAGACCTGATATTAGTGCGGATTCGTTTGCAAAACTGGCCAGAGACAAGTCGCCGATGGTGCGCACGATTGTTGCAATGAATCCGAATTTGCCAAAGGAGATGGCCATTATTCTGGCTAAAGACGAAGTGCCGAGCGTCCGAGCCGCAATCGCATCGAATGCTGCGATACTGGCTGCTGCCGAAGGCGCAAAGTCCGCAGATTTGGAACCTGTTTTTGCAAAACTCGGCCAGGACAATGACGAATTCGTTCGCCAGTCTCTGGCGGGAAATGCTCGAGCGCCTAAGCAAAGTCTTTCGTCGCTCTCGCACGATCAGTGCTCGTCTGTTCTGCGCAGCCTGGCGCTGAATCCGCAAGTGCCCGATCAAACGTTGCTTGTTTTGGCACAGTCCGCCGAGCCTGCCGTTCGCCATGAATTGCTCAACAGAGCCAACGCCGGTCGAGACGTTCTTCTCAAATTGGCTGAAGATGCCGATGTCGAGTTGAAGCGCCGTCTTGCCGGCAATCCGCAAGTGCCGGAAGATGTGGTGGCAAAATTGGCGAAGGATCAAGATCCTTCGGTAAGAGCGGTAGCAGCTTCGGCAGCAAAAATGAACAAGGAAACGCTCTCCGGCATGGTGGCAGACCAAAGCCGGTTTGTCCGCGCCAAAGTAGCGGCTAATCCGAACACTCAGGCTGCCGATTTAGAGAAGCTGGCCAGAGATAAGGACGATCTCGTCCGTCAGTCCGTAGCCGGAAATCCGGCAGCGGCTGCGACTTTGCTTGTCACATTGTCATCCGACAAACGCCCGGAGGTTCGCGAAGCGGTGGCACTGAATCCGTCGACGACGGTGGATACAATCAAGCAATTGAGTGAAGATCCGGAGTGCTGGCTGGCAGCGCCTGACAGTCGTTATCGTTAGTCGCTGTCGCGATATTCTAAAAACTGGAAATGGAAACAAGAGAATGAAGGAAGCAGTAATCATAGATGCAGTGCGCACGCCAATCGGCAAGCACATCGGAGCTTTGAAGGACGTTCGCTCAGACGACCTTGCCGCTCATGTCATACGCGAGCTGGTAAAGCGCAATAAGATCGACCCGTCCGAGATTGAAGATGTGCTTTTCGGATGTGCAAATCAAGCCGGAGAAGACAATCGCAATGTCGCTCGCATGGCGGTTCTTCTTGCCGGTCTTCCTGTGGAAGTGGCGGGCGGAACCGTCAACCGCTTGTGCGGATCGGGATTGATGGCCGTAAATGAAGCTTGCATGGCGATTCAGTCGGGGCACGGAGATATCTATATAGCAGGCGGTGTCGAGTCGATGACGCGCGCACCATTTGTGATGGCAAAGCCCGACTCATCTTTCCCTCGCGGCGATCAAAAATTGGTTGATACGACGCTTGGCTGGCGTTTCATCAATAAAAAATTGTCCGACATGCATCATCCATATTCCATGGGTGAAACAGCAGAGAACGTGGCTGAGAAATATTCGGTGTCTCGCGAAGACCAGGATGAATTCGCCTGCGCCAGCCAGCGCAAATATGGCGAGGCGAAGGCGAAGGATGCTTTCAAAGACGAGATTGTGCCTGTGCCGCTGCCGCTCAAGAAAGGGCAAACGGCGCCGGAGATGGTAAACGATGACGAGCATCCAAGACCGCAGACGAGCATGGACGATCTGAAGAAATTGAAGGCGGCATTTCGCGACGGCGGATCGGTTACGGCGGGCAATGCATCTGGTATCAATGACGGTGCCACTGCCGTTTTGATCATGTCCGCGGACAAAGCCAAGGAGTTGAAGCTGACTCCGATGGCGACTTACGTCACGTCGGCGGTTGCCGGTGTGGACCCAGCCGTTATGGGGATAGGTCCTGTTCCGGCAACGCGCAAAGCGCTGAGCCGTGCCGGGTTGAAAGTTTCCGATATCGACCTTTTCGAACTGAACGAGGCTTTTGCAGCTCAGTCTCTGGCTTGCATTCGCGAGCTGGGATTGGACCCCGAGAAGGTCAATGTCAACGGCGGCGCCATTGCCCTCGGTCATCCGCTGGGCTCGAGCGGCGCCAGAATTCTGACTACCCTGCTCTACGAGATGCGCCGCCGCCGGTCTAATTATGGGCTGGCGACTATGTGCATCGGGGTCGGTCAGGGAATCGCCACGATTGTGAAACGGGCTCAATAGCGAGGTTAAAAATTGCTAAGAATGCCTGTGAGCGCTCTTCAACTCTTCGAAAGACGAAGGAGACTGCTCAAAATGTGGCATTAATGACTCAGTGGGTGCACCATCCGGACGGTGCGCCGGTATGGCTCAAGTAAGAATGGGCTCAAGTAGGAATCGGCTCAAGTCGGAAAGATAGATAGAACGAACCAAAGAGACAAATGGAATCACAGCTCAAGCGCTTCACCTTTCTCCAGCTCTCGGACGTGCACCTCGATTCACGTTTCCTTTCCGGGCGCCTCGGTCTTTCGCAAAGCCAGCGTTATGAGCGCAACAACGAGATGCTGCTTTCACTCTATCGGGCTCTGGAAGAAGCCGGCAATCGCCATGTGGACGCCATTCTCATACCGGGCGATTTGTTCGATGCCGACACTATTACCGGTCCAACCATCAATTATTTGATCGAATCCTTTTCGCGCCTGGGCGACATTCCCATCATCATTGCGCCGGGAAATCGCGACTATTATTCTTTTGCTTCGCCCTACAATCCCAAAGTCCTGCAAGCTCGCGGGCTGCCGCCCTGGCCGGACAATGTAATTGTTTTCGATACGGATGAATTTAAAACCATCAAGCATCCGTTGCGTGAAGACGTTTGTTTTATCGGTCGAGCGTTTCAGAAGAACGAAGTCGAGCCGAGACGGCTGCTCAATCGACCGGTCGCTCTGCGCACGGGCGCACCGCTCAACTTCTTTGTTCATCACGGATTTCTGGAAGGATATGCCGGTCCCGATGCCGAAATTGCCGATAAATATTCGGCGCCATTTTCGGTGGAAGAATTGGAGTCGCAAGCGTTCACCTACTCGGCGCTCGGGCATTGCCACGAATTCGCCGAAGTGTATTCTTCGCAGGGCAAGCTGATTGGCGCATATGCTGGCTCGTTCGTCGGGCGCAGCTTTGAAGAAGCCGGCCCGCGCCTGGCGCTTTTCGGCACTGTCATTGTCGGTCCCAGCCGCATTCCGGAGTGCACTGTAGAACCTTTCGAATTCGACAATCGCCGCATTTATGTAGCGGGCATCGATGTTTCGGGCTTGACCGAAGAGATAATGGCCGAAGAGCTGACGATGGCAATTCAAGATCAGGGCGCCAGGCAAGGTGACGACATCATCTACCTGCACCTGGAAGGCAGCTACCCGCCCGAAGCGGACAAGTCCGCGGTGGTCGAGAGTTTTCGCGACAATTATTTTCACGTTCGTGTAGCCGACCATACTCGACCGGATTATCTATCCGAGAGATTCGATGAACGAACGACCGAAGGCAAGTTTATCGAAGCCATGCTTGAATACAAGCGGCGCGTGGAGAAAGGGCGTGCGGAGGCCGGTGTTCTCGATCAGTCCGGCGCACCGGATTCGGTGTCAGGTGGAACCGCTGAAGATGCTCTTTATTATGGGTTGGATGCCTTGAGGCGGCAAAGGGTGGACATACGCAATGTGGATTGAACGCATCGAGCTGGCCGGCTTCGGTAGCGTTGTCGGTGAAGAAATTGAATTCGCAAGTCACAAGCTCAACCTGCTAGTGGAAGCGAATGAATTCGGCAAGTCCACAATGGCCACTGCGGTCTGGGCTGCGCTCTTTGATTTTCCAGAGGGGCACGCTTTAGTAAGTTCAGGCGCGCAAAACATTCAAGGCCGCGAAGCGATGAGACCGCGCGCTGGATCGCATCTTCCTTTCAAAGTTAGTCTCTGGGCGACGGTCGCAGACAAGCAGCTTAAAATTACGCGTGATTTTACTGCAAAAACTGTTGTGGTTCAGGAATTGAAACCGATGCAGAGGGATGTCACCTCTGAATATCTTGGACCGAACGGCGAGGACGAAGTTGGCTTCAAACTGACAGGCATGACCCGCGAGCTTTTCCGCAGCACCTGTTTTGTCGGACAGCGCGAGCTGGACGAGCACACCATAGGTGGTGCTGAAGATTTTGCATCCGTTTTTCAAGGCATTGCCGATTCATCCAATTCCAAGCATACCGCCCATGGTGCTATCTCTTGTTTGGAAACGGCTCTCAATCACTATCCGCATCGCGGGCAAAGATTGAAAATCGACCAGGTTATTCACGAGCTGGAAGTCGAACATAAAGAGCTGAAAGAGAAGTTGACGGCTCTGGAAGTAGAACGGCAGAATTTATTCGAAGGACTGCGCCGGCTGAATCAACTCGGTGATTCTGTTATTGCCGATGTCGGTCAAACTGAAATCGAAGTGCCGCCTGAGACCGACAGCGCGACTCTTGCTCTGGTGGACGAGCTTCGCGACCTGGATGCAGCGATTGCGCGGGCTCGCCAGGTCGAAGGCAAAATCATCGACCTGCAAGTGCAAATCGACGCGATTGCGCCGCCCGATCCGTCTCTGGCAAATAAGGAAACACGACTGCGTGAGATGTGGACGAAGCGCGATTCTTTGTACGCAGAACATGAGCGCTTGAAGTCCGTTCCCGATGGCGGGCAAGCGGAGGTCGACGCGCTGGAGGCTGAGTTCCAGAAGAAGTGGCGTGGGCTGAGCGAATTCACAAGCCAGGATGCTCAAGCACTGTCGCTTCTCGTCATGCGTTTGAGCGATCTTGGTCGCGACCTCAATAATTTGACTTCGCAGAAGCAAGAAGAAGCGGAGCGGCTGACCAGCAGCTCGGTGGATCTTGCAAAGTATGAATCGACAAAAAGTGCGCTGGCTGCGCTTGATCCCAAGGATGCCGGCGATGTGCGTTCTTATCACGCTTTGATGACGGCAGCCAAAGATCAGATAACCGATTGCGAGACTACGGTTGTTAAGCACCGAGCCGCCATTCTCGAGATTGATAAACAGCGCCAGGCGCTGAAGAGCAATGATCTGAAGATCGGCATCGGCGCCGCCCTCGGTTTCCTTATATTCTTAGCCGCCGCCATTTTTACGCACGAGATGCCGGCTGCTCTCATAGCTCTTGGACTGATGACATTGGCTGCCGGAGCGGCTTCAGGATTTTTCCTTTTCCGTGCTTTCAAGCCGGAGTCTTACAAGAAACGTGACGTCGAACGACTGGAGGGCGAGCTGGAAAAGAGCACCGCGCTTGCTCAACAGTTGCACAGCAAGATTGGCTCGCTGGAAGTCAAACTCGAGTCGATTGCCAGGAAAGCCGGTGTTTCGGGTGCCGCCATGCTGGTGGCAATGATCGAGGAGAAATCACTCAGCGCGCCCAAGTTGAAGACAATGGATTCTCTGGCGGCAGACATCGCAGCCAAGGAGAGTCAGCGCGAGCGCGCACTTGATGAGATGGGAATGTTCTTCAAGAAAGCAAACATTCCTGCAGGTGAAATTTCTCTGGAAAGAGCCAAGCGTCTCAGCGAGGATGTTGCCAAAGCCGTCGAAGAAGGGCGTTCTATCCAAACTGCGACCTGGCAGCAACGTCAGATGCTGCAACAGTTGGGAACTATGCAAGGCGAGATCGATGATATCGAGCGCACTTTGTTCACGCTATTCGTTGACAACGGCATTGAGGACGTGACGCTCGAAGAGTGTTATCAATCTTTCGAAAAGAAGATGGATGCGCATTACAAGGCGCAAAGCCTGGTCGGGCAAGTTGAGCGACTGGCAGATGACCTATTATCCGGAACTGCGTTTTCCGATGTTGCAAGCTTTGTTGCTCACATGGATCAAAGAGCCGGGGATTTGAAATCAAAAATTAGCGCTCAATCTTCTGTGAAATTGACCACAGTTCCGTCCACCACCAACTTGAGCAACTCGGCAGAGAAGAATGACTTGCTGGTTAAAGTCAGAGTGGCGGCAAAGAGCCTTGATGACAGTTATTTGCCGGTTTTGGATCAGATTGAAAACGTGGCGCGGGAACTGTCTAATGCGCGCCGCTCGAAACTTTCTCTCGAACTGGCAAGAACGACTTTGCGCAAGCTTTCCGGTGAGACGTACGAAAATTGGTCTTCGAAACTAAATACTATTGCGGCTGAACTGATCAGTAATCTCGATCTCGAATTCGAAACTTTGCAATTTACATCGGATTTGAATTTGCTATTGAAACGCCGCGGCGATCCCGCGACTATCGATTCATCTAAATTCAAAGAGCGAATGTCGGTGGGGACACGCGAGCAATTGCACTGGTTGGCGCGGGTCGTAATTTCGCGCTATTTGTCAAAAGATAACCCTCTTCCCATTGTGCTGGACGAACCGTTCAGCGAATCGGATGATGAGCGTTTCTTGCGCATTATGAAATTTGTTGTCGATGTTTTGACGAGAGATCATCAAGTCATCATTTTCAGTTGCCACCGCCAGCGCCACCAGTGGTTGGCCGAGCAATTGAGTGCCGCACAAAAAGACCGGCTGCTTTTCTGCAACAGAGTTAAGTCGGAGACTGCGCCTTCCGGCAGTCACGAAGTGGCGTCGCAAACTACTTAGTCAGCGATTAGCAGATGATTGCCGATTGCAGGCTCTAGCCGGCTTCAGAACAGCCATGCCAATTAATGCAGCAAGCCGCGCGCCCGCGCATCCTTGAACACCTGGCGCGCTTTTGCCAACGCGTCCTTTTGCGAAGCGGTAGTCCATAGTTCGGCAGGATTGACACCTTGCTGCGCGCGCCAGGCGATAACCGAGAGCGAAGCTGTCTCCACATCAGAACCGTTCCTGAGTTCTCTGTAGACCTCTTCTTGCCATGACCCTCTGGGAAATGCTTCCGCATCTTTGCGAAGGGCTTCCAGGTCGTTGGTCTGATCGAAGCGCGTTTCTGCCGCAGCTTCTTCCTTCTCCAACTCTCGTTCTCTCAGTTCAATAGACTCTTGATCTCTGGGTCCAATCAATTCTTCCAGCGTGGTGTTTCTGTCCACTGCTTCGTAGTCCGTCAATACAAGCTTGCCGGTCTTGCGGCTGACTCCGTATTGGAAACCGCCGTCGCCGCCGGGATCTCTGATTTGAAGGTTGTCTTTGGCGAGCTTGCGCGCAAACGCCGGCCAGAGGCTGTCGTCGAAATCTTTGTTGACCAATTCCTGCACGTAGGCGGTCATGTCACGCCCATTCGATTCCAACTCCCAGACTTTTCCATTCATCAAAATCTTGGCGTCGTATGGTCGCTTGCCCCAGTCGGCATTCCATCCGCCTTCGTAATTGTTGACCAGTTTGAGCGCGCCGCCGTCAGGCAATCCCTTTTGCGGTGCCAATTCAATGACTTCCGCGTCGTTGCCGAAACCAAGCCGTTTTACGACTTTCATTCTTGCCAGCTCTGTGCCTTGAACTGCTTCTCCAAAGTTCGCCGCATCAGAGCCAGGCAAATACTCTTTCAGCGTTTGAAGTTTTGCCACCATATCCGGTGTCCACTCCCCGTCTGCGAGTTTGGCGAGATCTTGCTTGGTCCATTCCTCGCCTGGCTTGATAGCCAAGTCTTCGACTTTGTATCCTTCGCGCGTACCGAGCCGTCGCGGCGCTCTTTCGCCTTCTCTGATTTTTTGTTCTTTGGGAGCGAAGTTGATCCTATTTTCACCAACGCGCATGAAGATGGAGCCGTCGTTCAAAGCGGTGGCGCCGAGAACGCCTTTGCCTGCCATGGTTGGATCCAATTTGCAAATCGCTATCAAGTCAGCTAGTTTAGCCGCGTCCGGGACAACGAAACCTTTGGAGGCGTTGTGCTTGACGAGAAGAGATTGTTCCGGTCCGTATTTTTGGAAGAATCTCTTGATGCCCTGGCCGGAACCAAGATGTTCTCGGACTTTCATCATAGTTTCGCCGGTCGCATCAAACTCGGTCATGGCGCGCGTCAATGCTCTCGTGCCGCCGACAACTTTGAAGTCGCGACCGCCCGCGTTTTCCGATGCACCGCCTGCAGTTTCAGTGTTCTTTTGCCATTCGAAGTTTTGCCGCCCTGTTTTAAACTGGCCTTTCACACCGTGATACGTGCCGAAGCCAAGACCAATAACGCCCATGGTTACTGCCGATTCGTGTGTTTCACGCCAGGTCGCCAATTTGGCATCTTCCCATGCGGATTTTTTGAAAGCATCCACGGAGTCAAATTTCAGATTGCCCAGATATGCATGCGAGTGCGCGCTTGCGCCACCAGCTAAGATACCAGAGACAAGTCCGCCCATGTAGGGATTCTTGATGAACGTCGTAAACTTCGACATTTCGGCACCGGGCGTCGGCGCGAATTTTGTACCTACACCGTGCAATATTGCCATGTTGATCATGCCGTTCACGCCGTTCAAGCCTTTGGCTACCGCGAACGGCTGCTGATTGTGCTCGTCGACGGGTCGCAAGAGCGAATCATGAACTGCGCCGGTAAGCACCGCTTCTTTCATTGTTAGCCCAAGGACCGAGCGACTGGAAAGATGTGTGGCGAGCTGGGCTTCGGTCATGCCGGCTCTAGTAAAAGTCTTGACGCCTTTTCCGACAGCAAGGAACGGCACGAGCATGCCGATTGCGTGTCCGGTTTGCTGAGCCCAATAATTGCCGGTGCCGTATAACGCGGGCTCGTTGACCTGGAGCGCATTGATCTGCACTTTGGGCAGCAGCTCCGTGCCCATTGTTTTGTCGGCGACCTGAACTATTGCGTTGATCGGTGTCTGGATTGCGGAATTTCCGACAGAGCGAAGAAAATCTTCGGACCAGCTCTTCTGCTCGGTGGGTTGCTTCGGCTGCTCTTTCTGCTTCTGTTGCAGCTCGGAAAGATAGGCGTAGTGGTGCGCCATCACATCGCGGGTGACAATTGGTGAGAATTGTTCGGATCCCATATAAACGCACCAAAAGCTCGAGACGCCCCGAGTCTGTGTTCTACATACCCATTCCGCCGGGCTTTTAGTCCGGGAACGCCGATTTGGCAAGGGAATGACTGCCGTCAGTTTATGCTTGGAATCCGGGCAAAGTCGTGACATTTCGCGCTGGGTTAGGCGGCGCGAGCAAGATTAATCTAGCCGCTCAAATTAAATCTGAGCGGTGGGTGTTTTCTATAGACCACTATTGCCTGCTGGCGAAAGTCAGTCTGCTGCCTGCTGGCGACAGTTCCAGTCTACTGCCTGCTGGCGCTTGCCTGTGTCGCTTTCGGCAGCGACATTCTCACGACCGAATTGTCGTCCTGTTGGCTGACGTACAAGTTGCCGTCGCGATCAAGCGTGAGGTAATACGGCGACTTGAACCCCGTGCCGATGATTGTGGAAATTCCGGCCGGATTAATTCGGGCGATGGTTCCGCTCGAATAGTTCGCCACGTAGACGTTGTTCGCATCGTCGACCGTGACGCCGATCGGCCCTTTGAAGTTGGCTCCGGAGCTGAAAACGCTGCGGCTGCCGTCCGGGCTGATGCGGTCGATGGAATTGGTCGCGAAATTGGCGATGTAGAGATGTCCGGTGCGGTCGAAAGCCAGTCCCGACGGCGCATTGAAGTTGGTAGCGATGACGCGGACGGTCGAGTTTGCCAGGATAGGCGACGGGTTGGAAGCTGTGCGAACCGGCTGTACGGGCGGCACGGCGGCCACTGCTTGCGGCGCCTGGTAGGCTGGCTGGGCTGGAACATACCGCTGCTGCGGCGGTTCTTGAGCCTGAGCCGGCTGTGCGTATGCCGGAGGTGTATAGGCGGGAGGCTGATACGCAGGCTGTTGCTGAGCGGGACGGTAAACCGGTGTTTGCTGCTGAACCGGTTGAGTTTGCTGGATCGGCTGAGCAGGCGGCTCTGCCGAATTCAGTCCGGCTAACTGTACTTCATTGCCCATCGGTGCAGCGTCTCCAATGGAACCTGCACGTTTTTGAGCGTCGGCAAAATGCGGATTGCTTGGCGGGATGGCAGCCAAATGCGGGCGCGCTTCCGCTCCACGTCCCAGATCGATAAGGCAAATCGCCAACTGGTAGTGCGCGTCAGGGTCTTGTGGCTTGATTCTCAGCACTTCCTGAAAGCGCGGAACCGCTTCCTTAAAGCGCTTTTGCGACTGGAAAAGCATGCCCAGGTTATATTGTGCGTCAGGCAAATTGGGGTCGATGTCGCAGGCGCGACGGAAGAAGATGATGGCCGCCTCGGTTGAGCCCTGTTTGTAGGCGTTCAAACCAAGGTTGTACATGCTTATTGCTTGCTGGTTGGGCTGTTGCGCCAACGCCATCTGCATGGAGAAGGCCGCTGAAAGCGACAGAGCCAGTAATAGTTTTCCTTTTGCCATAATCACCCGTTTTTCGAAGCTTCGAAGGCTCATCATAACTGGATATACGAGTTTCTCGCCTGTTTACCTTTTAAACAAATTCCCGGCAGCCCGTTGCCTGGTCAGGTATTTGAAAGGTTACTTTTTTTGCGCTCCCCGTAATATGCTGTAGAAGTGGGTATATATCACATTACTTCTAGCACGCTCACAATTATGGCAGGTGGTTGTGGTTCAAAAGCGCTCTCTTGCCTTATTTCGTTAACAGTTTTAGCCGAGAACCGGCGCCGGCGGAAAGGAAGCCCATTGTCATGAGAACAGTAGGACATATCATCACCTCAGCGGGTATTGCATCGCTGAGCTACTGGCGCTATCGCTCGCGCCCTGCTGCCCTGGCGAGCTTTTTCGTCGGCTGGCTCATTGACCTCGATCATATTGTCGATTACGTGCGGGCGCATGGCTGGAAGCCCAACTGGGCGCGCTTTAACGAAGCCGCTCACGAACATTACAGCGGTAAACTCTACCTTCCGTTGCATTCATATGAATTGCTTGCTCTTTTCTTCCTACTGTTTCGCGGTCCCACCCGCCAACCCTATAGGGTCGGCGTGACCGTTTCGATTCTGGCGCATCTTTTGCTCGACCAGAAATGCAACCCTGGCAGAAAAGCGACCACATACTTTCTCACTCATCGAATCCGCAAGCGGTTTGACGCTCAGCAGATTTTGAAAGGATAATCATCGTTTGCAAACATACCTTCTTAGCTGACGGTCGGTCGGCAGGAGCGGCGCAGTGCATAACGTGATTTTGTCCACGCGGAATCTCTCATTTCGGAAACTCTCAGTTCGGAAACTCTCAGTTCGGAAACTTTCAGTATTCCCAGCTTTTCTGGTGATTGCGATGGCGTTCTTAATGGGGCCGCTGACCGCCGAGGCAGATGAGAGCGCATCAAGCGAGAACGTCTCAAATGCCGCATCGCCTGCCGATACCGTGCGGTCGTGGGATCCCCAAAGAACTCTCGTTTTCATCGCCGGCGTCCTTAGATGGCGAGACAAAAGCTATGCGCAATTTACGCCTAAGGCTCGCCGCGACGCAGAGCTGGCGGAATTTTTCCGCGCACAAGGAGTGCCGTCGGACAAGCTCGTCTATATTTCCGACGCGCAAGCAACGCTTTCGAATTTAGAAAACAGCTTTGATGATTTGCTGGAAAAATCCAGCGAGGGCGACACGCTGATTTTCTATTATTGCGGACACGGATGGTTGGACAATTCCGGCAATGGATATTACGCCAACTATGACGTCAGCACCAACGACAATGCGATTTCGACCAGGGCAATCGCCTCCAAGTTGAAGAAGAATTTTCGTGGCTCGCAAGCGCTTTTCTTTGCTGATTGTTGTTCGTCCGGCTCAATCGGGCTATCGCTGAACAAGCAACCGGGAAATTATCAATTCGGCATGGTAACGTCCGCTGCGCCGCCTGTGAGTTCGACGAGCAACTGGACGTTTTCTCAAGCTTTGCTTGATGGTTTGCGCGGGCACAAATTCGTGGATTTGGATGCGGATGGGAAAGTTTCATTTGTTGATCTAGCCAAGTACGTAGTGCAAGAAATGAAGTCCATCGACAACCAAGCTGCGGGCGTCAACAGCAGCAACGGATTTCCAGGCAACTTTTGTCTCAGCAAAGTCAACTTTCCGAATGAAGTAATTCCGCGACTTGTCGAAGCTAAGTACGGCACCAAATGGTACAAAGCGAAACTGATGGAAGAGAAGGACAGGCAGGCGCGTGTTCGCTGGGTGCAAATCGGATACGACACGGCAGACAGTGACGAGTGGTGCGACTTCAACAAGGTTAGAGAAATAGGTGGCGCGCCGTTGAATGGTCTGGCACCTGCCACTGCCCGCAGTGAGTTCCAGATTGGCGACACCTGCGCAGTCTTGTGGAAAAACGAATTTTGGCCGGCGAAAGTGCTGAAACGTCGCGACAACGAATATTTCGTTCACTACGATGGCTACGACAGCAGTTGGGATGAATGGGTCAGTTTGTCCCGGATGAAGTAGGTTCTTCGCGTGCCCATCGTACTTTTATTAATCGCAATTTTCACATCCTTTGCAATGCCTATTTGTGCGTTCTCGTCAGAGAAAACACCAGCGGCGAAAACGGCAACAGCGAGCATGTCTTCAGCGAAAACTCCAGACGCCTGGTTGATTTCGCAGGATGGTGAAGGCGGCGGTCCACACAAAACTCTTGTGACAAGCGAAGGCATTCGTAGCGAAAACTTGCGAACCGGCGTAGTCATCGCAGCCAAAGCACCGAGCTGGGATGTGACCATGTACAACAAAAAATCGCAAACATATTGCGTCATGCCGTTTTCAAAATTTCAAGGCGAGATGTCTTCCAGACTTTTCGGTGCCGAGCGAGTAGAACTGAATTCCGCGACCTGGAAACTGGATGGTCCGACGCAGCATCTCGGGCATCAACTCTGGCGCTACAAGATGTCATCGAAACCCAAAATGGCATCGAAAAAACTCGGCGCTGCATTCATATTCAAGGCAACATACTGGACCTTCAAAGACATCGAGCCGCCACTGCAATGCCAGCAGTTGCTCTCGAAAATCTATCAGCTTCCGCCGAAAGTTAAAGGTCTGCCGTTTCGATTATTCATTGAAGATGTGAGTAAAGGTTGGTTCGAAAGCCTGAGCACAACGGCAGTCGTAAGGGCCGATGGACAGGTGGTTTCTGTTGACGCGCCCAAAGGTTATCTGCGCAAGAAAACGCAGGACGAAGTGATGGTCGATCCGGTCAGCAAAGACGTTTTCGACAGCTTTAGCGAATGGGTGGATCCGAAGTTGGACAAGAAAAACATGGAAAGAGAGAAGCTCGATTCAAAACAATGAGTCGGCACTACTTCGAGACATATTTATGGGTGACAGGGTCAATTTCCAGAACCGGCTGATACGCCGAGCCGCTGCGTTTTCTCTGCTGCGACTCGTTTAAATTCGCATAGAAAAAACTGAGGCAGTAAATCATCGCCAAGAGTAGTAAAACGGCAAAGGGAATGACTCTTTTGAGGTGCTTCCACTCGATTTTTTCCGCTTCTTGCTGCTCTTCCATGGTTTCCGGGTTTCCAAATAGGTTTCCTTCTTCAAGTATAAAACTTCCGCGGATGGAAAATTTTGAATTTTCTGCTGGTCGATTTTGCGTTCCCTTGAGGTACCAAATCTAGCGCTCGTGCATCTACAAGTATTTTCCCAGGTTTTTACTTGGTCGTTTTGCTGAAAACATATGCAGGGCTTGCGTTTTGAGAGAAACGGGGTCGTGCATTGGTGGATCTGCCGGAAACATTTAGTGCGCAAGGGTTTCCGGGATCTGCAACAAGTGAATTCCTGGGAATTCACTTGTACATGCAAAACGAAAAATTTGGAAGTGCTTAGCGAGCAAATGAAAAACCACCCGGCAAAAAAGCAGCAAGGGAGACGCCGAGCGTCTCCCCTACAAAGATGGCTTGCAGCCTCTTACTTTTGAATTACGCCGGCACGTTGAATGAGCCTTCGCCGATCGGAGGATAGATATCCTCTTCCTCGTCCTCTTCTTCCGGCGCCTGGGTGTGACCCTGGAATCCGGTACCTGCAGGAATGAGGCGACCGATGATGACGTTCTCTTTCAAGCCGCGCAGCCAGTCCTTCTTACCTTCAACCGCAGCTTCCGTGAGGATACGGGTTGTTTCTTGGAAGGATGCAGCAGAGATGAAGCTTTCCGTATTCAAGCTGGCTTTGGTGATACCGAGCAAGACCGGTGTGAAAGTAGCTTCTCTGATGCCGAGCTGTCTGCAGCGCTCGTTTTCTTGATCGATGCTGTAACGCTCCATCAATTCTCCTGGCAGCAAGATGGTTTCGCCCGGTTCGTCAACGCGCACTTTGCGTGTCATCTGACGGACGATAACTTCAATGTGTTTGTCGGCGATTTCAACACCTTGTGAGCGGTATACGGACTGTACTTCGTCCACCAGGTATTTCTGAGCTGCTTCGATGCCGAGCAAGCGCACCACATCGTGCGGGTTGGGCGGACCATCAGTAAGTGCTTTACCGATCGGAATGTCTTCACCGTCTTCAACAACGATGTTGAGTCCTGCTGGAATGATGATTTCCTCTTCTCCTGCGTCCGGATAGACAACATAGAGACGATTGACGTCATCTTCGCTGACCACTTTGGCGCGGCCGGCGCGTTCTGCAAGAATCGCATTTTCTTTCGGCTTTCTGGCTTCCAGCAATTCTTCGACTCTCGGAAGACCCTGAACGATGTCCCCGGTCTTTTGTCTTTCGAAGATGAGTGTTGCCAGCAAGTCGCCTCTTTGTACCAGCGCTCCGTCTTCACTCTGCAATTGAGTGTTTACAGAGATCAAGTACGGACGACCTTTTCTCACGAAGTAGTCGGTGCCTTCGATCTTAACGATCTGACCGGAGACTGTGGAAGGAGTCGACTTGGTGAGCGCGTCGCCTTGTTTGACGAGGTCGCCTTCTTTGGCTACGGCAGCGCCTTTGCCCTTGTGCACGACTTGCTGTTCTTCCGTGATCAGCAGAATTCTGCGTTCGTCCGTCTTAGACAATTGAACGCGGGCTGCACTCTTGGTGAGAACTTGAGTGGTAGCAACCGGTGCTTTGGCGTCGACGATATCGCCATGTTGAACGGCGAGCAAAGTGACGTTTACGTCGTGTTCGCGACGCAGCAAGATGTTTTCTTGAACGACGATATTGAGGTCGTCGGTGATTTCCACCAAGCCTTTGAGCGTCGCCAATTGTCCTTGCATTTGCAGAACCAGCGATGTGCGAGTCAGTTGCGCACCTTGCAGGTTGCGAACTTTCTCTCTGTCGCGGAACAGCAATTGGGTGACCGAACGCAAAGAGATTTTCTCGTCGGTAGCTCTGTGCTTGAACTTCGTCTCGCGCGGCTCGATCCAGTACTCTTCGACCGGACGGACCAGCAGTTGCATGGTGCCGTCTTCGCGCTCGATGACGTTGACGATCTTGCGATCTTTGTACTTCATGCCTTCCAGGATCTCGGTGCCCGGATCGACAATCTGTCCTTCCTGAACTTTGACTTCAGTCGGATCGCCGATGCCGTGCAGGTCGCCCGGACGAATGATTACTTCGTGGATGATGTCGTTGTCGGCAACGATTTCGACAACACCGTCCATGTGAGCGAAGACGTCTTTGACGACTTCCTGTCCGGCAGTGACCAACTCGCCGGTCTCGCACATCTTGAGCGAGCTGTCCTTCGAGATGAAGTGCACTTCTTCCGGAACGAAGAGCACGCGACCGGGTTTGGTCACGACTCTGCGGTCGTCGATTTCTACGCCGTCATAAATGATCTCACCACCGGTAGTGACGACATTGGTGCCGTCTTCAACCAGTTCGGCGATAATCTTGCCGTTTTCAACAATTTCGCCTTCGCCGATTTTGAGCGTATAGGCTTCTTTCTGCTTGTTGACTCTCCAGGTGTAGCCTTGTTTGGCGCCTTCGAGTTTGGCATTGCCTGCGCCGACAGAAGCGATGACGATGTTCATCTCTTTGCCTTTGACCAGGCGAGTGACGCTCTTGCGTCCGCTCTTAACTTGTTCTGTTTCCAGTTCCGGTCCGAATCTGACTTCACCGCCGTGCTCGGTGGTGATTTGGATTTCGGCAAGAACGTCATGCGCATTTACGTCCTGACCGTCTTTGACGACTACGTGAGCACCCGACGGCAAGTTGTATACGTCGCCTTCCAGAACCCAGATGATACCGGCGCGGTTGGCGGTGCGGGAGATGTTGCCCTGACGGTCGCGCTTCTCGTCTGCCTGGAAGCCTGCGAAAGCAACACGACCGGAGATGTCGGCGGTGATATCTTTCGTTGCGCGCTCGGTCAAGTTCTTCTTCATGCCCGGCGGGTCGTACTCGGCAATAACCTGTCCGGCGGAGATTTCCGAACCGGAGGGAAGCATGAGCAATGCGCCTACAGGCAATGCTGCGGAATCTTCCTTCTTCTCGTTGGCGAACTTGATGGAGCCTTCGCGGGTTGTTTGTTCCACGATGTCACCATAAGCGGTGCGGACCGATTTGCAAGGAATTTTGAATGTGAGCGTGCCGGTGAGCGGTGCTTTGACCTGCACACGGGACGATCCGCCGGCGACGGCGCCGCCGGTGTGGAATGTTCTCATTGTGAGCTGTGTTCCAGGCTCACCGATTGATTGCGCGGCGATGATACCAATCGCTTCGCCGACGTCTACCTGGCGCTTCGATGTCATCGAATAGCCGTAGCACTTCTGGCAAACGCCGTATTGGCTTTCGCAAGTCAAAGGCGAACGCACTTTGACGAAAGGCAATTTCTTGAGAGCCTTGGCATGATCCTTGGCCCAGATCAAACTGATTGATTCGCCGCTCTTCGCAAGCACTTCGCCTGTTTCGACATCGACTACGTCGACGGACATGCAACGTCCGACTACGCGCTCTTCCAGGCTGACCATTTCCTTGTCGCCTTCCTTAATCGGGCGCATGTCGATACCGCGCACGGTGCCGCAGTCCAAATCACGGACGATAACGTCCTGCGCGACGTCGACCAGACGGCGGGTGAGGTATCCGGAGTCGGCTGTTTTGAGCGCTGTATCTACGAGACCCTTTCTGGCGCCGTAGGAGGAGATGATGTACTCGGTTACGTTCAAGCCTTCGCGGAAGTTCGCCTTAATCGGCAAGTCGATGATCTGACCTTGAGAGTCAGCCATCAAGCCCCGCATGCCGACGAGCTGACGGACCTGGGAGATGTTACCCCGGGCGCCGGAGAACGCCATCATGTATACCGGGTTGAGGCGGTCGAAATTGTCGACCACTTCTTTGGTCAATTGGTCGGTGGTGGCGGACCAGGTGTCGATAACCTTGTTGTAGCGTTCGACTTCTGTGATTTCGCCGCGCTCGTAGCGTCTTTGTGCCGCTTCGATTTCTTTTTCGGCGCTGGAGATCAATCCGCGTTTTGCTTCAGGAACATCGAGGTCGTCGATTGAGATCGTTACGCCGGCTTTGGTGGCGAACTGGAATCCCAAGTCTTTGAGAGCATTGGCGAGCTCAGCGGTGCGCGCTGTGCCGTATTTTTCGTAGACAGTGGCGAGCAACTTACCGAGTTGCTTTTTATCAACTGTCTGGTTGATGAACTCCATTACTTCTTCTTTTTTAGGCGTCGTAACCATGGGTTCCTCTTTATTGCTTTGGTTTGGTTAGCTAAGAATTGAGGTTTTAAAACTTGCGTTTCAGGCAGGCACGCTGCGCCTCGGCAGCGTGCCGCCCGAATACTTGTTAGTTGACCGAAGCGATCGCGCTGCGCACAACTTCATTGAAGATGATGCGTCCGGGCGTCGTTTCAATTGTCACGCCGCCGCATTCGCGATCGCGCACTTTGATTTTGGCGTGCAGATCGACGACACCGGCTTCGTAAGCAGAACGCGCATCAGCCAGGCTGACAAAGCGCATTCCGGCGCCACGGCATTTCTTGGGATCGTCCGAACCCGGCTTTTCGATAGTCAGGTAGTAGATGCCCAACACCATGTCTTGCGTCGGTGTGATGGTCGGCTTGCCGGTTGCCGGCAGCATGACGTTGTTGGAAGCGAGCATGAGCATGTGTGCTTCAGCTTGCGCTTCAACGGAAAGCGGTACGTGAACAGCCATTTGGTCACCGTCGAAGTCGGCGTTGAATGCCGAGCAAACGAGCGGGTGCAATTGGATAGCGCGACCTTCAACGAGCACTGGCTCGAAGGCTTGGATACCCAATCGGTGCAGCGTAGGAGCGCGGTTGAGCAGTACCGGGTGTCCTTGAATTACTTCTTCAAGGATCTCCCAGACAATCGCCGAGCCCTTTTCAATCTGCTTCTTGGCAGATTTGATGTTTTGAACAATCTGACGTTCGATCAATTTATTGATGACAAACGGCTTGAACAGCTCGAGCGCCATTTCACGCGGCAGACCGCATTGATGCAATTTCAAGGTCGGTCCGACGACGATAACGGAACGGCCGGAGTAGTCAACGCGCTTACCGAGCAGGTTCTGGCGGAAGCGTCCTTGCTTGCCTTCGATGATGTTCGAGAGCGATTTGAGCGGACGGTTGTTCGGTCCCACTACGACACGACCGCGGCGGCCGTTGTCGATGAGCGCATCGACCGCTTCTTGAAGCATGCGCTTCTCGTTGCGGACAATGATTTCCGGAGCGCCCATTTCCAGCAAGCGTGCCAAACGGTTGTTGCGGTTGATAACGCGGCGGTAGAGGTCGTTCAAGTCGGAAGTTGCAAAACGTCCCCCGTCCAACTGAACCATCGGGCGCAGGTCGGGCGGTGTTACCGGCAGAACATCGAGAACAACCCAGGTCGGGTCGGTATGCGAGTTGAGGAGAGCTTCCACCAAGCGCAGTCTCTTGATGATCTTGGCGCGTTTTTGCTGAGAGCCGGATGCTGATGCCAGCTCGTCTCTCAATTGCTTGGACAATTCGCGCAGTCCGGGCAGTTCGAGAAGTCTGCCTCTGTCGTCCTTGTTGTCCGGTCTTTCGTATACCGGACGGGCGATCTCGTGCAAAAGTTGTTTGATTGCTTCGGCACCGATGCCGACGTCGAACTGAATGTTCTGATCGTCGATCAAGCGCTCGTACTCTTCTTCGGAAAGAAGCTGGTACTTGTGCAGGTCAGGGGAATTGCCCTGGTTGGTGACGATGTAAGCGTTGAAATAAACGACTTGTTCCAGGTCGCGCAACGGTTGATCGAGCAAAAGACCGATGTAGCTCGGAATGCCTTTGAGGAACCAGATGTGCGTGACGGGCGATGCCAGCTTGATGTGGCCCATGCGGTGGCGGCGGACTTTGGAGTCGGTGACTTCAACGCCGCAACGTTCGCAAGTGATACCACGGTGTCTGACGCGTTTGTACTTACCGCAATAGCATTCCCAGTCCTTTGATGGACCGAAAATACGCTCGCAGAAAAGACCGTCTTTTTCCGGTTTGAGCGTTCTGTAGTTAATAGTCTCAGGCTTGGTCACTTCGCCGTGAGACCAGCTCAGGATGCGCTCAGGAGAGGCAACCCCGATCTTAATGTAGTCAAACCGATCAATACTTGTAGGCATCTTACCCGAAAGACCTCCAGAACATTGGGCTTATGAGCCCTGTCTTGTGTGTGGCCAGTGTGTCGCTATTGCGAGGAACAACGAACTCTTTCCTATATAAGGAAAGTGGTTCGAGAGAACGTTCCGAATGTTTTCAGTGCTTGAGAAGAACCGCCGCACCCGGAACGTTCCTGTAAGTCATTTAGAAGTCGTCATCAGCGCCTTCGTCATCCGAAGCTTCTTCATCGGCTCCGCCGCCGCCACCAAGGGAGGTGACTGCGCCGCCGATAAGTCCGCTGTCGGTTTCAGAGCTGTCCGAATCCGAATCGCTGTCGTCTGAGCCGCCGCCGCCGCCGAGCAACTCTTCGTCGCCTTCGGAGACTGCCACCATTCCTGACGGAACAGCTTGCTGTCTCAATTCAGCCAGCTCGGACTCGATGCCGATCTCGCCGAATGGGCTCATGCGACGCATGCCGCGCGGGCGAACTTCTTCAACTTCAGTCATCAAGTCGACTTCGATTTCGCCGCCTTCGCGCGTGCGCTTGGCGACGGAAACGTCGAGACCGATGGATTGAAGTTCGCGCACCAGAACCTTGAATGATTCAGGAATGCCGGGACGCTTGAGGTTTTCACCTTTGACGATCGATTCGTACGCTTTGGAGCGACCATTTACGTCATCCGACTTGATGGTCAACATCTCTTGCAGAGAGTAGGAAGCGCCGAAGGCCTCGAGTGCCCAGCATTCCATTTCTCCAAGTCTCTGTCCGCCGAATTGCGCTTTACCGCCCAGAGGCTGTTGCGTAACCAGCGAGTAGGGACCGGTCGAACGTGCGTGAATCTTGTCGTCTACAAGGTGAACCAGTTTCATCATGTAGATTTTGCCGACCGTGACCGGGTTGTCGAAGGGCTCGCCGGTGCGTCCGTCGGAGAGGATGACTTTGCCGTCATCACCGACCCACGGTGCTTCAGCTTGCTTCTTGCCTTTCTTGATCTCATCATGAACGAGAGCCGAAGATGCTTCTTTG
>Ga0268299_1002209_pt1 | contig 25113 bp, 21 predicted proteins | sample NOBtaG_FD_193484 | JGI IMG/M metagenome (GOLD analysis project Ga0268299, IMG submission 193484) | Activated sludge microbial communities from bioreactor in Nijmegen, Gelderland, Netherland - NOB reactor | ecosystem: Engineered > Bioreactor > Aerobic > Activated sludge | place: Netherlands...
CAGCAGTCGGTCATCATGATCGGCTCGGTGGTCGTCATGCTGGTTCTGAACTGGCGCATGACGCTCTTTATTTTGGCTCTCCTGCCTGTGATCGTCATCATCGGCGCGGGCTTCGGCATTTTTATGCGCCGCACCAGCACCCAGATTCAGGACGAACTTGCCGGGGCGACGGTCATTCTGGACGAAGTGTTGCAGGGAATTCGCGAAGTCAAAAGTTTTGTCCGCGAGGATTACGAAATCCAGCGCTACGAGGGCGCGATTGGGCGTTCATTTCAGGCGGCGCTGCGTTTACTGCGGATTCGTTCGATTTTTGGGCCGTTGGTAGGTTTTCTGGGCTTCGGCAGCGTCGCGCTGATTTTGTGGTTTGGCGGGCGCGAAGTGCTGGATGGGCGGCTGACAGGCGGCGAATTGATCGGCTTTTTGATCTACGGCATCACCGTCGCGGGCAGTTTTGGCTCACTCGTCAATCTCTACTCGCAGTTTCAGGAAACGCTCGGCGCAACCAAGCGTGTATTTCAATTATTGGATACTCAGCCCGATGTGAAAGACGCACCCGACGCCAAAACGCTTGGCAGCATTGAAGGCCGAATCACGTTCGATGACGTGAGTTTCAGCTATGAGCAGCGCCAGGAAGTGCTGCACGGCATCAATCTCGAAATCGCACCCGGCGAAATTGTCGCGCTCATCGGCCCCAGCGGTGCGGGCAAAAGTACCATTTTCAATCTGATCCCACGCTTTTATGATCCGTCTAATGGGAAAATCTGCATCGACGGAATCGACGCGCGCACCGTCACCCAGGCCAGCCTGCGGGCGCAAATCGGCATCGTGCCGCAGGAAACGCTGCTGTTCGGCGGGACGATCCACGAAAATATTCGTTATGGGCGTCTGGATGCCACCGAGGACGAGTTGATCGCCGCCGCCAGAGCCGCCAACGCGCACGATTTCATCATGGAGCTGCCGGATCAATATGAAACGATTGTCGGCGAACGCGGAATCCGACTCAGCGGGGGTCAGCGCCAGCGTGTCGCCATTGCCCGCGCGATTTTGAAAGACCCACGCATTCTGCTGCTGGACGAGGCCACGTCGAGCCTGGACAGCGAAAGTGAAAATCTGGTGCAGGAAGCGCTGGGTCGTTTGATGCAAAACCGCACGACGGTCATCATCGCGCACCGACTCAGCACGACGAAAATCGCGCATCGCATCGCCGTGCTGGACAAAGGCAATATTGTCGAACTCGGCACACACGACGATTTGATCGCGAAGGACGGCCTGTACGCCAAGCTCTATAAGCTGCAATTTCGCGAGGATTTGCTGACCATCAGCGGTGTGGAATAATCGTCAGCCAATTATTGCGAATTTGTAGGGGCGCATGGCGATGCGCCCGACGATATAATCGCCCTATTGTCTTCTATCTTCGCGCCCTTCGCGGCTTTGCGTTAAAGTATTAGGAATAAATTTGAAGTAATTTCCAGGTAATTCTATGGCTTTACAGGGCAAAACGGCACTGGTGACAGGCGCAACAGGCTTTCTCGGCAACGCACTCACGCGGCGGCTGGCAGCGGAAGGCGTTCAGGTGCGGGCGATGGCGCGCTCGGCGGAAAAAGCGATGCCGCTGCGTAATGTCGAAAACGTCAAAATCGCAAAAGGCGATGTGACCGACGCCGAGCGAATGCTCAGGCTGGCGCAAGGCTGCAACTATGTGTTCCACGTCGCGGTATCCTTCGGTGATTGGGAGGAGCAGCAGGCCGTCAACGTCGAAGGCACACGCCACATCATGCAAGCTGCCGCCGAAGCCAAAGCTGACCATTTCGTGTTTGTCAGCACGATTGCGGCCTATGGCTATTCGCGCACGGGACTCATCACCGAAATGGACGCGCTGATGCCTGTCCGGGGCGATCAATATAACATCAGCAAAATTCAGGCCGAAACCGTCGTCCGCGAAATTGGCGCGCAGTCCCGCCTTGCCTACAACATCATTCGCCCCGGCATGATCTACGGCCCAGGCTCAGGTCAATGGACAGCCAATATGTTCAAGCTGGCGAAGCGTAAGCCCATCATCTGGATTGGCGACGGCAGCGGCTCAACCTTCCCGGTTCACGTCGATGATGTCGTCGATATGATGCTTATCCTTGTGGATCATCCCTCGGCCAACCGCGAAGTCTTTAACTGCGTCCATCCCGATCCGGTCACGTGGCGCGAATTTATCATGGCCTACGCCAAGCTGATCGAGGGTGAAAAAGCGAAATGGTTCGGGATTCCTGCTCCGCTGGTGTCCGGTCTGGCCTCGCTCATCGCCGCGCTTGCCCCGGTCAGTTCGCGCGCAAAAGCCGCGCCAGAAGCGTTGCAAGCGGTTCTGCGCAAAAACACGACGATTGACATGAGTAAAGCGCGCGACGAACTGGGTTGGCAGCCAAAAGTGGATCTTAAAACCGGAATCGAAACCTGCATCCCCTATTTACGTGAAAAAGGCTTACTAACCTGAACGACCTGATCATTATTTTGTTGATTGCGCTGTTTGCGTTTGGATTAGTCGTGCTGGGTTGGTGGCTGCTCATCGCTACCGAGGGCGTTTACCTGGGGCGGCGCGTGGTGATCTGGCTGTACGATGTCTATGCCAATTACTACGATGACGTAAAAAATTACCAATCGCTCTACGAACACGCGCTGCTAGCCGACCCGATTATGGATCAAATCGCGCCACACCAATCGCCGCTCATCCTCGACGTGGCGACGGGAACGGGACGCCTGCCGCTGGCGATGTTGAATCACTCCAATTTTCAGGGGCGCGTGGTCGGCGTCGATCTCAGCCGCCGGATGCTGCGCAACGCTGCCGATAAGCTCAACGGCTATGGCGATCAGACGACGCTGATCTGGTGTCCGGCGGAAAAATTGCCCTTTGCTGACAACACCTTTGACGTGGTGACGAGCCTGGAATCGCTGGAATTTATGTCCAGCCCACAAGCCGTCGTCGCCGAAATGATCCGCGTCCTGCGTCCGGGCGGTTTGCTGCTGATGACCAACCGCATCGGTACGCGCCTGATGCCGGGAAAAACGTGGTCAAAAGAACAGCTTACCGAAATTTTGGGGAGCTTTGATCTCGATGACGGCTACGTCGAGGCATGGCAGGTCGATTATCATAAAGTATGGGCTGTCAAAAGCGGCGATTCTCAGCCGACAGGCGCGCGTCCACTCGGCGAAATTTTGCGCTGTCCCTGCTGCGACGAATTGATGGTCGAGCGCGATGGCGCATGGGTCTGCGAAAAGTGCAAAGGCCGCGCCGCCATAGGTCGCGATGGTGTGATTGAGCTATTCCCGCTGCAAGAGTCATGCTAAAATGCACGCGCAATACACAAGCCGCACGTAAGGAATCACCATCTTGAAATTGCTCCCACAAGAACACGCCAAACTGGTCGAACAGGCGATTCGCGCAGCGCAGGCCGCCGGGGATTTGCCCGCATTTGACATCCCCGAAATTGAAGTGCGCCCGCCCAAACGCCCCGAACAAGGCGATTATGCGGCGTCGGTGGCGCTGCAACTGGCAAAACCCGCCAAGCTCAATCCCTTTCATATCGCGACTCAAATCGCGCACCACATGCCGCCTGCTGATTTCGTGAGCGCGGTAGAAGTGCTGCATCCGGGGTTTATCAATTTTAGGCTGAATCCCGACTGGCTGAAAAAGCAGGTCGATTCGATCATCGCGGAAGGCGAAAATTTATTTCAGCTTGATCTTGGCATGGGCAAGCGGGCGCAGGTCGAATTTGTCAGCGCCAACCCTACCGGGCCGCTGCATGTCGGGCGCAGCCGAGGGGCGATTGTCGGCGACAGCATCGCGCGAATTCTCGAAGCGACAGGCCACAGTGTCGAGCGCGAATATTATTTCAACAACGCGGGCGTCCAGATGACCAACCTGGGTAACAGCCTGCGACTCCGCTACCTCGAAGCGCTGGGAATGCCTGTCGAAATCCCTGGTGCAGACGACAAAACGTTTTATCACGGCGACTATTTGCGCGACTTCGCCAAGCAGTTGATCGCCGAAAAAGGCAATACGCTGGTTGAAGAAGACTGGCAGCCCTTCAAAGAATACGCCGAAGTGAAGATGTTCGAGATCATTCGCACAACGCTGAACCGCGTCAACATCCACCACAACGTATTTTTCAACGAAAACAGCCTCTACGACAGCGGCGCAGTCTGGAAAACACTCGCAGAACTTGAAAAGCGCGGTCATATCTACGAATCCAATATTCGTGAAAACGCCGACGAAGAAGAGCGCGAGAAAGCCAAAAATTACGCTCCTGCAAAGTGGTTCCGCAGCACGACCTTTGGCGATAAAGAGGATCGCGTTGTCGTCAAAAGCGACGGCAACCCGACCTACACGCTGCCGGACATCGCCTACCATGTCAACAAAATTGAGCGCGGCTTCGATATTCTCGTCAATATCCTCGGCGCGGATCATTTCACGCAGCATCAGGTCGTCAAATATGGCGTCCAGGCGCTCGGAATCGACAGCAGCAAGATTCACGTCATCCTGATTCAGCTTGTGCGCATGATTAAAGACGGCGAAGTGCAAAAAATCAGCACCCGCGCGGGCGCAATCGAAACGCTCGACGATCTGATCGACCAGACCAGCGCCGACGCCGTGCGCTATATTTTGCTGGCGCGCAGCCCGGATTCGCATCTCGATTTCGATCTGGATGCCGCCGTCGCGCAGACTAACGAAAACCCGGTCTACTATATTCAAAATGCGCACGTGCGCTGTGCAGGTATTTTCCGTCAAACAGCGGAGATCAACGATACGGGCGCGGATTTGAGCCTGCTCGGTGACGCTGAAATGACGTTTATCCGTAAGGCTCTGGAATTGGGCGATGTGTTGGAATTTTCGGCAGCAAACCTCGAGCCGCACAAAATCGCCTTTTACGCGCATGAATTGGCAAGCGTTTTTCACCCGATTTACGATAACGTGCGCGTGTTGAGTGTGGATGTTTCGCCAGAGTTGGCAAAAGCTCGGCTGCGATTTTACCGCGCGGCCCAGGTGGTTTTTAAGCGCGTCCTGACGCTCATGGGCATGACCGCGCCGGAAGTGATGTAACAGTGTAAAGTTTAAAGTGCCGAGTTAAAAGTTATTCACCGACATGATTTTACTTTTAACTCAGCACTCAGCACTTTTTACTCTAAGGAGCAATCATGGGACTGAAACCGGATCATTGGATTCGCAAAATGGCGCTGGAACACGGCATGATCGAGCCATTTGTCGAGAAGCAAATGCGCGAAGGCGTCATCAGTTACGGCGTCAGCAGTTATGGCTACGACATGCGCGTCGCCGACGAATTTAAGATATTCACGAACATTAATTCCGCGATTGTTGACCCTAAAAATTTCACGCCGAGTTCCTTTGTCGATTTTAAAGGGGATGTCTGCATCATTCCGCCCAATTCATTCGCGTTGGCACGATCAATGGAATACTTTAGAATACCGCGCAGTACGCTTACTGTATGTCTAGGAAAAAGCACTTATGCAAGATGTGGATTAATAGTGAATGTAACGCCCTTCGAGCCGGAGTGGGAAGGCTATGTGACACTCGAAATCAGCAATACCACGCCCCTGCCCGCCAAAGTCTACGCCAACGAGGGCATCGCGCAGGTGTTGTTTTTCGAAGCCGACGAAGAATGCGAAGTCTCCTACGCCGATAAAAAGGGCAAATATCAGGGTCAGGTTGGCGTCACACCCCCGCGCTTATAACCCGATTCGTACTCGCAGACTCCCTTGTTCGGTTACAATCGTACTGAGCAAGGGAGCGAAATTATGAAAAAAGAACAGCGCGAAGAAGCCCGCCGTCTGCGCCGCGAAGAAGGCTTATCGGTCAAAGAAATCTGTACACGCCTCGGCGTTGCGAAAAGTTCCGTGAGTGTCTGGGTTCGCGATATTGAACTCACCTTTGAGCAGCGTTTATCCCTCAAAAAACGCAATCCGGTCTATGCAGGACAGCATCTTGGCGCGCAGACCAACATCCTCAAACATCGCGAACTGCGCCGCCAGTATCAAGAAGAAGGCCGCCAGAAAGCCCGTGAAAATGATCCACTTCATATCGCCGGGTGCATGTTGTATTGGGGTGAAGGGAAAAAGAATAAAAATTCGCTTATTTTGACAAATTCTGATCCTGGCATGATGGTGTTTTACATCAAATTTCTCCGGCAGTCGCTTACTCTCAGCAATGAAAATATTTCAGTGTATTTAAACTGCTATTTGGGAAACGGCCTGAGTGTTGTCGAAATTGAAAACTTTTGGCTTGATTTGCTAGAATTGCCAAGAAACTGCCTCGGAAAAACGATAGTCAACGCGCAGCCGCATAGCAGCCAGCAAAAAGGCCGAAAGCTGAACTACGGGGTTTGCAATCTTGCGGTACACAACACGAGAATCGTTCATCATGTCTACGGCGCGATTCAAGAATATTCAGGGATTGATAAACCCGAATGGTTGATGTAAATTAGAAATATTCGGGCTGTTAGCTCAATTGGCAGAGCACTGCATTTACATTGCAGGTGTTACAGGTTCGAGTCCTGTACGGCCCACTAGATTATTATTATAACGCTTACCACAGCATTTTGCAGGTAAGCGTTTTTCATTTTCCTTCACTTTGTGCGAGAATTTATTGAGAAAAATATACTTTTTACAAACTTTGTTGCGCATTTATAGCAATATACGCTATGATTAATACGTTGCATAATCGTTTCAGCACGGTTTTAGAACCGTTACAATCAGGAAAAATCGCTATGGTGATGCTCCAAGATGCAAACCGACAAATTCTGATCGTCGAAGATGATGAGGACACTGCCGAAATGGTTACCTCCCTGCTGGCAGAGGCGGGCTACAAATCTGTCGCAGTGGATACAGGCGAAACCGCGCTTTCCGAGATCGCAGCAAAATCGCCTGATTTGGTACTGTTAGACCTTGGCCTGCCGGACATCAACGGGCTGGAAGTGCTGCGCCGGGTGCGCGATACCTCATTTCTGCCGATGATTGTCTTGAGCGGCTTCTCGCAGGAACGCGACAAAGTTCGTGTTTTGGAGGCGGGTGCCGACGATTTCATTGGCAAGCCGTTCGCGCCAGACGAGTTAGTTGCGCGGATCGCCGCTCTGCTGCGGCGGGTGCAATGGACTCCACAGGCGGAGACAAAACTGGTTGTACGCCAGCTTGAACTCGATATTCCACACCGTCAGGCATCGATTCGCGGCAAAAAGCTTCACCTGACGCCGGTAGAATATGGCCTGCTCATTACCCTGATGCGCAGCGCTGGGCAGCTTGTCACACATAATGAACTGCTGCGGACGGTATGGGGCGAAAAATACGCCGGAGATTTTTCAGTGCTGCGAGTCAATATCTCGCGCTTGCGACTAAAACTGGAAGAAAATCCACGCCGCCCTTCTTACATCGTCACTGTCCCTGGCGAAGGCTACCGGATGCCCACCGGACGCCCCTGACATCACGACTCGCGAAGGTTGTCGGATTATGCTACTCTAAACGGCATTGTTCGACATCTATAGCGTGCAAATATGCGCTTCAGGTTTATTCTAATCCTGATAGGGGCATTGGCAGTCGTGGCAACTTTTACTTTTCCACTATGGCGTCCCCTGTTCGTGAATGATGTGGTGGATGAAAGCTTTACTGGCCTCCCAGCCGACCTAGAGGCCAGCTTTCAGGCGCTTCCACCCAACCAGCAAACTGCTTTTCTGGCTATGGCTGCTGAAAACCGTGATATGGCGTTGGCAATGGTGCGTGCCGCCTTGCAGCCTGACTCAGTTTTGAGCGAAGCCGAGCAAGCCATGCCCTCGATGGAAGCACCTATAATCGCTGCCAGTGGCAATTTCACGCAAATCGACGTGCTGTATGGCGCGCGGGGAACCGCTACTATCTACCAAATGCCTGATAACAGTAAAATTTTGCGTTTTGAAGATTTCCGCGTCAGCAACGGGCCAGATTTGCGCGTCATTCTTTCAGCCAGTGTTGCGCCACGCACCCCCGAAGAAGTTGAGTTAAATGATCTTGACCTGGAATTAGGCCGCTTAAAAGGTAATGTTGGCAATCAAAATTACGAAATACCTGCGGAGGTCGATCTCAGCCTGTATCAAAGTGTCGTCATTTACTGCCGCCAGTTTAACGTCGTCTTTAGCAGCGCCCCGCTTGAAGAAGGTTAGTAAGGTATGCCTGCCGATTATGCACTATTAGCACCGATTTACCAGCAGATTGGAATGGGAAATTTCGCTCAGGAAATGACTCCCCGCCTGATTAATTATGCCCAACGTCATGAATGGATGGGACGGCGTATCCTCGACCTCGGCTGTGGCACAGGGGTCAGCCTGAAGTGGTTGGCGGAACACAGCTACATCGTGACAGGAGTCGATAATTCGCCACAAATTCTGGAAATCGCCCGCAAAAACATGGCTGAGGCGAAGGCAGGTGTAAATTTTTCCCTGCGTGAGCGCGATATTCGTGAATTGGGAAACGATGTCGGCGTCATGGATATGGTTTTGGCGCTGGACGTGATGAACGAGCTAAACAGTCTGCGCGATCTTGAAATCATTTTTAAGCAGATTTTCAATTTGCTCGATCAGAATCGACTGTTTATTTTCGATATGCACACGATTCAGGGCTTGACCAAAATCGGCAGCGGCGGAGACAGTATCGTCTATAACACACCGCATCTGGCAGTCTTTTCCAGCAACCAGTATGATTATGAACGCCAGATTCATGAGCAGCATTTCATCATCTTTCATCGCAAGGATGACGTATGGCTGCGAAATGAAGCGACTCGCATCCTGCGCGCATTCCCGGCTCAGGCGGTTGGTCAGCTTCTCCTGCGCTGTGGCTTTCAAACAGCGTTGGCAATGAACCTAGATTTTGATACATTTGAGCCGGGGAGCAATCCCGCTGATCGCATTATTTTCGTGGCTGAAAAACGTTAACTGAGTGAGATTTACAGGTATGGACAACGCGCTTAACCCCAGAACGCCTCTCAAAATCGCCGTTGATAATGAGCATGGCGCGCTTCGCTTTACCATCGTCATCATCTTTATCGTTGGTTGGTTCATCAGCTTCTTTATCCTGAATGCAGCCATTCCCAACGAAGGGTTGAATCTGATTGCCATCATCGTCAGTTTTGCGATCACGGCACTTTTTACCCAGCAAATTGAAAAAGTATTAAAAAAGCGCTGGCCCAGCGGGCGCACGGTGCAAATTGACCAAAACACGATCAAAGTTGTCAATAAAAATGGCGGGCAGCAAAGCATTGATGGTGATAAGCAGGTGAACGTGCATCTCTGGCGGTTTGCCATCAAGCGTCGTTCGCGGGTGCCGAAGGGCTGGCTGATGATTGCCTGCGCTTTGGAACAGGACGACGCCTATCTCCCAGTCTACACATTTATGTCGCCCGAACAGTTTGATGGGCTGCGAAACAATACGCGGTTTGCAACGTTGATGAGCCAGAAAGAAGCCAGCAAATCAACAGGCGGTATCGGTCAGACGGATTTGCGAATGGCGGGCGAACAGCGCCGTCTGCATACGGCAGAAAACGCACGCTGGATGAACGGCGCAGAGATGACCGCTGACGATTTTCAAAATTTCATCAAACAATTGCAGAACCAATTCCCACAATGGATGCCTTCCGTTCTGTGATGCGATTCCTGCTCATCCTGGTCGTGAGCGGTCTATTGGGATTTGCCGCGCAAGCCCAGGACGACAGCCTGCTGGAGCGCTATGTGCCTGTCAGCGGCAGCGTGGGCAGCGGCGACTCACAAACTTGGACATTTGAAGCTGCCGAAGGCGAAGTGTTGTCGTTCGTGCTGCGTCCCACTTCGGGCGACCTCGACCCTGTGCTCACTATCATCAACAGCAACAACGTCCTGCTGCTTGCCAATGACGATTACGCCTATCCCGACAGCCCGGACGCCCTGCTTGAAGCTGTAACCATCCCGCGACGCGACACTTATACCGCCACCGTTTCAGGATTCGGCGAAACTGCTGGTGAATATTCGCTGACGATGCTCACGGGTTTTGCCAATCAGGTTGAGAATGATACATTTGACAATCCTCGGCAGTGGCAGTCCAGCGGCAGCCCGCTGGTGATGAGCATCACCAATGGTCGCATCGCTTTGGAGCTGACAGGCATCGAGCGAAGTGGATTTGCAGTCAGCAGCGCGCAGCTACCCGCCGATTTTTATGCCCGCGTAGACGTATTGCAGGTCGGCGGTCAGCCCGTCTGGACAGCCGGCATCATCGCCCGTCAGCAGGATAACCGCAATTTCTATGCGCTGGAAATCAACCAACGCGGCGAATGGCGCTTTATCATTCGCGAAGATGGCGAAACACGCAGCCTGCGGGACTGGATTACCCATCCGGCGATAGTCCCCGGTCAAGGCAATTTTACGCTGGGTCTGATGGCGAATGATACCGGCTTTGATTTCTTCTACAATGACCTGCTCATTGGTCGCGTCACCGATGATACCCTCACGGCAGCCGGAAAAATCGGCTTCATCGTCGAAACCGGAACGGCAGCCGACAGCCGAGTCACCGCGTTGTTTGATAATCTCGTGATCACTTCACCCCTGCAAATCGACGGTCACAATGTTATCCCGCTGACGCTGCTCATTGGCGACGGCGCAACCACTGTTCAGGAATTGCAGCGGCGGCATCTTATCCCTTCAAGCGGCGAAATGCGCCTGACCGTGCCGGAAAGCTTCGTCAACTCGAACCAGCCGGGAGTGAATGAGATTCTGCTCGGCGGCAGCCAGCAGTTTGAAAATTTTGCCATCGGCACAACGGTTTCCTGGCAGACTCAGGCTTCCGGGCAAGCGGGCTGTGGCTTACTGCTCCGGGCCGCCAACGACAGCGACTACACGCTGGCCTATCTCGATCAAACGGGAGGTTACGGCCTCTCGCGCCGCCAGGGGGAAGATTTTTCGCCCGGATTATTTGCCGAAAATCCAGGCATGACCGGAACTTCCCATCACCTGCTCGTCATCGCGGACGGTGAACAGCTAATTTATTACGTTGATGGGCAATACGTGGGTGTGGTCGAGGATGTCGTTCGCGAGGGTCAGATCGGCAATGCTGTCGTCAATTTTGAGCCGATCACGACGGCCTGCCAGTTCACCAACACCTGGGTCTGGCAGTGGTAGTAAATCCAAGTCGCTTTTTTTGAGCGTACCAGTTTTGTTAGCTGAAAACACTTAAGAACATTATTGCGATGAAACCCATTGAAGCTGCTGTATTACGCACCCTGTTATATGCCGATGTTTTCGGGTTCCCCATGACGCCCGAAGAAATTCACCATTTTTTGATTCATGATGCACCTGTGGGCTTAAAACAGGTCGAAGAAATTTTAGCCACATCCCCATTCATCCGCGAACATGTCGAGATGGACTGCGGTTTCGCGGTTTGTGCAGGGCGACGCGGGCTTATCGACCAGCGAATCGAGCGTGAAAAAGCATCACAAACGCTCTGGCCTCTGGCGCGGCGTTACGGAAAATGGCTGGCACGGCTGCCGTTCGTGCGTATGGTGGCGGTGACAGGTGCGCTGGCAATGAATAACGCGGCTGGCGAGCACGATGATCTCGATTACATGCTGGTGACTGCCGAGGGGCGCGTCTGGTTGGCACGCGCATTTTCGATCCTCTTGGTGCGCGCCGCACGGCTGCGTGGGGTCATCATCTGCCCTAACTATGTGCTTTCCGAAAGCGCGCTGGAGCAAAATAAAAAAGACCTGTTTATCGCCCACGAAGTCACACAGATGACCCCGATTTATGGCTTACCGCTTTACTGGGTATTTCGCGATGCCAACTCCTGGGTGGCTGACCATCTCCCGAATGGCGATGGAATTTTTCGCGATACGGCTGAGCTTACCCTCGGCAAACTGGCTTTGAGGCTTAAAGATATTCTGGAAGCAATTTTGAGTGGCAGCCTCGGCGACAAGTTCGAAAATTGGGAATATCAGCGTAAGCTGCGACGATTTGCGCGCGAGATGGAAACGCCCCACTCAGCCGCACAACTTGATGAGAAGCGCGTCAAAGGCCATTTCAAGGATTATGGGCATCCTGTCCTGCGCCAGTATCATGAGCGGCTGCGGGAATATGGGTTAGAGGAAGTCGAATTTTCCGCGTCAGGGGATTAGCAGGCAGTTTTTGCGTTTTTGCAATATTTGTAGGGGTGCAGCGCGCTGCACCCCTACGCTCAAATCGCTAAATTACCGCCGCATGACTGCGCCAAGCGTATCACACGCGGGGCATGTGCCATCAGGCCGGAACATCGCATAGCCGCCCATCGGATCAGTAGCGGTATAGAACGGGAAATCAACATTCCAGACAATCATTAGGCGCACTTTGCCGCTTTGGGCAGCGCTGGTTGCAGCCTCCGCCAGCCAGGCCGCGTGCTGCGCAACCGTTGTATTGGCAGCCCAGCCGAACGACGCCGGAATAGCGGTGGCAAAGCCCTGACCGGAGAGATAGCCTAACTCGGTGAAGCAGACCTGTTTCCCACCAAATGGATTGTAGCCGCGCGCTAACATCGAGCTAAAGTAGTAGCTCGGATATTCACCACGCGGGTCGCCGCTGTTGGTCGAAGGCGAAACGATGCCTTCGTTATAATGCAAGCCCACGCAGTCCATGTACGACGCTGCGCCTGCTGCTGCCATCTGCGCCATAAACGTATCATCGTTGCAGCCACCACTGCCGCAGCCAGCCGTTCCGAAGAAACCAGTTGGCGCAGGCGCACCGCTGATTACAATGGTATTCGCATTCGCGGCCTTGATGGCATTGTAAGCGCCCGCAAGAAGCTGCGTATAATTCGCACCATTAATCGACGCCGCAGGCCATTCACGGTCAATATTCGGTTCGTTCCAGACTTCAATCGCGTCCGCACCAAGCCCTGCAACGCCCGCCACAAACTGGCTGTAGCTGTTGATATAGCTGGCGAAATCGCCCATCTGCGTCTGATCGCCCACGATGCCGACCAAAATTTTGAAGCCGTTGGATTTCGCAGCATTAATGTTGCCTGCGATTGAACTGGGGTCTTGCCCCAGGGTATAGCGAATCTGCTTTTTCACCCATTTCATGCCAGCGCGATTCATCAGGCTGACGGTATTCGCGCTCAGATCGAGAACGTGACCGCCGAGTTCAAAGCTGCCGGAAACTGCGCTGCCGGGGATCGGCGTGGGCAGGTTAGGGTTCGGTGTACCTGCTGGTGCAGGGGCAACGCCTGCCGCAACAGGCGGATCGCAGATCGCAACGGCCTTCAGATCGAAGCTCACGCGCGCCTGATAAAGCGTACCCCGCAGATCGGTGATATTAAAAATCCAACCAAAATAAACTTCACGGGCCTGTGTTGGGTCGTCCAGAGGAACACAGCTATCGATGCCGCCCGGTTGGAACTCCGCCTGTTCAAATGTATAGTCGCGAACAAGCGTCAAATCAACCGATTTTTCTGCTTCAATCGCATCACGTGCGGCGGAAAAACCGCGCCAGATGGGATCCGTAGGGGTAGGCGTTGGCACACTTTGCGCCAAAGCGGGGGTCGATATACTCAAGGAAAAAGCCACAAACAGGAAGAGCAGCCCGGCGCACGCCACACTAGCGATTCGCCACGTTGAACGAAAGTTGTCTTGCATTAGTGAAACACCTCATCTTGTTATCAATCGCTGTTTACACATTAGAAATTTGTAAACAGCGGATAAGCCTACCCGAAAAGCGGCATTTTTCCAAGACAGATTAGACAACGTAGGTTAAACGTCAAGTAACGGGGGCTTTTTCCAGCGGAGAAAAAAATGGAGCGAACCCCGTTCGCCCCATTTCGAAATTTAGTTCGCCAGTTCGGTGACGGCGGCCTGTCGCAGGAACGCCAGCTTCTGAATCATGTCGGTGTCACCATGCTGGGCTAAAATTTGCCCAACGGCGTCCATTACATCCAGAATCTCGTCGCCATATTCATCAACCCGATCAGCGATCATCTTACGGGCTTCTTCGTCCGTTTCAGTGGAAAGAAGCTCGTTGACGAAGCGTAGTTCAGGCTGCATATTGGCCTGCAACGCCTGCACAGCCATTTGATAAATTTGTTTCAGCCGAGCGCTGCTGTTGATGTCGGCGCGCTTTTCGGCTTCCTCGATATTCGCCGACAGCACCGCCATAAAGGTGTCATCGATCATATCAAGATTCGCGTGGATCAGTTCGTTGGGGTTCGGGCTATTCGCAATGGCTTGCAGCAGTTTAACGGCATTTTGCAGCACCATCTGTGACTGCTGATCGATAATCGAGGTCAGTTCGACCAGCCTTTCGCGCAGTTTTTCCAATTTATCGCGTTCACCAGCGGGCGCTTGACCGATTCGCAGCGTTAGTTCCTGAAAGAAGCCGTAATCCAATGCCGGACGCGCCAGACCAACCACCGCCTGCAAACGCTGCTCATCGTCGGCAAATTGCAGAACCAGATTCAAAAAGTCAGCACGCTGGGCTTGGGGCCCCAGCTTATCAATCGACTCGGCAACTTCGCGGACAATTTCTTCCTGCATCTGGCTTTGCGCGATTAGTTCGCGCCCAAAGGTCGAAAGCTCGGCAACGCGGTTTTGCAGCATCAGCAGGCGTTCAGCCAGGTCAGATCGGCCTTCCTGCATGGCGCGCTGAGCCATGACCATAACCGCCTGAAAAAATTGCGACTTAATTTCAGCATCATGCTGCTGAACGAGCGACGGAAGTACATCGTCAGTAGCTTGCATCAGCGTTTCGACCAGGCGAATGGTAGAGCGCTGGGCATCCATCATCTCCGACGTGACACCATCGGCCTGCAAAATCTGATCGACCAAGCCCTGCATGGTCAAAGCCTGACGCGGCTGGAACAAATAACCCTTAATCGATTCTTTAGGGATATTGCTGGTCAATTCGCGCATCAGGTCGCCAATGGCTTTTTCTTGCTGAGGTTTCGGTAGATTCAATTCCATCGGCATGTAGGAGATTAACAGTTCCTTGCTGCCATCGTGATACAGGATCGGTGCTGCAACCGTGCTGACCACGCCGCAGTTAGAACATTGAACGCTGTTCGTGCGTCCAGTTAGCAAGCGGGCTTTGGCTTCAGAGTCACTATCGACATTAATCAGGCTTTCGACGATAGCATTGATCGGCTGCCCGCAGTTGGGACATTGAATCGTGGTACGAGTGGCTTTTGGCATAACGCTCTCCGGAAAGCGGTCTATCTAAAAAATTGAACAAGAAAAAATTACTGCGGCAGCGTGAAAAAAAAGGTTGACCCTTCGCCAAGCTTGCTCTTGACATTGAGAGTCCCATTGTGAGCTTCGATGATGCCTTTTGCGAGATAGAGGCCCAGACCTGTTCCCTGCGTTTTCCGGCTCAGTGTGCCATCAACGCGATAGAACCGATCAAAAATGTGCTCTTGTTCGCTTTCGCTAATGCCGACGCCTTCATCACGAATAAATACTGTTACGCTCTGGTCATCGGCTTGCCCGCCGACTTCGATTGTACCGCCATCCGGCGAATATTTGATCGCATTGCTAAGCAGGTTATCGAATACACGCCGCATCCGCTCCTCATCGCCCTGAACAACAGGGAATTGGGGCGGAAACGACAATTTAAAATGATGACGCTGGGTCTGTGTGCTGAAGCGTTCAACAGCACGTGCCGCCAGTTCATCCAGCCGGACTTCGCTCAAATTCAGACGCATCCGCTCCGCTTGCAGCTTGCTGGCAGCCAGCAGATTTTCGATTAACTCCGTCAGGCGGTCTGCTTCTTCTTCAATCACTGCGAGACTATCCCGAATGACATCGCGATCCCAATGAGCATCCTCGCGGCGCAGCGTCCCAGCATAGCCTTTTATCAGGGCTACAGGTGTTTTGAGTTCATGTGAAACGCTGGAAATAAAAACACTTTGCATTTCCTGTGAACGCCGGAAATTCGTGATGTCGCGCACGTTGGCGATAATATTGGCAATATGACCATCCCCGGTGAACAATGGTGCATACGTGATGCCGATGCTCAGCGTCATGCCGTCCAGCCGTAGAATATCCCCTTCGACATAAAGCGTTTCCGGCGTCGAACCCTGGGCAGGGCGGAAAGGCCAGCCTTCGGTAAGCGCTTGCCGCAAATCCCCATGTTCCAGCCGACTCCAGACGATGACATCATCCTGATCGCGCGATTGCGCATCTTCCGCCCGCCAGCCAGTCATACGCTCCAACGTGCGGTTAAAACGCAAAATGTGCAAATTGGCGTCGAGGATCATCACCCCATCGGCGCTGTATTTGACAAAAGCATCCAGCCGTTTGCGTTCGCGATCCATATTTTCGTAAAGTTGGGCGTTATGGACGGCAATCGCGGCCTGATCTGCAAAGCTTTGTAAAATCTGGATGTCATTGGGCGTCGTATTGCCCACGTAGTCGCGAAAAACCAGCAGAAGGCCAACCGGGTCTCCGCCAATCGCCAGCGGCATAGGAAATAACTGCTTCAACTCCTGGTCGATAACCGCCGCCATTGTACGCAGATTATCCTCAAGATGCTGGAATTCCAGCCCTTTACTCGCGCCTGTGACCAGCTCAGCAACATGCTTTTCCAGCTCAGACAGCTTTGAACTGTCAATGTTGATCGTCGCCCGGATTCGATAGTGTTCACTGGAGGAGTCGCGCAAGGCGATGATACCGACCACGTGACCAGCTAACATCAAAACTGAGGCTTTGAGTACGAGGCGCAGAACCTCGCTCAAATCCAGTTGGGCAGTCATCGCGCGCGAAATTTCGAGCAGCAAATCCCGCTGACGTACTCGATAATCTGGTAGTAGTAACATAGAAAAAATTGTAACACGATGTCCGAGGCGACGATAGCGCGCACATGATTTTCTATGACTCTTCTAACAGGGAAGCGCTGTCTTTACGCTAATAGGGAAGCGCCGCCTTTTGTCAGCACCAGCGCCGCGCCGCCGACCACACTGACGTTATCCCCCAATGCCGCCATTTCGATGCGCAGCCCGTTCAGATAGCCTTCATCCAGCACATTTTCGTGAATTGTCTGCCGAACATGCGCGAACAGCATCTCGCCCATGTTGCTCACGCTGCCACCGAACACAATAATTTCAGGGTTGAACAGGTGGAGCAAACTGACCATGCCCAGGCCAATAATCCATCCGGTGCGCTTCACGATAGAAAGTGCCAACGCATCACCCTGCTGGGCTGCTTCACTGACGATTCGGCTGTCGATCCGCGCCAGTTCGCCGCCGACCATCTGCTTGATGATCGATTGTTCACCGCGCGCGATTCTGACACGAGTCTGGCGCGCAATCGCTGGCCCAGCAGCCTCTTTTTCCAGCGACGAAACCCGACCATCCACAACCAGGATGGTATGCCCAATCTCCGCGCCAAATCCTTCTTTTCCTAACAGCAAGCGCCCATCGATCAAAACGCCGCCGCCGATCCCAGTGCTGAGCGTGATGTAGATGGCATGTTTGCAGCCCTTTGCCGCGCCGCGCGCAACTTCTGCCAGTACCGCGACATTGGCGTCATTACCCACATAGGTCGGCACGTTAAAAGTATCCTGCAACATCTGCGCAAGAGGAATACTGTGCCAGCCCTGTAAATTGGGCGGCGCGAGGACGACTCCGGTAAATGGATTTAGTGGCCCCGGCGAGGATACACCGATGCCCATCACCACCGTGCCGTCTTTGGGCCAAACCGCCCGAATCAAATCGCTGATGCGTCCGATCACGCGATCCGGCCCTTCCTCGGCGAGAGTCGCGGTTTCCTGGCGTTCGAGAATATTCAAATCCTGGTCAAGCCGCGCGACCCGGATTCGGCTCCCCCCCAAATCCACGCCGATAATCGCTTGTGACATGATAATGATCCTTCAATGGTTGAAGCCCTGGTACAGGCTGGTTAAAATAGGCTATAGAACAAATCCACCAAGCGATCAGCTTTCAGCTAATCACTTAAAATAACCAATTTTCACAGAAAGAGCGCCATGTCGCAAGAAGTGACCCCACTCCGCCAACAATATCTGGACATTAAACGCGAATACCCCGACTGCATTCTGCTGTTCCGCCTGGGTGATTTTTATGAAACATTCGATAACGACGCCGAAACCGCCGCGCGTGAACTCGACCTGACGCTGACCAGCCGCCCGATTAATAAAGGCACACGTGTCCCGATGGCGGGTGTCCCCTATCACGCCGTCGAAAATTATATCGCGCGATTGATTGAAAAAGGCTATCACGTTGCCGTTTGCGATCAGGTTGGCGAAATTGGCGGGAAAGGGCCAGTTGATCGCGAAGTGACGCGGGTCATCACGCCGGGGACGATCATCGAACCTGCGCTGCTGACGGAAAAGCAGGCCAATTATCTGCTGGCGGTGATGCCGATTGGCGATGTGGAAACCGGACGCTGGAGCAAAGCTGGACTCGCCTACGTGGATATTACGACAGGCGAGTTTGCCGCCACACAGCTTGAAGGCGACAACACAGGTGTATTGGTGTTGGAGGAACTGGCGCGCCTCGCCCCGCGTGAGGTCATTATGCCGCAAAGCTGGGTCGAGCGCGGCGTCTCACTCCCTGGCAGCACCCATCTGTCACAGATCGCCGATTGGCATTTCGAATATGATACCGCCCAGCAAATTCTGACGACTCATTTCAAGGTGCGAACGCTGGATGGCTATGGGTTGAAAGAAATGCCATCTGGCATATGCGCGGCAGGCGCGATTTTGCATTACCTGCGTGACACCCAGCGCAACAGTCTGGCGCAGTTGACCACCATTCGCGCTTATTCGACGGCGAATTTTATGGTGCTGGATCAATTCACGCGGCGCAATCTGGAACTGACCGAAACGCTGCGCAGCCGCCAGACCAAAGGCAGCCTTCTCGACGTTTTAGATCGCACCGTCACGGCGATGGGCGCACGCCTGCTGAGAACGTGGATTAATCAACCTCTGTTGGAAGTCAACCGCCTGAATGCGCGGCTGGATGCTGTCGAAGCGCTGACGGCAAATGCTGCCCTGCGTGAAGAACTGCATGATGCATTACGCCGAATTTCAGATATTGAACGGCTGACAAACCGCCTGCTCATCGGCAAGGCTGGCCCGCGCGACCTGCTGGCGCTGCGCGAAAGCCTGGACGCTGTGCCGCTGATTCAAAATTTAATCGTCTCGATTCCAATTTTGAAATCGCTCAAATTTGATCCCTGCCAGGAAGTGAACGATCACGTCGGGCGCGCTATCAGCGACGAGCCGCCTGCGACGCTCAATAATATCGGCATTATTCGCCCTGGCTATTCGCAGGAATTAGACGACATCCTCCACGCGACCCGCGATGCGCGCGAATGGATCGCGAATCTGGAAGCGGTGGAGCGCAAACGCAGCGGCATCAATACGCTCAAGGTCGGCTTCAACAAGGTTTTTGGTTACTACATCGAGGTCAGCCGCGCGCAGCAAAATAACGTCCCATCGGATTACATTCGCAAGCAGACGTTGGTCAACGGCGAACGTTTCATCACGCCGGAGCTTAAAGAATATGAAACGCTGGTTTTGAACGCCGAAGAACAAATTTTAGAAGTCGAGCGGCGCTTATTTGACGAGTTGTGCCGCGACCTCTGCCAGTCTGCCCCACGCCTGATTAACACCGCGAAGGCGATTGCCCATCTGGACGCCTTTTTGTCGCTGGCGGAGGTTGCCGTGCGTGAAGGCTATATCCGCCCCACGCTCACCGAAAATGACCTGCTGATTATCCGCGCGGGGCGTCATCCTGTTGTCGAAAAATTGCTGGACGGCAGCACCCGCTACGTCCCGAATGACACCCATTTTGATACGATGTCGCGCGTTCACATCATCACCGGGCCGAATATGTCCGGTAAATCAACGTATATCCGGCAGGTCGCGCTCATCATTTTGATGGCGCAAATCGGCAGTTTTGTCCCGGCAGATGAGGCGACGATTGGGTTGGTGGATCGCATTTTCGCCCGTATCGGCGCACAGGACGAGATTCACGCCGGACAAAGCACGTTTATGGTCGAGATGGTCGAGACGGCGCGCATTCTCTCCGGCAGCACCCCGCGCAGCCTGCTTATTTTAGACGAAGTGGGGCGCGGGACATCGACCTATGACGGGCTGGCAATTGCCCGCGCGGTGATCGAATACATTCACAATAATCCACGCCTGAACTGCCGGACGCTATTCGCCACACACTATCACGAGCTAACCGAAATGCCGAATATTTTGCCCCGCACCCGCAATTTCAACGTCGCCGTGACCGAAGAAGGCGAGGATGTCGTCTTTTTGCATCGCGTTATCGCAGGCGGTGCAGACCGGAGCTACGGCGTCCACGTCGCGCAGTTAGCGGGGATGCCGCGACCAGTAGTGGAACGCGCCCGCGAACTGCTCAAGCACCTCGAAAATCAGGGCAGCGATTTCAAACTCCCGATTGCTTCTGCTCCCCTGCCACCGTCACCCAAGCAAAAAGCGCGTGAGGATGCCGGACAAATACGCATGTTTAGTGAACCTGTGAATCCGGCTGTCGAGGCACTGCGCAGGCTGGAAGTCGATAATCTCAGCCCGCTGGAAGCGCTGACCAAGCTCTACGAGCTAAAGCGCATGGCTGGACAGTAAAGCCAATAAAGTAGGTATAATGAAGTAAGGCTAATTGAGGAAACGATATGAGCGCTCAACGAAAATCATTAGAACAGCTGGTAAGAGAGCTACCGCCTGAGTTAGAGGGTGAGGTGACCGATTTTGTGCTGTTTTTGTTGCAGAAACACACAAAATTTCAAACTCAATCAGCGTCTACAGAAATTGATAGCGATACTCTCTTACCTGGATCACCAGCCTTGTTAGCAAAACTTGCGCGAGAAGCCAATATCGAGATAGGCGAAACCGACATATCGACCCGCAGCCGAGAAATTTTGGATTCCGAATATGCTGATTACCTTGCAAAACGCATGAACCAGCAGAGTGATGATGCCGAATAGAACACTTATCGATAGCAGCTTCCTATTCGCGCTTTATAACCAGCATGATGAAAATTACGAAAAATCCCAAGCGCTTGCAATCAATTACAAAGGATTTTTTGTCATTCCTGATGTTACGCTACCAGAAGTGACCTTTTTGTTTGCAAGACAAGGCAAAACGCCTGCCGTCATAAAATTTCTGAAGTCATTTGCTGCCGCGCAACCACTTCTTGAGCCTTTAACAGTCCCCGATGTTCAGCGCGCCCACGAAATCATGGAGAAATATGCCGACGCCAAGCTCGATTTCGTAGACTGCTCCATTATGGCGTTGGCGGAACGACTAAATATCACCCAGATTTGCACCTTTGACCGCCGCGACTTCCCCATCTTTCGCCCCACACATTGCGAACATTTAGAGCTGCTTCCTTAGCACAATCACTGACTCATGGGTTATACACCTGAATCCGGCGGTTGGGCTGGCGCTGCGCAAGTCGCTCCATGCTGCGCTGAACCTGTGCGATAATTTCAGCTTTATCCAGCGTCAGCAGTTGGCGATCTCGCATCACAATTTTGCCGTCAACGATCACTGTTTGAACGTCGCTGGCGCGGGCGTTGTAAACCAGACTGGCGCTGATGCTGTGCAGCGGTTGGTGGTGCATCCCGCTCAGGTCAACCAGAATAATATCCGCCAGATAGCCCGCATCCAACGCCCCAATTTGATCGACCATGCCCAGCACAGCAGCGCTGCCATTTGTGGCAATCGATAGCGATTCGGAAATCGTCATCACTTCGGACGATCCATGCCGATCTTTTTGCAGCATTGCCATCAGCCGCAGCGACTCAAAAATATCGAGCGTGTTGTTACTGACCGCGCCGTCTGTCGCCAGCCCTACCGCGATTCCAGCCTCGCGAAGTTCTTTAACGGGTGTCATGCCCATCGCCAGTTTCAGATAGGTTTTTGGCGCGCAGGCGACTCCCGTTTGATAACGCGAAAGCAGTTCTATATCTTCCGGCAGCAGGCCGCAGCCGTGCGCGAGAATCATCGGCAAATCAAGGATGCCTGTTTGCTGTAAAACCTGAATCGGCGTCAGACCGCGTTTTTCCAGACTGGCATGTGTCTGCCCCATTTCTTCTGAAGCATGGATGTGGATGCCAACGCTTAATTCCGCTGCTTTTTTTGCGGTTGCGCGTAAAAATTCATCGTCACAGGTGTACGGCGCGTGGGGAGCCATCATCGTGCGGATTCGCCCATCGGCTGCGTTCTGCCACCGTTGGACAAATTCACCCGTTTTTTCGATCAGTTCCAGGCCGTTGCTGCCGAACATCGCCCAACCCAACAGCGCGCGTGTCCCAGCCTTCTCGACAGCCCGCGCCGCCTCGTCCATGTAAAAATAATGGTCGGCAACTGTCGTCACACCTGCTTCGATCATTTCCGCGAGGCCAAGCTGCATCCCCCAATACACATCCTCTGCCTGCAAATTACTTTCCAGAGGCCACATATAATCGTTGAACCATTTTTCAATCGACACGTCCTCAGCCAGCCCACGAAAAATGGCCATCGGCACGTGGGAATGCGTGTTGATAAGCCCCGGCATCGCCAGCATTCCATTGGCGTCAATCACAACGCGAAAATGAGACCCATCGGCCTGCCCTGTCGGCTGGATGGCCTCGATTCGATTGCCTCGCACGAAAATATCATGTTGCGGTAAAATGGTGGTTCGCGAATCGACCATTTGTAAAACTTTGCAATTTTTAATTAGCAAATCGCTCATGACTTTTCTCCATAGATCGAGATGATTTTACCATTATGACCGACACAATACCTGATTTTCTCTGCTCCACCCTCTCGCTCGAAGCCGATGAACAGCTTTTTGGCTCGGCCTCCACCAACAACGTCTGGTTTTTGCTGGAATACAACCGTCCCTGGGGCGGTAAAGTTTTGCCAGAAAGCGAACTCTCTGAATCTATCAAAACGGCGCTGAACGGCTACCTCGGCACGATTCCGAAATCCAATCTGCTGTTCATCAAGCAGCAGTTCAAGCATATCGCCGGGATTACGTTTTACGTGGCACTGACGCGGGAAACCGATCCGCAGCTTTATGAATTTCATCTCGAAAATTATGATGACCTGCTGAAACTGGACATTGCGGCGATTGTGAATGGCGATCCAGCCTATGATGACCGTATCACCAACGAGCCGCTTTATCTCATCTGCACTAACGCACGGCGCGATCAATGCTGCGCGCGTTACGGCCTGCCTGCGTACAAGGCGATGGTGAATCAGGCGGGCAGCCGAGTCTGGCAGTGTTCGCACCTGGGTGGACATCGTTTTGCGCCAACAGCATTATTTTTGCCATATGGCATCAATTACGGGCGATTCCAAGCAGATGATGTCGCCGCACTTATTTCTGACTATGCGCAAGGCAATATTCAGCTTGATTATCTGCGTGGGCGCGTGTGTTATGACGCGGCTGTCCAGGCCGCCGATTATTTTTTACGCGCTGAACTCGAAGTTGGCGAACTCAATGCGCTCAAACTGCTCGATACGCAGACCGTCGAAAAAGATCACTGGCTAATTCAGTTTGAATCACCTGCTGAAAAAATGGCTTATGATGTTGAGGTTCGCAAGCTGATGACTGAGGTCAAAACCTACACAAGCTGCGCCGCGACAGAAAAAGTGCCAATGTGGAAATATGAGTTGGTGGCTTTGAACAGCCGCCCCACATCAAAATAAAAAGGGCGACTTGTGCGTCGCCCTGAAAATCATAACCACATCAAATTGTAGGGGCGTACAGCAGCAGGCCCAGGCATCATGAACATCAATCCCCACTCGGCGCAAGCGTCGGCGAAACGGCTTCTGGCCTGGGCGCAGGGATAGCCGCCTCTTCCTCGCCAATAAGCCTCTCCGAAACCAACACGCGCTTAAAGGCCACAATCGCCACCTCGATCATATGCAGTTCCGGTTGGCGCGTGGTTAGACGTTGCAGCGCCAGATTCGGCTTGATAAGGAGCCGAATAAGTGGATTCTTCACATTGCGGGACGTAAACTGGATAAATTCGTAAGCAATCCCGGCAATCACAGGGATCAAAATCACGCGCGATAAAATCAGGAGCAAAAATGGCGGGCGTCCGAACAGCGAAAAAACAAAAATGCTAACGAAGGCAACAGTCAGCAAAAACGCCGTGCCGCAGCGAGGGTGTTCAATCGGATACTGCGCGACGATTTCAGGAGTCAATTCCGCGCCTGCTTCATAAGCATTGATCGTCTTATGCTCCGCGCCGTGATAGCCAAATAAGCGTTTCACATCTGGTATGCGTCCGATCAACCAGATATAGCCGATCAAAATCGTTAGTTGAATCACACCTTCAATCAGGTTGATAATGAGCGGCCCCAGGTCAACCTGCGAACCGGAAGTACCTTCCACAACGTAGTCGGTACTCAGGCCAAGCACATGACCGATGCCTGTCGCAGCCGTCGTCGGCAGCAGGAAAAACAGGCCGATTCCGAGCAGGAGCGAGAAAGCAATGGTTGCCCAACCAATCGGGCCGTTAAAATTGACTTCTTCTTCCTCGCCCAGCGCCACGTCCGCCGCCCACATGAGGGCGCGAGTTCCCAGGCCAAGCGCATCATATAGCCCGACAACACCTCTGACAAAAGGCGTTTTCGCAATCCGGCCTTGATACAAGGCCCGGTTTAGCACCGTCTCGTGGACGACGATCTGGCCCTTGGGGTCGCGCACCGCTACCGCAGCCGTGCGCGCACCACGCATCATCACACCCTCGATAACCGCCTGGCCCCCATACGAGAACTTGATCTCACGCGGGGCTACTTGTTTTGCTTCCATCCCGAACAACTCCTACTCAAATGTTAAATCGACTTCACCTGCCGACGTTATTTCACGCACTATCCCATCACCCACTGGTTGAATCAGCAAAAATACTGACCCACCTACCGCACAGCCATCAACCGAGTTGCAGCGCGCACCCGGCAGCAACAGCCTGTATACGCTATCGACAGGCCGCGCCAATATAATATTACCATATTGATCGAGTAACTGCGCTTTTTCTGAGGTGGCGCTTATCTCAATTTGCGCTGCCACATCTGTACGCGCCCACAGCACCAGCGTTTGATGCCCATCGCCGTGTGTCAACTTCAC
>Ga0268299_1002210_pt1 | contig 25084 bp, 15 predicted proteins | sample NOBtaG_FD_193484 | JGI IMG/M metagenome (GOLD analysis project Ga0268299, IMG submission 193484) | Activated sludge microbial communities from bioreactor in Nijmegen, Gelderland, Netherland - NOB reactor | ecosystem: Engineered > Bioreactor > Aerobic > Activated sludge | place: Netherlands...
CGCGGTGTACACGAATCCGGAGGCGGCGGTGGGCTCGGTCCGGTTGGTGGTGTAACGGATCTCCGCGCCCGGGGTGGCCGTGCGGAGCGTCACCTGGGCGGGCCCGTCGAAGAATCCGCGATGCACGCCGGCCTGGACAGGGGCCACGATCCCGTCGTAGGCGGAGCCGTTGGCTTCCCCCGGCGTCACCTCGCGAAAAAAACCGGTCGCGCCGTTCGTCCCGAGTCCGTAGCTCACGTTGGCCTGCTGGGGCGGAAATCGCCTCGTGGTGGGATAGTCCGCCGGGAATTGCTGGCGCACTGATCCGGAACGATCGGCGAGGGCCAGATAATCGCCGTCGGCGCCGATGCGAAAGTTGGTGTGCAGCGGTCCGGCCGGATCCCGGCGATCTTTTCCCGAGGCGAAGATCACCCAACGTCCGGCCGCAGGGATGCGCACATCGGGGAAGGGCCATTGGCGCCGGTCGTCGGGATCGTCCGAAAGGAAATAGCCGGCCAGCGGGAGGCGGTAGGGATTGGGATTCTCCAGTTCAATCCAGTCCGAGGTGTCTCCATCCTCGTCTTCCAACCCGCCGGAGTTGGACGCCAGGAACTCGGTGATGCGCGGCGGGAGCAGGACCACGTCCACTCCCAGGGTGAGTTCAGCCACTGTGGCGCCCGCGTCGTTTTCGGCCACCAGCCGGTAGGTGGTGGTGGTCACGGGCCGCACGGTCGCGCTGCCGCGGGCGGGGTCCACCGCCCCGACCTCCGGCTCCACCCGGGCCTGAGTGGAGCCCTCCACCTCCCAGTGGAGTCGCGTGGAGGCTCCCGAAGCGAGGGTGTCCACGTCGGCCGTGAAGGATCGCACCACGGGCCGCTTTCCGCCGTACACCTCGATCTCGGCGATCTGTGGGCTGTAGGGCGCATTGTTGCGGTTGACGATGCGGACGAAGCGTCCGGCGAACCGCCCATCAGGATCTTCGGCGCCGGTGACGGTATCCGCGCCCCGCACGCCCGAATGGGAGCCCTCCCCGCGAATCCGCGCCGACCAGTTCCGATCCCCGGCTTCGCCCTCCCGGTCGCCATAGATCTCCACGTCGTAGTCGCTGAGCCGTTCCGGACAGCAGCCGTCGGCGCGGTTGCGCAACACGATGTGGTCCAGGGCGAAGGTTCCGCCGAGATCCACCTCATAGTGGAAGCCCAGGGTGTCGGATTCCGCGAGAGGATGGCAGAAGGTCTCGGCATTGCCGTCGGTCAGAAGCGCCGGCGTGAAGGAACCCCAGGATGGCCCGGAGGCCTCCACCGGCTGATTCAGAGCCAGGTTTATCGGGTCCGCAGCGGTGACTCGCAGGGCGACGGCGAGCATACCGACCATCCCCCATCGAACCCTCCGCATCCAGGAAAGGCTCCAGAGTGAAATCCGGGCCCTGCCGCAGGCATCACGGGTGGTCATTCAGCGGGTCCCCGGGTATTTCGGCGGCGGAGAGGTGTCGGGGCGCGTGGTGTCCGGAACCGCCCCATGGTCGGGAGGGGTCAAGGTCTCGGGCTGGTATCCATGATACGATCGGCATCCGGCGGCCGCGCCGGACAGAAGCAGGGCAATGCAGGCGGCGTAGAGACGCTCTCGGCGGGAACTGCTGCGCATGCCGGAACCTCTCAGGGTTGCGGGACTTGGCAAGTTTTGGCAGAGCAGTGGGTGGGTGAAGGGACAGCCCCATTCATGGGCCATCATCCACCCGCCAGAATCCGGGAGACGCTCGCGGCTCCGATGGCTTCCCTTGACGGGTGAGTTGATTCTCCGTTACTTGCGCCCCACGCCGTATGCCCACGTACGAGTACCATTGCCAGAAGTGCGACGCCCAATTTGAAGTCCAGCAGTCCATGACTGCCGCGCCCCTGACAGTGTGCCCCAAGGAGCTGTGCGCCCGCAAGCCGTGGGGCCGGGGCAAGATGAAGCGCGGCATCGGGGGCGGCGCCGGCCTGATTTTCAAGGGAAGCGGATTCTACATCACCGATTATCGGAGCGAGGGCTACAAGTCGGCGGCCAAGAGCGATTCCGAGGCGTCGAAGCCCAAGACGGAATCCAAACCGGCCGAGTCCAAGCCCGCTGCCGCGCCCGCCTCCAAGCCGGCCGCGACTCCCTCCGCCTCCGGGTCCGGCTCATGACCGTCGGGTTCCAAGGCGCGGTGCGGCGATGGTGGGTTCTCCCGGGAGCCGCCGGGCTTTTGATCTCCGGCATGGCGGCGCCACCGCCGCCGCTTCCGCTGCCGGTCTCCGTGCCGGTCACAGCGCGCAGCGTCAGCGGACAGTTCGTCGTGTATGGCCGCGGCAGCATGCTGCCGCCGCCGGCATCCGAGGTCCGTCGGGTGGGGACGAATGACCTGATCACCCTGCGTCCCGATCTCCTGGCCGTGACGGCCGAGCGGACCAAGCGGGGATTGGAGCAGATGCTGGACGTGGCGGACCCCTGGCGGGGAACGATCCACCTGCAGATTCAGGAGACGCCCGCCGCCGCCGAACCCCTGGCCGTCCAGACCCGGGGATTTCGCGACGGTTGGCAGTTCGCCGTGGCGGCGCCCGAAACGGTGGGCTGGGAGCGGTTGATCCGGGCGCTCGTCGAGGTGACGCTCTTGGAGCGGGCGAACCGGTTCAATTCGACCGCGGACTGCGCGCTGGTGCCCCTGTGGCTGACCACCGGGTTGCACGAACTCCTCATGGCGGGAGCGGGGCGTGACTTGGTGATGGAATCCGGCACCCTGATCAACCGCTCGCAGCGGCGTCCGGATCCGCTCCGGTTGGTGCGCGCGCAACTGGCCGGCCGCGAGCCCATGACCTTCGGCGAATTCAGCCTGCTGGATCGCGACGATCTCGCCGATCCCGACCGGTTCCGTCATTATCAGGCCAGCACGGCTCTGTTTACCCACGAATGGCTCCGGAGTCCGGACGGCCGCGCCGCGGCGGCCGCCTTTCTCCGGCAGCTTCCGGAGAACCTCAACTGGCAGACTACCTTCCTCCGCGTGAACGGGGATCGGTTCCCGCGGTTGTTGGACGTCGAAAAGTGGTGGGCGGTGGCGTCGGTGGAGGCGCTGGCGACTGACGGCAGCCAGCATTGGCCGAGGGAGCGCGTGCTGGACCGCCTGGCCGAACTGCTCACGGAAACCGCCGACGTGCGCGCCGATACCAATGGCCCGGCGGTGCGCCAGACGCTGCCGTTGCGGGAATTGATCGTGACCTGGGACTTCGCCGCTCAGAGGGACCTGCTGGTCCGTAAAGTCTCGCAATTGCGCGCGCTCGGACTCCGGGCGCCGCCGACGGTCGCGCCGCTGGTGGGCGATTCCGCCCGGGTGCTGGAGGACTACGTGTCGCTTCGCGGAGGCTCGGCGCGACCCGCCCCATCGAAGGCCGGCTTGGAGGTCCGGGGCCGCTTGGTGGCGGAATCCACGGCCCGCCAGCTGGCCGCCCTGGAGGATCGCCTTGCGGCCGAGCGCCAGAGGCCCATGCCCGAGCCGTTGCCGCCCAATGATCCCGCCCGCGTGGTCACCCCACCCGGGCGTCCGCCCGTCACAGCAGTCCCTGCATCTGGCGGTTGATCCGCGCGCTCAGTTCCGCGGCGGCGTGGTATCCCATGCTGCGGAGCTTGGTCTGGAAGGCGGCCACCTCGACCAGGCTGGCCAGGTCGCGTCCGGGCCGCACCGGGATCACGATGTGGGGAATCGGATGCCCCAGCAGCGTGACGTGCGCCTGGTCGAGCCCCAGGCGGTCCACTTCCACGGCATCCTCCCAGCGCTTCAGAGACACGACCAAATCCACCCGCTTGTCCTGGCGGATGGATCCCACCCCGAACATCGCCGCCACGTCAATCAGCCCGATGCCGCGGACTTCCATGAGGTTCCGTCCGAGATCCTTGGCGGCGCCCATTAGCTTGGTGCCATCCTGAACCCAGAGGCAGACCACGTCGTCGGCCACCAGGCTGTGGCCGCGCTCGAGGAGTCCGACGATGGCCTCGCTCTTCCCGATGCCGCTTTCGCCCTCGATCACCACCCCGATGCCGCGGATGTCCACCATGCCCCCGTGCATCTGCGCGCGCGGGGCGAACAGGTTGTCGAGCGCGATGGTGGCCCGGCTGATGAACTTCATCGTGATCAGCGACGTGGTGAACAGCGGCACGTTGGCGTGTTCGGCGGCGTCGAGCAGGAGGCGTCCGGGACGGATGTTGCGGCACAGGACCACGCACGGGATGCGGTGGGCGAAGAAGGCCGTGACCCGTTCGGACCGCACCTCGGCGGAGAGCGCGCGCAGGTAGGAGGTCTCGACGTTGCCCAGCACCTGCACGCGTTTCGGGGCGAAGTACTGCTTGAATCCAGCCAGGGCGAGGCCGGGGCGGTTCACGGTCGGTTCGCGGATCGGGCGCTTGAGTCCGACGGCGCCGGCGATGAGGCGCAGGCCGAGGTCGGCGCCGACCTGGGTGTAAAACCGCTCCACCGTCACCGGCGGCGCGCTGCGGGCTGCGGGAGGGTTCACAGGTTGAAATCAGGTCCGAGATAGATTTCGCGCGCCCGCGGATCCTCGACCATCCGCGCGGCATCGCCTTCGTACACCACCTCGCCGTGATGGATGAGGTACGCCCGGTCCACCAGTTTGAGGGTCTCGCGCACGTTGTGGTCGGTGATCAGGATGCCCAGGCCTCGCTCCTTGAGGCGCCGGACGATTTTCTGCACCTCGTACACCGCGATGGGGTCAATGCCGGCGAAGGGTTCGTCGAGCAGCATCAGGCGCGGGCTGGTGACCAGCGCGCGGGTGATCTCCAAGCGCCGCTTCTCGCCGCCGCTCAGTTGATAGGCATAGCTCTTGGCGAGCGGGGTCAGCTCCAGTTCCTCCAGGAGATAGCGCAGCCGGGTCGCCCGTTCCGCGCGGCCGCCGCGGCAGGTTTCCAGGATGGCGAGCAGGTTCTGCTCGACGGTGAGCTTGCGGAACACGCTGGGTTCCTGGGTGAGGTAGCCGATGCCCAGCCGGGCGCGCTGGTGCATGGGCAGCCGGGTGATCTCGCGTCCCTCGAAATCCACCCGCCCCTCGTCGGGACGGATCACCCCGACGATCATGTTGAAGCTGGTGGTCTTGCCGGCGCCGTTGGGTCCGAGCAGCCCGACGATCTCGCCGGGGTTCACGTGGATGGCCACTCCATTGACCACGCGGCGTCCGCGATAGGCCTTCACCAAGCCCGAGACCTGCAGGAGGGCGGGGGACGGGACCGGACTCCCTGAGGGGGTGCTTTCGGCTGCGACAGCGGTGGTCACGGGACAGGCGGGGGAGAGGCGGGCTGGGACGTCTTGACGGGGTCGAAAGCGCCCTTGGGCAGTGCGTCAGGGCGGATGATCATTCTGAAGTTCTTTCCGCGAAGCTTGCTGGAGCCCCGCTCGAAGATGAGCACGTCGCCGCGGAAGGTGCCTTCAGCCCCCTCCACCCAGGGCTGCCCGAACTCAGGCGAACCGGTCAGCGTAATCGTGTCATTGGTCGCGGTGTACACCGCGAGAGCGGCGTGAATCCGGAAGGTTCCGCTGCCGGGTGACTTGCCGGGGATTCCGGGCGCGTTGGTGCCAAGCTGGGTGATGGTGATCAGGACTTTGTTGCTGGCGACCATGCGGTCAATCTTCTGTCCATCCGGGAAGAATTGGGCCCACAATTCCTCACAATCCAGATCCATTCCGGGGTACCGGATCTCCACGCCATTCCAGAAGTGATGCTCGCTGCCGCCGCCGACGGACATTTCGGCCATCCCGGCGTTCAGGGTCCCTTCGGCTTCATCATGCGAGACGGGGTCGGCGGCGCCGAGTGCCATCACGAGGACAACGGCGAGGGCGGGAAGTATCTGGTGACGGGACATATTCAGGGTGTGAATGGATTGCGGGCAGTGCCGATTCGGAGCCGGCCGTGGACTTTGTTGGAGAGGACGAGCCGCTCGGTTTCACGATTCCAACTGAACCCCTCGCCACGGAGGGAGAACCCGCCGCCGATCTGCGTGATGGTCAGGGGACCGCTCGACCAGATATTCTGGCTGGCCAGATTCAGGACGCAGGTTGGAGCCTCTCCGACGAGGTGGGGAGTGCCATCGGGATTGAAGGTTTCGATTTTGAATCCCTTGATCTCGACGACTTCGAGGATGCCGGCCGTCACCGGCCGCGGCGGCTCCTCGCCGCTGATCCGCGCCACCGTCCGGTCGCCCTTTTTGTAGGGCAGAACGAAGGCCGGATTCTTCGGTGCGGTTGGGGTGCCTCCTGGCGACGGCGTCTGGGCGACGGCCAGGAGACCCAGGCCGGCAAGAATGCAGGCTGCGGGCCGGAGGCATCGGTTCACGGGACGACTTTCGTGGCGGAATCCCGGCTTAGGAAGCGAATTTCGCCACGGTGGCTTCCCAGTGGCCCTGCGCCTTGAGGATGAGCTCGACCACTTCCCGCACCGCGCCGCCGCCTCCGGGATTGCGGCACACGTAATGCGCCTGCTCGCGCACCTCGGACACGGCATCCGAGGGCGCCGCCGCCAGCCCCACCCGGCGCAGCACGCCTAGATCCAACAGATCGTCGCCGATGAAGCTCACCTGGTCCCAAGACAGATTCAATTTCCGGAGCAAGGCCTCGACGACGGCTGCCTTCGGTTCCGGCGACTGGCGCAGGAAATCAATTTTCAGGTCTTGCGCCCGTTCCGTAGTGGCCGGCGACGGACGGGCCGAGATCCAGCCCACCCGGATGCCTGCCTGTTGCAGGAACCGCAGGCTGAAGCCATCCCGAATGTGGAACCGCTTCTGTTCGCCCCCGCTGCCCATCCACACCGTGCCGTCGGTCAGCACGCCATCCACATCGCACAAAAACAGTTGGATTTTTCGGAGCCGTTCTTCCAGCGGATCAGAACCAGACATGACGCCTGAATGGGAAACGTCGGCCCGTTGTTGAGCAATCCCGAAAGGGAATGGGGCTCACGCCGAGGGTGCAATGGACGCCAGAGGATCGGATCGTGTGAGGCGTCCCATGAGGTCTTGGGATCCTGGCGCCGGCATCCAGTTGTGGCGAGGTGGTTTCCGCCTCACGCGATGGGCGCAAAGGCCGCGAAGGAGCCAGCCGGAAGGCCCCCTTGGTGCCGATCTTGCCCGAAAGCTGGTCTCGCCAGTTCGTCAGCAACCGATGGATCCGCCCGCCCGGCTCGAGGCATCCTCAGCTTGTCGCGCCACACCATCATGAAACAACGCTGGACTGACCCTGTTTCAATCTCACGATGGCCAGAAGGGACACCAAAGTGACGCCAGTTGGCGATTCCCTGGCCGTGCCGGATTCACCCAGGAAAGCATTGGATTCCTTGCAAAGTTTAAGTCAGTTCGAGTCCCCGCCCTCCGCCGGGCACACCTTTTTGCTTCCGATCCCGCGAGGGCGGACTCAAGTACAAAGCCCTGTCCCTGTTCGCTTCGCTACAAATTGTCAATGCAACTACGGAACTCGGCCTAAGGAAATGAAAGCCGGAAGAAGGTGTTGGTCCCGGTCCCGGCGGCCTGCCAGGAGTCGGTAAGCAACGTCTCGGGAACCGGAGTCCACGGCCCCTCCAGAGTATCTCGAGCCTCTTCCAGCAGACCGCCGCCGCCCCAGGGCCAGCGAAGTTCAATGGAATCGTCGGCCCTTCGGACGAGGTCCAATTGCGCCGAATTTGCTCTGGCGGTCTTCAATATCAGGAATCCCTCGTTCGCGTCGGCCAGCCACACCGTGTTCCGATAGACCGCGATATCCAAGGGTTGCCAGTAGCGGGAAACTGTTCCAATGATCCGTAAAGAGGCCGGGGCGGAATTGTCCAGCACCGTGAGTCCGTTGGTCGAAGCGACGTACAACTGATCGCCCGCCATTGTCATCGCCTGGACCCCGATGGAGAAGGGGTGGCGGCCTAGGCTGTGCGGGTTTCCCGGCTTCGCCAGATCCAGGGAATGAAGTCCGGCCGGAAACTCGCGCGCGAGGGGCCAGAATTCGATCAGACCGGCGTCCACCGCCACGGCTCGATTCCCGCTGCTCGTCACGTTGGCTTCGCTTCCCAACGGGAAGAACACCGGAGAACCGAAGGGCTGAGGGCTGGAAAGATCGAAGATGAAGACCCCGACGTTGCTGGCAGCCGCAAGCAGTTGCGATCCGGAGCGGGCCAGCGTGAGCGGTGCCCACGTTTCGGTCCACTGGCTTAGATAGCGAGGGTTTTGCGGGTCCCCGACATCTATTGTCAGCAGGCCCGTGGTAGCCGTGCTGACATACGCAAAGCCACCCCAGAGTTCCAGGCTGAGGGATCCACTCGCTGCGGTTTGGCCCACGATTCTACCGGACTCAGCGTCGAGAATGGTGAAACCCTGCCCTCCTCCAGCCAAGTAGGCGAGCCCGCCGTGGAGCCGGACATCATTCACCTCACCGCCAGGGTGCTGCCTCCAGAGTTCCACAGGTGCGCTCGGTCGTCGAACGTCGAAGCAGACTAGGCCTTCATCCCCCAGGCATAGATACGCGCGGTCGTCCACAATCTCGATCGCCCGGGCCGGGCCGGCGATTCGAAGCACCTCAGAAAATGTCACGGGCGATTCGCGACGCACCTCGAACTCGGAACTCGTCGCTTGGCCTGCCGGATTGGTTACTCGTACGGAATAGCGGCCCTCCGCTCGGGGATCCGATTCGTCAATCTGTAGCCTCGCTGTAGTTTGCCCTGGCAGGGGATATCCATCGCGTAGCCATTGAAGATTGATTGGCTGCGTTCCGGAAACTCCGACCTCCAGGTTGACACTGCCTCCGGAAGGCAGGACATGGCGGAGTGCCGGTGAGCGCCAGAACGTGGGTCGAGCCAAGGGCAGTCGGCGGACGACGATTCCCCGGCCACCATCGGTGATGAGGATTCTGTTTCCCACGACTTGAACCGGGCCGGAGACAGTGGCGTCCGGATTGGGTGAAGAGACCTCGACGGCCTCCGGGTTGGTCAGATCGAGCAGGCTGAGGACTCCATCCACGGGGCCCAGGCCCCAGGGACCGTGAGGGACGACGGTGCCGAATCGGCGCCACGGCAGGGAATTTCCCAACGAACGGGTAAACTCCACATCACGCAAGTCCACGGCCTCCAATCCGAAAGTGTCAGTCACCGCCAGTCCCAAGTCTCCTGCGAACCCGATCCCGTCGAAATTCCAAGTCCGACCCAGATTCGGCGCGCGGTGCTTTCCGACGAGGCGCGGGTGTCCCGGATCGTCCAACGCGAAGATCCAGATCGCTTGGTCTATGCACGCAAACAGGCACCCCTCATGAACCACTAAGCCGCGGACCCTTTGCTCAGTTCCAAACCCGTAGATGTCGGTGACCGGACAGTTGGGCAGGTCTGCGAGCCGGCACAGGCCCAAGCCGAATCCACCCAAATACGCATATTCCGGTCCGAGCACGACTCCGTACTGCCAGAAAAAACCGTCCTCGGGAGCCAAGGGGTAACCAAGGACGCGGATCTGGGTGGGATCGCGCACGTCAAGGAACGATACCTGGCCCGAGGAAAGGATGGCCGCCCGATCGCCGGTCACGCTGACTGCATCTATGGCGGAATTGGTGCGGAATCGCCCCAACAACTCCGGGGCGCCGGGAGGATTCCAACGGAGGATCGCCAGGCCACCCGGCCCGTCTGCGACGTACACGCGATCTCCTTGTACGGCCAGATCGGAGGCCCGGCCGCTGTCGAGATCCACGGACTGGTCCAGGCTCAGCCCTCCAGCCTCGTCCAGTCGTATGCTCAACAATCCTTTTTCCCGAAGGGGAAGCCAGATTCGATCCTGGCCTACAAAGGGCCGGGCCGCTTCGGACTGCTTCGAGTCCAGTCGGCCGACTTCCACCGGCTGGGCAGGATTCTCGATGTTGAAGGCGATCATCCCGGCCAGATGGTCCCAGACCCAAAGATGTTTTCCGATGACCGCGATGGATTGGGCGGATTTGAACGGCAACCGTTCGGCCTCTCTGGGAAGTTCCGGATCGGAAAGATCAATTACCGACACGCCCAATCCGATGAAAGACACGAACGCGTATTTTCCAGTGAGGGCGATGCCGGCCGCGAACCGATTCTGGAAACGGAACTCACCCAACAAAACGAGGGAGTCTGGCTCTGCCGTCTCGAAGATCTGCAAACTGGAGCCGGTGTTGAGGTACAGGCGGCCTGATTCCGCAATGACTTGCCTCTGGCTCGGGGGCAGCGACGTGTATGAACCCAGCAACCGAGGCTCCGCCGGATCCGCGAGATCGTACACCTGAAACTCGGAGCCGTTGACCACGCCCAAGTGCGGAAGGCCCCCGATGGCCACCACTTGAGACACGTAAGCCAACGGCACCGTCCGAAGGAGTCGAGGGCTACCAGGCGACGAAAGGTCAACAATCCCCAAACCGGAGGGCCCGAGCGCAAGGTATCCGAAACGGCCTCGGACCAGGAGATCGGCGCAGGAACCGGGAAGCGTGAGCCGGTGGGTGACGCGTGGTCCGCCCGCCGCCGCCAAATCGACCGTGACCAGGCCGCCCTCGTCCATGGCGCAGTAGGCCATGGGTCCCTGGACGGCAACCGCAATCGCCTGGCCCCGCCGATATCCCGGCCAGCTTCCTTCCCAAGCAAAGGAATCCTCATCCGGCGATGCTGCACGACTTGGGCTGCCGAAGATGAACAGGGAAAGTCCGAGAGTCAGGACAAGGCTCCGTGAGAGCCGCATGGCAAAGAATGATGGGCGGAACGCAGGATTGGTCCGAAGGAGGATGCCGGATTTTGCCGAGGGTTGAGCGGGCATAAGAATCGTTGGGAAAGCCACCGCCCGCCTTATTCCGGGCGAAGGCGAAAGAACCATGGCGAATCGGTGGGAAGCGGCAGACGAACCTCCGTGCCGTTGACACCTGGAACCGTCTCCCAATCAGGCAGGATCAGGTCGGGACTTGCTTCCAAAATGATATCGGTCGGCCGTGTCGGCCAACGCAACACGAGCTGTTCCCCCTCGATGCTGATCCGCAACGGGCTCTCGGCCTGGAAATGGAGCGACACCTCCCGACGAGTGACGTTGGCATCCGAAGCGACGACGATTTGAATCACGTCGCCGGTGGTCACGGGCAACTCGACCGAACGGTCATTGAGGTTGAAGGGGTCGCTGACCGCCGGCTCCAATTGGGACAGTTCAGTTCCCCGATAGACCCCCAGCCACAGATGGCTGGGGTCGTTCTCATTGCTGTCCAGGCTGAGGTTCAGCTTGCCGTCGGCCGGCGCCGTCCACGACCACCAACGAGTCGAGGGAGATGGCCGGCCGCCGTGCCAGGGTTCTCCGAATTCGCGCGTGGCGCCGGAGCCGGCAATGACCAGCGAAGCGGAATCTCCGACGAGCGGAATCCGGTGGTCGAAATTGTCATTCGGGGGTGGCGTTTGGGGATACAATCCAATCCAGATCGTGCCCACCCATCCCGGCGCGCGCGCCATGAAAACGAAGGTTTCATTGGCTTCCGCGAAGAACTCCACGTAGGCGGTGACCACGTATCCGGGCCATAGGGATTCCAGCGAATTGCCTCGAAACACCCCGATTTCCCAACCATTCGAGAACAAGGTGACCCGCTGGCGCACGGGACTCGTCCAGGAGAACCACAAAGTCCGCAGCCCATCGGTCGGCGAGCCGGGTGCGAGACCCGGTTCCCTTGGATCGCTGGGGGTCGCTCCCAGCGGAAAATAGCGCTCCACACCGCCTGCCGGCAGCACCAGCCGTCGTTCAAAAACATCGTTGTTTGGAGGGGTGGGGGGATCCATGGGATCCACGATGCTGGCGTTCAATGTGGTCATTCCGAAGTCATCGAGCAGCACCAGGGTCAGGCAATAGAGTTTCCCCGCCTCGACAGGCGTCCGACCGGGAACTCCCAGCAATTCCGAACCCACTCCCCCGGAGGTGAGTTGCCATTGAATCTGTGGAGACCCGGATCCGGCCGATTCAAGGAGGAAGTCTCCGGAGCGCGAAGGGGTGATCCACCAATAAAAATAATAGGTGCTATAGGGCCCAAACTCCGCCTCGAACGTTCCACCCTCGGGTGGCAGCGTAATGGCTTGGTTAAAATCATGATTCAGGCCCACGCGTGAAAAACGGAAATCCACGATACCCGCCGCTGGCGCCGCCGAAGAGCAGCGCAACAACAGCTTCTGTCCCGGTTCGACGGGGATCATCAAGTTGGCGGCGGGTTCCGCCGCTCTGACCCCGCCTGCCCACGAACCCAGGGCCGGCACCAAAAACGGCTCGAACAAAAGCGCTGAGTTGTCACTGGTGAATCGAACGAAGCCTGCTTCCGGCACCTCGTAATCCCACCAAAGGGAGTTGGTTCGGGCTCCGGACGCGGGTTCATTTCGCTCGAAGGTCCCGCCTGCCGTCGTCACCCCGTCGCGGAACCCATTGGTCAGGTGTTGAGCATCCGCCACATCATCGTTGTCCGGGCGCCAGCGCAGTGGGATGGAATTGGGGAAGCTCCAGGTCGTGCCGTCTTTGAATTCAATCAGAGCCTGGGCGGATGTGGCATTGGTCAGGAATTGAGTGGGACCGAGCGCCGCTGCGTACGGAGGCTCGGTGGCAGGAGGAGTCGGGCCAAAGTTGTCCCCCAGGTAACGGACGCTGGCGATCTGGTTGGGAGGAAGATCGGAGATCAGTTGCAAGACGACATCACTCTTTCGCGAGATGGCGGGACCCGGCACGCTGATTCGATAGGGCAACGATTCCACAACGAAGGATTCATTTGCGGCGGAAGTCGGGCCCTGGATCCGGAACAAATAGTTCACGCCGCGCGTGATCGGGATCGTAAGGCTCCCCCGATCCTCCCAGCCTTGGACCCTCCGTAGTGTTGCCAGGGAATTGTCGGTGTAGGCTGCCCATTCAACGCCACTCCCTGGCGGTCCGTCCAGCACGGGACGCGCTTGGCCCGTGGCGGGTGCCTGCCATTGGAACCAAACCGATCCGGCGGTCTCCCCCGCTCCAGTGGCCGGCTCCTGGCTTTCAAAGGTCGCATTTCGCAACACCACCAGGTTGGTCCAATGGTCGCCGGTCACAACCTTTGCCCGGGAAAAGTCGTCGTTGGAAGGTCGCACCCGATAGGATACCGGCTGGGAGAGTCGGACTTCTCCAAGACTGTTAGTGGCTGCGATGCGCAACGAAAGGCCGGGCAGCGACAAGGGATCGAGGAATCCCGTGCCAGGTATCTGAGCGATCGTGCCGATCGTTCGCCAAGGCGCCCAGTCTGGTTCATCCCCCAAGTGCGCCAGGATTGAGGCCGGTCCCACCAGGATCCCATCGCTTTCAGGGTTTGGCGCCGGCACCTCGATTTCGACCGGGTCTCCTTCCACGAGCACAGCGCCATTCTGGGGTGACTGAACTCGGAACGTCGAAAAATCCAACTCAATGAGAAACTCGAACGGCGAACTGGGATCACCATAAACGGCTAGGTAGTAAGTGGTGTCTTGCCGCGTCTCAAAACGCTTCTCGGGGATCTGACTGGCGGCTTGCTCGGATTCGACGGCAACTTCCACCAGGGTATCGAGGGCTTCACCCTGGAAAACCTGCAAAGGAGGCAGATCAGCGGATCGTAGGGCAACCCACCCTGCGCGGGGCGAGGTCCAACGCCACCAGGTGCAACCCATGCCGGGTGAAGGGGCGTCGGGCTCGTCGGGTCCCGTGGTTGACCCGAACGATGAACCTTTCAGGGTTGCGCGGGTTCCCGTCAGCACCGTCGGCTGATTAAAGTCGTCGTTGGCTGTCGGCTCGGGCAGGCGCAAATCCGCCTGAAACGAACCTACTCCGCCAAACGGATTGCCGAGGCCGATCCGATATCGAATCCCCGGTCGTGCCGGAAACGTCCACTGCCTATTGATCCGCTCCGTGTTCAATGCCTGGCCGGGATCATCCATCGCCACCACGACCAGTTCACCGTCGAACTCCGGGTTCACACTCACCCGCACGATTCCGTCGCCGGTGGCAGGCCACTCATACCAGAGATAGCGGTAGGAGCGGCGGAGGAACGGCTGGACGGACGGCGGCTGAGCTCCGGCAAAATCTCCGGAGAAGCTGACCGAGCCAGCGGACAGCGGGATCGGCTGGTTAAAACCGTCATTGGAAGGGCTCGGGGAAAAGTGACCTTCCCAAGTGAACGGCCCGCCCAGTTCCGGAAACGGCCGCGAATTTCCGAAGAGGTCGGCGGCGCTGGCAACCAGAAGATAATTGATGCCCTGGCCCACCGGATAGCTGTCGCCGAATCGGGGGGTTGATACCTGTGGAGGCCACCATGATCCCGAATACATGGAAATGCTCCGGGAATTTCCGAAGGACTGCGGAATTCGTAGGACGCCGTCCGCGGGAGCGACCCAGTTATACCAGAGTGTCCGTGCCAACCCGTCCGGCTCACCGGGCTCCTCGGTCGCCAGACGATTATCGTCGTTCACCTGGAACGACCCTGAGGGCAGGGAGCGGCGTTGAGCGAAGGAATCGTGAGGTGGGACGGGCCCTCCCGCGATGGACACGAGCACCGTCGCATAGAGCGATTGATCAGCAGAAACCCGGAGAATGAGCGGATGGCCAACCGTCGTGGCAAACTCCCAATCGCGAGAAAGATTGTTGGTGCTGGGAAATCCCGCGACCGGCTGGAGATTGGCCAGTGAGGTTCCCACGAAGGCCTCGACGCGCGGCAGCACGCCCAAATACCGAAAGAAGCTCACCAACAGGTGGCCGTCGGAGTCCGGCATCCATTCGAGCCAGACTGAACGGCTCCCCGAAGCCGGTTCTCCCGGCTCGATCCCGGCCTCATCCAACGCTAGGATGAGATTGGTTTGGGAGGGAAGTCGGGTCCGGTTGACAAAAAGATCGTTTGAAGGAACGGCCTGCCGGTCCAGAATCCTCACCGGCACCGAATTAGTGGCGGGCCACCGCCGCCCAAGGCCATCCACGACTACCGCCTGAAACCTAAAATCACCGGGTTCAGCGGGAATCCACGGAAAGGTGAACCTGGCGCCCGAATTGGTCTGCGTCAGTCCGCCGCTCGAGTGGAGCAGAACTTCGCGAATCCCTGTCAGGAAACCGGGAGGAGCGACAGTGAGCGAAACGGTTTCGCCGGGGACGGCAAGAGTTCGGTCTGCCTGCAACCCGAAATCTGACAGCACGAGTTGAAAGGCAAAATCCTGGGGCTCCGTGAACAATTCCTGCACCGCTGCAATGAGGTAGGTCTCCCCCTGCCGAACATTCCACACATAGCGTGCCGGCGGCTCTTCCTCTCCGGTTCGGTCATCCCACAACAGGGCGCGGTTCATGGGAGCATCCGCGAGGAAACCGGACGACTCTAGCGGCCAAACTTCGAATGTGGCTTGGAGGCTGGGATTCAACATCCGGATGAATGCAAGTCCGGAGCGGGTTGCCGTCCACTCCCACCAGACTCGGGGAAACACGGATCCGGGATCGGCGGTGGCGCCAATCGTAGTGCCGTTCGCTTCGAGGTGGTCGCCGATGAGTTGCGAGCGGGATTCGGGTGTGTCGTTGACTGGGTGGGCCGGGAACGCCAGTGACAGGTTAAACGCGAAGAACGAGTTGGCGGAGGTGGGCCCGACGACCGCGAAGCAATAGGTGTGTCCGCCCTCCACGTCGGCCACCAATTCCTGGCCGAACTTGGTTTCCGCCATCAGGCGCAACGTCGCCAGACTGGTTCCCTCAAACAGCATCATCCGTGCGGGAAACGCGCCACCCCCAAAGCCCCAGATTCCGTTCCAAAACTCTGTCCGGAAAGCGACCTGACCCGATTCCACGGCCGTCCATTCCCACCACACTGAGCCCTGGCCCGGTCCCGGTCGCGTCGCCGCCAGCTCCTCAAGTTCGATGGAGGCGTCCATGATCAGTCCTCGGGTGGATGTCCGCCTTCCGTGAAGGACCTCGCGCTTTGAAAAGGTATTGTTGTCCGGTTGCGCCATCGTCGCCGGTCCGGTCACGAGGGTTCCAATAACTAAGGCGATGCCAACAACGATCCGGTGAAGACCGGTACGACCAGCCAGCCTGGAAGGCTTAATCATGACTCCCGGCAATCTGCCGAACCACCTCGCTCGGTAAACCCGAAAATCATTTCCAAGGGTCCGGCGGTTGTTTCGGAAACGGTCAGGCACATGGAGTCCCTGTGCTGTCACTCGTCGGGTACTGCCGAGCTTTGGCTGAAAACCGAGGGAATCTTGGCCGTAACGATTCGGTTGGAAAAGGGAGCGCACGCGCCTCGCGTGCAGCGGACGGCGCCCTCGCCGTCCGCGCAGCGCGTGTGGAGGGGGCACCGTTCAGTTCGCGGTTGCGCGCTGCGGCCGGGGCGAGGGCGCCCCGGCCAACACGCGGGGCGCGTGTGCTCCCCAGGAAATCTGCCGCATCGTTACGGCTTGGTATTTTTCCTTTGTCGAGTTGCTGAAAATCGGCCTGATTCCGGCTCTCGCCTCCCGTTTTCGGCCCGGATACCCGCGGATTCGGCAAGGATACGCGACCCATCGCGGCAACTGGGGGTCTGCTGGCACCAACTGGCTTGGCCTGCACTGCCCATTTCCCTGCTTTTCTTCCCTTCTCTGCGTCTCTGCGTCTCTGAGCCTCTGCGGTGAACCTTTCCTTCTGTGGTGCCCCTCACTCCCGCGCAGCCCAGGCAAAGGCGTTGTGGAACATCTGCATCCAGGGGCTGTGGGCGCTGCGGTCGCCCGGGGTCCAGCTCATGAGGATATTGCGGAAGACCCGCTCGGGATGGGGCATGATCGCCGTGAAGCGCCCGTCGGGCGTGGTCACGGCCGTGAGCCCGCCGGGACTTCCATTGGGGTTGTACGGATACACCTCCGTGGGCCGGCCGTGAGGATCCACGAAGCGCGCGGCCCGGAGGACGCGGTCGGGGTCGCCGCGCTGGGAGAAATCGGCAAAGCCCTCGCCGTGCGATACAGCGATGGGAATCCGGCTGCCGGCCATGCCGCGAAAGAAGATCGAAGGGCTTTCCAAAATCTCCACCAGGCTGAGCCGCGCCTCGAATTGTTCGCTCTTGTTTCGGGTGAACTTCGGCCAGGCCTCGCCGCCGGGAATGATGGAGGACAAGGCGCCCATCATCTGGCAGCCGTTGCAGACGCCCAGGGCGAAGGTGTCGGAACGCCCGAAGAAGGCCTGGAACTGTTCCCGCAGGGCCGGGTGGAACAGGATGGACCGCGCCCAGCCCTCGCCGGCGCCCAGGGTGTCGCCGAACGTGAAGCCGCCGCAGGCGACGAAGCCGCGGAAGCCATCAAGCTTCAGGCGGCCGGATTGAAGGTCCGTCATGTGGACGTCCACCGTCTCGAAGCCCGCCGCCGCCATGGCATAGCTCATCTCCAGATGGCTGTTCACGCCCTGCTCGCGGAGGATGGCCACGCGCGGACGCGCTGCGCCCGTCGCGGCAGCCGCCGGGGCGGTGACCGGCGCGGGGAAGGTGAGATGCACGTGCAACCCGGGGTCCTCGGGGTCGCCTTGAATGTGGTGTTCGGAGTCGGCGCTGGACGGATTGTCCCGCAATGCGGCGATGCGCCAGCTCACTTCGTCCCAGGTCTGATGGAGCGTCCGGAGATCGAATTCCAGGAGAGGGCTTCCCGCCGCGTTCACCGTCATGCGGCGGGCGTCGTTGGGGCGTGCCACCACATGGACCTGGCCTTCGAAGCCCGCCTGGCCCAGCACGGTTTGGACGTGCGCAAGATCGGAGCCGGCCACCTGGAGCACGACGCCCAGTTCTTCGGAGAACAGAGCCCGGAGCGCGTGGTCCGCCGCGCCGGGCGAAGCCTTTTCGGAGGCGGCGACCAGGGAATCCAGCGTCACCGTCAAGCCGCGATGCGATGCGAAGGCCATTTCGCACAGGCAGCTCCACAGTCCGCCGTCGCTGCGGTCGTGGTAGGCCAGCAGGCGTCCTTCGGCGCGAAGCTGGTTCACCGCCAGGACCAGCGACTTGAGGCGCGCCGGATCGTCCAGATCAGGCGGTTCGCCGCCGAACTGTCCGGTGACCTGCGCGAGGATCGAACCACCCATCCGGTTCTTGCCGAATCCGAGGTCCACCAGGATCAGTGTGGTGTCGCCCGGGGCCAGCAGCGGGGTGAGGGCCGGACGCACATCCGCCAGCGTCGCAAACGCGCTGACAATCAGGCTGACCGGCGCGAGGACTTGGCGGGATTCGGTGCCGTCGGTCCAGCGCGTGCGCATGGAGAGGCTGTCCTTGCCCACGGGCACGCTGATGCCCAGGGCCGGGCACAGCTCGAGTCCCACGGCGCGCACGGTGTCGTAGAGCGCCGCGTCTTCGCCTGGCTCGCCGCAGGCCGCCATCCAATTGCAGCTCAACTTCACCCGTGGCAGTTCGATGGGCGCCGCGAGGAGGTTGGTGAGGGCCTCGCCCACGGCCATCCGGCCCGAAGCCGGGCCGTTCACCGACGCCAGCGGCGTGCGCTCGCCCATGCTCATGGCCTCGCCGCGGAACCCGGAGTAGTCGGCCAGGGTGATGGCGCAATCCGCCACCGGCACCTGCCAGGGGCCCACCATCGGATCGCGGGAGGACAGTCCGCCGACCGTCCGGTCCCCGATAGTGATGAGAAACCGCTTCGAGGCCACGGTCGGATGCCGCAGCACGGACAGGGCGGCTTCGGCCCACTGCACCGGGGCGGCGTCGAACGGTGCGGAACTCCAGGCGACGCGGCGGACGTCCCGGCGCATGCGGGGCGGCTTGCCCAGCAGCACCTCCATGGGCATGTCAATGGCCCGGAGCCCACCGGCTCCGTCCTCCAGGATCAGCTGCGGCTCCGCGGTGGCGCGGCCGACCACCGCGAACGGACACCGCTCGCGTCGGCAGATCTCTTCGAATCGCGGGAGCGCTTCGGGCTGGATGGCGAGCACGTAGCGTTCCTGGCTCTCGTTGCACCAGATCTCCTTGGGGGCGAGTCCGGACTCCTCCAGGGGCACGGCGCGCAGGTCGAACCGCGCGCCGCGCGCCGCGCCGTGCACCAGCTCCGGAAAGGCATTCGACAGGCCGCCGGCGCCCACGTCGTGGATGGAGAGGATGGGGTTTACGGCGCCCAATGCGGCGCAGCGCACGATCACCTCGTGGGCGCGCCGCTGGATTTCCGGATTGCCGCGCTGGACGGAGTCGAAGTCCAGCTCGGCGGTGTTGGCGCCGGCCGCCATCGAGCTGGCCGCGCCCCCGCCCATGCCGATGCGCATGCCGGGCCCGCCCAGGTGAATGAGCAGCGCGCCCTCGCCAAAGGACAGCTTGGCCGCCTGATCCGCCGCGATGGCGCCGATGCCGCCGGCGATCATGATGGGCTTGTGATAACCGCGGCGGATGCCCGAGACCGTCTGCTCGTACACGCGGAAGTAGCCGCCCAGATTGGGCCGCCCGAACTCGTTGTTGAAGGCCGCCCCGCCCAGCGGTCCCTCGATCATGATCTGGAGGGGGCTGGCGATATGGTCGGGCTTTCCGGGGTCGGAGGACTCCCATGGTTCGCGGGTTCCGGGAAGCCGCAGATTGGACACGCTGAAGCCGGTCAGTCCGGCCTTGGGACGCGATCCCCGCCCGGTGGCGCCTTCGTCCCGAATCTCGCCGCCGGCTCCGGTGGCGGCGCCCGGGAAGGGTGAGATGGCTGTCGGGTGGTTGTGCGTCTCGACCTTCATCAGGTTGTGCACGATCTCCCGAGCGCCCGCATACCGGCGGTCGTCCGGATCCGGCGATGACCGCCAGCATTCGATCTCGCCACCCTCCATCACCGCCGAGTTGTCGCTGTAGGCGACCACCGTGTGCTGCGGCGCGAGGCGGTGGGTGTTGCGGATCATCTGGAACAGCGAGTCCTCCTGGCGCTCGCCGTTGATGACGAACTCCGCGTTGAAGATCTTGTGGCGGCAATGCTCGCTGTTGGCCTGTGCGAACATCAGCAGTTCCACGTCGGTGGGATTGCGGCGCAGCGAGCGGAAGGCGGCCACCAGGTAGTCCATCTCATCGTCGCTGAGGGCCAGACCGAAGTCCCGGTTAGCGGCTTCCAGCGCCGGCCGCCCGCGGCCCAGGACGTCCACCGGTTCCATGGGGACGCCCGGTTTCTCCAGGAACAACTGCGGCATCTGATCCCGCGACGACAGCACGCTTTCGGTCATGCGATCGTGCAGCAGGGCGGCGCAGGCGGTGAACTCCGGGGGGGAGAGCGATTCCGCGGCATCCGCCATTTCGATCCGATACTCGGTCATCCGTTCCACCCGGCGGATGGGGAGTCCGCAATTGTGCGCGATGTCGGTGGCCTTGGAGGCCCAGGGTGACACGGTGCCCAGCCGCGGGGCCACGATAAGGGCGGTGCCATGCGAGGGGCCGGCATAGGGATCGCCATAGGTCAGGAGATCCGTCAGTTTTTTCCGGTCGGCTTCGGCGAGGGGTTCCTGGAGCAGCACCCCATGGAGGTGGCGGGCGTGGACACCGGCGATGGACGGCCGGACTTCCCGGAGTCGTTGCAGGAGGGCGGCGGCGCGGAAGGAGGAGAGGGCGTTGCCGCCTTCGAGTTGAATCAATTGCATGAGGAACGGCGCTCCCGGACGGCCGGCGGGCGTCAAAACATCGGCCCGGACATCAGAACTTTCGGGGCGCGGGGGATCAAGCGGAGAGACGCGCCTGTGAGAGGTCCTGACAACATCGTTCGCGGTTGAGCGGACGGCTCCGCAGGGCCTCCACCGGCTTTAGGTTCCGGATCCTCGGAGACGAAGCACTGGGGCCACTTTGCGTTTGCCTCCCAATCCGGGAAGTCGAGAGGCGCTCCCTGGATATTCTACGATCTATCAATCCAACTGCTTGACCACAGAAGTAGAAATGAACACTCTCGAAACGCTGTGAACGAGCCAAGGTTCATGGCGCCAGAAACTCAAAAACCTTCCTCCCGTGTCTTCTCGACCTTCCTGGTTCCCCATACCTCCGATCAGATTTGTCCGGGCGACGGGTCTGTTCCCAATGCTGGGGAGTCTCCTCCTGGCTTCCCGACCGCACCCAACAAAAACAACTGGGGCACCGATCCCAACCTGCCATTGGGGCGGTTGGTCAACACGTGGGACAACGGCCCGGTGATTCAGGGCGTCAGCTCGAATGTCTTCTTCGGCCAGAACTTCGTGAGCACGTGGCCGGCCGCCGGCTTCTACATGGCCGAGCCCGCGACGACCAACAACTCCACCTTCCGCATCCTCTGGCCCATTGCCGACAACACCTACTACGACACGCGGTACTGCGAGCGATACCGGGCCCCCCCTCGCAGAAGGTGAGCTTGTGGGCCAACAAGCTCTCGTCCACCGCCTTCGACTTCACCGGCGCCCATGTGCTGGGCACGTACACCAATGTGACGCCGTTTTCGGAAAGCTCGGCCACCGACCACACGGCGCCGCGGTTGGCTCTGACGACCCTGGCGGGCGTCCGGGAGATCACCATCGGGAAGACCTACCTCACCAACAGCAACAGCCAGTTGGCGGTCACCCTGCGGGCCGTCGAGCATCGTACCACCGGCCTCTGCCGCATCCGGGCCTGGATTCCCGGAGGCACCACCAACTTCGCGCCCCAGACCCTGGCCTGGGCCTCGCTGAACTATTCGCTGGGCACTGTGGTATCGTTGAGTGCCATCCCTGACGTGGCCGATGACAAAAACATAAACGCCGCGAAGCGCACCCAGTTGCGCCTTTCGCGAACCGGAACTCCAGCCGCCCTGGCGGCGACGCTGAACGCCTATGTTCGCATTCCCACCAACGGCATTCATGAACTGACCAGTCCGGTGGACCGACGCCAGCTGATTGCCAATTACGGCACCTCACCCACGAACGACTACAGCTTTGGCACGCCGACCGGTGGGACCCTGGGAACCGTCACCCCGGGCGGGGTCACTCAGGTTACCTTCGATGCCAACAGCACCTCGGTCGTCATTCCCATCCTGCCGAAGGCCGACAATTTCACTGAAGCCAACGCCATCCGGGTAGATCTGGTCGCGACCAACACCGATGCCCCTGGGCCCAGCACGCTCGCCGACATCTATACCGTGGGGTTGGCGACTTGGGCCAATCTGTATGGGCAGACTCAACAGCATGGCGCCGTTTGGACGTGGCAATCCACCGCGCCGGCGACCGATCTGGGCCTGACCTTCCAGCCTCACGGGATCAGTTTTCGCCCGACCACGCTGGCAGCCGACCGCGCCTGGATTGTAGGCGCGTGGGGCAACTCGGCGTATCAGGTGCTGGACAACAACAGCAGCGGCGTGACGCTCCCGCATTTCGCTAGCTTCAGCGGATCGAGCCTGGCCTGGGCCATCAGTCCGAATGGTGCACGGACGGTGGGGTACAGCACATCTTTGAGGAAGCGCCGCCCGGCGTTGTGGGTCGGCACCGAAAATCCTTCAGATCTGAGCAGCGGGATGACGGATCCCATGCGAATCGGCGAGGCGAAGGCAGTCAACAACGCCGGGGTGATCGTGGGATATTCCACTGGCTTCCCCAGCAACCCTTCCCATCAGCGGCCCTTCCGAAATTCCGGCAACGGCGCCACCTTTTCAGACACCGACTGGATGGCCGTGCCAGCGGGAGGGACGGGAGAAGGCACCGCAAACGCTATTACCACATCTTCCTCCAAGCATTACGTATCTGGCTGGCATAGACGGGATGACTTATTCTTCAGAATAGCGGCGAGTTGGAGTCCCGCCAGTTCTCAAACATTACCTTCAGTGGCGGTTGAATTGGGGCGTTTGAGCACGAACGGAAATTTGGATGCCCGAAGCGAGTCCACCAGCATCAATTCGTCATTGATCATCGTGAGGTGGTCCGGATCCTCGGAGACAAGTTCTGATCGAAGGGCCGTACTTTTTAATGATGGTGTCTGGAAAGATCTCAATGATAGACATTTCATTCATAGCTCTACCAGCTGGATCCTGCAATCAGCTAAAACAATTAGCGATAGTCGCGTCATTGTAGGAGTTGGGCTATTCTCGGGATCGCCGCGTGGTTTTATGCTGATTTCCAGGATAGCTGGAAACTGATGTCAAAAATCTTTGTTTACGAAACAGCTTAGTTTGACCCAAAAAATACTATGCATGACCTTTCCCGCTGCAAGTATGTCGGCAGGAGTCCCTCCGCTACCGATCACAGAAAGTTCACAAGTTGCGGCCGTCGGTCTTTCAATGGAAAAGAAATTGCATTTCATCTATTATTTGTTCGCCATCAAGGAGCCAACTCCGGAAGGTGACTACTACTCGACTTACTTGGAATTAATTCCAACTAATTCTGCGGCTCCTCTGAGGGCAACCTTTAATCAAATTCATTTTCAAGCTGAAGATCCAGTCGGGCAAGGCAATCAAGAGTACCGGACCGAAGGTGGTGGTAACCGATTGACCATATCGGGGTTTGACCAGTCGCGGCTCCTCCCGGGAGCAGAATGGCGCTATATCGATGTCGGAGCCAACGCCCCTCCAGAGACCCTCTACGCAAAAACTCGAAGGCTGACCGAGTTTTTCCTCGGTTACTGCTTTCCCGACGATGACGGCACTCATTTTGGGTGGTTGAAGTTCACCCGGAGCGACACGACATTCACCAATGTCTTTGACCTGACCGCCTACGAGTGGAACCCAATCCCAGAGGCGCCGATCCGGGCGGGTCTGCCGCCGGAGATTCCAGTGGCCACGGAGGTAGTAGAAGACGGGTCCGGGCAACCGGTGCTGCAGGTGAGCTGGAATCCGGCGCTGGCGACGTGGATCTTTGAGACGACGACTGATCTGACGCCGCCGGTCACCTGGACCGAGTATCCTGCCGGAGGCACGTCGGCCGAGGTCCCCTTGGACGGCGACGACACCCATCGCTACTTTCGCCTCCGACGACCGTGAGCGGAGCAGGCTGGACGGAATGATTTCATCTCATGGTGGGGAGAAGTGTCAGCGGAGTGCGCCAAGCGGGAGGAACCGCCGCCGGTCAAGCCTTTACGTTGATCGGACCGTTATTTTGTTCATTCTTCTTCCAGATGGACTTTTCAATCGGCAGATGCCGTAAGCGACAGCAATGTCATCGTTGGAGGTGGACTCTTTTCAGGGTCGCAACGTGGATTCATGCTGATTCCTCGTGTTCCGAGAAATTAATACAATAAATTTGACGCCATGAATTTACTTTGTAAAAAACTCTGGCTGACTGCATCGTGCGGTTTCATGTTATCAGTTCAAGCTGATATTCCGCAACTCCCCATTATTCAAGACTCCAACCTGAAGAGTGTTGATTTAGGCCTTTTGCCTACTGTAAAATTTATTTACTATGTTTTCGCGGGTAAGTCTACGGATCCTTCAAGCGAATACTATCGAATTTCGTTTGACCTGATCCCCACAAATTCTGCTGCCCCGCTTCAGGCGGTCTTGAGCCGAGTCCATTTCCTTGAAGAGGAACCAATCGGCCCCGAGAACTCAGTTTATCGCGATGAAGTCGGTGGAAACTGGTTGACTTTCTCAGTATTTGATCAAACTCGGCTCTTTGCAGGCGCTGAATGGCGTTACTTCGACGTGGGTGCCAATGCCCCGAGAAACACACTCTACTACAAAGCCCGGAGCCTAGTGAAAGTGTACGTGGGCTTCCGCTTTCCCGACGATGACGGCACTCATTTTGGGTGGTTGAAGTTCACCCGGAGCGACACGACTTTCACCAATGCTTTTGACCTGACCGCCTACGAGTGGAACCCAATCCCAGAGGCGCCGATCCGGGCGGGTCTGCCGCCGGAGATTCCGGTGGCCACGGAGGTGGTGGAAGACGGGTCCGGGCAGCCGGTGCTGCAGGTGAGCTGGAATCCGGCGCTGGCGACGTGGATCTTTGAGACGACGACTGATCTGACGCCGCCGGTCACCTGGACCGAGTATCCTGCCGGAGGCACGTCGGCCGAGGTCCCCTTGGACGGCGACGACACCCATCGCTACTTTCGCCTCCGGCGACCACAACCCTAGATGGCCGGGTCGAAGAGAATCATGTCATGGTGGCGGGACTGGACAGCAGACTGCGTCAAACGCCCGGAACTGCGGCCGGTCGGGCCTTCACATTGATCGAGCTGTTGGTCGTGATCGCC